>ERZ791794.4-NODE-4-length-316546-cov-20.653696_pt1 | contig 316546 bp, 286 predicted proteins | sample MGYA00510312_ERZ791794 | MGnify/ENA primary metagenome ERZ791794 (study PRJEB30046, sample SAMN00791977) | human gut metagenome | study: EMG produced TPA metagenomics assembly of the A metagenome-wide association study of gut microbiota in type 2... | reverse complement strand
CTTTCTTTTTCCCCCGGTAGAACCGGGGGTTTTCAACTGTTGCGAAACAAGTAAAAAGCCTTGAAACAATCAAGTTTCAAGGCTTTTTATGGAGCTGCTAACCAGATTCGAACTGGTGACCTCATCCTTACCAAGGATGTGCTCTGCCACCTGAGCCATAGCAGCGAATGGCGACCCGGAACGGTCTCGAACCGTCGACCTCTAGCGTGACAGGCTAGCGCTCTAACCAACTGAGCTACCGGGCCAATTTGTCGGCTCTCACCGAACGCACATTATAATAACATAAGATTCCGGGTTTTGCAATACCTAATTTTAATTTTTTTTGCGCCGAGGACGGTTTTTTTGACGAAGTTTGTCTGATATTCTGATTTTTTGCCAAAATGTGCCGCGTTTTATGCTTTATTCCCGCTCCCGTTTGCGAATCTGCCGTAGCGTCGCATCGGTACAGCGCACACGGCGACGCCGATCGTGCCGAGGATTATCCAGAAAATAACCGTCGCAGTCCAGCCGAATTTTTCGGACACCGCGCCGAAGCCGTAGGTCGATATCGCGCTGCCGATATATGTGCAGGAGTTGAATATTCCGCCGACTGTCGAGGCGCAGCCGTATTTTGCGAAGCGCACGGGGATTAGCGTGATGACCAGATGGTTTATTGCGGTGATGAGCGTTGTGAAGAGCGCGAAGAATATGACGCACAGGGCGATGGGATAGTGACCGACGAAGAGTATTCCCGTCAGCGGAATGAGCGTCAGAGCGAAGCAGAACGCCGCCGCGGCGGTCTCGTTGAGCTTGAACGTCCCTTCATAGAGCTTCGTCGCGAACCACGCGCCGCTGAGGTTGATTATCGGCAGGACAGCCGACAGCAGGACGGAAAACGACGCCGAGACATTATATTTTTCTTTAATAAGAGTCGGCACCCACGAGGTCACGCCGTCCTTGAGCATGCCCTGGACGAGTATGCCGACGCAGATAACTGCCGCACCGGAGACTATGAACAGCTTGCCGAGGGAGACCTTCGCCCCTGTATTCTCCTGAACCGGGAGGGTCTTTCTCTCCCCCCTTCCGAGTATTTTTGAAGTTTTCCCGGCGGCTAAGCACCAGAAGACAAACATGCAGGCTATTATTCCGGCGGGAATAAAAAACGCGAAATGCCACGACGCAAATTTTATCGCGCCGGCGGATATGACATAAGACAGCAGGCTGCCGACCGGGAACGACGCCGCGATGTAGAGGCACGCGCGCCTGCGTTGCTCTTCCGGCAGGATATTCGATATTATATAAAGTATAGGCGTCCAGAGCATCGACTGGACTATTCCGTTGAGTCCCCACACTACACTCATGACTATGTAACTGCCCGAGCACAACGGCATGAGGATATTCGCGCACACCGTGCCAACCAGCCCCGTGCCGACCATTTTATAGGGTGAGACTCGGTCGCCGAGGATTCCGCTGAATATCTGACCCGCTCCGTAGCAGAAGAAATAAACCGTGCCGATAAACCCAGCGTGGGACTTTGAAAACACGCCGTCCGCGACTATCGCGGTGAGCGCGGCGGTATAGTTTATTCTGCCGAGATACGAGGCACAATAAGCCGCCCAGCAGGCAACAAAAAGCAGCGTGCCCGCCGAAAGTATTTTTTCTTTGTTCCTGGGCTGTTCCATGACTCTCTCCCAAACCGTGATGAAGCAATTATAACACCCGGTTATTTTTTGTCAACGGTCTTTTTGCCGCAACTTGTTGAGTTTGGAAATATTATGTGATATACTTAACAATGTATGAGGCAACATATTTCAACGGCTTACAGGAGAGGCAAATGAAATCTATCAAAGAAATTTACAGAATCGGACGCGGCCCGTCAAGCTCGCACACCATGGGACCCGAGTCTGCCGCCAAGATGTTTATAAACGAGTTCCCGTCGGCGGGCAGATATGAAGCGGTTCTCTACGGCTCACTCGCAAAGACAGGAAAAGGTCACGGCACGGACAGAGTTCTGCGCGAGACCTTCGCGCCCCGCGTGCTCGACATAAAATTCGACATGACGACGACCGACATCCCCCACCCCAACACGCTCGACTTCACGGCGTTTGACAAGGACGGAAACGTCATCGGCAAGCGCAGAGTCTGCAGCGTCGGCGGCGGTGCGATAGAAATAGAGGGTAGAAAGGACGCAGAGCCGCCCGAAGTCTACCCGTTCAAGAATTTTGCGGAGATAAAAGAATACTGCAAGAAAGAAAATATCCGTATTCCCGACTTGGTTGAAAGATTCGAGGGCAAAGGAATCTGGCATTATCTCGACCGCGTGTGGATCGTCATGAACAGCTGCATCAAGCGCGGACTTGCCGCCGAGGGCGAGCTGCCCGGCGGGCTCGGCATAATGAGAAAGGCGCATATGCTCAACAACCGCCGCCACATGGACGAGAGCCCGGAGACGCGCGAGAACAGGCTCGTTTGCGCCTACGCCTACGCAGTCAGCGAAGAGAACGCCTCCTGCGGCGAGATAGTAACTGCCCCGACCTGCGGCGCGTGCGGAGTTCTGCCCGCAGTTCTGCGATACACGGCGGACAGGCGCGGATTCTCCGAAAATGAAATTCGCAGAGCCATTGCGACCGCCGGAATCATCGGCAACGTTATAAAGACGAATGCCTCAATAAGCGGCGCGGAGTGCGGATGCCAGGCGGAGATAGGCTCGGCATGTTCAATGGCGTCGGCGGCGCTCGCGGAGCTCTACGGCATGGACACGGATCAGATTGAATACGCCGCAGAAGTCGCGATGGAGCACCATCTCGGACTCACCTGCGACCCGGTCATGGGACTCGTTCAGGTGCCCTGCATCGAGCGCAACGCAGTCGCCGCGATGAGGGCGATAAACGCAGTGAGCCTTGCAAACTTTTTGACATACACAAGAAAGATATCGTTCGATCTGATAGTCGAGACGATGTATCAGACGGGCAAAGATCTTTCAAAAATATACCGCGAGACGAGCGAGGGCGGACTCGCCAAGCTCTATAAACCCGCACAGAAAAACAAATCCACGGAGGAAATAAAATGAGCAAGCAGTTAAGACAGCCTGCAGCGGGCGACACCGTTGCAACGATAAAGACAAACAAGGGCGACATAAAAGTCGTCCTCTTCCCCGACGCCGCGCCCAAGGCGGTCGAAAACTTCACGACCCATGCGGACAACGGCTACTATGACGGAGTTATCTTCCACCGCGTTATCCCGGATTTCATGATCCAGGGCGGCGACCCGCTCGGCAAGGGTATCGGCGGCGAGAGCATCTGGGGCAGACCGTTCAAGGACGAGTTCAGCCGCGACTACCACAACCTCAGAGGCGCACTGTGCATGGCGAACGCGGGACCGAACACGAACGGCAGCCAGTTCTTTATCGTTCAGGCTCCGTCGGTTGACGAGCGTTTTATCCCGCAGATGGAACGCCTGCCCGATATGTTCACGGACGAGTCTATTGAAGACTACAAGGCAGTCGGCGGAACCCCGTGGCTCGATTTCAGACACACCGTGTTCGGCCAGGTGTTCGAGGGCATGGACGTTGTCGACGCGATAGCCTCGGTTGACCGCGATTCCTCGGACAAGCCGCTCGAGGATGTCGTTATAAATTCCGTCGAAACGCAAACGCTTTGATTTTTGCTCTTTACTTTCAAATTTTAGTGTGCTAAAATATATACATGTACGCGGAGTCAAACCCAATATGACCGCGAAAAGGAGTAACTTTGATGAACGGCAAGCTGAAAGACAGCAACGTTGATTTTCTGTTCAAAGCGGTTCTCGCCCTCGAGAACATCGACGAGTGCTATGATTTTTTTGAGGATCTCTGCACCGTGACCGAGCTCAAGGCTCTTTCGCAGCGCATAGTTGTTGCGAAGATGCTCAGCGACAAGCAAGTTTACAGCGAGATAGTCAGCAAGACCGGCGCAAGCACCGCCACGATAAGCCGCGTCAACCGCTCGCTCAACTACGGCTGCGACGGATACGAGAAGATATTCGAGCGCATCGACGCCGCAGAGGCAGAGAAGAAAAACTGATAATGAGCGAATATTCATTCTTTGCCCGTTTTTATGACGAGCTGACGCAAAATGTTGATTACGAGAGAAGAGCAGAGCATTTTTCTGCTCTTCTGCTTTCATATGGGATAAAAAGCGGAACGGTTCTCGACCTCGCCTGCGGCACGGGCACCCTGACTTCGCTGATATCCGCGCGCGGATACGACATGATCGGCGTTGACTCAAGCCCCGATATGCTTTCCCAGGCTCAGAACAGGGCTTTTGAAGAGGGGCAGAATATTCTGTTTCTCTGCCAGCAGATGCAGACTCTCGACCTTTTCGGAAAAATCGACGCCGCGCTCTGCACGCTCGACAGCATCAATCATCTGACCGAGCCCGGGGATGTCAGAGAGACATTCCGCCGACTCGGCACATTCATCCGCCCGGGCGGGATGTTCATATTCGACGTGAACACGATATACAAGCACCGCGAGATTCTCGCAGACAACTCGTTCGTCTACGAATACCCGGATGTTTTCTGCGTCTGGCAGAACAGTCTCGACGAGGAGACGGACACGGTGGACATCATGCTCGACTTTTTCGAGGAAAACGAGGACGGGACATACGAGCGCACGAGCGAAGATTTCAGCGAGCGCGCATATACCCTCGACGAACTTTCAAAATGGCTCGGCGACGCGGGCTTTGACATTGAAAACATATATGACGGCATGACAAATGAACCAGTCAGAGAAGATTCCGAGCGCGCGGTTATTGTCGCGAGGCGCAGGAAATAACAGGAGGACAAAAATATGGGCAAGCTTATACGCTGCATTTCCGAGGACGGCACGCTGACCGTTATGGCTGTCGACACAACGGATATAGTAAACAGGGCGCAGGAGATTCACGGCACATCCGCCGTTGTTTCGGCGGCTCTCGGCAGGCTGCTGACGGCGGCGAGCCTCATGGGCAGCGCGCTCAAAGGAGCGGACGATTCCGTCACGCTCAGGATAAACGGAAACGGCCCTGCGGGCACTGTGCTCGCGGCGTCGGACAGCCACGGCAACGTCAGAGGATACGCTGTGAACTCCGTTGTTGAGCTGCCGCTCAACGACAAGGGCAAATTGGATGTTTCCGGCGCAGTCGGCAAGGACGGCTTTCTGACCGTTATAAAAGACCTCGGGCTCAAGGAGCCCTATGTCGGTCAGGTGCCGATAGTCAGCGGCGAAATCGCCGAGGACATCACGAACTATTTCGCAACGAGCGAGCAGATACCGACCGTCTGCGCTTTGGGCGTACTCGTCAACCCCGATCTCACGATAAGAAAAGCGGGAGGATTCATAATCCAGCTGCTCCCGACCGCCGACGACACAATTATAGACAAGATCGAGAAGTGCATCAGCGACATTGAGCCTGTGACGACAATGCTCGACAAGGGGCTCTCCCCCGAGACCATCTGCCGCACCGTGCTCCCCGCTTTCAAGCTCGACGTGCTCGACACCTCGGAGCCGGAGTACAGATGCAACTGCTCGCGCGAGCGCGTCTCCCGCGCGCTGATAAGTATGGGCAGAGATGAACTCGAAAAGCTCAAGGAGGACGAAAAGACCGAGGTCTGCTGCCAGTTCTGCGACAAGAAATATGTGTTCACGCCCGCAGACATCGACAGGCTGCTTGAAGAGAGCAAGGGAAAAGAGGATAAATAACGAAAGCCTCCGCGAGCAACAATGCTTGCGGAGGCTTTTATGATTATTTTAATACGGATAAGGCACGAGGTCTTTTAGAGTCACGGCAGTATCGGAATCAACAAGAATTTTTATATTCTCCGGGCTGCCGAGTTGCATCATAAACTCACGGCAAGCTCCGCACGGGGGCAAAATCTCTCCCATTTTTGTTACTGCAACGACTTTTCTTGCGGCATACTCCCCGTAAGATATCATCGTCGACAGCGCGTTTCGCTCCGCGCACATACCCAGCGAGCAATCGGTGTCGATACACACGCCCGTATACACATTCCCTTTATCGGTCAGCACGGCGGCACCCACCCCGCCGGAACACATTTGTTCCGATATCTCTTTCGGCACTGCGACAGCAAGCGCGGCGGCATATAATTTTTCCCATTCCGTTGTCATAGAATCACCCTTTCGTTTTACTGCGCATTTTGCTTTGCGGTGTTGATAGAGGAGATGAGGAGCCGTTTGAGTTCAGCACACATTTCAAGAGCGCTTTTGTCTTCATAATAGCCACTCTCGATAAGCAACTCAAGCCAATACTCACTTTCGCTGCATTCCTTAAGCGCGATTTGAAGCCTCGCGATAAAATCCGCTCTGCTATGAGCATAAAAAGCTTCACGAATATTTGCACCGACACTTGTCCCGCTACGAATAAGTTGGTTTGTCAGAACACTTTCTTTTTTGGTGCGCTTAATTTCGTTGCAAACTTTGATAATTTCAAGCGCAAATGCTTTCGATTTCACAATAAGTAAACTTTCCGCCATAATTTTCCCACCGCACTTTTTAACTATTCACTATTACTTATTACTTACCAAAAATCGACACGAACAGCGCCATAAGTGAATAGTGAAAAACTAATAAGTAATAAGTAAAATCGACAAGACTAAGTCGTCTTGTCGATTTTTGGAGGCGCCACCCAGATTTGAACTGGGGCATCGAGGTTTTGCAGACCTCTGCCTTACCACTTGGCTATGGCGCCGTATTGAATTGTACGCTCTCTCTGTCAAAAAAATGCCAATTAAATTTAATTGGCATTAAGAGAATGGAGCGGATGACGAGGCTCGAACTCGCTACCTCCACCTTGGCAAGGTGGCGCTCTACCAGATGAGCTACATCCGCACAGTTGGTGCCTCCGGCCGGAATCGAACCAGCGACACGCGGATTTTCAGTCCGCTGCTCTACCAACTGAGCTACAGAGGCAAATATATGAAAACCGGCATAGCCGGATTTCGGCGAAATAATGGCGACCCGGAACGGTCTCGAACCGTCGACCTCTAGCGTGACAGGCTAGCGCTCTAACCAACTGAGCTACCGGGCCATTTTGGTGGGAACAACAGGGCTCGAACCTGTGACCCCTTGCTTGTAAGGCAAGTGCTCTCCCAGCTGAGCTATGCTCCCTGATCGATCGGTTTTTCGTCCGACGACGCAGACTAATATACTATAAATTCGTCATTCTGTCAAGCCTTATTTGCAATTTTTTTCAGTTTTTCTTAAAAAAGTCTCCGCCGCGCCTAATGCCAAGTATTTATAAAACAGTTTAATTCCCGACAGTAATGTCTACCGGAATTTTTCTGCATATGTGAAGCCGCACGATATAATTGAACAGGTTGAAAAATTTCATCTTGTCTTTTTTCTATTGGATTAAGCCATAGCAAAGTAAAAGCAAGTGACTCAACCAATTTTTATAATCAAACTTTCAATAGCCGCGCAGCAGTGTTTGATACGCCAACTAAGAGGGGTGAGGGAACGGCTTGCGTAGCAAGACGCACGAGCACGCATTCGTTCAAGCTCCGGCGCGTTTGCGTGCGAATGTGCCGAGCAACTAATTGAGAGCCGCAAACTAAGTACTGCGGCGCGGCGTTCACGGGGTCTCGGGGTGAAACCCCAAGTCTGCCTTTTCTTTGCAGGCGTTTCTTTTCTCAGACAGAAAAGAAATGCCGAAACGCGGGAAGTATATATCGTTTGATTATTGTGGGGCGCGAAGGCAGTGAGTCAACTATATATAAACAAATCAAAATTGTTGTACCGGCTATCGCCGATAACGGACAGCCGCAAGGGCTGTCCCTACTAACGGTCGGCAATAAACATTTCGAAAATTTCATGCCGCTTGCGCGGCAGCGGTGCGTCGAGGTCGCCGCACCCTACAAGTTGCACGTCAATAAATTTGTGTCAAATTTGCGGACGGATGATATCTGCCGTCACACGATTGTGCCGATTCGCGATATTTAGGCGACTGCAAAACCGGCCCATAAATCATAGGTCGGTTTAACTGTTTTATGAACACTCCGCTAACAACGGAGACTCTATTCAAGTTTTGCGCTTATTTTGCATATATCGTTTGCTAATCGAATACACAAAGTAGCTTTTCAAATCTTGCTATATGAAGTGCCCCAAAATGGCGGCAACCGCATATTTATTTCCGCCTATTTCTTTTATTACATATATTGACATATATCAACATATATGTTATTCTTAAATCAACAATTAAGGAAATGGGGCTATATAATGTTCTGCTCAAAATGTGGAAAAGAAATTCATGACGAAGCTGTTGTTTGCCCATTTTGCGGATGTGCGACACAGAATTTTAACGCAAAAAAGTCTGAAGACAATCAGCAAAAAAATCAACCCATAATCATCAACAACAGTAGCTCCGCATCTTCAAGTGCTTCTGCCTCTGCCGCCGTTACCGGAAAAGTTCGCAGACATTATTCTGTTGCTTTTGACATTTTCATGATACTGATAACCGGTGGCTTATGGATCATTTGGATGATACTTAGACCAAAATACTATTAAGCTTACAGCAAAAGTTCAAGGCGTCTGCGCTCAAAATGTGCAGACGCCTTATTTTATTTTGCATATATCGCGCCGATTATCTTGTTCATGGTCTTCCGCGGCATGAGGCGGGTGAGGAAGGTCAGGAACGAATAGCTCGCGCCGATGGTGTATATCGGGCTCACCTTTTTCTTCATGGCGACATTGGCGATAAATTTTCCGGCGACCGCGGGATCCATGCCGGTCTGCTCGTCATGCTCCATGCGGGAAACCGAGCGCCCGATGCGTCCGCCGTAGACATCGTCGCCGTCGACCGTCTTTTCGCGCGCCTTTGTAAAGCCCGTTTTTATATCGCCCGGCTGAACCGCGCAGACGGTGACACCGTAGGGGCGAAGCTCGTTTGCAAGAGCCATGGTATATGAATTTGTCGCCGCTTTCGCTGCGGAATAATAGGTCTGGAACGGAATCGGAATCTGCCCGGCGACGGAGCTGATATTGACTATTCTCCCCTGCCCCGCTTCGCGCATAACCGGAACGACGGCGCGGTTCATATTCACCATGCCGAAAAAGTTCGTGTCAAAAAGGCGCTTGGCGTCCTCGGTCTTTGTGAACTCAACTGCGCCCGAGATGCCGAAGCCCGCGTTGTTGACGAGCACATCTATCTTGCCCTCGCGAGCGACTATCTCATCGACCGCCTTTTTCACTGCCGCTTCGTCCGTCACATCGGCGACGAGGTGGTTGAGTCCCTCGACACCCTGCGCACGGCGGCTGAGTTCATAAACGGTATAGCCCGCACTTTTGAGCGCGAGCGCGGTCTGCATGCCTATGCCTGACGTCCCCCCGGTCAGGACCGCTATCTTTTTATCCATAAAATGCACCTCCGAACTGAATAACAGGTAGATTATACCACAACTGTATTGCATATTCAATGCGGGCGAAGAATGCAAAAATTTCTTTTTTCTGTTGACAAAGGCGAAAATACATGATAGCATATATGCATAGATACTCAATGCATTGAGTAAAATTGTATACGAGGTGATAGCATGAAAATAAGTAAGGAACTCGCAAAGGGCAGCACGGGGCTGTTGGTGCTCAACGTCATATCAAAGACCGACATGTACGGCTACCAGATAATCAAGACGCTCGAAGTGATGAGCGAAAACGTGTTCAGCCTCAACGAGGGCACGCTATACCCCATTCTGCACTCGCTCGAAAAAGAGGGTTCGCTCGAATCTTATTGGTGCGAAGCGGAGGGCAGAAAACGCAAATATTATAAGATAACCGAATCGGGGCTCGCCGAGCTCGCGGACAAAAAACGCGAGTGGCAGAGCTTCTCAGGCGCCGTTTCAAAGGTACTGGGAGGTGCGAAGCTTGCAGCAGAGGTTTGACAAATTTCTCGACTATGTCTGCGGCGATATAATCTCAGACCGTGAGCGCGAAAACGCCAGAAATGAACTTTATGACCATCTGATGTGCACCTACGAATGCAACCTCGCGCGGGGTATGGACGAGGAGCACGCGGCAATCGAAGCGGAGAACTCCATGGGCGACAAGAACGATGTCAAGACAAAGCTCGGTCAGGTTCACGCGAGTTTTCCCGAGCTCAGATTCAAGAGCGCGCTGGCTCTTGTTATCGCCGGATTCTTTTTCGCATCGTTCCAAATAAGTCTGCTCAGCGGCATGGACATACTCATAAAGCTGTTCGGTCAGTCGCTGATGATAGCGGGCATATTCTGCCTGCGCAAGGCACACAAGAAGCTCGAATTATCATTCGCCGCGATAATGGGACAATATGTTCTTTCGGGCGCGTCAACGGTGCTGACTCCGATAGCGGAGGATCACCCGCTCCCAATCTTCATTCTTTCGCTACTCGGCGCGATATGCGGCGCGGCGTTCTGGATTCTTTTTGTCGGCGGGCTGATTGATCTCACAAGAGGCCGCGAGGACGCAGAGGCTCTGCATCTCCCGCTGTGCGCTGTGTCGAACGTGCTTCTCAGTGCGCTCAGCGGCGGGACATACATATATATGTACATCACAAAAACGGCATCCCTAAACTCGGAAAACGCGCCGATTTTCTTCCTTATCGCGATATCGCTGGTTATACTCAACATGATAATCACGATAGCCGTTCTGCGGCGGGCAAATAAGTTCCTCTACGAGAGCGGTCACGAATATGAGGCGGAGAGCTCCGGGCTGAAGAAAGCCGCCGTAACGCTCTGCGCGTTCGCGCTGGTGCTCGCGGCATGCGCGGGTTTCGACGCATACCGACTGACGAGAAAAGCCGAAATTGAGCCGTACAGCACGGCGGACATCGCAATGGACGCAGACGAGCGCGCGAGAATAGAAAACACCCTTGCGGACTACGGAGTTGACAGAGAGGTTCTGAAGCTTCTGCCGAACAGCGAGATTATGCGATTCCGCAACACGGCGAGTATCGACAAGCTGACAGACATGTCTCTTCAGGACATCAAATACACAAAGGAATATCAGAGCCGCAGGAACAGCGACGGCAAGCTTCAATCCGGAGTCTACACGATGGGCACTACCGACAATCCGTCATATTATTTTGAAAATTTAACATACTGCGTCACGGATAACGACGGCAAGAAACAGCTGCTCTGTTCTTTTGAGCTAAAAGATATTGAATCCGCCAAGAAGGACAATATAAAAAACTATGTCGACTGCCTTGAATTCGAGAAAAGCGACGCAAACAAAAGTCTGATGACATATCAGGTATACAGAAACAACGACTCGTTTTTCATCCTGACTCAAGAAGACGGTCAGGAGCTCAAAAACAAGCCGCTGAATATCAAGAGAAAAACCGACGTGCTCGGGAACACGGCGATTTCCGAGGTCGAATTCCAATGCAAGCCGGGAATGAGGATTTTCTACACCGCAGACCTCACCATAGCTGACACACCATATCCGATATATGACATAAAGCTCGGAGCCTCGTACATTCATCGCAAAAGACCGATATTATGGATATCCGAACGCACGCCGAAAACTCAGATAGATTCGCAGCAAGGGCAGCGATTTTGCTGGGTGAGGCCGGCCATAAGGACATTATATGTCCCGTATCTCAAGAGCGAAGCCCCATACGAAGCGACGACAGAGCCCGAAGAAGAGACAACGGAGCGCGTCATCCACGGAAATTCAATCGAAGAGATGGCCGCGAGCTAAGATAAAAAATGAGCCTCCGAAATACGGAGACTCATTTTATTTTTATTACATCTCGCCGAGGGCGAAGGTATCTGAGAGCCAATCGGTGCAGAGCTTCACCCACTGGGAAGCGCGGGCATTTTCTATAACTGACTCTGGTTTATCGCAGACGCTCGGGGTGCACAGCGAGAAGCCGTGCCAGCCCTTGGCGAAAATATGCATCTCGAACGGCACCTCATTTTTCGTGAGCGCCTCGGCATATTTTATGGAGTTTATTATCGGGACGGTTTTGTCCGACGCGCTGCCGAAGATAAATGTGGGCGGGGTATTTCTATCCACATGTTCTTCGAGCGACGGCACTGGGAACGCCAGAATACTGCTTATCTCGGAGAGGATGCACGGATAGCCGAGCATGCACGCGTTGGGTCTTGTGCTGCTGAGAGTCGAGAGGGCTGCCGCAAGATGCGCGCCGGCGGAAAAGCCGATGGCGGCTATCTTGTCTTTTATAACATGCCACTCCTCTGCCCTTTCGCGTATGAGCGTCAGCGCCTCTTCGGCATCGGCAAGGGGCATTTTGAAATCCTTGCCCTCACCCACGGTATAGCGCAGGACGAAAGTGTTATATCCGTGCACGGCGAACGCCATGGCTATCGGCTCTGCCTCGCGGTCGGAGCACATATAATATCCGCCGCCGGGTATGACCAAAACCGCCGGACGGTCGGTCATATTCGGCATTTCTTTTGATGTATCAAGCAGATACGCGGTGAGCGTCGCCCCGGGATTGCTTTTGAGTTCCAGCTTTTCAACCGTCATGATATTCCTCCTCAGTAAGTGACCTTGAGGGTCTTTATCTCGAAGGGTCTGAACTGAAGCTTCGCGGGCGCAATGCTCTCTACTTCGCCCTGCTCCTCTTCGAGCATATTGGTTATCTTCACGCTCTTTGCGCCGTCGAAGAAGGTGACCTTTGCGTTGGTGAAGGTGCCCTCTGCCTCATACATACGAACTATGAATGCACGCTGAGCATCCTCGCAGGGCTTGACAGCCTCGACAAATATATTGTCGGCGTCGATGCTCACGAGCTTCTGAGCCGAATATTCGCCGGCAGTCACCGCGGCGGGAACATTGAGCTCATATGCCGGGCGGATAACATTCTCGGCATCAAAGCCACTGTCATGCGGCAGGAACGAATAGACGCAGTGGTGAACGCCTCTGTCGCCCTTGAAATCGGGGCGCAGACCGCCCTTGTGCAGGGACAGGCGCAGCTTGCCGCCGTTGACGCTGATGCCGTACTTGCTGTCGTTGAGAACGGCGACGCCGAAGCGGGTCTCGGAGAGGTCGGTATATTTATGGTTGAGCACCTCGAACTTTGCCTTTTCAATGCTGTTGTTGCGGGTGGTCGGGCGCTTGACATTGCCGAACTGGACATCGAAGCGGGCGAACTCCTGCCTGACAGAAGTATCGAACGCAGTCTTGAGGAAGCGGTGGTTATCCTGCCAATCCATGACGGTGTCGAAGCGCACCTCGGCGCTGTCCGCAAAGAATATCATATCCTGCGTAACGGTCGACTTGCCGCTTATCGCATACTTGCTGCGGATAACAAATGCGACGGAGCCGTTTGAAACGACCTCGCGGCTGACAAGCTTCGAGACATCCTCGAACTTCATCTCGATATCGGCGTCAACATCCCAGTTATCCCACTCGGACGGGAAATCTTCCGCCATGATGAAGGTGTTGAGGTTATATCCATCGCCGCAGATCTCGCGGTCGGCGCGCTTATCGACAAAGGAAGAAATCGTGCCGTTATCCGCAAACTTGACGGACGCGAACGGAGTCTCAAGGCTGTTATCATCGAGGCTGAACACGCTGTTTTCTTCGGGCTTGCCGTCGACAAGCTTGAGGGTGATGCTCGAAAATGCCGGGACGGTCACGCCGCCGACCATGAGCTTTTTGTTGCCTCTGACATCGGTGTAGACCTGCTGTCTGTAGCCGCCGTCAACTATCTTGCCGCTGTAGTCGAGAACAATGACATCGGAGCGGTCAAAAGAAAGGGTGTTCGTGACGGTCACGCAGTCCTCCTTGTCGCTCTGAGCGAGTTCCTTGACAAGATCGCGGGCGCGGGTTATGAGCGCGCTGGTCATGGCGCGGGACTCCTCGTGGGCGCGCGGGATGCAGGTGCCGGGGAGGATATCGTGGAACTGGTTGACGAGCAGCTTCTCATAGAGCGGAGCGATATCCGCGCTGTCCGCCGTCTTATTGTTCTTCACCGCGTCGGTTACCGTGAATATCTCAAGGTCTCTGAGCGCGAACTCCGCCTTGCGGTTGTTGCGCTTTATAACATGCTGGTTTGTGAGCGTGCCGCGGTGCAGCTCAAGATAGAGCTCGCCTGCGTATGTATCGGGCTCGACCGCGTCTCTCTCAATCTCTTTCATTGCCTCGCCGACGAGCTTGTGCTCGGACTTCGGGCAGCCGTTTAAGTCGGCACAGCGTCTTGCCGCCTCGATCATCTCAAACTGCGGTCCGCCGCCGCCGTCTCCATAGCCGTAGGAGATAACGCGGGTGTCGGTGACGCGCTTATCCTTGATGCACGAATGGTCATTCGAGGGAGTACCCGCGACATAGGTCATGAGATCCTCGGCGTCGGGCCAGATGTGGGTGCGGTTGAAATGGGTGAACACCTTTGTGCCGTCGATACCCTCCCAATAGAAAGTATCAAGCGGGAAAGTGTTGGTGTCGTTCCAGTCAATTTTGGTTGTCAGGAAATAATCGACGCAGCAGCCTTTCATTATCTGCGGGATAGCCGCGCTGTAGCCGAAGGTATCGGGCAGCCAGAAGCAGTTCGAGGTGAAATCGAAATATTTTCTCGTGAATCTCTGACCCCAGAGGAACTGTCTGACCATCGACTCGCCGGAGGTTATGTTGCAGTCGCACTCGACCCACACGCCGCCGTTGGGCTCGTATCTGCCCTCTTTGACCTTCTGCTGAATGCGCGCGAAGAGGTCGGGATATTTGCGGCGCAGGAAGTCGCTGTGGCACGATGAGCTCTGGATAAATTTATATTCCGGATACTCGTCCATGAGCGCAAGCTGGTTTGCATAGGTGCGCGCGCACTTCTTGACTGTCTCGCCGACATGCCAGAGCCACGCGGTGTCCATATGCGAATGTCCGATGAGCGCAGCCTTCGGTGCATCGTCGCCGTTTTTGACGGAGAGTGCTTTTTTAAGATAGGGCTTCGCTCTCTCGAGAGCCGCCATGAACTCGTCGCGGTCAACATCGTCGGGTGACTGATATATCTCTTTGAATACTTTTTCAAGCTCGTTTATAACGGAAGCGCGTCTGAAAGAGCTCTCCGGCAGGTTCTTGACGAGCTGAACGAGGGTGCGCAGATCGAAATAGAACTCCTGGATAGTATAGTTCTTGACGCAGATATCGATGCCCTCGTATGAAAAATCATATGTGAGCAGAGGGTTGTTTTCGGTCGGGTGGCAGCCCTTATAGGAATGACCCGCGTAATATTCGAGGTCGATGGCTATCTTCTCGCCTGCCTTTGCGTCCTTTTTGAGCAGGTCGCAGTAGTGGTTGCCGTGGCCGGTGAAAACTATCTTCGTGCTGAAGTTGCCGTAGGGCACTCCGTCGACCCAGAGGGTTCCCTCGTAGCCCGAGATGTGCGGGCGGATAAAAATATCTTTTCCGCCGAGTCCGTCGGGGACGACAAAATCGGTCTTGAACCAGCAATATCCGAACTCCTCGCCCCATTTGTAGCCCTTTTCGATGGGGTCAAAAAGGCTGTCCTCCGGGATGCAGTGGAAACGCTCGAGGGTTGCGAACGCGCTCACGGGGCCCGGCTCGCCGACTTTTTCAAAAATCATCGGCTCGATGATATCGACAAAGCGCTCAAGCTTTCTGAGCATTCTGTCGGTCTGTTTTAAATCCAGCATATTCTTCTCTCCAAAATATATTTTTCCGCTGTGCGGACATTTGACTTATATAATATGTAACAGTATACCGCAAGAGTGTTGCATCTGCAAGCATTTTTGAAGAGAAAAGAAGCAAAAAAGCCGCCGCGGAGATGTTTTCCCCGCGGCGGCTCGTGTTATTTCAGCGAAGTTCTAAGATGCGGTATATCGCAGCTAAAACCGCCGCGAGATAAAGCCCGAAGATATTCATTATATTATAGAGAAGTGCCGTTATCATCTTCGCCCTCCGCTATGCGCTGCTCGTGCATGAATTTGTCCGCTTCTATAGCGGCAGAAGTGAAGCTGTTGTTCTTCCAATAGCTCGCAGCGCCGACAATGAATGTGAATATCAGGCTTATTATTGTATAGAGTTCGCTGTATTCGACGCTGACCGGTGTTTTCCCGAACGCGGTCAGAGCCATATTGATTATTGACACAAGAGACAAAATACCCCTGACCCATGTGCCGACAGATATTTTTGTTATATTCTCAAAAAGCTTTCTCATGAAAATCCCCCTTATTTTCTGCGCGTGATATCATCTATGCGCCTGTGCGCGGATTTTATCGAATCCTCTGCCGCCGCCATGCGCTCGACGAGATTATTGTGCTTATCGACCCGCTTTTCGAGCTGCGCGATGCGATAATTCGTCAGCCTGTTCGACGCGAGTATGCCGCCGAGCGAACCGATGAGCGTACCCGCCGCCGAGAGCAGTGCCACAGTTATTTCTGCGTTCATATCACACCTCCTCGAGACTGCCGACCGCGACCCAGCTCGAAATATCGCCGAGCAGGGCTTCGAGCGTGCCGCGGTTCTGCTGAACTTTCGTGACGGTATGTTTTTTCGGCGAGAGCTGAGAATCGGGCACGCGCTTTCCGCGCGCCGAGGTGCAGCCGCCGTAGACCGCACCGGGCTTTATAAAAACAACGCTCCCGACCGAGACGGACGGTCTCGCCGCGAGTCTCAAGTCAGAGAGCCTGACCCACGAGTTTATCTCTTTGAGCAGTGCGCGGCTCGGCTCGACTTTTGCGACGGTATGCGTTCTGAGCTTCACCCACGACGGAACGCGCTGACCCGTGGCATAGTTTTTGCCTGTAATTTTCACGCGGTCGCCCGCTCTGATATCGGCATACTGCGCGACTTTTTGCGGTTTGTTTTTTACGCAAAGCCTGTAAAATTCGGCTATCGACGCGGCAATCGACTCGCCGCACTTTTTCTGTCCCGCTTCCGTTTCGACATTTTTTCTGTCCGAAGAGCTATCTATGAACACGGTCTCAATGAGCAGACTGCGGCATCTGACCGAGCGGACGAAGCCGAAATAATCGCCGCCCGCGGAATTGAGCTTTGTTTTAGCTCCCCTGTCGCGCAGTGAAAATGTCTTCGCAATGCCCGCGCTTATCTTCGCGGCGAGCTTTTTGCCGCCCTCGTCGGCGTGTTTATAATAGACCTCGCTCCCCGTTCCGCCGCCCGCGTTCAGATGAATCTCGGCTGCCAGATCGAAGTTTTCGCGGTTGACATAAGCTATCCTGTCCGTCAGATACATATCGGCATCGTAGTTTATGAGCACGGCATCGCAGCCGTAATTTTTGAGTGCCTCGGCGATATAAAAACCGATTTTTCGCGCTATGCGAAACTCGTGAAAGCCTCCGCCGACCGCGCCGCTGTCATAGCCGCCGCCCGCCGATCTTCCGTGACCCACGGATATACAAATTCTCACTCTCGCACCTCCTCGAAATAAATGCCCACAAGCTGCGACGGCAGATAGTGCATGACCGTGCCCTCGCCGCCGCTGTCGTCTCTTGTGCATCTGTAAATTTTGCCGCCGTCGAGATAGTATTTATCTTTAAAATACCTCATGCCAGCCGCCGCTGTAATAGGATTATCAATTGTGCCGTCTTCGCCTACCGTCACACGTTCCCAGTGCGCTGGGGTTACGCTCGGACGCCATGTGGGATTGGCGGATATCGCGTTGTAGCAGCGATAGAGCTTACCGCCGTCGCGCACCCTGTCGCCGATAGAATAATCTTTTTCGTCGCTCCACGGTTCAAATAGGCTGATACTTGTCAGAGCTTCGGCGTTTGTCAGCTTCGCGGCGGCTCTTGTTATCATCTCGCGGAAGCGTTTTGCCTGCGTCCGTGTCATATATCCGCACCCCCTGTGATGATATCCAACGCCTCGTCCGCCGATATATCTTCGGGTGGCTCGGCGGCCGTCCAGATTTGCTTTATCTCGGATTCAGTCTCCGTCCACGACTCGGTGTAATACCCGCCGTCGGACGGATATTCCGCCGTGATTATCGGCTTGTATCCGTAGTGCAAAAGCAATGCCGGGTCGTTTGTGAAAACATCGCCCTCGCTTGTTTTTATCGGTCTCGGCGCACCGTGCAGAGCACCGCCGACCAGTTTTCCGTATATCATATTTTCACCCCCATGTGAAGCTGCCCGCGCCCTGATTATAGAGCGCCGTTTTGCCTATAAGATCATAAAGGCACGGCACACCGTTTGCATCGAGACACGGGACAAGCTGCTGTGCATCGCCGTCGGTGTAGCTATATAACCGCATAACAGCCTTATTGCCCGACCAGTTGTTGTTGCCGACGTCAAATATCAGTCCGTTTGTCGGCGTCTCGAAGTCGGCGACATCGCTCCAAGATTTTTTTAAAATATCATTGACCCACACGCCGGCTTTGTTTGTTTGGATTTTTGTTCGTTCCAATGATGAAGCCGCCGTAAAACGGTGCTTTTGATACTCGGAAAAGTCGCCAGAGAAAACAATCGGATTTTTGTTTTGAAACAGCGTAAGATTATTTTTCAACGCGCTCTGGCGCGACCCGAATATGCCCGCGTCCCTGTATATTTCACCGACTATGCTGAAATCTATGGTGATATCAGAATCCTGCGTCAACTTGCGCCCGGTGTCGATATACTGTGTGCCCGACGATTGGATATATTCCACCGCCGTATAGCCATCCGGCAGACCTTCGATATGCCGCGCGGCACGCGAAAAGAATTTTCTTCGTCCTATCAAGTGCCCTCACCGACCTTCTGCGCCGCCAAAATTTTGTCTTTGAAGCTCAGCTCCCATGTTTCGCCGTTGTGAAAATCCGGCGCAGTGCCGATATATCCGGTGCCCGCAGGCAGAGTGACCGTTATATCGCCGCTCGCCGCGAAGTTCAGGCGCATCCAGCACTCGAACTTCGCGTCTTCGGGATACTGAACCGTCAGCGTCTGAAGCCCCGTCATGCGGTATTCCGCATTGTCGTTGAGCGTCGCAGACACCTGCGCAGTGCTGTAGGTGTACTGCGATGGCGGAGCCTGCGGAGTGAAGCCGAGGGAATTTATTATGACTGCCTTTAAATCGGTCGTCCCGCCGAACAAGGCTTTTAAATCCCGCATACTCTCCACTGCGGCGGCGAGTTCGGGCAGAATGCCGCACTCCTCTTCAAGCTCGCCGTCAATACCCATAACAGACGGCTCAAAGCCGAGGGTGAACACGGCGGACTTGGTTATTCTTGTCACCTCGAGGTCATTGCGCTTATGCGCCTCGACCTGAACGGTCAGCTCGCCCGTTGAAGTCAGCGCCTCGGGCAGAGGGCAATATATAACGCCGCCGGTTATATAGGCGGGAGTGCTGTTTGCGCCGCTGATAATATTCGACACGATGCGGCGGCTCAATCCGTAGACATCGAAGCTCAGAAGATAATACGAAGCGTCTGTTTTCAGCTCGTCGTTGAGCGTGATGCAAAGCCGCGCCGCGTTATGCTCCCCGCAAAAACAGAACGGCTCTTCAATCTGAGCCGTTCCGTCCGAAAGTATTGTTATTTTTATATCTCTCATCTGTTTTCCTCCCCGGAATAGTTGTCCTTGAGATAGTTCGCCGTTTCCAGAACGTCCCTGCGCTCTTTATAGAGCACGTTGAGCAGAGTTTTAATTTTATATGCCTCGTCGCTCGTCTCGGGATTCGGCAGAGCCGAAAGACGTTTTCTGTGCCTTGCTATAATCCCGTCGAGCACCTGCGCCTGCTCAAAATACTCGTCGGCAAGCTGTGAAAGAGTTCTGTTGAAAGTCATTTGTCTTCTCCTTTCAAAAGATAGTCGGCCGTTGTGCCGAAAAATCCGGCAAGCTGCGCGAGCTGATGCAAAGTCGGCTCTTTTTCGCCGTTTTCTACCATTCTTAATGTTCTTATCTGCATTCCGAGCGCATCGCAGAGCAGCTGTTCGCCTATGTTCTCGCTGCACCGAAGCTTTTTTATACGCCCGCCCAGGGTGTTCGGCTCATATCGCTTTGCCGCGCTCACGGCGAGCGCGCGCCTGACGGCTATCGGCAGAAATTCGACGGATTCTATATCGTGCTGATATTTTACAGTGAAGCTCAGCGCGTCATATATCTTTCTCTGCGCCTTGTCGAGGCACCGCGACACGCTCGACGGGCACACGCCCAATTTCTGAGCTATCGTGGATATCGTCGAGCCGTCGAACCAATATGCCTCCGTGACCTGCCTCTCGCGCGGCGTAAGCCTTGTTTTTATCACCTCGTCGGCGAGCACGGACAGGTCAACATCCCTGCGCCGCCACGCATAGTCGTCCGGCGATTCGCAGCCCGGGCAGTGCGAGCCGCAGCAGACGCACATCGCCGCCCGCCGCTCTTCAGGAGTCGGAAACGAGAAATCCATCGCCGCCTCGACACTTCTTTTTGACATTTGCTCATCTCCTCGCTTTCTCGAACATTTGTTCGTATCTATGCTTATAATTATAGTAACACATCAGATATTTGTCAACGGGTAAATATTTAATTTGACCCCGAAAATTTGCACTAAATGATACACAGTCACATTCAGAAAGCGGGAAGAAAAAGTTCTGTCCGATAAAAAGGTCAGCAAATTTATATTTTAAGCGCGATGTATATATAGGTCATACCCAGCGCATTGAGAAGATTTTTGCTCCCGTTGACATCGCTCGCCGTGCTGATGCTGAAACCGTCGGAGGAGATGCTGAGTCCCGGCATACCGCCCGCCCGAGTTGCGGCGGCAACATAGCAGTTTGTTGATGAGCCCGAAAAATCAGCTATAGCGGCGGGCATACTCCTGCAAAAAACAAATACGGCGGTGGGCTTGAAGCCGACTTTTACAGAACGGCTTTTTGCACCCGTGCCCGTATATGAGCCGATTTTTACAGGCGCGTTCCACAGAGCCTTGTCCTCGGCGGTGACATGCTTGACGGTATCGCGGATATGCGAGCCGCAGAGCAGAGTCTTGTCGAGGAAGCAGTGGAAGTTGAGCCCGGTCGTGTCTGCGGGGCAGAAATCCGCCTGCATGAGTATATATGCGTCGAGGACAAAGGCGTCGGTGTCCCTGTCCGCCTTGATACCCGAACAGCCGGATTCGACAACGTTCAAATCTGTGTCGAAGGTCAGGCAGTCAATTATAGTCGTCAGCACATCGTGGCAGGTCGCGCCGCCCTTGCTATATGGGACATGGATGGCGAGTTTGACTTTTATATTCGCAAGGCGGCAATATTCATTCTTGACCAACACACCCTCGTCGTTCGCGGTGAAGCTGTCGACTATATCCATCTCCCCTATTCCGACCGCGACGGTCACACGCTTTAGCGGTATCTCTTTTTTGACGGCGGGATATTCGGTTATGAATCTTATCCCGCTCAGCCTCGTCTGCTCGGACAGCCAGTTAGCTATCTGCGAGGGAAGAACACTGATTGTACTCATAAAAACCTCCTTTATCGGGTCGCCGGGAAAACCCCGGCGCCCCTTTGAGTTATTCCGTTATCTCAACGACCGTTCGCACAACAGCCCAGACATAGAGCACCTCTTCGCCGAGCTTTATCTTCTCCGCGCGGTCGATCTGGTATTTTATATCGCCGTCGATTATCAGCGCGTCCTCGTTGAGCGTCAGATCGTGCTCGGGCGGGCCGATATAGAGATAATAGCCCTGCGAATTGTAGCCTATCTCGGTGTTTACGCCGTAGAGATACATCTTGTTCTTGTATCTCAGCGGCTGAATAAAGCCCTTGAACGGCGCGGTTCTCGTGGAGTCGGTATTCTCGATAACGAGCACCCTGCCCCACTTTTCAAATTCCGCCGAGAGGTTCATATCTCCACCCCGCAGCAGAAAAAGCCGTCGTCGCTCAAAAGAGGCGTGAGCTCGGCGAGAGCAGCGTCGCGCACGGACGCCGCGAATTTAAGCGAGCTGTCCGCGCTCTTTTTAACGGTGATATCGCCGGCCTTAAAGCTCTCGACGCCGTCCGAATTACCCGCGCGGCGCACGCAAAGAGCGTAATAGGCTAGTCCCGCGGCGGCCTGAGCGATGCGGACATCATCCCTGTCCGCGTTGGCTTTCAATCGCGAATTCACGCGTTCAAGGGAGCTCAGAGCTATCCCGAGGCAGAGCTTTTCCTCCTCCTCGCCGATGTCCGTAAGCTGTTTTAACAGGGAGAGTACGCTCCACTGAGTTATCATGCTCTCACCCCCGCCGTCAGACGGTAAGGGTGCGCGCGGCGGAGTCGAATATCCTTGCAAAGCCCGCCGTCGAGCTGATGACCGCACGCTCAAGCTGGCGGTCGATGAGCTTGTCGTACTCGGTGGAGACGGGGCCTGTCGTGACCATCTCGAGGGCGCAGCTGCGGTCGATACCGATTATCTTGCCTGCGGGCACACACGAGCCCTTTATAAGATCTGCGCCGAGAGGAGTTATAACTTCGCCCGTCGCGTGGAAATTGAGACCTGCCGCAGCGTCCCTGAACTCACTGATGCCGAGCATCTGCGCGACCTGCGCGGGAGCGGCAATAATCGTGTTGAGCTCATAAGGATCGAAGAGATTCCAGAAGTTGACAAGGTCGGTGTAGGTGAGCTTACCTGAGGATGCGACGGCAGTGTTGGAGGCGGCGTTATTGTTGCCGTCGCCGTTTATGAGCACATCGACCGCGTCGCTGAGCTGAGTGCGCGCGATATATGCGCCGATCTGGCGCAGAGTCACCGTAAACAGGTCGAGACGCTGGAAGCGGACGGCTTCATAGGAAGCGACAAGCGAACGGCCGCGCTTTTTCAGATGAACAAGGTTCGCCTTGCTCTTGACGCTGGTTTCAGGGATGAACGCGCCCTCGGCGACGACTTTGAGTTCCTTTTCATCGTCGCTCGGCTCGCAGGCTATCGAGCGGTAGTCGAGCGAATCTATAACCGTGGTCGATGCGACGATGCGCGGCAGGACATTTGCCTCCTGCATACCCTGTCTGACGGCGCGGGAAACATACTCGGGGAAGAGCACGGCGGAATCGGAGGTCTTGAAGAACTTGTCGACAACGTCGCTGCCCGCTCCGCTGACCTTTATATCAAAGCGCTTGAGCTGGCGCTGATATGCGTCAAGACCCTCAAGAGCGGTGCCGCTGTAATTCTCCGAGGGGTCGATTTTTTCGAGTGCGCCGGTGAAGTCACCGGAAGCATAGAGACCTTTTTCAAGTCTGATGTTATCAAAAGCAGTCATATTATTCTCCTTTCAGAATCAGAGCATGAAGCTCACTGTTTTGGCGGTTGTGTTGACGCTGAGCACGAGATATGTGTTGCCCTTTGTGCTCGCCTTGACTCCATCCGCGCCGTCCGATGCGAGAGCCGCATAACCGACCGCCGGGGCGTCCGTGCCCGTATAGGGCATAGTGACGACACCCGAGAGCTGGACGCCCGCATATCCGCCGTTTACATTCACGCTGACGCCGCAGAACTTTGCGTCCGCGCCTGCCGCCGAAACGGTATCGTTTGCGCTGACCGCGACGGGCACGCCCGCCTTGAGTCCGCTTGCCGCCTTGAGCGTGAGTACATTTTCACAGAAACCTTTAGTTGAAACTGACATAATTATCCTCCTTTAAATTCTGAACTCGCTGTTGCCCGAATGTGTTTCGGGCTTTGTCGACGAGAGCTGGCTGTTGAGTCTTCCGCCGCCCGAGAAAGCTTTTTTGAGCTCTCTGAGCTGTTCGAGCCCGAGGGTGCCGCATATCTCCGAGAGACTCTCGCCACGCATATCCGGCAGAGCCGCCGCGCCCATACGTATCACATCGCATATAAGCTCCTCGCGGTACTCTTTGCCCTCGCGGGCGAGCTGTTCGAGCTCGTCGATATAGCCGTAAAGTCCCGCCGCCTCCGCCTTTGTGAGGGTCACTCCCTCATTGGCGCAGGAGAGGCGTTTGACTGTTTTCACCGTCTGCTCGTCCGCGCGGTAAGACTTAGTAACGCCTGCCGCGGGCTGAGCCGGTACGGCAACAAACGACCACTCATAGGCGTCCGTCGGGTCACAGAGCATCCTGTGGCAGAGCTTGCCGCCGTACTCCCTGCCCTTTATGTGGGCGCACGGATCGGTTCGCCCGTCCTTGCCGCAGATTGAGCAGACGCTTCTGCCGACCGAGCAGCCGACACTCGTCTCTTTCTTTATCCCCGCGTCTATCTCTTCAATAAGCGCGGCGTTCTTTTCGCTGCGCGGCATATACGCCCGCGCGCAGAGCTTCGTGTATTTTTCGCCCGCCGAGGTCACTTTATTTTCGTTCGTCTCGACGCGGCAGGAAAATATCCTCGCCGTCTGATCTCTGCCGCTCATGCTGTGGTCGAATATCCCCGTCTTGCCGACAAAAAGCTCGGCGAGCTTTTCGAGCGCGGGAATATCGAAGCGCTCGAAGTCCCTGTCGATTTCATTGTCGCAAAGCACGATACCGAAGGTATAGACCTCGTCGGCGCTCAGCGGCTTTACGGTATAATTGTTGATAAGCTCCAGCTCCTGCGGAGTCGGAGCGCCTGAAAGAACGCTGTTCTGCGTAGTTATCACTCCCCGTTTTCAATCTCTTTTCTGATTTTTTCCGCCTGCGCCGCATAGAGCTCGGCGCGTGCAAGCTCAACATTGTCCTGAAGAGTCACATCGTCCCACTCAGCCGTCACCTGCGAGGGCGTTCCCTCGAAGAGCAGATATGTGCGGCATATGCGCTCGATGACAGGTGTCAGAATGCGGCGGTATGCGTCGATCTCGCTGGTGAGCACGTCAGCCTGCTGGGTCGACATGCGTTCCGTCGATGACCATGACAGGCCGAGCATGAACGGCGGCAGTCCGGTTTTTGCGACTATCTGTTCGAGCATCTGGCGCACCGGCACCTCGCTGTCAAGGATCTGATTGTCCGCGCCGATGACCTTTATCTGGACGTCGCCGACGGCGACAAAATCTTTTACCGCGCCGCCCGTCTGCATCGCCTCGCTCCATTCTTTAGCCACCTGCATGGCGCGTTCCTTGGCATATGCGCGGTCGAGCGTGTCGTTCTGCGGCTTATATGTGACCGCGAAGCGGATGTTACCCATGCGCTCCCAATTGAGCCCGATAGTCTTGTAGATTTTCATGAGTATCCCGCTGACAAACGGCAGACCTTTGAGCATCGAACAACCGCAGACTTCGCCCGGCTGCGGGTTGAGCACAGACAGCAATACAAGCTCGGGTCGCCTGACCGGCGACGGCATACCGACGCACGGGGCGGAGAAGATATCAACTCCGACTCCGTCCGAGGCGCGGCGAAGCTCGATATTTTCAAGCGGAGAGTTGAACAGCGCCGCGATATGCCCGTCTGCGTCCGTCACCATCTCGCCGACCGCCGTGCCGCAGGTCAGCAGCTGCTCGAAATAAGTTGAAACAAAGCTTTCGAGTCCGCACTGGTTGCCACCGACGGGGACATTGCGAACGAAATTGTCGAGCTTGTCCTGCAGGCGTTCGTCGGCGCATCTGACCTCAAAGCCGCCCGTCAAGCGGACGGTTTTGAATATGGCGGCGTCGATTATCGGCACCGCTTCGCGCAGGGCGTAATAGAGCCGCGTCTGATTGCCGCCGAGCGGAGTATAGCTGTCGAGCAGTCCGAGACCCGACGCAGGGCGCGCCGAGGTCTGCACCGCCGCAGGCTCGGGAGCGGTTTTCTTTCTTTTGAACGGATTTATTGTTATTCCTCCTTTTCATGACAGCCGACCGCCCGACCGTCATCTGCTCATGGCGAGCGCGAAAAAGCCGTCCTCTTCGTGCGCGAGCACTGTGGAGACGAAATAGCGCACATCGTCCATGGCGTGGTCGTATTCCTTTCTCGGAGCATCGCGTGCGGCAGTGTTATCCCATCTGTAGAGGGAAAATTCCCGAAGGCAGTCCGTGCATGACTGCGAGAAAAGGATGCGCCGCTCCTTGAGGGCATCCGAAACGCGGCGGATGCCGTCTATAACATCGTTCTTTGCGGGCACGGCGCGGAATCTGCCGTGGCGGCGGATACATTCGAGAAAGCTCGCGGCGGAGGGGTCGGCTATGACCGCCTCTATGTTGAGGTCGCCCGCAAGCTGTTCGAGCGCGGCGTAGTGCTCCTCGTCGGTACGCTGCTCTCCCTCTCTGCGGCTGTCGAAATAGTATTCGCTCAGCCTGTACCAGCGCCCGCCGTACTCGCCCCAGAGTCCGAACGACGACGGGTTGACCGTGCCGTAATCGCAGGAGATGAAGTAGCGCGACGGTATGCCCGCAGGCTCCGCGACATGGACCGAGCGCGAAAAGAACGGGTAGACAAGCCCCTGCGCCGCGACCCATTTGCCCAACACGAAGCGGTCATAGAACGCGCCGCTGTAAAGGCTCTCGTATCTGCGCTTTATCGCGGGCGTGAGCGACGGATTGTCGTCCATGGTGAAGTGGAGATACAGACAATTTTTCTCTTCGCTCTTTTTTATCCACTCCTCATAGAACCAGTGCAGAGGCGTATCGGGGTTGCAGTTGAACCACAGTTTAGACCCGTCGAGCGAGCACCGCGCGAGAGCCTGCTCAACAAACGACCGCGGCATCAGTGCGACCTCGTCGAGCAGAACGCCGCCGAGTGTCATGCCCTGAATGAGCGCCGCCGAGCCCTCGTCCTTGCCCCCGAAGAGATAAAATCGGTTGCGCCTGCCGGAGTATTCTATCTCCACCAGATGCTGAGACAGCTTCTCGCGGCAGTCGAAGCCGAGTCGGCGCAGGACGGGCAGAATCGGCGTGATTATGTTTCTTCTAAGCGAAGTCACCGTCTTGCCGCACAGCGCGAAGGACGTGTCGTCGAACGCCGAAAATGCCCACGCAACAAATGAGACGGACATACACACCGTCTTGCCGGAGCGCACCGCGCCGTCGCAGATTATCGCGTCAAAATTCCTGTCCGGGCTCGATGGGCACCACCACGAGAGCACCCGAAGCTGCTTTTCCGAAAAGCTCTCAAAAGTGTTATTTTTGCGTTTACTCACCCGCATCATCCCCGCGCAGAGCACGCGCGCTGCGGTCAAGCGCAGAGAGGAAATCCGAATTTTCTCCCGCCGAAGCGGCATTGCTCAGCTCGCAGAGTCGGTCGAGCGCCTTGAGCCGGTCGAAAAATTTGACCTCTATTCCCCCGCTCTTCGGGCATTTGATATCCGATACCATCGTCAGGTCCAGCTTTTCTATTTCCGACCCGTCAGGCAGCTCGTCCGACAAAATGAGCCTTACCGCGTCCGCAACGCTTCCGAAAGCGAGCCTGCGGTAGCCCTCCGTGACCTCCGCAAGCTTCGCGTCGCGCTCGTTTTCGAGCTTCGCTATTCGCCTTTTGATCTCTGGGTCGGCGAGCAGCTTCATTGCCGTTCGCTCCGGGTGGACGGAATAGCCCGCCCGCGCGGCCGACGCGCGCGGTTCGCGGGACGCGACAAAGAAGCGGCAGAAATTCTCCTCTTTCGACGAAAGCGGTTCTTTCTTTTTCATACTCTCATCTCCTCATCTATATTCACGGGCTCTTCGGCGGCGGTCTCCGAAGCGCCCGTCACCCATAGCGAAAACGCCCCGATTTTTTGCATATCAGCGTGCAAAAAACGGCGAAGTGTCAACAAAATTCATATTTTATTAATATTTGAAGAAAGAAAAAGTCTGTTTTCGCCTGTTTTCAGGCATTTTTCGGTTGATTTTCCCCGTTTTCGGTGATTGCCGCCGATTACGCAAGATTTTTGCTCTTTTGCTTGACTTTTGAGGTCATGGGGTATAAACTAATGTAGGAGTGCGAAAAGTGCTCCCGTCGGGCTTTCCCGACGCAAAAATTTTTGAAAAGTGGTGAAATTTTTTGGGCAGCGACAAACCTAAGCCGCGAAGTTGGCAAACTAAAAATAAAGCTGTGGGGTCACGCCCGAAAAAGTTCGACCGATAAAAAAATCGGCTCTTTTTGCGTGCGCCTCACGGAGAAAGAGGTGCAATATGAGCCGTGATATCCTGGAAAATATCAGCGCACTGTTGGCGGAGGGCAAACTTGCCGATCTGCGTGAACAGCTGTGCGACATGAACGTCGTTGATATAGCGCAGGCGATGGAATCGCTCCCGGAAGACGAGCTGCTGCGGATATTCCGCATCCTCCCCAAAGACATATCAGCGGACGTTTTTTCTTATCTTGAGCCCGATTCTCAGGCGCAGCTGCTGAATCTTATAACAGATACAGAGCTTGAGAACCTGCTTGACGACATGTTCCTTGACGACACCGTTGACTTCCTCGAAGAAGTCCCGGCAAACGTCGTGCGCCGCGTGCTCGCAAAGGCAGACAGCGAGACGAGGTGCCTGATAAACAGATTTTTGAAATATCCCGAAAACAGCGCAGGTTCGATAATGACCATTGAGATGGTCGAGCTGCATGACTTTTTCACAGTCGGCCAGGCAATCGAACACATCCGCTCGACCGCCGTCGACAAAGAGACGGTCTACACCTGCTTCTGCATCGACGACAAGCGCCATCTTATCGGCACGGTCGCCCTGCACACGCTGCTGATGGCAAAAGACAACGAGCTTATCCGCGACATAATGGACACCGACTCCCAGCTCATCTGCGTCAACACGCTCGACGACCAGGAGAAGGTTGCGGACATAGCGAGAAAATACGACCTGCTCTCCGTCCCCGTTGTTGACAACGAGGCGAGACTCGTCGGCATAATCACGATAGACGACATCGTCGACGTCATCGAGGACGAGAACACCGAGGACTTCGAGAAGATGGCAATGCTTCATCCCTCGGACGACAACTACCTCAAGACGGGCGTTTTCAAGCTCGCAAAGAACAGAATCCTCTGGCTTCTGGTGCTCATGGTCTCGGCGACTTTTACAGGCAAGATAATCGAAAACTATGAAAATATGCTCGCGGCAGTCGCGGGACTCACCGCCTGCATACCTATGCTCATGGACACGGGCGGAAACGCCGGCAATCAGGTTTCGACGCTGATAATCCGCGGTCTTGCACTCGGCGAGATCCACCCGAAGGACTATCTGAAGATAGTGTTCAAAGAGATAAGAGTCGCGCTCATCTGCGGACTGACCCTCGCGGCAGTCAACATCGGCAGAATGATGCTCTTCTCCTCCGGCGGAATGCCTGTTTATCTTGTCGTTTCAGCCGCAATGGTCTGCGCGGTCATAGTAGCGAAAATAATCGGCTGTACCCTGCCGATAATCGCAAAGATGATAAAGCTCGACCCCGCGCTCATGGCAGGACCGATGATAACGACGATAGTCGATATGGTCACCCTGCTCATCTACTTCGCACTCGCAAAAGCGTTCCTCGCGATATAAAAAATTATCCTCCGTACATTTTGGTGTACGGAGGATTTTTATGTTCAAAGGTAAAGTAAAAATATCATTCAACTATGACAATCAAACTCTCAATAGCCGCGCCGCAGTATTTGAAAGCTCTTTTAGATGGGCGAGGGAACGGCTTGCGAAGCAAGACGCACAAGCGACTCTCAAAACATAGTCGCCTATCGCCCTTGGAGCGGGCACTATGCTCCTTGTTTTTCGCCAACATCGCCTCGCTTCATCCGCCACCGGCGGCGCTTCGGTGATGTTGCACACTAGTTCAAACTCCGGCGCGTTTGCGGGCGAATGTGCCGAGCAACTAATTTAGAGCCGCAAGCTAAGTGCCGCGGTGTGAAATCTCAGGAGGGTGAGTTGTAGGGGTCGGCGACCCGACGACCCTTTGACGCGCGAGCGTCACGGCGTTTTATGAATGATGCGAGTGAAGTAATCACTTAGTCACTTACCGCTATTATAGATTTTAAAAGCAGACGAACAAAGTTCGCCCCTACGGTCTGTAAAACGAGCTTTTCCGAAGATTTTATGCCGCTTGCGCGGCAGCGGTGCGTCGAGTCGCCGCACCCTACAAGCTGCGCGCCAATAAATCACTGCAGATTTGTATCTGCACATATCGCGGACTTTTTCACTATTCACTTTTACTTATTACCTTGAGCGGAGCGAAATAACCCCTCAGTCTCGGCTCCGCCGAGCCAGCTCCCCTGCAGGGGAGCCTTCGTCAAGAATTCGCCGAAGATAACAATATAAAAAATGCCCCGCACTTTCGTGCGGGGCACTGAACTTAGCTGATTACTTGCTGAGCTCTGCGAAATACTTGATGGTTCTGACCATCTGGCTGGTGTAGGAGTTCTCGTTGTCGTACCACGAAACAACCTGAACCTCATACAGATCGTCAGCGATCTTAGCAACCATGGTCTGAGTTGCATCGAAGAGAGAGCCGAATCTCATGCCAATAACATCGGAGGAAACGATCGGATCCTCATTGTAGCCGAAGGAAGCGGAAGCAGCAGCCTTCATAGCAGCGTTGATGCCTTCCTTAGTCACATCGCTGCCCTTGACAACAGCGGTAAGGATGGTGGTGGAGCCGGTCGGCACGGGAACTCTCTGAGCGGAGCCGATAAGCTTGCCGTTGAGCTCGGGGATAACAAGGCCGATAGCCTTAGCAGCGCCGGTCGAGTTGGGAACGATGTTGGCAGCACCTGCACGGGCACGTCTCTTGTCGCCCTTTCTGTGGGGACCGTCGAGGATCATCTGATCGCCGGTATAAGCGTGGATGGTGGACATGATACCGCTCTGGATGGGAGCGTAATCGTTAAGAGCCTTAGCCATGGGAGCAAGGCAGTTGGTGGTGCAGGAAGCTGCACTGATGATGGTGTCGTCAGCATTGAGGGTGCCCTCGTTGACGCTGAAGACGATGGTCTTGAGGTCATTGCCTGCGGGAGCAGAGATAACGACCTTCTTAGCGCCTGCATCGATGTGAGCCTGGCTCTTAGCCTTGGAGCAGTAGAAGCCGGTGCACTCAAGAACAACATCAACGTCAAGCTCGCCCCAGGGAAGATCCTTCGCGTTGGGCATAGCATAGATGGTGATCTCCTTGCCGTCAACTATGATAGCGCCGGGAACCTTGACAGTCTTGCCGTCCTCTTCATACTCAGCAGCCTTGAAGTCTACGGTGTGAAGATTCTCGCCTATTCTTCCGCAATAGCCGCCCTGAGCGGTATCGTACTTGAGAAGGTTTGCAAGCATCTCGGGGCTGGTAAGATCGTTGATAGCAACAACCTCGTAACCCTCTGCGCCGAACATCTGACGGAATGCAAGACGACCGATACGGCCAAAGCCGTTAATAGCAACTTTAACTGACATTTGAATTCCTCCGTTGTTAGTATAATTGGTTATTGGTTACATACCTCATATATTTTAGCCGTTTTTGTCCTCATATGCAAGCAATTTGATAAAATTTTACAGATACAGGAAAAGTTTCGTTAATCTGCCCAAAATATTGTATCATAAAGCCCAAAAGGACATAATACTGCCGAAAATCCGGCGCGGATATTTTGACATATCGGCATCATTATTTTGCCTTTCAAAACAAAATCTCCCCGCCTTCAAAAAGCAGGGAGTTTGCATTTCTTATTTTCGGTCTCAGCCCTCTGACGAGTTGCCCGCGAGCATGGAGATAGCAGCCTGGAGCTGGGTGTCTCTCTCTTTTTCGAGCGTACTGAGATTCTCTCTGAGCGAATCCGCGAGGATGATTTCGGTGTCCGGAGTCAGGCCCTTTCCGTCGAAACTCTCGCTGATATAGGGCAGCATCTTCGAAGTGGTCAGCACGACTGCGCCGCCGTCGCTGAGCTCGAAAGTCTCCTGAACATCGGCTCTGCCGGCTGTCTTTTCGCCGATAAGGAACGCCTTGCCGAAATCCTTGAGGTCGCAGGCAAACAGCTCGCCGTAGCCCGCAGTGTCGGAATTTATGAGCACCGCCATGGGCATCGTTATATCCTTAGCGTCGGAGCTGTAGGTCTTGACGTTGTTGCCGTTTTTGTCAACGAGCGTCGCGAGCGCCTTGTTGCCATCGGTCGCCGTCGGGACAAGATAATCTATAACGCGGCAGGTGTATTCAATAGTTCCGTCATAGGTCGAGCGCACATCGAAAACGAGGCTCTTCGCGCCCTCTTTCTTGAGCTGGTCGACTGCCTTTTCAAGCTGGTTCAATGTATTCTTGTAGAATGCGGATATCTTTATATAACCGACCGTGCCGATAAGCTCATAGCTGACGGTCTGGTTCGTATAACCGAGGACGACGTTGACGGATTTGTCGACATCGTCGCGCCTGTAGGTGAGGCTGACTGAGGTCAGCTTTATACCGCTGAGTCTGCCCGCCATTTCACTGCTGTTTTCGGCAGTTACCGTGTCGCCGCCTATAGCAACTATCTTATCGCCCTTCTGAAGCCCCTCGGTCTGCGCCGGGGAGTTTGGATAGACTTCCGTTATGAGCAGATACCCGCTCTCGGGGTCAGTCTCGACCTCAACGCCGATGCCCGCGCTGCGTCCCTCAAGCTTCGAGGAATAGAGCTTGTAGGCGTCCGCGTTCATATAGCGGCTGTACTTGTCGCCGAGTCCGTTGATATAGCCGTTTTCGAGGTTCGAGTCGAGCAGAGCCTCGTCTATATCGCCGTAGTACTTCGAGCGGACGATCTTGTCGACCTCCTCGACCGCATCATACATCTGCGCGCGCTTGGGAAGGTCGGTTATCAGCTTGTTGTACATACGCTGTGAGACCGACATCGTTATTGCGAAGGTCGCGGTCGCACTCAGAATAATGAGCGCAATCGCAAGTCCGAGCGAAATTTTCTTGTTCATTTGCTTTCACGTTCCTTCCTGCCTGAGATCAATTCGGAGGCGTGACAAAATCGAGAGGATTGAGCCTTGTGACGGCACCGTTCTTGACATGCATGACCTGGAAATGGACATGCGGTCCGGTGACATATCCGGTGTTGCCCATATAGGCGATGACCTCGCCTTTTTCAACATACTGTCCCGCCGAAGCGACTATCTTCGAGCAGTGGCCGTAATATGTTCTGTATCCGTCGCCGTGGTCGATGGTGATATAGTTGCCGCCGACATCGGAATAACCCCTGACGAGCACCTTGCCGCTCTGCGCCGCAACTATCTTCTTGCCGTAGGAGACATTGACGCCGTTTTCGCGCACGACTATATCGATAGCCGGGTGCATGGTGTATGTTCCGTCGCCCTCGGGGTCATAGTAGCCGTAGCCCGCGGAGATGTAAGAGTTCTTATATGGAACCGGCCACATCATCTCGCCGTCGTTATAAAATCCATCGTCAACGTCGCCGCTCTGGGAGCCGCCGCTGATGATTTTGTCTATCTGGCGCTCAAATGCCTCACGCTTTCTGTACTGCCGCTGAAGCTCCTGCTTATATTCGGCGCTGCTCTTGTCGAGCGAGGTCATGAGAGCCGATATCTGACGGTAGTTCGCGTTATATGCGTTCTGCTTTGAAGCGAGTTCTTTATTTTTAGTGTCGAGTTCGGATTTCTTCTCGACCAGAGACGAGCGCTTCTCTTCGAGAGCTTTTTTGTCCTCGTCGAGCTCCGCCTTGGCGGCGTTGAGCTCCTCGGTCTGCTTTTCGAGCTGGGAGATGAGCTTGTTGTCGTTCTCCGTGACGCTCGCGAGCAGCTGGATGCGAAGCAAGAGCGATGAGATGCTGTCCGACTCGAGCAGTATCTCTATCCACGAGGACGAGCCCGCCATATATGTGGCGCGCAGGCGTTCTGATATCTTCTCCTGCGTGGCGTCTATCTGCTCGTCGAGCTTTTCTATCTTCGACTGAGCCTCGTCAATTTTTTTATCGAGTGCCGCTATCTCTCTGTCATAGTCCGCAATGTCCGCATTCAGAACGGAGAGCTGGGAGTTTATGACATCGAGCTGGCTGCTTATCGCCTCAGCCTGAGAAGAAAGCAGCTTCATCTTCTCCGTGTTCGAGGTCTGCTGATTTTTTATGCTTTCAAGCTTTTTCTTGTTTGCCTCAATCTCTTTTTCGAGTTCATTATACTCCTGCTTGAGATCCTCGAGGCTCTTCGCCTGAACCCTTGTCGGGAAAATTCCGGTCATCAGCACGAGCGCCGCGCAAAGAACAAACGCCGCCGCTCTTCTGAGCCATGTGTTACGCTTATTCTTCATCGACTATCGCAAACTCCTTTTCTTTGAGATATTTTGTTATCGACACCGCACTGCCGAGCGCGCCGGAGAGAACTCCGAGCACGATAAACGCGGCGAGCAGTATCAGAGCATATTTGCCGAACGGAGCGATTCCCGACATTCCGATGCCGGAGAGAGTCTTGACGAGCGACCTGCCCGCAATTTCATATATGCCCCAGACGGCAAGCAGGGCGAGCACACCGGAGATAAGTCCAAGCATCATGCCCTCGATCATGAACGGCCATCGGATAAACCACCTTGTCGCACCGACGCTCTTCATGATGTTTATTTCGAGCCTGCGGCTGTCCATCGTTATTCTTATTGTGTTGGAGACGATGAAAAGCGAGACTATGAGCAGCAGCGCTATCATGCCCGCACTCACATAGCTGACTGTATTTCTCAGCCCCGCGAGCTGCTTTGCAAGCTGCCTGTTCTCGCGGATGTGGAGAACATGCGGGAGTTCGGAAATGCGCTTGACCGTGTCGTCAAACTTATCCGTATCCTTGAGCGAAACTTCATATGCATCGGGAAGCGGGTTTTCGTCGAGCCCGTCGAAGAGCACGGAGCTATCCCCCATCTCGTCCTTGAGCTGGGCAAAGCCGCTGTCCTTGCCGACGAAAGTGCATTCGCGGACATTTGAAAGCCCTCTGAGGCTCGCGCCGAGCTCGTCCTCCTCCGCTTTCGTCGCGCTGTCATCGACAAAGACCATTATCACATTCTGATCCTCGACATTGCCGATGAACATATTTATATTGACCATTATCATGAACGCAACGCCAATCATCACCATGCAGCTGAACAGCACGGAGACCGACGCTATGCTCATCAGTCGATTTACATAGAGATTTCTCATTCCCTCGCGGGTGAGGTAGCCGAGGCTTCCGTTATTTTTCATCGCTCTCGTCCCCCTCTCCGTTGTCTTCGAGGTAAATAGAATAATCCGCCAAGACGGAAGAATATGTTGTGTCATACTCGCTTCCGTATCCCGTCGTCTCTTTTTGGCGTTCTTTTCTTATGCTCTCGAGAGCCTGCCTGTAGATATCGTCCGCAGCGGTCTCGTTTGCTATCTCCTCCGCCTTTTCCGGGAGTTTTTCGGGCTCCTTTGCGGCAACTTTTTCCTCCGGAGCTTCTTCCTCGTCGTCGAGATACTTCGTTGCGAAGCCGTCCGCCGGTCGGTTGAGACTGCTTGATTTTGCAAGCGTGCGCTCGCGGTGAGCGGAATTTTTCATTCTGCCGTCCGCCGCAACGGTTCCGTTTTCGAGCAGGATAACGCGCTTGTCATACATACGGACGAGATTGTGTTCATGGGTAACCATGATGACAGTCGTGCCCTCCTGGTTGAGGCGCATGAGCAGATCGACTATCTCGAGGCTCATATGCGGGTCAACATTGCCCGTCGGCTCGTCCGCTATGATAAGATCGGCGTTATTCGCGAGGGCGCGGGCAAGAGCCACACGCTGCTGTTCGCCACCGGAGAGCTCGGTGGGATAGCAATTCATCTTGTCCGTCAGCCCGACTATGTCGAGCACGAACGGAACGCGCTTTTGAATCTTGTTCTCCTTAGAGCCGGTGACGCGCATGGCGAACGCCACGTTGTCGAACACGGTCATCTTGGGGATCAGGCGAAAATCCTGGAATACTATGCCCAACCCGCGGCGAAAATAGGGTATTTCGCTGCGGGTAAGGGTGCTCAGATCTTGATTTTTGATTATAACTTTTCCATGCGAGGGCACTTCCTCACGCATCATGAGCTTGAGGAAGGTGCTTTTTCCGGCGCCGGACGCGCCGACGACAAAGACGAATTCGCCCTTGTTTATCTTGATATTGACATGGTTTAGAGCATGTGTTCCGTTCTCGTAGGTCTTGGAAACATCTCTGAATTCAATCACAGTTTTCACTCCTATATAAAGCGGTATCCCCCTCGCTTGACTTTATACCGATCTTAAAATACGCCGCAGATCAGTATTTGACAGGCTTCGCATCGAGATACTTCTTGACCATAAGAGCCACCTTGAAGACGATAGCATCGTCGAACTCGCGCAGGTCAAGGCCGGTGAGCTTCTTGATCTTCTCGAGTCTGTAAACAAGAGTGTTACGGTGGACAAAGAGCTTGCGGGAGGTCTCGGAAACATTGAGGTTGTTCTCGAAGAAACGCTGAATGGTGAACAGAGTCTCCTGATCGAGGCTGTCTATCGAGCCGCGCTTGAACACCTCGCGCATGAACATATCGCACAGGGTCGTGGGAAGCTGATAGATAAGTCTTGCGATGCCGAGATTGTCGTAGCTGACTATGGTCTTTTCGGTGTCGAACACCTTGCCGACCTCGAGGGCTATCTGAGCTTCCTTGAACGAACGGGCAAGCTCCTTGACGCCGGTGACGGTCGTGCCGATGCCGACATATGCGTGGATATAAAGGTCAGTTGTCAGAGAATCGGAAATGGAGCGCGCGAGCTTTTCGAGATCCTTGGTCTCGATGTTGCTGCGGACTTCCTTGACGAGAGCTATCTCGTTTTCGTTTATGTTGATGACGAAATCCTTGGTCTTGTCCGGGAACAGATTCTGGATAACGTCGAACGCCGCGGAATCGTTATGCTCGGTGATCCTTATCAGAAGAACGGTGCGCACGGCATCGCTGTTGAAGCGGAGTTCGCGCGCCTTGATAGCGATGTCGCCGGGAAGTATGTTGTCAAGAATGACGTTCTTGACGAAGTTGCCCCTGTCGAATTTCTCGTCGTAGCACTGCTTGATGTTGCTCAGCGCCACGCAGCAGATATCCGCATATTTGCCTGCAAGCTCATCTTCGCCGTCAATGAAAACAGCATACTCGGCCTGCATATGAGAGCCGAACGAGCGGTAAGTGCAGCCGTTAACGATGCGGTCGCCGTCCTCCGCAAAAATCTGCGAAGCGTTCGAAATAACCTCGCCTATTTTGCCGAGCTCACTGCAGGAGATTATGGTGCCGGTCTCATCAATAACGCCGATCGTTCTGTCAACAGCGTCGCGCATCTGATGGATGACACCCTGGAAAAGCCTGTTTGACATAATATCTACCCCTATTCTGAATGATTTCAACTTCTGCCGTTTTAGACATTTTGACAACTGCGCTATAGACATTTTACACAATCGCGCGCTCAATTGCAATACATAACGGGCTAAAAAATGTGTAAAATAAAGGATTTTTTTCATAATCGGGTAAAAAAGCGCCTGTTTTTATCTATTTCCCACAATTTTTTTAATTCGCTTTTAGTGGATTTGATCTTTGGTCATTTTGTCCATAGAATTCCACACAGGGCGCTAATAGAGCTTTTATCCGAGCGTTTTTTATGGTATAATGAGCCGAGAAAGCGAAAAAGGCGGCGCAAAAATGGAAGGCAGCATACTCAGAGCATATATATCGGAGAACATCGAAAAGGCTCAAAGAGAAAATATCCCGTCGGCGGTGTCGAAATTTCTCGATTCCGCGTCTCTCTCCGCGGCGGCCGCTCTCGCCCGCTCGACTGCGGGCAGATTCATCTTCTGGGGCGGCTTCGAGGGAGCTGAACGCGTAATCATGCTCAGCGTCCCCGACTATATCGAGAGCGACGACCCGAACGAAATTTTTACAGTATATTCCGACGAATGCCCGCTGAGCGCCGTGAGAATAGAGAAGGACAAATTTTCCGACATCGGTCACAGGGACTATCTCGGCGCGGTAATGGGTCTCGGTCTTACGCGCGAGAGCGTCGGAGACATCTGCGTTCAGCCCGACGGCTGCGACATCATAGCCCTGCCGAACGCCGCAAAATATATCGAAGATAATCTGACGGGCGCGGGACGCGCTACGCTCAAGGCTAAACAAATCCCGCTCGGCGAGGTCCGTGCGCCGCAGGTAAATATAAAGGAAACGAGCATCACCGTAGCATCTCCGCGGCTCGACGCAGTAGCAGGCGAGATATTCTCGCTCTCGCGTTCGGCGGCGGCTCAGGCGATAGCCTCGGGCGCGGTGACGGTAAACGACGAGCAGGTATTGAAAGCCGCCCGCCGCCTCTCCCCAAAAGACAAAATCGTTCTGCGCGGCAAGGGCAGAGCGATTCTCGGCGAAGAGTTCACGCAGACAAAGAAGGGCAGAGTCAGGATAGGGGTCAAAAAATCTGTGTAATAATGCGGCGAGACACTTTTGATAATCGACTTCTACCTTCGCGTCACCCGGCAAAAGCCTTTATACTTCCCACGATGAAAAAAGCCTACCCAATTTTTATGTTGGGTAGGCTTTTTAAACTCATTTAATTTTCCACCGATTCGCATGATATTTTATGCGATTTTTTTACTTTTCAAGCTCATATACCCGCTGCCGACCATACACAAATTCATCAAGGACATAGAGCTTTGCGTCGCTGAGTTTTTCGTTTTCAAACCACAGCTCAGCGACAACCGGATAATATATCTCGTCCGGCTCTCCTCTGCCCGCATGACTCACGCGGCAGTATTCGTTCTCCTCCCCGTTTTTAAGCGTCAGGAATCTCGCGAATATATCGCCATCCTCTCCGGCGAGCTTTTTCATCACCTCATCCCGACTGTCGCCGGCACGGACTGTTTTGAAATTATGATAGCAGTCTCTTCCGCCGCTTCCGCCGGAATGATGATCCGGGACATAGCCGTATTTATCCTTGACGGCGGCTCCGCTTCCGACTCCCTTGGATTCTACGCAGCCGTCGGAATCGGCTCTGAGATAAACAAAGCCGTTGCTGCCGTTTCGCCCGTAAATGTCGTTGTCGTCATAGAATATGTTCGGATTGATAAACACGGTATATCCCTCGTCTGTAACCGTAAGTTCAAGCTCACCGAGCGAATATTTAAGACGCTTGCTCATTTCCCTGCTCTGCGTTTTGCGGTATTCGTCAAACGGCATATAGCCCTGAACGCGAAGTCTCCGCACCGCCTCATTATAATCCATGCCGAGGTCTATAGATTCGAACGCCGCTTCGCTCTGCTTGCATATCCCGTCCGAGGTCTCGAACTTTTTTCCGTTCATTACATACTTATAGCTCCTGTAAAACTTCTCCGTGCCCGTGTACATAAAAGTCAAGCCTATCGCCGCCGCGCACAGGACGGATGCCGTTATTATAATGCCTTTTCTGCTCTTTTTCTCCGGCGTGCTTTTTTTACGTAGCCTTATAAACAGTATAAGCGACACCAACGCGAGCCCGATATCGAGCACGATACCCGCTATAAAAGAAATATATTCATTGACAAGTTCTTGCTCGCTCGCAAATTTATATGTAATCAGCGGAGTTGTTTTTTCGAGCAGAAACCCGATATCACTGATGAGCGCATATATCGCAGGCTGAGTGTAGCCGCTGGAAATCAGAGTTGCGCCGAACAGCAGATTCGGTATGCCTATTGCGAGCAGTGTTTTCTTAAATCCCTTTCTGTAGGCAACTGCCAAAGCAAAGGAGAACGCGAGTATTATCGCAAAGCTTGCAAAAATCTCAGCCGTCTCCGGGCTGCCCTTAGAGTCCGCGCTCAATATCCACACACCGCAAGACATCGCTGTCATTATTACAGCTGTCGTCAGCACAAACGCCAAAATCGGCATCCATATTTTTTCGCCGTAGACTTTCTCGAAATCCTTTTTCACCATTGCGGTTACACCTCCGTCGTCACCCATGTCGGCCAGCGCTTTTTGGATGCTCTCATCTTCGCTGTAACCGATCTCGGTATAAAAATCGATGTGGTCGGATATATGATCCCGCAGCTCCTCGCGGATAAGTTTTTGCCGCTTCTTCGAGAGCTTTTCGGGAATCACCGAGTCAAGATAACTTTCTATTCTTTTGTCCATTTCTCCACCTCAGACCGCCGATGGTGCGAAGCCGCTCCTTATAACTTTTTCGACGGCGGTCGAATACGAGCGCCAGTCCTCGGTCGATTTGTTGAGCATTTTCAGCCCTCTGTCGGTGATGTGATAGTATTTTCGCCGTTTGCCGCGCTCGCCGTCCTGCCAATAGGACTTCACGAGCCCCTCCTGCTCGAAGCCGTGGAGTATCGGATAGAGCGTACCCTCCTTGAACGAGAACACAAATTCGCTGCGCTGTTCGATCTCCTTGATGATCTGGTAGCCGTACATATCCCCCGTTCCGAGGACGGACAGCACGAGCAGCGAGCTGCTGCCCTTCGACAGTTCTTTTTGGATATTCATATAAAGTCCTCCTTTAAGCATAGAGTTTCTATACATCGGTGTTCTATGTATATAGCATAGCATTATATTTCTGTTCTGTCAAGGAAAAATTTGCAAAAAATTTTTGCCGCGCCCGAAAAGCGGTCTACCCGTTCTCGGACACGGCATTTTGAATTGACTTTGCGGTCAGTTATAGACCGTTCTCTTCTTGCTTATGATATTTCCCGCCACGGCAAGCGCAATACCCAAAACGAGCAGAGGCAGGCAGCTTTGAAGCACCAGTTCGGACGAGACAAGCCCGAACGACATATAGAACATAGGCACTTCTTTGTTGATGCAGAATATATAGTTTGCTATCAGATACAGCACGCCGCCGAGAATGCTTATCGCCGCAGATTTTGAAATGCTGATAATAAAGCCGCACATTCCGAAGAAGAACACACAGGCGGGGATTATCCGCATAAATTCAAAAACGAAATCCGGAATGAGCAGGCACGACGCTGCCATCATAATTGAAATATTCAGGAGCATCGCGCAGAATATGACCGCGCAAATAGTGCCTGCGCTCACCCTTTTGTTGACGAACAGCACTTCGTTGCCCTCGGATTCGTTATACTCCCTGAGCACAAAAATGACATCCCACGCGGAGAAGAACGGAAATATCACCTGCGACATCTGCAGCAGATAAACCTCTATCATCTCGGGCTCGGTGCCGTTGAAACGCATGGAGCAGAGCAGTATCGGATAAAGAACATCGAAGAGCACGAGCGGAGCAAACCTCACCGCACCCACATTTTTCAGCGACAGACGCACAGCCATAAAAACCGCGCTCATATGTTTTTTGTTATGCATATGTATCCGTCCTCAACGCGCGGCGACACCGACGCGGCAGTAGGCTGAGCCTGCGCCGAGAGTACGGCGGTCATCCGCTTTGAATCGCGCTCAAACTGGCGCTGAATGAAATACGGCTCCGAAAGCTCACCGAGCCTTGAATCCTCGATTTCATAGACCTTGCCCGCGGCGGCATTTTCTATTTCAGCGCATGTGCCCTGTGCCGCCACGGTACCGTTGTTTATTATCACCAGCTCGTCGCAGAGGTTTTCAACATCCTCGACAATGTGCGTGGAGATAATTATCGTGCGCTCGCCCTCGAGCTTTGAAACAATATTCTTGAAGCGCAGGCGCTCTTCCGGGTCGAGCCCAGCTGTCGGCTCGTCGAAGATAATGATATCCGGCTCGCCGAGCAGAGCCTGAGCCACGCCCAGCCTGCGTATCATGCCGCCCGAAAGGGTCTTGACTTTTTTGTCGAGCTTGTCCTGAAGACCGACAAGTTTGATATATTTTTTCGCCTCATCGCCGATTTTTTCTCGGCTGATGCCCTTGAGGTCTGCGAGCATCTCCATCATTTCAAAGGCGGTCAGTTCCTTATAAAGACCGAATTTCTGCGGTAGATAGCCTATATGGCTCTGAAAGTTTTTGTCCTTTGAAATATCACTGCCGTTAAATTCGATTTTTCCCGCGCTCAGCGGATAGAGTCCCGTTATGCAGCGCATAAGCGTTGTCTTGCCCGCGCCGTTGGGGCCGAGGAGTCCGTATGTTTTTTTATCGAGCTGCAGATCTATCGATTTCAATATTTTACTGCGGCCGAAGCTCTTGTCCACCGCATAAAGTGATAGCATAAAAAATCCCTCCTCAGTCTGCGTCGGCGTAAAACTCGCTCGCAGTGCGCTTATCATTGGGGTTGTTGAGATATTCGGACATTCTCTTGAGTGCTTCTTCTTCGCCGAATCGGTCTATGTAATCGATAAATTTTTTATATGAAGCATAGTCTTTTCCCGCAAGCTCACGCATAAAGCTCTTTGCTTGCGCATCACCGTTTACATAGTAATTATAATTCTCGTACAGCTCCATTCTCCACGGTTCAGTTGCCTGCGTCGCCAAAGAATAGTCAACATCAAGTATTTCATCTGTCACCAGCGATTCGGTAAATCGGCAATATCCGGTAAACTTACCGGAACTGCCTGTTTGAGGAATAAAAATAACCGTCCGAATGTCATTTGGCAGAGTTTGAGTTCCACGATATTTGTCGACAAAATTATCGAGCATCTTTTTCTGACCCATGTAGTAATGAAGATACGGATAGACCATTCTCACCCCGTCCTTCTCATAACAGTCATACAGCCCGGAAACGAGCGTCAATCCTGTCGTTTTTCCCTCAAACTCATTCTTTCCTGTCTGTTCAAGTCCGCAATACACTGTTTGATTGCTGTTCACTTTCACCTTGAAGCGAATCGGCTCATCAAGTACAAATCGGTATACTTCCCTTTGCTTCATATTATATACCGGCAGCGAACCGCTGTGCGGATAATACGGGAAATATCCCGGCAGGAATAAGCCCTGAAGATTGGAATAATATTGCGTTGAAAAGCCGCTGTATTTAAGCACTATCTTGTCAAGGTTCTTTCTCCCCGGATTTAAAACAGTGAAATAATCTCCGTTCTGTTCAAAGCGAAGCTTGTTTCCGCCGCCGTCCCGAACTGAGCTTATTTTATATCCGTGATATAGTGTGAAATCATACTTTTCAAGATTGGGCTTGTCAACGGTTATCACCGCCCTGACGTGCAGATTATTGCCGACCTTTATTTCCAGATCGTAATCGATCACATCAAACTCTTTTTCAAAACGCGCCCACTCTTTGTTCGTGCCGTCCGCATCATAATCGTCGGAATAAAATCCGTATGCTTCGTCATAGTAATCCTCATCCGCACATTCCATAGAATATTGAGGGTCGTCTCTCCCCACGGCAACTCGCGAAGCGGGGATCTGCGACACAACGAGAAAAGCAAACGCGAACAAGGCAAAAACGGCCGGAGCCGCCCGAAAACGTCTGTTTCTCTCCCCGGTTTTCAGACTTATCACAAAAAGCGAGAGCATAAACCAAAAAAGCACCGTCAGCCACCGATAAGGCAGGACAGATTGTCCGAAAGCAAAGATCGGCGCATAGTTGAGCGACGGTGGGAACACATCAAACAGCCGCAAAAACGGAAAGATATTTATGCTGACATCACGGCTGAAAGAATAGAACATCTCGCCGAGATAATTCGAAAGCGGCGAACCGAGCAGCGTGAAGAGCACAAGTCCGAGACAGCCGTTTATTCTGTGAAAAAGCAGCGATGCCGACATACCCATAGCCGCAGCGCAGCATGGAAGAAAAAAATGGCTCAGCAGCATATTCAGAACGGTCTGAATGATAAACTTGCCATGCCAACAGTTAAAATTTCTGTATTTTATAAATGATATCAACCACCATATATTAAACACAATAAAAAAAGCAAAAATAACGACTGCAAAAACTATCCCCTGCGCTAAAAATATCTTTCTTTTCGCGTGAGTCACGGTGTCCATGCACTCGTCGAGTTTATATCGGCGGAGTTTGTAACTCATTTCAAAGGACAGAAACGAAAAAACGACGAACGAAGCGAGAGAAAACTTCAACGGCACATCTAGCGCACCGAGAGCCGCATCATCATAGAGAGCGCTGACATTTCCAGCCATCAACCATATCATGGCAGCCACAATCGAAAACATAAACAGTGACAGAACGACTATCATTTCTTTTGAGCGGAGAAATATCGTCCTGACCTGAAAAATCAGCTTCTTGTCGGGCAAGGTTACACCTCCTATTTTTTAGGATTCAATCGAGCTACCCGCTATACTGCGGGTAGCTCCTCTATTCATTTATTTGTAGCAGATGTATCCTTCACCCTGAGCTCCTGAATTCCAAGCTCCATAAGGTTTAAGATAAAGCTGCCATGTAACCGCCTGACTGAAATGTTGTGTTTCCTCTCTATTGAAATCCTTGCCAATGCCCACCTTTATTTTCTTATCATATTTAAACGACTTTGAGGAGGCATTAAAATACATAGAACAGGCTGTCATTGCTCGGTTCGATTCCCTTTTAGTTTTTGCTCCGAACAATTTAAATGTACCTATAACCTTACCAGAGCAAGAATAGTGTTCATTGCCCTTTAATACTGCCGTTTCTGAATTCTGCGGTACCTGATAAGCAAACGATGAAACTATCCCTATCGAGGAAATTAAAACGAGAGTGAACAAAATCGAAACAATTTTTTTTAGTACTTTCTGCATTACAGTTCTCCTTTTCTTTTAAATATTACTATCTCATGTTTCGCATGCTAAAAAGTTTTTCGTATAACACTTCCGTTATTTCTTATTAGCCCACTCTCCTACACAATCCTATATTTTTATAATATCACAAAGCGTCCTTTAAAGCAATAGGAAAATTCAAAATTTGGTATTTTTCAGAGAATTTTGTGGGGGGATAAAACATGCCGCCCGCATTTTCACGCAGACGGCATTATTTTTATATCAATTTTTATTTTATCACAACCACCGTGTTCGGGCGCATTGTCAGAGTGAACTCGCCGTTGTCCGAGGCTATCGTCTCAAGCGGCTCCATGTCGTGCTCCTCATCAAGCATATAAATAGTATATAGCCTGTCTTCGCCCGTTTCGACCTTGAACGTGCGCGGCAGAGGCGCGGCGGCATCGGTATAGTATGTGATGAGCAGCATCCGAGTCTCCCCGTCCGCCGCCGCAGCCGAATAGATATCCGGCACATCGCAGCTGACGGCGCACTCGTTTTTGAGCGAGAGCAGTTCGCCCCACGCCTTAACGGAGTAATAACCCTTTAATCTGTCCAGCGTACCCTGCTTGAACAGCCCGTTCATGCTCGAATTTATCCGCGCGTCATAGTACATGAGCATATCGGTTTTTTCACGCTGGCAGGCGCTCATAACGGCGGCGATAAACGCGGCACCCTTCAGCGAAGCCTCGGTTTCAAGGCTGTGCTTCCAGCCGTCGCCACTCCAGCCGCAGACATAGTTCCACTCGTTCAATATGCTCTCGGTGTCCGTGTAGCCGTGGCGGTCGAGCATGGCACGGTGTCGGCGCGCGTCGGACGTGAAATCGCTTACCTTCGACCCGTAGCAGTGCCACGAATAGAAGTCCATCGGCACATTTTCTTCTCTCATCTTTTCAAAGAATGCGTCGAGCCATTTTTCATTGTAGCCGCAGACCGCGGGTCCGCCGATTTTCAGCGACGGGAACCGCGCTTTCAGATACTTCGCCGCCGTTGCAAAAAAGTCATAGAACTCCTCGGGCGTTCCCGTCCAGCACTTGTCGTTGAAGTCCGGCTCGTTCCATATCTCCCAATATTCAATACCCATATGATAGCCGTCCGCCCAGCCCTCGTTCATATGCATTATGATGTGCTCGCAGACGACCGCCCATTTTTGATAGTCCTTCGGCGGCATAATGCCGTAGTGCTTCGGCCAGTGCTCGATCTTACTGCCGAGGCGGTAAAACACCTTTGCGCCCGCGCGCATAATCGTGCCGAGATAAATATCCGTCAGCGTGAAGTCATAGGACTCGGGCGAATACGGGTCGGCGTCGAAATCGGTGAATATATTATGTATATCGACCGTGTGCTCTCCGCCGTAGTCATAGCATATGGACGAATCGTGCGTTCTGGCAAACGGGATGTTCGCCTCCCTGAAGTCCGGCAGATTCGTGAGATTCTGGTCGCCGTTGTCCGTATACACGGGGCCGTTGTTGACGGCGTTCATCGGCTTTATTTTGCCGACAGTGTTTTTGAAATCAACCTTAAGTTTCATATATACCTCCATCAAATATCAAACGAGAACTGCCAATCCTCGCCGTAGATAACTTTTACTTTTATCGGCTTGTCGCTCTCGACAGTTATTTCGGGCTTCTCGTCTTGGGATTTTCTCGCCTTGCACATGAGGGTGACGAACGAATCCCTGCCGACGGGCAGCTTCTTTATTCCGTGCTCCTCGAGCCTGTTCACGCGCCAGACTATCTCCGACTTTTCGGCGGAGACTCTGATTCCGAGGATGTACTCTATCAAAACGGTTATAGGGAATATGCCCGTCCAGCCGACAAAATCCTCGCGCGCGGGGTCGCCGCGGTCGGCAGTCTCGGGGGCATAGTTCTCCCAAAAAGTGCCCGTCTTTTTATAGACCTCTATGCAGTTTTTATAGCAGCACTCGGCTATCTCTTTTGCAAGCTTCTCTTTTCCGTTTGCGGAGAGTCCGCAGAGCACCATATAGTTCGTCGGCGCCCAAACTCCGCCGTTCCAGTAGCCGCCGTTATCTTTGTAGTCCGGGTGATCCGTGGAGAGCGCGGGGACGCGGTTCGGGCGGTTGAATTCATTTTTATCTTCAAGGTGGCGGCAGAGCGCGTCCACCCTGTCGGGCGGAGCAATCTTCGAGATAAGCGCCCAGAACGCAGCGACGGTCTTGACAGCAAGGAAGCTTCCGTCCGCCTTGAGGTCATAATAGAACCCGTCTTTTTCGCTCCACATCTTCTCGTTGACGAACCTGACGAGATTATCGTATTCGTCCCTGAGTGCGTCAACGTCGTCGGTGATGCCGAGCTCCTCCGCCATCATTATAAGATATTCGCAGCTCATCGCCGCCTGCAGAGTCGCGTCTATCCATGACATATAGCTGTGGTGGAAGGTCTCGAGCATCCAGTCCTCCGAGTCGGGAATGAGACTGAGATCGCAGCGCGGCAGATTATCCATGCCGCAGCCCCAGCCGCTCGACCAATAGCTCCCGTCCTTCCAGCGATGATAATTCTTGAGCCAATGGTGGAACGAAAGCAGCGGATAATAAACTTTTTTGAGCCTCTCCTTATCGCCGTAGTTCTTATAATACTGCCACTCGCACCACGCCATTATCTCGGGTCCCGTGCTCGTCGGGTCGTGGCGATAGAATCGGTCAACGCCGTCTAATTCGTTTATCTCGCGGCAGATGAAGCCGTCCTTGTGCTGCTTGCAGTAGAAATTGTCGAGCGTTTTCTGGAAGCAGTGGACGCTGTCGCCGTATTTGCCGAACATGAGCATAAAGCAGGAATCCCACATAAAAATGTGACCGTTAAAAGCGGCATCGATATAGGGCGAGACAAAGCCGCTCTCTTTCGTCGGCTTTCCGAGGTTGCGGAAAGCTATCTCCCACGCCTTGTAATATGCGGCAATTTCATCGTCGTGTCCCGCCCACACGGGCTCGGGGAGCTTTCCCTTCTCCTTTTCAAAATCCGGCAGCTCCGACATATCGGGCTGCATGGAAACAAACTCATTGAGCTTCGCATACCTGTCCTCGACATATCGGGTGATGGGTTCTTTCATGTTTGCGCTCCTTTCGGGTATTTTCAGTCGAGCTGATTATATCACACTTTTTATTTTTAGTGAATAGTTTTTGCGGCAACACCGCGGCGGCGAAATATATCTTCGCTTTCAAAAATCAACTTTTTGTGAATATTCAAAAAAGTATGTCAAAAAGCATTGACTTCGATATATAAATATGCTACTTTGTAATTGCAGATGGGTTTTCTGAGACAGAATATCATATAATTTCGGAGAAATGCTATGATGCTGTTCGGTTCAAAAAATTATAGATTTTTATCAAGTCTGAGGCGGGTGCGCATTCGGGCAGTTTAATAAGGCGCATAGGTCGGCATCACTGCCGGCTTGTGCGCGTTTTGTCTTCCCAATAAACTAAAAAGCAAGGTGACAAGATGAAATCAACCGCTAAAAGAGAAGTTATGACCGGCGTAATTACATTTCTTGTTTACGGCATTCTGGGCTTTGCGGCTTACCTTCTTACTGCGCTCCCCGAAGCCGGACTGGATAGCCTCGCGGCGAGCCACGCCGTATTCATCATCGGAAGCATCGCAAGCTCCGCCGTTCTTGTCGGCGGAATAGCGTTCGGAATAGTATTCGGCAGAAAAAGATCGAACGGATATCTCATAGGGCTCATCGCCTCCGTCGTCTTTTTCCTCGGCGCGGGATTAGGCTTTATAGTATCAATGATAAGTCTCTTCACCTACGGTTCTGACGGAAAAATGTCCGATGCATCTATTCCTATAATAATAGCTTACGCCGCCGTGCCGTACATCTCCTATGCCGCCGCGCGCATAAAAGCAAGCAAGAGAAATAAAATTAAAACTGCATAAATCATCAAACGCCGCCTGTTTCTCCGCAGGCGGCGTTTTCAAAGCAAATAAAAAAGCGCCTCGATGATATTTCATCAAGGCGTTTTCTGGTGGACGCTAACGGACTCGAACCGCTGACCCTTCGCACGTCAAGCGAATGCTCTACCAGCTGAGCTAAGCGTCCATTTGAGCTGAATTTTTCGGTCTTTCCCGTTCAGCAGAGCCTATTATATATGAACGCCGCGCGAATGTCAAGCATAATTTTAAAAAAATTGATTTTTTTGTGAACGCCCGCAGAAATGCTATTTTCAGCCCGCGGGCGGCTTCATTTTAATTTATTTGAAAACGATATCGAGCACCAGCATCGATATCACCCCGGGCACACCGAGCAGCGCGCCCGCGCCGAGCGACCAGCGGTTGACGGAAAGCTGTATCCCCGTCGCAAGCCCCGCGATGTTGACGGCGAACAGCGCCGCCGCGCCGCCTATCGCGTTGAGTATCAGCGCCGAAAAGCCGCGCCTGTTCGTCACGGCAAACACCGTTATCGCGAGCGCGGCGGCAGCGAGAAATATTATAAGAACCGTTTTCATTCCTGTTGACAAGGCTATCCCCTCATTCCAGTTTGTAGCAGACGGCTATGTCGCTGCTTTCAAGTCCCTCCTGCTTTGCGAGCTTCAGGAGTCTGTGGTAGCGGCGCTTGAGCGATTCGAGCTCATATATTGCGGCCTCGACCGAGTCGTCGTCCTCGCCGTATTCAAACCGCAGATATGCCGCGTCCATCTCCTTTTTGAGCGCTCTTATGTCCACGAGCAGCTGCTCCTCCCTTGTCGGAGCTTCGTCCGCCTTTTTGAGCTTTCCTCCGAGCAGATATTTGAAAGCAGTAACCATTTTTTCGTCCTCCCGGTATTATTTGTATAGCAATTATGGGACAAATATGATAAAATAATTCAGCCGGACTATATTTTTCGTCCGAACGCCAAAAATATATAGGATGTTTATAATAAAGGAGAATGTGTTTTGAAGCTTTATCCCATGGTATTGACGCCCTTTGTCTCGGAAACTGTCTGGGGCGGGCGCAGGCTCATTGACGAATATTCCGTTGTCACAGACAAGCGAAACGCCGCCGAGGCGTGGGTCATGTCCGCGCACAAAAACGGCAGTTCAACAGTCGCAAACGGCGAATTCGCGGGGAGGACTCTTCGCGAAGTCTATCTCGAACATCCAGAGCTAGGCGGCAAAAACTGCGCCGGATTCTCTGATTTCCCGGTGCTGATAAAATTCATCGACGCCGCGGCGGATCTCTCGGTTCAGGTTCACCCCGACGACGCCTACTGCCTGAAAAAGGGCAGCGGCGCGGGAAAGACCGAGTCGTGGTATATCCTCGACTGCGAGCCGGGCGCTTATCTTCTACTCGGCTTTGAAAAGGACATAACCCGCGAGCAGTTCAGGCAGTCGATAACCGACGGCACGCTGACCGACTATGTCAAGAAAGTCCCGGTCAAAAAGGGAGATTTCTTTTTTATAGAGTCCGGCACGCTCCATGCGATATGCAAGGGCATCCTGCTCGCCGAGGTTCAACAGAACTCGGACACGACCTACAGAATATATGACTACGGCCGCCTGGGCTTTGACGGCAAGCCGCGCGAGCTTCATGTTGAGGACGCGGTGAATGTCACGCACACGGGCGTATACAAAAATCCCTGCACGCCGAAAAAAGACGGCAACGTCACGAATCTTGTCGCCTGCCCGTTCTTTACCGAGAGAGTTCTCGATGTTAACGGCTCTTTTGAAGGCACTGCTGACGAAAAATCTTTTGTGTCGCTTCTTATTCTTGACGGCGCGGGCTCGCTTGAATGCGCGGGCGAGACTCTTGAATTTTCAAAGGGCGGCAGCATTTTCATTCCCGCAAACTGCGGCGACTACAAAATAAACGGAGAAGCAAAGATCCTTGAAACAAGGATCTGATATTACAAATGGCAGTTTTAAGCGTACAGAATCTTGATATGGAGTTCGGCGAGCGCACGCTGTTTTCGGGCGTGAGCTTTGAAGTCGGAGAGCGCGATAAGATAGGCTTCATCGGCTCGAACGCAACGGGCAAAACGACCCTCTTCAAGCTCATCACCGGCGAGCTTGAGCCGACCCTGGGCGGGGTATATCCCGGCAAAAATATAAAGATAGGCTATCTCGAGCAGCACGCCTGCGCGGGGAGTCAAAAGACGGTCTATGACGAGATGGAGAGCGTGTTCGAGCCTCTTATGAAAAAAGAGAAGCGGCTCGAAGAGCTCGCGGATCTCATCGAAGAGGGACATGGCGACATTAACGCGCTCATCGCCGAGCAGAACAGACTGCACACCGAATTTGAGGACGAGGGCGGGCTGACCTACAAAAGCCGCACCCGCTCGGCGCTCACAGGTCTCGGATTCTCGGAGAGCGACTTCTCGCTCCCCTGCTCCCTGCTTTCGGGCGGTCAGCGGTCAAAGCTCGCGCTGGGCAAGCTGCTTTTGAGCGCGCCGGATTTGCTCCTGCTCGACGAGCCGACGAACCATATAGACCTGATAAGTCTCGAATGGCTCGAAAACTTCATCAACGACTACCGCGGCAGCGCGGTAATTATAAGCCATGACCGCTATTTTCTCGACAAAGTGACGACAAAAACGATGCTGCTCGAAAACGGCAGGATCGAGATGTTCAACGGCGGCTATTCCCGCTTTCTCGAGCAGAAGACCGAGCGTGACGAAATCGAACGCCGCCACTATGAGCGACAGATGGATGAAGTTCACCGCCTCGAGGGCATAATCGAGCAGCAGCGCCGCTGGCGGCATTTCATAACCGCGGACAGCAAGCAAAAGATGCTCGACAAAAAATTGGCGGAAATCGATGCGCCCGACCGCTCGTCGAAAACCCTTGGCTTTTCATTCGGCGAAGTCGAGCCGACGGGCAACGAAGTCCTGAATGTCAGGGGGCTGTCAAAGTCATTCGGCAGCAAGCATCTTTTCAGCGGCGTCGAGTTCCAGATACGCCGATCCGACCGCGCGTTTTTGCTCGGTCCGAACGGATGCGGAAAGACGACTCTTTTAAAAATACTTATCGGCAAGGAGAAAGCCGACTCCGGCTCCTATCTCTTTGGCGCAGGCGTTCAGGTCGGCTATTTCGACCAGACGCTCTCCTCGCTCAACAACAATAATACAGTCCTTGATGAAATCTGGAATCTGCACCGAGATTTCACCGAGGCGCGTGTGCGCACTCTGCTCGGGCAGTTCCTGTTCTGCGCGGACGATGTTTTCAAGAAGATAGAGACTCTGAGCGGCGGCGAAAAAGCGCGGCTTTCTCTCCTGAAGCTGATGCTCTCGGGCGCGAATGTCCTGCTGCTCGACGAGCCAACGAACCACCTTGATATTCCCTCGCGCGAGGCGCTCGAGGCGGCTCTGCTCGATTTCGGCGGCACGATGCTCGTCGTGTCCCACGACAGATATTTTATAAATAAGTTATCCACCCGCGTGCTGTCGATAGGTATGAACGGTGCGGAGAGCTTTGAGGGCGGCTACGACGACTATGCGGCGAAAATCGCCGAGCAGAGCGCGGAGAAGCCGAAAGCTGCTAAGACCATGGGCAAGGGCGGCGAGGATTACAAGCGCCGCAAGGAGCGCGAGAGCGAGCTGCGCCGCACGATAACCGCGATAAAGAAATGCGAAGAGCGGATAAACGAGCTCGACGGACTGATAGCAAAAACGAACGAAGAGATGTCGACCCCCGAAGCGGCGGCGGACTACGCGCGCGTCATGGAGCTGACGGAAACGCTCGGCAAGCTCAACGACGAGCAGACTGAACTCATGATGCAGTGGGAAGAGCTCGAAAACAGAAAAGCTCAACTTGATGGAGAGAAATAACATGAACTTCAGCGAACTTTTCGGGAATGCGCAATGGGTTACCTGCGACAGCGGCTGCACTTCGCCGGTTATAAAAGGCGGCTTCTTCATCGAAGAGTCGAAGAAAGCGAAGATAACCATCTGTGGGCTCGGCTTCTTTCGCCTGTGGATAAACGGGCGCGAGGTGTCCGAGGACAAATTCGTCCCCGTCAACAGTCAATACTGCAAGCGCGATCTGACGGCGTTTGAATATCCTATCCTGGACGAACTGTCCTACCGCACATACGCCGTGAGATATGACATATCTAAATTTGTTGTTGACGGCAAAAATGATATCCGCGTCATTCTCGGCTGCGGCTGGTTCGCCCAGCAGAAGCGCAGCGCCGAGGGGTTCGCAAAATACGGCGACATAAAGCTCTGCTATAAAATCGACGCCGAGAATAAAAGCGGCAAAAAATATACTTTTGTTTCCGATGAGAACCTTGAATGGAAGCAGAGCCGCATTATTGAAAATAATATATATTTCGGCGAGGTTCACGACATGAGCCTTGCAGATGAGCTGACGGCGAACAGCGGCTTTCAAAATGTTATCAAAGCCCCGGCGCATGAGACTCAGTTTTTCGTTCAGGACTGCCCTGCGGACCGAGCGGAGCGCGTGATAAAGCCCGCGAAGCTCTTTGACCTCGGCGAAGTTTCGATATACGACATGGGCGAGAATATTTCCGGCTACCCGGTTGTTTGGGCAACGGTTGACGGCGCGGATATAACCGTCAGATGCAGCGAGGAAATAAACCCGGACGGCACGCTGAATTTCGATTCCTGCGACCGCGGGCAGATTCAAAAAGATGAATACCGCAACGCGAAAAAGGGCGAAGAGTGCATGCCGTGGTTTACCTGGCACGGCTTTCGGTATTTCGAGCTGACGAACAACGCCGAGCCCGTGCGCTGCGAGGTCGTCCACTCGGACTGCGCCGTGACCTCATCGTTCGAGTCAGGCAGCGAGATGCTCAACTGGCTCTACGACGCATATATCAGAACGCAGCTGAGTAACATGCATTCGGGCGTGCCCTCGGACTGCCCGCATATAGAGCGACTCGGCTACACCGGCGACGGTCAGCTCTGCTGTGAAGCGGCGATGATGCTTTTGGATTCGCAGAAATTCTATAAAAAGTGGCTCGAAGATATCTCCGACTGCCAGAGCGTCGGAAACGGTCACGTCCAGCACACCGCGCCTTTCATGGGCGGCGGCGGAGGCCCCGCAGGCTGGGGCGGCGCGATAGCGGTCGTGCCGTATGAGATGTATAAAATATACGGCGACAAGGAGACCTTTCGCCGTTATCTGCCGAAGATCCTTCGATATTTTGATTATCTCGACTCGCGAAGCTCCGGCGGTCTCGTCTGCCGCGAGGAAGAGGGCGGCTGGTGCCTCGGCGACTGGTGTCCGCCCGAGCCTATAACAATATGCGAGCCATTCGTCAACACTGCGCTCTATGTAAAGCAGATGATGATGACAAAAGAAGCATCGGAGGCTATCGGCGAAAGCGAAACCGCCGCCATGCTCGAAAAGCGCATAGAAGAAAAGAAGCAGGCTATTCTCAACGCATATTACAGCCCGCAGACCGGCTCGTTTATCGGCGACGCGCAGGGTGCGAACAGCTTTGCTGTTGATATCGGACTCGGCGGCGAGCGCGCTTTCAACAATACAAAAAAGAAATACGACGCCGCAGATGCTTTTGACACCGGCATTTTCGGCACGGATATTCTAACCCGCGTGCTGTTTGAGCGCGGCTGCGCCGACACGGCTTTCCACCTGCTGACTTCGACGGGCAAAGGCTCGTTTTATAACATGAAAAAGCAGGGCGCGACGACTATCTGGGAGAACTGGGACGGCGAGCGCTCGCACAGCCATCCGATGTTCGGCGCGGTGACGCGGTATCTGTTCTCGTTCATTCTCGGCATCACGCAGGAGAAAAACTCGGCGGGCTATGAAAAAATTGTCATTGCTCCGCAGATTCCCGACGGGCTCAACCGCGCGAGCGGTCACATAACCACGGTGCGCGGCGAAATAGCCGTCTCGTTTGTCAGAACGGAGCGCGAGATGGACTTCTATGTAACCGTTCCGCAAAAGGCGTGGTTCACTTACGGCAGCGACTGCGAATATGAACTCTGGAAAGGCGAAAACCATATCCACATTGATTTTGAGGAGTAAAATATGGCTATAATCATCACAAATTACAGCGAAAAATATCGGGACGATGTCCGCAATATCTGCCTTGACACGGCGGGCAGCAACGCGCGCGAAGAAAAGTCAATGCGCTTTTTGCTCGCGACCTTCTGCGACTACTATATAGACCGCGAGGCAGAGCACTGCTTCATCGCCGTCGATGAGGACACAGACAGCGCAGTCGGCTATATCTTCTGCGCGCCGGACTATCAGAAATACAAGCGTATATTCAAAGCCGAATATCTCCCGCGCGTCAAGGGCTGTAAAAAAGGAGATATAATTGAGTCGTGGGCATCCGTAAACGGCCCCGCGCTATTCGCAAGAAGCTATCCCGCGCATATGCACATCAATATAAAGCCCGGCTATCAGCACTGCGGCATCGGCACCCGCCTGTTCGCGGCTCTGACCGAGCATCTCAGAGAGATCGGCTGCAAGGGCGTTATGCTGGTGGTCGACTCATATAACACCAACGCAATAAATTTCTATAAAAAGAACAAATTTGATATCATATTCCCTCTGCGCGTCTGCACGGTCATGGCGCGCAGGGTCTGAGAAAGCAGGGAAAAAATATGAAATTAGCCGTCATCGGCACGGGCTGGATAGTCAAAAGCTTTATCGACGGGTTAAAGTTCGCGCCCGATTTTGAACTCTTCGCCGTATATTCGCGTTCGCGCGAGCGCGGAGAGACATTCGCAAAGGAAAACGGGATAAGTACAGTCTATACCTCGCTTGACGAGCTCGTCGCCTCCCCTGCCGAGTGCGTCTATATCGCGAGCCCAAATGCCCTGCATTATACTCAGAGCAAAAAAATGCTCGAGAGCGGAAAGCATGTCATCTGCGAAAAGCCGATAACAGTGACGCCCGACGAATTTTCGGAGCTCTGCGAAATTGCGGACGGAAATAAGCTCATATATATCGAAGCTATAATGTATATGCACTCGCCCGTGCGGGCGGCGCTCAGAGAAGCTCTCGGCGATATCGGCAAAGTCTGGACTGCGCATTTTGATTTTTCGCAGTATTCGTCAAAATATCCCGCCTATCTTCGCGGCGAGCTGCCGAATATTTTCAACCCCGCCATGGCTACGGGCAGTCTCATGGATCTCGGCATTTACTGCGTGTATCCTGCGGTCGATTTATTCGGCGAGCCGGAAACCGTCTCGGCAGTATCGGCATTTCTCGAAAGCGGAGCGGACGCGGCAACCGCCGTCTCGATGCTAAGTAAAAACACCGCGATAACAATGACAAGCTGCAAAACCGGGCAGGATCGCGCGGGCTCGCAGATAATCGGCGAGCGCGGAAGCATAAAGATAGGCTCGATTTCAAAGCTCACGGATATCGAACTCGTGATGAACGACGGGACGAGCCGCATTATCTGCGGCGACACGCCGAAAGATGAGCTCATGGGCAACGAGGCTCGCGCGTTTTTCGAGCTGATAACAGAGCCGGAAAATAACAGAGAAAAATACAGAGAGCTGCGCGAAACGGCGCTCTCTGTGAGCCGCACGATGCAGCGCATACGCGAGTCGGCGGGAATAAAATTTGACGGAGGGATAGCATGAAATATGTGAAAACAGGCGATGTCCTCGCGGTAAGGCTTGACCCGGGCGAGGAAATAATCGCGTCGGTGCTGAAGATAGCAAAGGACGAAGATATCCGCTTTGCCGAGATATCAGCCATCGGAGCGGTAGGGCGTGCGGTGTTCGGGCTATACGACCTCGAAGAGCAGAAATACCACAGCCTGACATTTGTTCAGCCGCTCGAACTTGTCTCGTTAAACGGCAATCTCAGCCGCAAGGACGGCGAGCCTTATCTCCACCTTCACGCCGCGTTCGCGGACGAAAAAGGCGCCGTCATCGGCGGTCACCTCAACGAAGCGGTGATAAGCGCGACCTGCGAAATGTTCATCAAAATTTTCGACATTGACATGGGCAGGCGCATAAGCGAGCAGACAGGACTCAATATTTTCTACATCTGAAAATCAAGCAGGGAAGCCGACATATGCCGCGCTTTCCTGTTTTTTCTTGTCGAACACCATAAAATATTGCACAAAATCAATAAAAATTCATAAAAAATCAAAATTTCTTTACAAAAACTATTGCAAAGTGAATCAAAATCACATATAATTATTCTCAATCAGCGTAGTAACTGAGGGTGAACAAATGCGGCAAGTAAGATTTGAGATCACCGACGGCATCTGCCGTCAGGCAGGATGCGAAACGGACGACATCGGATATGCGGCAATCTCCGATGCTCAGTGCGCCTCCGAAGCAAGAAAAAGTTCAACCGCCTCGGGCGGCCGTATTTCCTACGGCATAGTGATGACCGTCACGGAAAACGGATTCAATGAAACAACAAGTTTTCCCGACATCTCTTTCAGCAGAAAAAAGCTGAGGGACTTTGTCTCCATGCTCGAGCGCAACGATGTCTCCCCCGTCCATGTGGAGGAGATGATAGACGATTTCTTCTACGCGGGATAAACGCACCGTCAAAGCATCCGAACCGAGCGAACGCCGCCAAAAGGCAGCGTTCGCAGAACAATGACCGACCGCAGCAAAAAAATGCTGCGGTCGGTCATTCTTTATAGTTTGATGGATGGATAGGCAGCGAAACGGCTTTGCGAGTATAAATATCGCAATAAACAGCTGTAGCGATATCGTGCACATATACTTAATTTTAAGCAGGGCGGGCTAACCCCTCAGTCTCGGCTTACGCCGAGCCAGCTTCCCTTACAGGGGCGCCTAAATAGATTCTGCGACAAGTCCCAATTCACGCAAAGTCTTTTCATCTTGAACGAAGGGCGTTTATTAAAGTTCCGTATATCGCTCTACGCGCATGCGCAGGGCGTATTTTTTGCGCAGTGCCGCTATCTCTTCCATCATCTCGGACTTGTGGTGGGCATCGAGCGCCTGCTGATCGCGCCATCTGTCTATCAAAAGCACGGTCTCCGGGTCGTCAAGCGGAAAGAAATATTCGTATCTCTCGTTCCCCTCTTCGGCTCTTATTTTATTCACAAGCCCGCTCTCCGTCATTTCGCGTGCAAACTCTTTTGCGCTGCCGTTTTTGCCGGTGTAGTAGATATTGACAGTGAAGCTCATTTCATTCTCTCCTATCAGTATTTTTCGACGCTCTCGACATCGAGCACAAACACAATAGCTCCGCCAACCGCGACCTCCGAACCGAGATCGCCCTCGGCAAGTCCGCTGCCGAATGCGGCGGTAGATGCGGCAGTGTGCATCCTGCGCTGAGAATATTCTTTGATTATCTCTTTTGCCTTTGCGACCTTGTCGTCGTCCGCGCCGATTAGGAAAGTCGTGTTGCCGACCATGAGGAATCCGCCCGTGGTCGAGAGTTTCGTCACCGTGTAGCCCTCCTTGGTCAGAGCCGAGGAAACAACCGCGCTGTCATCATTATTAACAATAGCTATCAAAAGTTTCATTATATTCATTCTCCTCATTAAATTTTCGGGTCTATCATCTTGCGGCTCTTCTTGTCGAGCTTGCGGACATCGGGTATCTCGTACCTGTTGTCGTTCGCGTCTTTTATCAATATGCGCCCGTCATAGAGCGGCTTTACCGCCGTGAGATGATTTCTTATCTCAAAGGTGCATATTCCCCTGTCCGTCTCGACCGTCCACATCCAGATAAGGAATTTTTCGCGCATCTTTATGAATCGCTTTATCCGCGGGATCATATAGTATTCGTCGAGGCACTGCTCGACAGCCTCTTTCGACTCCGGCAGAAGATTGTCGATGTTTCTTATCACCGCTATCTCCTCGCCCTCGCTGTCGATCAGCGAAATGTATCTGCTGAGTCCGGTTATGGGGAACATTCTGTGCAGTTCGAGTCCCTCGAACTTCTCGCCTGAGTAAAACTCGGCATCGACGAAAATCCCGTCACGGCGAGTGAATTTCACTTCCGGTCCGTCAATATATCTCGGCATTGTGCTCCCCCCTTATTCAAAATTCTCGGCGGCTTTTTTCTTCTGAAGCTGTTCGCCCATGGACTGAATCTCAATGAGCTTGTAGTACTTGCCCTTGAGCGCCATGAGTTCTTCGGGAGTGCCGCATTCGATTATCTCGCCGTGGTCGACGACAACTATCTTGTTCGCCTTGCGCAACGTTGAAAGGCGGTGGGCAATCATGAGCGTTGTGCGCCCGGATATCAGCCTCTCTATCGCGCTCTGGATAAGATTTTCGGTCTCGGAATCGACCGCCGCCGTAGCCTCGTCGAAGATGAGTATGCTCGGATTTTTGAGCACCGCGCGGGCTATAGATACTCGCTGCTTCTCGCCGCCGGAGAGTCCGACTCCGCGCTCGCCGAGCATGGTGTCGTATGCATCGGGCATACGGCGGATGAAGCCGTCCGCGTTCGCGACCTCAGCCGCGTGGAGCACCTGCTCAACATGGACATCCGCGCTGCCGTAGGCAATATTATTATATATCGTGTCTCTGAACATCAGCGGCTCCTGCTGAACGAAGCCGATCGAGTTTCTGTAATATCTCAGGTCGATGTCCCTGATGTTTATTCCGTCGACGAGTATCTCTCCGTCGTATTCGTCATAGTAACGCATCAGCAGGTTTATCAGCGTCGATTTGCCGGAGCCCGTTGTTCCGACTATGCCGACTATGTCGCCCGGCTCTATAGTCAGATTTATGTTTGAGAGGACTTTTTTCGAGCGGTCGAACGCGAAGTTGACATTCTTGAATTCAATCTTGCCCTCCATGCGCTTGAGCTCTTTTCCCTGACCGAAATCGTGCTCGGGCTCGGCATCGAGGATATCGAGTATCTTTTCGGCGGACGCTAATGTATTTTGATATGTGTCGCCGATATTCGCAAAGAAGTTGACCGGGTTATAGAACATGCTCGCATATGAGATGAACGACACAAGCAGACCGAGCGAAACCTCGCTGCTGCCGGAGATGACAAGATTGCCGCCCATGAACCATATGACAAGCGTTCCGCAGGTCACGAGGAATGTTATCACCGACGGGAACACCGCAGAGGGGACGGCGGCTTTTTTGTCCTCCTTGAACCACTCGTCGCAGTAGGCATTGAAGCGTTTGACCGTCTTTCGCTCATTCGTGAACGCTTTTATCACTCGCACGCTTGGTATAGTGTCAGCGAGCATCGAAGAAATCGACGCGGAGCGCCGCCACATGCGCATATATTTGGGTCCGAGCACCTTGCCGAACCGCTTGCCGACAAACACGACTATCGGCACGGGAATGAGCGAGAAGAGCGCCAATCGCCAGCTCATCATGAACATTATGACTATCAGCCCCACGAGCGTAAACGCCTGAATGACCGCCTCCTGGGTTATCTTCATTATAAAATTCTGTATCACCGTCGCGTCGGAGTTGACGCGGTTTATGACGGAGCCTGTCGATATCCTGTCATAGAAGCTCATCGGCAGATACTGCGCCTTTTCATATATATCTTTCTTGAGATTCAAGACTATCCTGTCGCCGGATATTCTGAGCTTATACGCCCGAAAGCCGTTTATCACATATTGAAGAACATACACCCCGAGCAAAAGCAAAATGACCGCCATGAGCCGTTTTGACGATTTCTGCGGGATAACATCATCGACCATTATCTTTGTGATATACGGCGGGACGAGCGAGAACGCCGTTGTGAGCACGGATAGAATCATGCACACTATCAGCGGCTTTGTTTCGGGCTTGACATAGCCCGAAAATTTTGTGATAAGCTTGCGCTTGCCGGAGCAGTTGAGGCACTCGGCATCGGGCGAGGGCAATTTTCGTCCGCACCTCGGGCAGAAGGAGCGCTGCTTGAGATAGACGGATTTCACGACCTCCGCGTCTTCGTCGGAATAGCCGTGTTCTTTCAGCGAGTTCACGAACACCGCGCCTGCGTCCGCAACCTCGGCGGCGGCATAAGAGAAGCGCATGAGCGGCTTTCTCTTTCCGTTTGAAAATCTGACTCGAAACAGCGCGTTGCCGTAGAGCCGCTTGACATCCGCCGACTCCATTTCATTATAGGCGATGCTGCACACGCCGCCGTCAAAGCTTCTGTCAAAGGCAATAAGCCCGTTTTTTGTGAAAACGAGCATTGAATCCGCATATTTGCCTTTTAAATCAAGGTCACCCACGACGATAAATAAAACCTCTTCGCCGCGGGTCAATTCTTCGAACCGCTCCTCATATTGTCGCGGCACGGGTTTGTTGGTTATTTCTTTCATTGCTCCGCCCCCTTTTTCAAGGTCATTTTAGCAGAGCCGATGTCAAAAGTAAACACGGAATTTCAGCCTAACATGACAAAAAAATTTGCCGTTGTTTGTTGAAAATGACGAAAAAATCCCCGTGATGTTATTTTTTCATAACCACATTTTCAAGATAGCTGTTAAAATTCTTATATTCATTCTCGCTTATCGCCGTCGGGCAGGTCATGACAACGAGCCTGTGACCATTATATTCACTGTGATACGGCGGGTGGATATGCTCGAACGGATTGGCTCTGTACCCGGCACGCTCATAAAAAGCCTTGCGGCGGACGGATACGTCGTCGTTCGGCGGGTCGATTTCGAGAATGACCGTCTTTTTGCGCTCGCCGAGAAGTGAGAGCGCCTGCGCACCGTAGCCGCGTCCGCGCATCTCGGGCAACCGCTGTTCATATATAGGAAAGCTCCATCGCTTTTTCATATATTTTATCTTCTGAATTTGTCAGTCTTTTAAAAATCATATTATCATCCTCCGCGCTTTCGGTTATTATACATTTTTGCACCCCTGCGGTCAAGAAATCTTCTGTTTAGAATTAAATTTTCATTGACTGGTTATTGTAAATATGGTACAGTATTATTTGACTGAAAACGGATTTTCAATATGAAATCCACAAAAAACGGAGGGGTTACAAAAAATGCCGAATCTTATCAAAAAAATCACATCCACCCCGAAGGGCTGGTCTACAAAACCGAAGGAGAGACTGAGCTACTATCTCTACTTCTGCGGACAGAACGCGATATATAACCTTGTCGCCTCTTTCCTGACGACCTACCTCATGCTCTCTATCGGCGGACTTGTCAAAACCGCGGGAATCATGCTCGCGGTCAAGGTATGGGACGCGGTCAACGACGCTATTTTCGGCGTGCTGTTCGACAAAGTAAAATTCAAGAGCGGCAAGAAGTTCATTCCGTGGCTCAGGATATCGCTCGTCTTTATCCCGCTGACTACGGTCATGCTCTTCGCCATACCCAATAACTTCAGCGAAAACGCGAAGCTCATCTGGCTCGCTGTTTCATATATACTCTGGGATACCGCTTACACCCTCTGCGACGTGCCGATATTCGGTATCATCACCTCGATGAGCGAAAACATTGACGAAAGAAACAGCATTATATCCTATAAGCAGATTTGGGCGGGCGTGGGCTCGGGCGTTGCGCTCATTCTCGGCACCGTCCTCGTCGGCGAGCAGGTCAAGCTCAACTACACGGTAGTCGCAATAATCTGCGCCGTGTTCGCAATTATCACGATGATCCCCGCCTGCTTCAAGCTTGAGGAGCGCTTCGGCGGAGACAGGGATGAGGATTTTACGCTCAAAAAGATGTTCAGCTACCTTGTTCAGAACAAGTATCTGCTCATCTATTACATAGGCTACTTCTTCTATTCGAGCGCCAACGTCTCCGGCTCACTCAACCTTTTCGTCTCGTTCTATCTCTTTAATAACTCGCAGTTCTCACTCGTCGTTCAGGCTCTGAGCCTTGTTCCTGCGGCGATATTCTCGTTCCTCGTGCCCCACATGGTCAGAAAATTTGACAAGATGAAGCTGTTCAGAATCTGCACCTTGGCTACCGTTATTTTAAGCGTTGTCATGTGGCTCATCGGCTACAACTCGATGAAAGGCTTCATCATCATCTCGATACTGCGCGCGGTACCCATGGCTATTCTCGGCGTCATGCTCTTCATGTTCACGCCCGACTGCGCGGAGTTTGGCAAATTCACCTCCGGCATTGAGGCCAAGGGAATCACCTTCGCGATTCAGACCTTCATGTGCAAGCTCACCGCAGCCGTCTCCGGCGCGCTCGGAATGTTCATACTCGGTCTCAAGTCCACCGGCTGGGTCTCTGTTGAGGGCGCGCAGAACTTCGCAGACCTCCAGGGTGTCACCCAGACAGACCACGCGAAGGCCGTTCTGTGGTTCATCTATGTTATGTTCACGGCGATAGGCTACGCCATAGCCTATGTCATCTGGACCCGCTACAAGCTCACCGACAAGGATGTTCAGACCATGGCGGACTGCAACAGCGGCAAAATAACCCGCGCCGGAGCCGAAGAAAGACTCGGCGGAAGATACGACAAGAAGTCGAAGAAAGCGAAGAAATAACAAACGAAAAGAGCGGAGGGGCGTGTGCCTCTCCGCTTTAAATTACAGCACCCTGTGCGCTGAGCCGCAGGGTGCTTTTTCGTTAAGTTTATTTATCAGAGCACTACTTCTCTGCCCGTCCTTGCGGACTCGTAAACTGCGCAGAGAATCTTTATCATATCAATTCCCTGCTGCGGCTTGAAGCACGGCTCGGCGCCCTCAATGACCACATCGTAGAAGTGCCTGAGGTTTCTCGCGTGCTCTCTGTCGGTAGCGTAGTTAGTCGGGATAACATCGAGGCACTTGCCGTATTCCTCGGTGTAGAACTCGACCTCGCCGTCCTGCCAATTGAGTCCCGCCTTCGTGCCGCGAAGCTCGACAAAGCGTGTCTCTTTCTTGACGTTCGACGCCCAGCTGAACTCTATCTGGAGCTGCGCCCCGTTATCGAAGCGGATAGTGCCCATCGCAAGATCCTCAACGTCAAACGTGCCGTCCTCGACCTTGTCGCCGAAGTCGGAGTTCACGGAGTCGCTGACGTCGTTGTCGGCAAACTTGCAGTATGTGCTGCCGGTCACGGCGACGGGAGTCGGGCTGCCCATGAGCCATATCGCAAGGTCTATCATGTGAACGCCGAGGTCAATGAGCGGGCCGCCGCCGGACTGCGCCTTGGTGGTGAACCAGCCGCCCTTTCCGGGGATTCCGCGTCTCCTCTGCCAGCCGCAGCGTCCGCAGTATATCTCGCCCATTTTGCCGTCGTCAATGAACTTCTTCGCAAGCTTCGACGCGTCGGTGAAGCGGTTGTTTCTCATGACCATGAGTGTCTTGCCCGCAGCCTTAGCGGCGTCATTCATCTTCATGACCTCTTCGACATTGACAGCGTCCGGCTTCTCGCAGAAAACGTGCTTGCCCGCCTTGAAAGCGGCAACCGCGATTATCGAGTGGAGATAGTTCGGGGTGCAGATATCGACAGAGTCTATCGTCTCGTCCTTGAGCAGCTCGTTGAAATCGGTATATACCTTCGCGTCGGGGAAAAATCCGTCGCGGCACTCGACCGCCCTCTCCTCGATTATGTCGCAGAGTGCGACAACCTCAAGGCGATCGTCTTTAAGATAGTGCTCGCGGTGAGCGCCGTTGAATATTCCGCCGACACCGATAATACCTACTCGCCATTTTTTCATAGAAAGACCTCCAAAAATGTATTTCATACGAATTGATTTTAACATAACAAGAAATAAAAAACAAGAGCGACGGCCTGTACGAAATGCCGAAAAAACAGCTTTATTTTTAGTTGATTTAACAATTTGATTTGTGATTGACAACGGAACGGCGGAACGCCGTATGACGCTCCGCCGCTCCTTGCTTTTATGAAATTGTGTTTTGCAAATTAAAGTTTATTTATCAAACGCGCCAAAGCGGGCTGCTATCTTCACGCCGGTCTTTGCAAGCGGAAGAAGAGCAACTATGGTTCTGAGCGCTCCGTCAGCAGAGGACGAGAGCACGGAGGAAACGAGGAAATTGACAACAATTTTCTGCGAGGCGTTCATGTCGAGAGCTGCAACAGCGGTCTTTATAGCCACAGCGTTGTTCTCCTCGGTAAGCTCGGAATGGAGATATCTGAACAGAACAACAAACGCATCCGCCGAGTCGCCTTCTATGCCGACAAACCAGTTTCTGGTCTTGGCTGCGCTCTCTTTTGCGGTGAAGACTCCGCAGGCGGCGATATCCTTTATTGCAGCCGCAAACTTCTCCTTGTCAAGGTTTATTGTAAGAGTGACCGCGGGGGCGGTAACTTCGCCGTTCTCGTCAGTCTTGGCAGCCTGAAGCTCGATGTCCTTGAGCTTGGGAGCGATCATATCGTATACGCCGCCGGTGGTGAGGTCAACCTTAACGCTGTTGCCGATACCCAGGCTGATTTTGCCCAGCATACTGTGTATCTGAGTGTCGATAAGTCCCGTGTCAATAGCGGAGGCAAGATTCGGGAGAAGCTTCAGAACCTCGTCGACCGGGGATTCCGCAGAGGCAACTGCGTCAACAAGAGTGAATATGGGAGTGATGATGCCGCGGATACGGCGATCCATCTTCTCGTTTGTGTTGGCGCCCTTCTTAACATATGCGGTGTACTCGTCGGAGGTCATAAAGTCCTTTATGCCGAGAGCCTCAAATATGGGGATGAGATCCTCGTATATGCCCAGCTGCGGACCGTAAAATAAGCTGGTTGTGTTCTCAAAGGAAACAACGGTAGTGAGCAGCGAAAGGGGTCTGAACAGCGACGCAACAGCGTCGAGGAAGCCCTCCTTGTCGCCGTTAGCGAAACCGAAGTCGCCGTCAACAACAGTGAGATACTGCCATGCGTCAAGCTTGCCTACGGGCTTGCCGTCCGCGCCGAGCGTAGCTGCGGCGGCGTTAAGAGCCGCGATAGCACCCGCGCAGGTCTCCTTGTCAAGCTTTGCGGCAAGGTCTTTGGGTCCCTTTGCAACAAGGCTGTTGAGTCCGCCGACAAGCGGGAACAGCTTCTTCGCAACAAGAGCTACGGTTTCATTGGTATATACCTTCTCGTTGAGCACCTGGGGAACTCCGCCCTCGGGAACCTTCAAAACGGTGAAAAGAATATCTTCAACTCTGCCGATAGACCTGTTGACAGCCTTCTTGGAAGCGCCGATGGGATACTTAACCTTGGTGCGCTCCATAGCGTCAACGTCGGGTTTTTCGTCCGTAGGATCGGATACGGCAAGAGCAGCCGCTTCGCTGACAGCGCCGTCAAGCGCTGCGGTCGCTTCCTCCTGCGCAAAGGCATTGAGCCCTGCCGCCATAACGGACATTATCATGCACAGGCAAAGTATAACGCTGAATGTCTTTTTTAATGCTTTCATAACTTGTTCTCCTTTCGTTTTTAAAACGGGGGGCTGTTAACTCATCTCTCTTTTGGGTTTCTCCTCCTCTGCCTTGAAATTAATTTATAAAAAGGTTATAAATTCCTTAATTGCTTATTTATTTGTAATTAAGCGTTTGTTAATATTTATTAACACAGCGTTATTAATTCGTTTAAAGCACAGAGGGAAGCCGACTCCCCTCTTTACTGCGTTTCTATAAATCAAGCGTCTATACATCTTACAATTTGATTTTAACATAAGGTGAAACAAAAAACAAGAGCGACGGACTGTACGAAATGCCGAAAAAACAGCCCTATTTTTAGTTGATTTAACAGTTTGATTTATAATTAGCAAAAAGGAACGGCAGAACGCCTTATGACGCTCCGCCGAACCTTGCTTTTATGAAATTGTGTTTTTACCTTTTGACGTTCGGTTTATTTCTTGAATACGCCGAACCAACTTGCAATTTTAACGCCGACCTTGACTATCGGAATCATTAACACGAGCGTTCTGAGAGCTCCGTCCGCAGAGGACGAAAGCGCAATTGAAACGATGAAGCTGACGGCTATTCTCTGAGCGAAGTTCATGTCAAGAGCCTTGACAGCGGTCTTTATAGCTGCTGCGTTGCTCTCGGAGATGAGCTCGGAGTGGAGATATCTAAACAGAACGACAAATGCATCCGCCGCGTCGCCGTCGATGCCGACAAACCAGTTCTTGCTTCGTGCGATGCTCGCGTTTGCGGTGTAAACGCCGCAGCCGGAGAGATCCTTGATAGCGGAAGCGAACTTGTCCTTATCGAGGCTTATCGAAAGGGTCACGGCAGGAGCGGTTTTCTCGCCGTTTTCGTCAACCTTGGCAGCCTGAAGCTCGATGTCCTTGAGCTTGGGAGCGAGCATCTCATAGAGTCCCTCTGTGGTGAGGTCAACATTGATGCTGCTGCCGAGGCCCATGCCGAGCTTGCCGATTAGATTCTGAATCTGGGTGTCAAGCAGACCGGTATCGACCGCATAAGCGACCTTCGGAAGGAGCTTAACAACCTCGGTGAGCGGAGACTCAGCGGAGGCGATGGTGTCGATAAGATTGAACACGGGAACGAGGATTCCGCGGATGCGAGCCACTCAAGAGCCTCTATATAGAGGTTGCCCTTATAAGTATACTCTGCGGCATAAGCCTTGTTGTAAGCCTCTGCCTTTTCGAGCCACGCAGCAAAATCTGCGATGTACTGAGGATCGTTCTCACCCTCTGCATAGCTGCCGGGCTTCGGCGCAAGGCCGGGGCTCTTCGGCTTCGTGGGCGCGGGGTTAGCCTTGAGAAGATCGTTGTAGATAACATCGCCCATCAGCTTGAAGCCCTTAAAGGCATCGCCCTTTACAGAGCCGCTGATGATGCCGTGGGTCGAGCCGTAGCCGCCCGCCATAACGCGGGTGTTGTAATCGGTGGCTTCCCAAGCGGCTTTCTTGGCATCAACAGAGGTCTTTCTGTCGGCAATAGTCTTTGCAAGCGCAACGGCGTTGTCGATATAAGCCGGAACATAGCCGAGAGTTGTGACAGCCTGAGACGCGGCGTTGACATAGTGATCCTTCTTAGAGCCGGAAATTTCGGGATGGTTCTTGATGGAGATCTGGCGCTCTCTCATCACTACATCGTGGTAGAACACATCGAAAACAAGGACATCGATGCTTTCCTTGTCGGAGTTGCTGAGAGCCTTGTACTCGGCAACGAGCTTCTCGTAAGCCGCAAGATCCTCTGCCGAAGGCTCGGCTTTGGTAACATCGCCGTCGAAAGCTTCGACATTCGCTTCAAACCTTGCAACGGCTTCTGACTTTTCCTGCGCAAAGACGTTAAGACCGGCCGCCACGGCAGACATAAGCATGCACAGGCAGAGCATAACGCTCAGCGCTTTTTTAAATGTTTTCTTTTACTCTGTTCTCCTTTCGTTTTTGTGAAAACATTATAGACATTGTTATTCTTTGCTTCTTTTTGTCTCCTCCTTTGCAGCAATTTATATTATAACATTAAGTTATAAATTCAGCTTTTAATATGCGGCACCGACAAAGTACCGCACTATTCATAAAACAACTCAGAACATTCGCGGATATTATACACTATATCTACAAATAAGCAAAGTTATATCTTAAAGAAATGTTATTAATTATTTGAGATATAAGGGGAATTTTTGAAATTCCCCTCGTTGTTTAAAAATCAAGTCTCTCCCGTAGGCTCTGTTTTATCCCAACCTCACACACGATGCTAAGCCCGAGGAAGCAGTCCTCAAAGAAATCGCGACCGAGCTTGAACTCCGGCAGAAGATAAGGCTTCATTTTGCTCTTTATCAAACCTATGAGCTTGTCCGTATCCATGCCCTCATCGAGCTCATATATAACCACTCTGCCCGGATTCATCAGCGCGATTATCGTCTGGAGGCGTTCGCTGCAAAAAGCTATGCGCTCGGATTCAATGTCCGGAGTGTGCCGCGGGATGTTTTCGACCTCGCCGGCAGCGCCCGACGCGCCGCAGAGCACCTCGCCGTTTGCGATTATTCCCGAGCCGCTCTTGCGCTTGCCGTAAGCATAGAGAACGGTTATACCCTCCTGATAATTTGAATATTTTCTTGCCACATTCGTTGCGACATGCAGGTCGTTGTCAATAAGAACCGTCAGTCCGAATTTTTCATTCAGCCTCTTTGCAACATCGATATGGTTGAGCGACGGGAATGCCGCCGAGTCCATAACAACACCCTTGCAGACAACGCCCGAAACGGCTATCGCCGTCATGGCTATGAGCGGATCGGCCGCAACGCTTGTCATAACAAGATTCTCAAGCGTCGAAAGTACTTTTTCGTCACAAATCGGTATATTTCCGCTGCCGATAGTACGGCTTCTGAAATCATGGATTCTGTATGAAAGAACATCGGAGTCAAGATAAATCAGCAGAAAATGCATATAGTCCGCGTTAAGCTTATATACCTGCGCCTTACGCCCGCGTTCCGCACCTATAACTCCGTCCGGATTAATAATTCCCTCCGCAATACCGTAATCAATAGCTCGCGTCACGGTCGGCAGGCTCAGCCCGATGCTTTTGGCTATCTGCGGAATTGTCGCCTGCTTGTTTTTGTGTATGTATCCCCACACAGAGCGGTAATTCGTCAGCTTGACTATGGATGAATCAAGTGTATTTTTCAAAAAGCGCGCCCCTCATCTGCAAATTAGAAAACCGTGTTATTAAATCAATTATATCACCGCGTTCTGCTTTTCGCAATATGCACTTTTGCCAAAAACGGACTTTTTAAATTATGCACAGTAAACAACGCAGAATCGCGAATGCAACACAATTATTGACACAGTGTCGAAGCAAGTATATAATTTCAGTATCAAATATCGGAGGGAACAGCATGGCAAAAGGGCTGCCGGATTCAAAGAAATATATAAAAGAAAAGCAGGCTCCCCTGCGCTTCGGCGCGGACGGAAAATTCCGCATTCTGCATCTGACTGATGTCCACGAGGTCGACCCGGAGATGGACGATGAGGAGGACAGGCAGATACCGATAAACAAGAGCAAAGAGACGATAAATGTCATTCGCCGATGCATCGAAATTGCAAATCCCGATCTTATCGTTTTCGGCGGCGACAACATCAGCGGTTACTGGCAGGAGTTCACATATGAATATATGTATAATACTATCAAAAAGATAGTCGCGCCGATTGCGGAGAAAAATATCCCGCTCGCCATAGTTTTCGGCAATCACGATGCCGAGGCTCAGCCCAAATTGCCGTTTCTCGCGAAAGAGAATCAGATCTGTATATACGCCGAATACGAGAATTTCAGGAGCACGATGAACGACGAGGATGTCTCCGGCTGCGCGAATTGCAGTTTGCCTATTTTGTCTTCCGACGGCAAGCATATCGCCTGGAACATCTGGTGCATCGACTCGGGCGACTATGTCAGGGACGATGAGTTCAATGTTATAGACGACGCCGGATACGGCTTTGTAAAAAAAGATCAGATAGTATGGTACGAAAGACGCGCCGCCGAACTCAAGGCGCAGAACGGCGGAAAAGCCATGCCCTCTCTGCTGTTTCAGCATATCCCCGTCATTCAGGAATACAAAAAACTCAAAAAAGACCCGGATGGCGAATACAGCCTCGGCGCGCAGCACTACTCCGTCCCGGACGGCGCACTGCTCAAGGGCGAGATTCACGAATCCCCATGCCCGCCGCTCGAAAACGAAGACGAATTCGAGAGCTGGAAGAGAACGGGCGATATAGTCGCCGCATTCTTCGGCCACGACCATGTGAACACATTCACAATGGAAGTCGACGGCATAAAGCTCGTTCAGACCCCCGGCGCGGGTTACCACACCTACGGCGACAAACGCGGCGGCAGACTGATTATAATAGACGAAAACAAGCCGGATTCGTATGAGTCGGAATGCATTTTCATCGACAGAATAACACAAGGTGAGCTTAAATAAATTCAAATAAAGGACGGAGAACAGCTATGGACAAATACGCAAGATTCAGATATCAGCCCTGCATCCCGCTCGGCGCGGACGGCAGAAAGGTCACAGGTTCGCCCGAGCACGCCGCGCTCTCGAGAAAGGCCGCCGGCGAGGGTATGGTTCTGCTCAAAAACAGGCTTCACACTCTGCCGCTCACGCGCGGAACAAGAGTCGCACTCTTCGGCAAGGCGACTATCGAATACATAAAGGGCGGCGGCGGAAGCGGCGACGTTTTCTGCGCCTACATCCGCAATGTCTATGACGGATTCAGTCAGAAGGAAGCCGAGGGCAAGGTCAGCGTGTTCAAGCCGACCGTCGAGTTCTACAAAGAATACGTCAAGGAGGCGAGCAAGCGCATCCCGACCCGCGCCCAGATTGAGAAGATATGGGACAAGGTCAACGCCATGTCCTTCTGCAAAGAGAAAGACGATATAATCTACGACACCTTCGCGAGCATGCATGTTGCCGAGGCGCATATGCCCGACGAGCTCATAGCGGAGGCAGCCGCGAACGCGGATATCGCGATAATAACCCTCAGCCGCTTCTCCGCAGAGGGCGTTGACAGAAAGGCTATCCCCGGCGACTACTACCTTTCGGACACGGAGAAGAGCCTCATCGACCGAGTCGCTGCGGCGTTCCCGAACACAGTTATAGTCCTCAACTCCGGCGCAGTCGTTGACTGCGAGTATTTCGCGGACAATGAAAAAGTCGGCGCGATAATCTCCGGCTGGCAGGGCGGTCTCGAGGGCGGCATGGCGATTGCAGACATTATCTGCGGCGATGTCAACCCCTCCGGCAAATTGGCGGACACTATCCCCGACTCCTACGACTCATATCAGAACGCGCAGGAGTTCCTGACAGGCTTCGAGCATCTCGATTATTTTGATGACATATATGTCGGCTACCGCTATTTCGAGACGATTCCCGGCGCCGCCGAAAAAGTTCGCTATCCGTTCGGCTTCGGTCTCTCTTATACCGATTTCGAGTTCAGCGGCGCATTCTGCGGCGAGAGCGACGGAAAGATAGTCGCCGCGGTGACGGTCAAAAATATCGGCAAAGTGCCCGGCAAAGAGGTCGTTCAGCTCTATTACAGCGCGCCGCAGGGCAAGCTCGGCAAGCCCGCAAGAGAGCTCGCCGCGTTCAAAAAGACGAAGCTTCTCTCCCCCGGCGAATCCGAGGCAATCGCGATGAGCTTTGATATCGGCGACATGGCGAGCTTCGACGATCTCGGCAAGATAAAGAAATCGGCATTCGTGCTCGAAAAAGGTACATACTCGTTCTACCTCGGAAATTCCGTCAGAGCGACAGAAAAGCTCCGCTACGACTTCGTGCTGAGCGAGGATATAATCACAAAAGAATCAAAGCCGCTTTGCAGACCGTTCAAGCTCGAAAAGCGTCTGCTCGCGGACGGCAGCTTTGAAAATCTCCCGACGGGCGAACCCGTTTACACCCGCGGCACGCACACTTCTATCGAAGCAACCGCGCCCAAAGATACGATCATGTTTGACGAAGTCGGCGAAAATATGACGCTCGACGAATTTATAAAGCAGTTCACCGTTGACGAGCTTATCGACTTTGTCGGCGGGCATCAGAATCAGCCCGGAGTCTGCAACACAGGCGCGTTCGGCGGCATGAAACGCCTCGATGTGCCGCCCGTCCCGACTGCTGACGGACCTGCGGGTCTGCGCCTCAACGCTTCAACGGGCGTGCCCACAACGGCATGGCCCTGCGCAACGCTTCTCGCGTGCACATGGAACACGGAACTCATTGAAGAAGTCGGCGCGGCAGGCGGCGCGGAGCTGCGAGAAAACAATCTCGGCGTGTGGCTCGCGCCCGCGATGAACATCCACCGCAATCCCCTGTGCGGACGCAACTTCGAGTATTTCTCCGAAGATCCCCTCCTCGCCGGAAAGTGCTGCGCCGCCGACGTGCGCGGCATCCAGTCGCAGAAAATCGCCGCATCGGTAAAGCACTTTGCCTGCAACAACAGGGAGTCGAACCGCTTTGAATGCGATTCCAGAGTCTCCGAACGCGCGCTCAGGGAGATATATCTGCGCGGCTTCGAGATATGCGTCAAAGATGCCGACCCGTGGACAATTATGTCCTCGTACAATCTCATCAACGGCTGCCACACTTCGGTGAGCTACGAATTGCTCACCGAGATGCTCCGCAACGAGTGGGGCTTCAAGGGCATGGTCACAACAGACTGGGGCGTCCACAGCAACCACTCCGACGAGGTTCTCGCCGGCAACGATGTCAAGATGGGCGACGGCGAGCCCGAGGAGTTGAAAGCCGCTTTTGAAAACGGCAAGATAACCCGCGCCGACCTCGAGACAAGCGTCAAGCGCATACTCGAGCTGACGATGAAGGTCGCGGAATAAATCAGATTTAAAGCAAAGCAGTCGCCCACGCGGCTGCTTTTGCATGTTCGGGCTATATTATTACGCCCGTTTTGTCTGCGGCTTTTTGGCAAAAATCGACATTGCAAAATATATTTTCAATGATATACTTTAATTATTAACGCAGTGTTATTAATCGTTAATGGGGACCGCCATAAGCCTGTCCGCAAAAGCCGGGGATGCCTTTTTTTCCACCTTTTGTGCATCGTCTTTCCCCTGCGGTCGGATTATCTCCGTTTTGTGCACCCGCAGGCGGCATTTTGCAGGCAGAGCGGCGGATAAATAACGGAAAGAATTCCGTCTTTTGGTTATTTGATTTATAACGCTGCGTTATAAATATTTCAGGCGGTCGGCGATTTTTTGCCCGCCGTTATTTTTATTTTCTTGATGTTTTTCGCGCCGCAGAGTATAATTAATTTTATAAATATTTCTGTTGAGGTGCAAACGGTGAGGGACAAGCTCAGCGTATTAAAAGAATATTTCGGCCATGATTTTTTCCGCGAGGGGCAGGACAGAATAACGGACAGCCTGCTCGGCGGTCGCGATGTTCTCGGCATCATGCCCACGGGCGCCGGGAAGTCGATATGCTATCAGGTGCCCGCACTCATGTTTGACGGCATCACTATTGTCGTATCCCCGCTCATCTCTCTGATGAAAGATCAAGTCAGCACGCTCGTCCAGTCGGGCGTCGCCGCCGCATACATAAACAGTTCATTGACCCACGCACAGTATCTGAAAGTGCTGCAAAACACGGAGAATGGCAAATATAAAATAATTTATGTCGCACCGGAGCGACTCTGCGCGCCCGCTTTTCTCGGAATATGCCGCAATCTCAATATATCCATGGTCGCAGTCGACGAGGCGCACTGCGTCTCGCAATGGGGTCAGGATTTTCGCCCGAGCTATCTGAAAATACCCGATTTTATCGACGCTCTTAACTCTCGTCCCGTTGTCGGCGCGTTTACCGCTACTGCCACGGGAGCCGTCAGAGATGATATAAAAACGCTGCTCAGGCTCGTCTCCCCGCTCGTTGTCACAACTGGCTTCGACAGGCCGAACCTGTTCTTTTCTGTCATTCAGCCGAAGAACAAATCGATCGAGCTGATGAAGCTGATAAAAGAGCGCAAGAATGAATCCGGCATAGTTTATTGCTCGACGCGCAAGGCGGTCGAGGAAGTGTGCGAACTGCTTCAAAAAAACGGATTCGCCGCTACCCGCTACCACGCGGGGCTTGATGAAAATGAACGCAGGCGCAACCAGGACGATTTTGTCTATGACCGCGCGACGATAATGGTCGCCACAAACGCATTCGGCATGGGAATCGACAAATCTAATGTCTCGTTCGTCATCCACTACAACATGCCGAAGAATATGGAGAGCTACTATCAGGAGGCGGGACGCGCCGGGCGCGACGGCAGGGGTGCGGACTGTATTCTGCTCTACAGCGCAAAGGATGTGCGGACGAATCAGTTCTTAATAAACAACTCCGAGCCGAACCCCGACCTCACCGAGGACGAGCAGGAAGAGGTCAGACGGCGCGACAGAGAGCGGCTCAAGCAGATGACTTTTTACTGCACGACGCACAAGTGCCTGCGTAAATTCATACTCGAATATTTCGGCGACAAGGGCCCCGAGCGGTGCGAAAAGTGCTCCAACTGCCTCTCGAATCACGAGAACACGGATATCACGGTTGATGCGCAGAAGATAATGTCATGCGTCGCACGGACGGGTCAGCGATACGGCAAAAAAGTAATTTGCGATGTCCTGCGCGGGAGCAAAAACGAGCGGCTGATATCCGCCGGGCTGAGCAGACAATCGACCTACGGCATAATGGCGGACTGCCCCGAAAAGCGGCTGCGTGACATCATCGACCACCTCTGCGAAAACGGATACATGACCGCACAGGGCGACGAATACCCGATACTCAAACTCGCGCCGAAGAGCCGCGGAGTTCTGACGGGTCAGGAGACGCTGCGCATGATGCTCGAGATACCGCAGAAAAAGAAAGCTGCCGCCGCAAAAGACGCTCCGCTCCCGCCGGCGGACGAAAAGCTCCTCGCCGCGCTCAAGGATCTGCGAAAAAGTCTCGCCATGCGTCAGAGCATACCGGCTTATGTCGTTTTCACCGACGCGACGCTCATCGATATGTGCCGCCTCAAGCCGAAAACGCAGGAGGAATTTATGGAGGTCTCCGGAGTCGGTCAGGCAAAATCCCAGCGCTACGGAGAAGTTTTTCTCGCAGTCATTGCAGAATTTTCGGAATAAATTTAAAAAGCAGGTCACCGGATATCCGATGACCTGCTCTGTTTTTTATGCCGTTCTGCGCTTGTTATATACGAACATCCCCACTCCCGCGCCGCAGATGAGGACATAGCCTATGACGCTCAGGACATCCGGCACATCGCCAAAGACGAAAAATCCGAGCGCCGCGGCGAAGAGCACCTGCGTGTAGTCATAGACCGAAATCTCCTTCGCCGGCGCGCAGATATACGCCCGAGTTATTCCTATCTGACCGACGCAGGCGAAAGTCCCCGCGAGGACGAGATAAATAAACTGCAGCGCGCTCATATGCTTGTACCCCGCTATCATAAACGGCAGGCACAGCGCGCACGAAAACGCGGAGAACCAGAAGATTATCCGCTTGCTGTCCTCTTTTCTTGAGCCGAGGCGGCGCACGAAAGTATAGGCTATTCCCGCACCCGCTCCGCCGAGAAGCCCCGCGACGGCCGCGAGCACTTCGGGATTGTCAAACCCCGGCTTTATGATGCACATGCTGCCCGCGAACGCAACGCACACGCCCGCTATCTGAACTATGCTCGGGCGCTCTTTGAGCAGAATTACAGAGAATATTATCGCAAAAAACGGCGAGAGTTTGTTGAGCATATTCGCGTCCGACAGGTTGAGTTTACCTATCGCGTAGAAATTGCACAGCATGCCGAGAGTGCCGAAAAAGCAGCGCCCGAAAAGATCGGGGATATTCTTTTTCGCGGGCACGAATCCTGTTTTATCGCGCAGCATCATAATAAATATAAAAATCAGCGCGATAAAATTCCTAAAAAACGCCTTTTGAAACGAGGGCAGGTCTCCCGCGAGCTTGATAAACATCGACATCAGCGAAAAGCCGAACGCCGCCAAAATTATATAGAAAACACCTTTTGTTTTTGAGCTGAGTTTTGTCATAGGCTTCCGCCTTTTTGCTTGATAGCGCGATGCGCTCCGAATATTATTATACCACCAATGTCAAAATATAAAAAATCCGGAACACCTAAGCATTCCGGACATATTATCAAAGCTTCACAGCAGGCTCTCGCCGCGCTCTTCGAGAAATTTCTTTACTTCGTCGAGCGTCGGTATCGACGCGGACGCGCCCGGGCGCGAGACTGCGACAGCCGAAGCCGCCGAGGCTATTTTATCGCGTAGGCAGGATTTGTCAACGCCGCGCTTTTCGGAGACTGTTCCCCTGCACATTTTTATCTCGTCGAGCTCGCTCGGCTCGTCAAATTCATAGTCCTTTTTGAGCGGAGTGCGGGACACTATATCAAACATGACACCCGCTATGCGCCATTTATATTCGCCACCCGGAAGATGCGAAACAGCCTTGAAAAGCTCCTCGTATTCACCGATATCTATGCCCTCTTCGCGAGACTGCCTGAACTCAACCATCAGCTCCTCGGAATACAGCTCCCACGGATGGAGCGACGGATAGTCGGGTCAGACGCCCGCCCTGCGTTTTTCGTCGCGGACGCGCTCGGTGCAGCCGGTCAGCAATTCATCGAGCGAAACATTGAGTGTCTGCGAGAGTATTATCAGATTGTCCACCGACGGCTTCGCGTGGTCGCTCTCCCACCTCTGCACCTACTGGCTCGAAACGGAGCACTTCTGCGCGACATCGTCGCGGGTCAGCCCCGCCTTCTTTCTGAAATCATATATGCGGTTTCCGAGTGTCATTCGATCAACTTCTGTTTTTTCTTGATTATATCAAATCGCGCCGACTTCTTCAATCTACCGCAGGTTGTTTTTTGCGCACCCGGGGGTTGTATATAAAAATACTATCAGGGCTTAATAGCCCTGATAGTAATAGTAAGTAGTTGTTGTATTCGGATCCGGAGCCGCGACTAAAGTCGTTGATACGCTTGTGGAGCCGCCGTAGATATCCGTCGCGAAGACATAAAGCGTATATTGATAACCGGGAAGAACTTTAAAATAATATTCTCCCTGATCAAGATCAAAGGTATTTCCGTTTAAATAACTGTCATCAAAAGAAAAATACAAATCTATATCCTGGATGATACCATTCACATTCTGAGGACCGCTCAGCTGCACCGAAACCCAATCGAGGTCATAATTTGATTGAACCGTTCCGCTCAAGTAGAAATACATCGTATTATTATAATAGCTATAGTCATACCAGTAAGCATCATATATATCTATCGTCGAATCCGCATACGAAACGGACACTACGCACGAATCGGAATATGTCCTGCCGTTATAGGTTATACTGGCGGTTATCGTAACACTTCCGTAGCCGTTACCGGTAATATTGCACACCGTGCCGGAACCAGACACCGAAGCCACTTTATTCGCCGAGCTTGCCCATGTAACATAACAGTTCTCGGGACTGACCGAAGCACGCACAGTCCAGCTTTTTCCTACATCAAGTGTAATTTCACTGTAGTTGAGCTGAACAGACGGCTCTTCGATATAAATCGAATAACTTGTCGATTTCATTGTCCCCTTGCCGTCCGTATATTTCAGCGTTACGGTTTTATATCCCGGGGTATACATATCCGGGTGCGACACATCGACACTGTTGGTGACATACTGACAGCCGCCATCCGAATACTTTGCAACGACCTGCATGCCCGCAGTTGACAGCTGATCTCCGCAGTAGTAGAAAAGCTTGTCCGCGTTCTGGGTTATATATATGAGCTCAAGAGTGCCGTTTCCGGTATATATGTAATCCTGACTGATATCCGGCGCGGGCTGAGTCGTGTTCATCGAATCAAGCGATGCTTCAACGGCAAGCATCTCCGTGCTGTCATCTGTATTCTCAACGCTTTCGGATGTCTGCGCCGTCGGCTTGTGTGTACGGCGCAAGCCCTTGCTGTTTTTCTTCATGACAAAGAACACCGAGGCAAAGCAAACAGCAACAACGAGCACTATCGCCGTAACATAAATTATTATACTTTTCTTTTGCATCTTCTTCCTCCGCTACCGTCAAATCAAAATATTCATTGACCAATCCACATATAATAAAGAACAAAAATCAGCCTGCATATCAACGGCGATATCAGTACAGTAATCAGCGCTGCCACAGTCAGCAGTTTAATTCTCCTATATGATCCAACCATGTTTATCGTTATCGCGTGCCGTCCGCCGCATCTCGGACACAGGCAGACCAGATAGTCGCCAAACAGACTGATCTTCGAGGTAAAGAAATGCTTTCCGCAGTATTCGCAGGTCATGAAGATCAAAAAGTTCAAAATATATTCTCTGGGATAAAAGAACTTTCTGCTTTCTTTGTTTGCATTCAAATTTCTTTCGAGAGTTCCCATGTCTATCTTATCTGTTCTTTTAGAACTCATATCAGCATCTCCCTTTTTCCTCTATATCTCGTATCAGCTGCTCTCTCTCTGCGGCGGTTGCCGTAACTCTGCTTATGCAATTGGGGGCATTGCTCCTCATAAACGAATACATTATCTCGTTCATCATGCCGTCACCCTCATTTGAATAGTCAATATCAAATTCGCGCACAAACTTGTCCAAATCTTCGACAAATTCATCAAAGGTCCTGTTATTCTTCTTGTACTCTGCCACAAGCTCTCTTACAGCGTTCTGTGAGTATTTCGGGGATGGAATATTGACGCTTATCCGCACCTGCCTGCCCGTCATATCAAATACAATACTATTGTTTTTGGATATCTTGTCCATAAAATTCGATCTATCTTCGCCGGTCACACATATACATGTTGCCACGGTATATTTTATGGGCGGAATCTGCTTCATAACCTCAATATACGACCCGAGAGACAAAAGTCCCGCGCCACAGCTGTAAATTCTGCGGCGCACAGCATCAACCGCCGACGGACAGCCCGCCAAACAGTAAAGATGCGTTCTATCCGAGAGCAGCGCCAAAAGAAAAGCCTCTTTAAAAGTCAAATCAAAATCCTCGTTATATATCTTTCGATCTACTTCATCTAAAATGTATTCCGCCAGATCAGACTTGTTCTTTTGCGACTGTGCCTTGGCAGTCGCCACCTTGCACTCAACAAAAAATCTTGTATCGCGTTGCGGATATGCTTCGAGCAGAACGATATCATCCCCCACTCTGAAAAGCGATTTGCAGGTGATGTCTTTGGATATATATTTCTCATCAGACGCATATTCCTTTGTCAAATTTTTAATATACGACTCAGCGCGTTCCTTATTCCCTTTGACAAATATCTGATTGAGTTTCTCATACGAGTCATACCCCGCACTGCTGTGAGAGAGCGTAATAGATTTCACCGTAGACATTGTTAATTCCTCACTGTTTCTTTTTCTCCTGCTTCACCGGGAACGCCCCCATTTTTGCCAAAAGCCATAGGAACGGAGTGTCGGCGCCGCTGCTATTAAACCTATACTTCCCGCCATATATCTCTGTAATTAACTTAGTTGCAAAGACGGGACAATCTTCGCCGAACACATCTATTATTTTTCTCATGTATGCGCTCAGTTCCTTCTGAAGAGGAGTCTGTGTCCCACCATTACCAAGCATTGCTTCTTTAATCCTGTAGGAATATGCTTCTATTTCATCGAAATCAATTGCATCTTCTATTGTCGGCGGTTGCCATTCCTCACCGCCAAACAGATTGAAGTCGTCTTCAACTTTATCGATTTTATTAAAAACGATGGCCGTCTTCAAACTTTCCCTTCTGTTTTTCAGGATTTTGCTTTCGTAGAGCGCCTCTAAAATATTGATAACAGTGACGGTTTCTTCCGACTCACTCCCATTGTGTATCGCTTCCGCTCGTTCAATCTTTTCGGCAGAATTAACAATAAAAATTATGCCATCCGCATATGTAAGATAATCCTGCAATTGCCTATTTATTTTTTCGCTTTTGGCATAATACTCTCCAGGAACATCAAAGAAAACAACATCGGTCTCTGTTCTGGGATCGGGCTTTTGAGAACCGCTGTAGTCCAGTCGATAGAAAAACGGCCCATTAATATCTTTCGTCGAAACGCGGGCTTTATCGGAGGCTTCGCGGTATTTTTCCGTAATGCCCTCAAGCGATTTGCTGGCTTTCGCGCTCATCGTCATCCATGTAAATTTACTATTTTCTCTCAACTGATTGTTAACCGCAGATAAGAATGTTGTTTTTCCGCTCGCCGAAACGCCAATAACGGCAATATACTTTGTTTTTGCCCGCCCAAAATTATCTAATAAGTCATTATGGCAAAACGGGCACAAACGCTGCGTCAAATTAATTCCGCTGGAGTTGCTGGGATTCTCCAATTCAATAATATAACCATTTTTATCAAGAAATTTGCGCCCTTTATATTTGGGGTCTCCCGGATCCACATAATCAAAGAGATTCTCTTCATATGCAAAATTCGATCTGTCATGGTGGTATATTTCCAGATATTTGTCGGTAGCCATTGGACCGTCCGTGCGGCGAAACACAGCGTTGTTATAGCGCAGCGGTTGAAAACAGTACGGGCATCTTACGGTAAAAAATTCCTTCATAAATCAGCCCTCCACATATATCTTTCCTTTTTCGTCAAGAACAAACTCTCTGTTGTCAACATGAATCTTCGCAGGAACTATTTTCACTATATTCTGACCGTTTGCTCTTATCTTTCTGCTTCCGGCATATATATCAAAGCAACGCTCAATTTCTTCAATACTGTTATAAGCTCTATATAATCCGCTGCTCTTATTATATTGTCTGAAATTAAGATACAGCTCATTTGAATCTATCGCAACATACGCCGCCGAATTTTTGCTGTCCTGTACCTCGAATTTCACTTTTTCATCAGCATTCAGAGACAATTGATATCCATTCGATACGCCAACAAAAGCCGTTGTGAAAGTCAGGTCGCCCTCTGCGAGATCTCCGGAATATATTTTATTTATAAGATCAACTGCCGTCTTCTGTGCGGTCTCTGATTTTTGGTTTTCGTCGATATTCTTAGCATCAAAATCCGCGAAGCTGCCACTATTGTCATAGAAATTATTGTCTGCTACCGTTTTCTCTTCTATAGGCTCAGGGGCATTATTAACCGGCACATCAATGTTACTGCTGCTTTTTGCAGTGCGTTTTGGTGTAGAAGTTTCTATATTGGGGGGCAGAGCCTTACTTCTATAGTTAGGCTCAGTTTTGCTGCGGTCGTTAGGTTGGGGCTGTTCGAAATTTTTCTTCTTGTGAGGCTGCTTTTCACGCGCAGGCTGCTTGTTTCCTTTTGACAATATATTCTTGAATATTTTCTTGATTCCGGCAACATTTCCCCTGCAAAGGATGCACACAGCAAGCACAATCAGTACGATCACCAGCACAAGCACCAGAACGACAATGGTTATCATCGTACTTTTAGAGACGCTTCCACCATCATTGTCTTTGTCAGCTGCAGTCGTTGAAACGACACCTTTAGTGTTCTCGTTGTTACCGACAGTTGTTCCGGATGCCTGAATCGCACCGGTCACGGGTTCGGCATCGGTCTCGGAGCTCTGCACCGGTGACGCGATTTTTTTCACTTTTTTGTTGATAATTGTGATTTCTTCAAATTTGCTTATATCACTCATCAATGTATACTCGGTATACTCGCCTTCCGGGGTCTTTATCGTCAGCTTCGATGAGGAAAAGATAAGTGTATATGTTTCTGTTCTATTCAGGGGATCGTACTTATGTGCCTCTATGCAGCCCTTTATAGGATATAGGGTCCCGTTTTCTTTTGTAAGTAACAGGACATAGCTATCCGGGGATTCTTTTTCAACCCAGACAGTCACGGGATACTCCTCGCCATCATCGCCAAGTGCAACGAAGGAGAGCAGCTTTTCATAGTAAAGCGCATTGTCGTTGAGACCGTCGATGGTGAAAGTATATTTTTTGAGCTCGGACTCTCTCAGCCCGGCTCCGGCGGTCGTGCTCTCATATGTGGAATCCGTGTCATTTATATTTCTGACCGCAAAAGCGGGCAGCGCAAGGCAAAGAGCCGTCAAAACAGACAGCACCGCCGCAATAATTTTTTTCAACATTGTTGATTCTCCTCTCGTTGTACAGATTGATATCAGGCAAGCCAGTCCGAATATAATACCGCCGAGCAATATTCCATTCGGCTTGGCTCGCCCATTTTGCCGGGGTCGTTTCCGACCCCGGCTGATGGGAACGTTGAGTGGTGTTAGGATTTAAAGCAATCTGTTGATAACTTCATCCAGCATATAGACGGCAAAAAGCTCTGCAAAGATTTCAGGGTCGCAATTTGTAGCACGGACTCTGTCTATAATTACATTTATACTGGTATGCCATATCGCATTCGGACTATCCGCGACACTATCTTCATCTATGCGGCTAATCAGAGCATCCTCCGGATAATATTCTTTTATTAAATCCAAAAGATGAAAATATGCATTAGCAAGATCACCGTCATCAAACCCATTCGGCAAAATTTCATTACCAGCATTTCCCGCGTCGGGAATTTGACCGAGCAGAACACCATTTCTATTCGGTAAAGCCGCCAGTCCCTTGACTACTTCACTTTTGCTCTTGTCGTTATTGTTAAGCGACGGACTTTGCACATAAACAGCCGCATGTTCAAGTCCCAGCTCCTTGCGCAGCGCATTGCGAAGGATCTGCTCAAAGCCATTATTTCTCAAGCTTCCTATTACATGCGAACCGCACCCTGCAAGACAGACGTCAAACCTATTTTGACTGAGTTTGACGCTTTCCTTGTGTTTCAAATAGTTCGAAATAAGATAAAACAGTGCAAGGTATTTGAAAGATATTGCCGATGTCAGTTCATGGTAAATTACATTTGCAAAATTTATATTTGTCCCGTTATCCGACAGCAATGCGTTGAGTACTTCGCCTTTCTGGATATAATATCCGTCCACATTAGCAAAGTTTGTTCTGTTTACATTCTCGTAGCATTCTATCAACTCTTGGAAATTGGGATCTCCATTTCCCCAAAAAGCTTCAAACTGACCCTCGTGCTTATCAAAAAAGATGATTATGGTCTTTTCAATTATATCCCTTCCGGCATATTTAAAAGAATATTCCGCTTGCTTTTTGGTTTCTCTTCGCGGTTGATTGTCGGCGGTCGCGTTTCTGGCAGCTTGTCTCTCCTGCGCAGCTTTACTCGCTTCGTCATTTTCTCTATGTCTTGCCGCGGAATCCTCCTCAGTCGCTGGTGTCTCAGTCTCATTATTGTTGATCGGCTGTACGTCTTCTTCCTTCCAGAAAGAAATATCCGTGGTTCCGCCGCCGATATCAACTATAGCATAGCCATCTGTTGGACTAAACCCAACATTTGCGTTATTTTTAAAGAATTCGCCTGCGCACTGTGCCTCCGTAGCATAACTCGGATTAATCGTCAGACCGCTGTCAATCGTCAACTGCCTTGTCACATTATTAATCGTATTCTGTATGCCGTTTCCGAGCTGACTCGACGGATACGAAACACGAAGGCTTATCGAGTTTGCGCCGCTGTCCGCAGCTTCAAGAATCGCTGAGGTGAGGATAGATGAGATAAAGTTGTCTCTTGCCTTGTCAACATTATTAGCGATTGCTGCCATATTATTGGTCGGCCACTTCAGATTCCCGTATATTTCGGGGTCTCTTACGCTATTTTCGTTGACATATCTACTGACCATATACTGTCTATCCGCTTTTATAAAGCGACCGGATATATTATGGTATGTATCTGTTATATTTTGGAAATATGGCCGTCCGCCTCCACCTTGCATCATTTGTTGTACATCAAACACCTGACCCAAAGTGCATATCTTGCCCAGAGACCTGTCGTCTTTGGAAAAGAGGTAATAATTCTGATAAAAATCTCTCTTATCCTTACTTTTTATAGGCTGATAAATATCTTCAACATACTTACCGGGTGACGAGATTGACATCGGAGCAAGATTAGCCTGTCCTGCCTGCATCACATCAGAGATATACACATTCGTGCTGGTCGTTCCAAAATCCATGGCAACAACCATCGTTTTCTGATTTCTCTGACCTTTGCCGCCATTATTTTGTACAGGTGCAAGCACCCATGAGCCCAATGAAACAGCAGCTGTAGCGTCGTTATATTTAAAACTCAGCGCAAACGGTTTTGATGTCGACTTAATCATTGTAAATGTCATCTGATTCGCCTGAGCCGCCGGCACAAACGCTGATGTGCATTCATATTTCGCGGGAGCGATATTGCCGCTTGCCACTACTGAAATATCAAACTTATCTTTGTCATTTCCGGATGCCTCTATTTTCATAACACCTGGTGTATTTATGATTCCTTCCACCCTACCACGCACCTGAAAATTCGCGAAATTATTAGTAAAGCTGGCGGTATCACTCGGATTTGTAAGAATTGAAACCAGATAATCATTCCATGTCTGACCTCTGAAATTGCTTCCGGGCCACATTGAAATATATGGCATACCGACCGCAAACGCGATTCTGGTCGCATCGAATGTTTCTTCATATTCAAACCTTGCGCCGTTAGCGCTCAAGCAGTAAGAAACCCTAAATTTGGTATAATCATCATTAGGCTCAATATTCCATGTATTGTTCTCGAGGCATAACATGCCCGGATTTCTGCGGAGGCATTCAATAACTTCATCGGCTATCGGCGGAATCGCATAGAATCCCCATGTGCCTGTATCTTGTGCGCCAATATTGTCAGCATGAATAAAGAAAGCTTTCGGCGCAAAGCCCTGGTCTCGTGTTATAGCTCTAAAGTTATTAGTATCCTTTGGGGTTGCCACAAGGAGTAATTTATCCGAAAACCTTCTTTTCGGTATATAATTCGGAACCGGGCAATATCCCTTCCATGCATCCCATGCGATTGTTCTAACGGTGTTGTCCGTCGTTACAGCATTGTTGTTTGCTGCCGCGCCGTTGTTTGCGACATTATTGGGATCGATATATTCCTTGAATTTATTGAGCAAATAGCCATTCGCAGCATAGTTTGCAAATGAATCTGTCCAGTTGACAAGATTTACTTCTTCCACGGTAAGTGCTCCGGCATTATTTCTATCTTGAATCGTTTCTTTAAGGTCAACCCATCTGTGTCCGCCGTTGTCATACCACGGCACATTGGTAAAAAGCTCTGAAGGATATTCCTTGAAAGGGCATATACCGATAGAGGGCATAAACATTGCAAACGGCTTAGCCTGTCCATTGCGATCTCTCATGGAGAAGACAGTAAGCACTGGATCATGTCTATTTCCATTATTATCTATATATCCGGTAACGTTTTCTCCATCTGTATAGCCGGTAACATTAGAATTATCCTTGAGTGCATCGAAAAAGACTTTTCCGAGGTCTGTTTGGGAGAGCGAGATGTCTCTTATCGAAACCTCATAGCCCCTGGCCTCTCTGAGAGCTATCACGGCAAGCATTCCGCGCCACTCATTGAGAGCATCTTCATCGTCGTTGTCAAGTCTTGTCTTGAAATCTTTTACATGAGCTATAGGAGAGGGAATTGCGTGAGACGCATTTGTTCCGGCGCCGGTATCTACAATGTCGTTGGCAATTTCCGCCAATGTACGATTTCCGTCAATTTCAACCCAGCCGAGATCTTGTCCGGCAGCGTTAAAATCAAGATTCCATCTGCCGGAAGGAAAAAGTATATTCTGTACAGCCATAGTTATTCTGCACCTCCATTTGCAAAGCATATTTCGAACGCTTTATTGATATAATCCCCAAATCGATTTTCTGGAGAAATATTACTCCTTTTATAGTTGGCTTTTATCTGTGGTGAGAAAAACACTTGAAGATCATTTTCAATATTCATTATTGTCTTTCCGTTTTTGGCAAAGTCGATATTCAAAATAATATTTACCTGATTTGTCATTCCTACTGTATTACCTGTCTCAATATAATGGCATAGATCTTCGATCAATTTGAAATCGTCTTTGTCAAGAAGCTCATAATCACCCTCGTATCCAAGTTCACCATCATTCGCCCTGTTCATTCCGTTATGAGCAATATCCCCGGCAAACCTGATATAATCGAGACAGTAATTATAAAGACTTCTAAGATTCGCAAAAGCGGCGTTTATAGCTGTCCTATTGGCCCCTGCGGCAGCGGCATTGTTGTTAAACAACCCGCTGCTAAGCTCCTTCGGATCATAAGTATAGCCCACCATACGAATATCGTCACAAATACTTTTATTACCCGTGATATCACTGTGAAGCTTATACGGAACCCAAACTTTCGAGAGTACAAAAGCGGAAAAGAGCAGCATTTTTCTGAGATTCAATGCAAGGGAGTCCGGCAGAACTGTACTTTCTACCTTTTGCAGCTGCACATTTCTATTGTTATTCAAACGGTATTCATAGATTTTGCCAATCTTATCGGGATCTATATTATTGGCACCATCTCTCATATCTTCATTGAAGAAGCTAACCATAGCATAAGCCGATACGAGGTCAACCAAATCAAAATGATTTTTCTGATTCTGTCCGCCTATACTGTATTCGCCGACCTTGTGAAGCGGATTCTGACCGCAGATATAGAGAGTATCAAAACTGTTGTCACTGTCGACTCTTCTTCTTATAAGATGCGGATCTTTTCCGTACTGCTCGAGAGCTGTTTTGCTTTTGGCATAAAATTCCGTCTCGTTAATTATGTTGTTGGGGCGATTATTGCTAAACGAAAAATACGGCAGCAATAGCACTCCGGAAATAATCAGTCTGTTTCGTTTATCAGCTATGTTCCCTTGCTGCTGTTGATTGTTTGCATTGCCATCCGAATTTGCTAAGGCACGCGCTTTGCTGCGTATATGAGCCGCAAGGTTCGAGAAAACCGCAGCTCCGGTGCCGCCGAAAATGGAACCGATAATAAAGACCTTTGCGGTATCTGCAGTTCCTGACAACACCCTTATCACCGGCTGCGCAATGTCATTCCCATTGGCATTTTTCATCATATATTTGAACATAAGCGCACCGATAGTGGGATGTCCGTAAAAGCCCTCGCTTGTCCCGCTGTTCTGCTCTGAATCACTATAAAAGGCATCGAAAAGTATTCCGTCATTCGTGCCATTCTGTCCCAACGCATTCGCGAGCGGTGCATTTCCATTGTTGTTGCCGGCAATACTCGCAAGCGCATTCGTAAAATCCCACGGATTGGCGTCAGGCTTTGTGAGCCTCGACTTGCAAAGACACGCTCCCGTGTTGCTTCCAGTTATCTGTGAAATATTTTCTATTCTGCCTATTACTTCTGTAGCCTGTGCCGTTCCGCCGCAATTCTGGTCTTTATCAACAATGATAAATGTTATTTCCCTTTCATCGTTTACCAGATTCATCGCACAAAGGTGGGCGGCGACTTCCGCAATGCGTGCGCCGGTTCCGCCTATGCAATAGCAAAAACATTTTTCCGCCATAACAATATCCTCCGTTTTATTTTTTATTAGTCAGGCTGGCAAACCAAATACGAGATAAGCGATCCGATGACCGCAAGAGCGAAAGTGATTATCGCGAAAACTACCGCCTTCTGGAACATAATAATCGACATAACAACGGTAAACACAAACGACGCTATCACGCCGAGCGCAAAAAACGGCACCATATTGACACGTCCGCCTCTTGCCGATGCAAGTTTTTTGACAGTTTTCTGATACCAGATAATATAAAACACCACGGCGGGGATGCCTTCGACTGCGAAGAATACCATCGCGAGGTCCTTCATAGAACCGTTCATTCTCACTCCGCTCTCGCCGAAGATCCAGATAACGGCTCCGGCAATTCCGAAGACAATGCTGATTATTATCCCCAGAAAAAGCTTCCTGTACTTGACGCTGGTCACACTGCTTGATTTACTCATCTTCTTTTCTTCCCTTCAAGATATATAAATTTATTATCCTCCGCAGCCTCAGTCATCCAAGGCAACGGTTATAACCACATCCGTGATAACACGGCTCATTTTGACCTCGTATTTGTCTCTCTCGACCTTGCTGGACATCCTGCCGACGAGATATGTATAGAAGTCATTCAGACCGACAGTCTTGCTGTAAAGTCCGTTCGCGGCTGTCGGCACCACATTGTCCGCAAGGTTCAGGTTTCCGATCCATCCGGGGGTGTTCTCCTCGTACGGTCTTTTTCCCATGACCTTGAACGATATTGTCAGCTTGCTATACATTTTCGCGAGTTTGTTCATCTCTTTGAAGTTGACTCTGACAATCAGAGCTCCGCTCTTGTTGTTGACGGTGTAGAGATTAAGCGCATCCTTCGGATACTCCTCTATCTCGCGAAGAGTGTCGTTGCTCGCGAAATCTCTTACGCGATCAAGCGTTTTGCCGTTTTCAAGAAGCTGGCAGGTCGGCATATCCATATAAGGTTCGCTGCTCTCAAGAAGATCCTTCATGGGTATGTCTTCCCACACAAACGCCTCCTCTGTACCGTCGGAATCGCCGTATTCATCGGTCACTTCGTATTCTTCCAGCTTAAGTCCGCTGACCTTGAGCGACTCCTTCGGGATAGAATATTCGGTATTATTAGCCGGCTCGCCGTTGGCAAGATCCGAGAGCTTTATGGCAAAATTCATGGTTGCGATGCCATATGTAGACTTTTCCAGAGACCCCCTGCCGGAGTCCGTGGTGTACTTGTAATAGAGACCCGGGAGCATATGGTCTGCATCGTAATACATCGAATCGTCGTCGCTCTTGCAAAGCTCAACATTGAAGTTAAAATTGGAGTTTTCGTGAGTGACAGACGGATACTCGTCATAGTCGCTGCGCTCGCCTTCGGCGCACACGTTGTCGAACGGCTCGGCGTCCACATTAAGTACCGCATTGTCCCCGTCCATCTTGCTGATAGGAGTATACTGAAGTCCGCGCTTCGAAAGCACGGTAAGATAGTCAAAGTCTCTTCCGGACTGAAGGCCGGAACCCTTCAGCGAATCGTTGAGCACATTGCAGATATTGACGACCTCGCTTGTCGGGCCGACGATCAGGCAATAGAACGGTCTTGTGCCAGTATAGTTCTCGTCCGTCATACGCACCTGTCCGCTAACGACCGAAGAGGGCACGGGCACAGATGCCAGGCCACTGAAATTCGAATTAATATAATAGAGCGCTGCGGAACGGTTGTCATTTTCGGTCAGCACTTCGTTTATTCTCTGCGCAAGCTCCTTGTTATTGAGCTGCTGTTCCGCAAGGTCGGTAATGAACACGTTCAGCTCATCGAAATTGACCGGCGAGTTGGCATTTTTGAAAAGCAGGCCGAGCGGACCGTATTCACCGGCAGCATTGTTGAAGCTTCCTTTATTGAATGTATAGAAGTCCTTGCTCCTGAAATTAGATATGTCGACATTGCCCCACCCGAGGAAACCGTTATCCTTACGGACAAGCGCATTCATGCTGTAATTTGCGTAGCCTTTAACAGTCTCGATAAGATCGCCGCATGCAACGGCAAAATTACTCGCAGCATTGATATATCCGTACATCGACTGTGTGTTATCAAAATACAGGTTTGCCTTCACAGAATTAGCCGGCAGCTCCGCTTTTTTGATTGTATTCTCGAGGGCTATCACCTCTTCCGACACAGGCTCGGCATCGGGCCCGCAACCCACCAGATTCACAACCATAAGCAGGCACATTATTGCCGCTGCCATGATTTTGAGAAATCTCCTCATTTAACATACACCTCTCCAAAGTTGATATTTTGTCACGCATTTTTTCTTCTGTTGCATTATGAGGTTGCTATATTTCCACATCGAGTTTTCCCATAGCGTTTCCTATAGAGAACTATCGATAAGCGGATTGATTATACCGCATTTTTCGACTAAAATCAATGCTTTTTAATTCTATTCCAGCTTCAAAATTAAAAAAATTTCGCAGATATTGCACCGATTGTTAACATTCAGTTCACATCTGCAATTTCTATCAGCAATGTGATATTTAGCAACGACATCGGTCTCTCTTTCGGATGGTTTCATTTTGCTATGTGACATCAGCGCACACCGTATTACAGCACTTATTGTCAAATGCGCACTATACAACATAATAGACGTTTGAGATTATTACACTCGGTGAATAAAATGAACTTATTTTGAGCTTCTTTTTTAATTAAAAGGCAGCGTTCGTCACATTTAAAAATAAACCGTCAAAAACGCCAAAATAGCGTTAATATTCTTCTGTACCATATTGACTTTGCTTTTGCTTGGTGCTATATTTTGTCAAAAAGCTGCAATAAAGCAGAAAACGGAGGGTATAAAAAATGGAAGAAAAGAAATGGCTCGATTTGCTGCTCTATACCGATCGTCTTAACCGTTCTGTCAAAGAGGCGGGCTGGAACTATGCAGATAAAGAAAAAGTATACAGTCTGAAAGACTCTGTGGTGCAGACTCTGCTCAGAGCCAAGCCTGACGGCGTAAATTTTGAGCTCTATTATGTTCCGTATTTCAAATATTCCGGCGCCACAAAAGACCGCGCCGGTGCTCTTATGCGCCAGGACGGCAGCAAATATCCGTTTGAATACTACCTGTCGCAGGTAGAGCCGTCGGAATACGACTACGAAGTGCCGGAAAAGGCACTGGTCGAAGTGACAGTGGAGTGCCTCGGTCAGGAGTTCAGCTTCCACATGCCGCTCGACAAAATAACCGAGTGCGGATATGTAATATCCTCTCTTGAACGCAAGGTTTGGATAAATTCAACGGATTTCCATCACAGCCAGCTTCTCAAGTTTGAACCGCACATAAAAGAACTGCTTTCTCATGTGAGCGAATAACAAGCAGCATAGAACATAAATACGGCTCCTGCAGTAAATGCTGCGGGAGCCGTATTCTTAGGCTTTGCCTGAGTGCAGATTGATATCGTTTCAAATCATCAACTTTTGTTGATATTTAGCAAAAAGAGAAGTATAATGCACAATGCAGAATTAAAAGCAAGGAGTGTAAAACTATGGCAACTGTTTCTTCCGGCATTCTTTCGGCGGCCGCTCTTTTTTGCGTGCGAATATTATGTGGAATAATATACATAATCCGCAAAAATACTTGCGCTTTTCTGTTACAGATGGTATAATATATCTTGGAAAGCACCCAAAGTATAATCTGCTTCATTCGATACCCCCTACCCCGCGGGTTGCGGTACCCAAAAAAACGGACGGAGGACCTTGCAATGACAGACTACGGTAGGACGGATATTTTCCTCGGCGAGAGCCGAGTGAATCGTTCTGCCCTGTTGCTGCAGCAACAGGTCTTTTTGCATAACAAAATAAACAGAACTATGCCGGAGACAGGCTATTTTTGCTCTGTCCCCGGTTTTTTGCGTTTTAAAAGGGCGGTGATATATGGCGGATAAAAGCTCATAGGTTAGACCGGCTTTTGCCGGAGTAAAAAAGTCCTTCCAAGAAATAAAGGAGGGAGAAACAAAAACAACAAATCGGAGGAACAAAAAAAATGAAAAAACGAATTTTAAGCATGCTGCTTTGCTGCCTCTTGCTGTTCGGACTGGTTTTCACAGTCTCCGCAGATCCCGATCAGCCCGAAGTTGATCCCGTTGCACACGCAATCACCGTTACAACCGAAAACGGCACTGCAACCGCATCCGCGGAAACCGCTTTCGCAGGCACGGAAATCACCCTTACCGCAGAAGCCAACGAGGGCTTCCGCTTCAAGGAGTGGCAGGTCATAAAGGGCGGCATAGAGATAACGGACAACAAGTTTGTCATGCCCGACGAGGACGTTGAGGTCAAGGCAATCTTCGAGGCAATCCCCGAGGAGCACAGCATCACGATAATCCCCGTTGGCAAGGGCAAGACCTATTCCGTCCCCAAGACCGCTGTTGCGGGCACGGAGATAACCCTTCATGCAGAGCCCGACAGCGGCTGGATCTTCTACGGTTGGGAAGAGGTCGTTGAAGAAGGCGTCGACAAGGTCACTATAGCGAGCGACAAGTTCATCATGCCCGACAGAGATGTTGTTATCAGAGTTATCTTCGTCAAGGAGAGCAGCATCAAGGTTACCACCGACGGCAACGGCACCGCTTCCGCCGACAAGGAAAAGGCTCTTAACGGCGAAGAGATAACCCTCACCGCTACCCCCAAGGAAGGCTATGCTTTCAAGGAGTGGCAGGTTGTTAAGGGCAACGTCGAAATAAAGGACAACAAGTTCATAATGCCCGACGAGGATGTTGAAGTTAAGGCCATATTCGCCGCAGAGCACAAGATCGTTGTTCTGACTGATAAGAACGGCACCGCTTCCGCTTCCGCAACCGATGCTATCGCAGGCACCGAGATCGTTCTCACCGCCAAGGGCAATGACGGCTACTACTTCAAGGAGTGGCAGGTCATCAGAGGCAATGTCGAGATAAAGGACAACAAGTTCGTTATGCCCGATGAGGATGTCACCGTTAAGGCTATCTTTGCGGAAATCAAGGACGCTCCGAACGATGACGACATGAACGTTAAGCGCGACATACATTTCGTATTGGTCAAGACTGACGGAAACGGCGTAGGCGTTGCATATCCGCCTTACTCCGAGGCAGGCACAAAGGTAACGGTCGTTGCCATTGCGAAGCCCGGCTACAAGTTCAAGGAGTGGAAGGTCGTCAAGGGCGGCGTTGAGTTAGAGAACAAGAGCATTGCCACCTTCGAAATGCCCGCAGAGAACGTTATACTCGAAGCCATATTTGAGTCCGACGGCACCGAGGGCGACAAGCCCGACATCCCGAAACCCGACAAGCCCGATACACCCGATAAGCCCGGCACACCCGACAAGCCCGGCACACCCGACAAGCCCGGTACACCCGACAAGCCCGGTACACCCGATAAGCCCGGTACACCCGACAAGCCCGGCACGTCTGACAAGCCCGGCGCAACCGACGTACCCGACACAGGTGATACGACTAACGTATTCCTCTGGGCTGCAGCTCTGGTAATCGGCGGCGGTGCTGCGATAGGCACTGTTGTCAGCAAGAAAAAGAAGAGAGAAGAAAGCTAATCTTTCGGCACACTGAAAAGAGCGGTCGCTTCGGCGGCCGCTCGATTTTTGTTTGGCGGCGGAAAAATACAAATTATTGCGCGAAAAATCCCGATGCAGTGCATAACCGCATCGGGATAAAGCATGTCAGAATTTCAATTTAAAGCATTGGCGCTGCCTTTTAGGATGCATTACTCCCCTATCGGCTCCGACTTCCGGGTGTTCGCGCCGAAATAGATACCGGAACGGCCGAACCGATTGGAAATCACGGTTTCGTGCTTTTATTTCAGGCTTTTTACAAGTTTAATAATCTGAACGGAGAAGGTCACAGATAATTCTGCAAGTTTATTTTTCTTTTATATTCGTATCACCTGTTTATATAGACAGTATATCCTAAATCCGAACATTGTTCAATGACGCCGACGCTGTGCGCCCGATGATGTCGCTTGCGCTCCGAAATGTTGCTGTTCGCTTCGCTCACAGTGAAATAATTTGCTCTGCAAATTGTGAAATTTGACGCTTCGCATCAAGTGAATGTGAAACAAAGCCTCACCGCCGCAGCGATTTCACACGCCGCAGACGTATTTCACATTTGCGGAGCAATATTTCACATCGAAGATATTTCACTCGTTCAAAGGAACGAATTTCACTGAAAAAAGCATTTGCAACCGCAAATGCTTTTTTCATGGTGCGGGCGACCGGACTTGAACCGGTACGGTGTCACCACCGAGGGATTTTAAGTCCCTTGCGTCTGCCGATTTCGCCACGCCCGCATATTAATAATGACCGCCGGAGGCTTTTCCGGCGGTTATTATTATATTGTATTATCCGATGTTTGTCAACAAATTTGTGCTTTTCACGCTTCCATTCCGAACGGGTCGTCGTAATGGTGCGCCTGTTCGAGCATCATATCCTTGACCTTCATCAGGCGCGTTGTTGTGCTGCGCTCGTTTTCGTCGAGCTTCATCGAGATATACTTTATCGTCTCCTCATACTGAGGGATCATAACATGCTCAAGGGCGTTGACTCTGCGGCGCGTTTTTTCTATCTCGCCCGCGAGCAACTGGCACGATTTCTCGATCTCCGCGAGTCTGAGCATATCCGGCATTATCTCCGACAGCGCGCTGACCGCATTGTCAAGCTCCGCCGAGGTGAACGCCGTTCCGTATGAATAAATATCGTTCTTGTCAGCAGTTTTATACTGAACATCGAAAACCGGAATCATAACGCTCATCACGTTTTTCTCCGAGCTCTCGAGGCTCATCTCCTGCGTAGGGAGCATCATGGCGACGCTCAGGCTCTTGTCGTTCATGGCGCTTCTGGCTATCTCCATGTTGACGTTCGCCTGCTTTATCCCCTCTTCCACACGGATGCGAAGAGCCTTATTCTCTTTTACGAGATCGAGGAAGCGGCGCATGAGCTCATCGCGCTTGTCTTTGAGCAGCTTGTGTCCCCTGCGTGCAGTCGAGAGCTTGCGCTTGAGGTTTGTAAGCTCCATTCGCGTGGGGTTCACGTTCATTACCGCCATAGTCTATCACTTCTTCCTATATGGATTCAGAACTTGCCGTAATACTTGTCGAGGAACTCGTCGCTGACGCGCTTGAGCTCGCTGCGCGGAAGTATCGAGAGGAGCTTCCAGCCTATGTTGAGCGTCTCTTCGATGCTTCTGTCGGTATCAAAGCCCTGCGAGACATATTCCTTCTCGAATTCGTCCGCAAACTTTGCGTAGAGCTTATCCATATCCGTCAGCGCGTCTTCGCCGAGGACGACCATGAGCTCCTTTGCGTCTTTACCGCGCGCATATGCGGAGAACAGCTGGTTCATCGTGTTCGAGTGGTCGGCTCTCGTCTTGCCCTCGCCGATGCCCTTATCTTTGAGTCGGGACAGGGACGGCAGAACGTCGATAGGCGGGTTGATGCTCTTTCTGTAAAGCTCACGGCTGAGGATTATCTGACCCTCGGTGATATAGCCTGTGAGGTCGGGAATGGGATGGGTCTTATCATCCTCAGGCATGGTGAGAATAGGAATCATCGTTATGCTGCCGGGCTTGCCCTTCTGCCTGCCTGCACGCTCATATATAGACGCGAGGTCGGTGTACATATAGCCGGGATATCCGCGGCGGCCGGGAACTTCCTTGCGCGCCGCCGAGACTTCACGCAGAGCGTCCGCGTAGTTCGTGATATCGGTCAGGATAACAAGAACATGCATTCCGCGGTCGAATGCGAGATATTCCGCGGCGGTCAAAGCCATCTTCGGCGTTGCGATACGCTCGATGGCGGGGTCGTTTGCGAGGTTCGAGAACATAACGGTTCTGTCGAGCGCGCCGGTGCTTCTGAAGCTCTCGACGAAGTAGTTCGACTCCTCGAAGGTTATACCCATAGCCGCAAAGACAACGGCGAACTGCTCGTTGTCGCCGAGCACCTTTGCCTGACGAGCTATCTGAGCCGCGAGGTTTGCGTGGGGCAGACCGGATGCCGAGAATATCGGCAGTTTCTGACCTCTGACAAGGGTGTTCAGTCCGTCAATAGCGGAGATACCGGTCTGTATGAACTCCTGGGGATAGCTTCTGGCTGCCGGATTCATCGGCAGGCCGTTGACATCCATTCTCTTCTCGGGGATTATCTCGGGGCCGCCGTCTATGGGTCTGCCGAGTCCGTCAAAGACGCGGCCGAGCATATCGGGCGAAACGCCGAGCTCCATCTGCCTGCCGGAGAAGCGCACCTTGCTGTTGGCGAGGTTGATTCCAGCGGAGTTTTCAAACAGCTGAACGAGCGCGTTCGTGCCGTCGATTTCGAGCACGCGGCAGCGGCGGGTCTCGCCGTTTGCCAGCTCTATCTCGCCGAGTTCGTTATATTTAACTCCCTCAACCTCGCGCACGAGCATAAGAGGTCCCGAAACCTCCTGAATAGTTCTGTATTCTTTAGGCATCAGTATTCCTCCCTTGCGTCAACAACGGCTTTTATCTCGGAATCTATCGCCGCGCAGACTGTTTTATATGTGTCCTCAATGTCCTTTTCAGGGACATATTTGAAGCGTCCGATGCTCTCTCTCGAAGGTATCGAGACGAGTTTTTCAATATCCGCGCCCTTTTTGAGCGCATCGAGAGAACCGTCATAGAAGCGCAGGACGAGCTTCATCATCAGATACTGCTTGCGCAGGGACGAATATGTGTCCACCTCGTGGAAAGCGAGCTGATGCAGGAAGTCCTCGCGTATTGAGCGGGCAGTCTCCATCTTGAGTCTGTCTGTCGGAGAGAGGGCGTCCATACCGACGAGCTTGACTATCTCATCGAGCGAAGCTTCATCGGAAAGCAGAGCCATGAGCCTTGCGCGAAGCGTGGTCCACTCATCCGAGACATTCTCGTTGAACCAGCTTCCGAGCGAGTCGGCATAGAGGGAATAGCTCGTCAGCCAGTTTATCGCCGGGAAGTGGCGCTTATATGCGAGCGCCGAGTCGAGTCCCCAGAAGACCTTTACTATTCTGAGTGTCGCCTGGGAGACGGGCTCCGAAATATCGCCGCCGGGAGGCGAAACAGCGCCTATGACCGAGAGCGCGCCCTCGCGTCCGTCCGAGCCGAGGGAAATAACACGTCCCGCACGCTCATAGAACTGGGCAAGTCTGCTGCCGAGATAAGCGGGGTAGCCCTCTTCGCCGGGCATCTCTTCAAGTCTGCCGGACATCTCGCGCAGAGCCTCCGCCCAGCGGGAGGTAGAGTCCGCCATGAGAGCGACGGAATAGCCCATGTCTCTAAAATATTCCGCTATCGTGATGCCCGTGTATATCGACGCTTCACGCGCGGCGACGGGCATATCCGAAGTGTTTGCTATAAGCACGGTGCGCTCCATGAGCGACTTTCCGGTATGCGGATCGATAAGCTCGGGAAACTCATTCAGAACATCTGTCATCTCGTTGCCGCGCTCGCCGCAGCCGATGTAGACAACTATATCCGCCTCAGCCCACTTTGCAAGCTGATGCTGAGTGACAGTCTTGCCGCTTCCGAACGGGCCGGGTATCGCCGCGACGCCGCCCTTGGCTATCGGGAACAGCGTATCGACGACGCGCTGACCGGTGACGAGCGGGACATTCGGCGCAAGCTTCTTTTCAAACGGTCTGCCGCGGCGCACGGGCCATTTCTGCATGAGCGTTACGGGCAGCTCCTCGCCGTTCGCGGTCTCTATCGAACCTATCTGCTCGGTTACGGTGTAATCGCCCTCAGCTATAGATTTGACGGTGCCGACAACGCCGGGCTTCACCATTATTCTGTGTTCGACTATCTCGGTCTCCTGCACGGTGCCGAGAATGTCTCCGCCGACGACCTTGTCGCCCGCTTTCACTTTCGGCACAAAATGCCACTTCTTCTCCCTGTCGAGAGCGGGCACCTCAACGCCTCTGACGAGGCTGTTGCCGACGAGCTCGCGTATCTTTTCGAGCGGGCGCTGAATGCCGTCGAAAATGCCCTCGATAAGTCCGGGGCCGAGCTCGACGCTCAGCGGCTCGCCCGTTGACTCGACGGGTTCGCCCGTGCCGAGTCCGGAGGTCTCCTCATAGACCTGAATGGAGGCTCTGTCGCCGTGCATCTCTATTATCTCGCCGATAAGCTTGCTGTCGCTGACGCGCACGACGTCGAACATGTTCGCCTCGCGCATGCCCGTTGCAACAACGAGCGGACCGGCTATTTTTGAAATCTTTCCTGTAGTCATATCTGTTATCACGCCTTTCGGTTGAGCGTCATTATTTGTCCAGTATGTCCGAGCCGACCGCCTTTTGGACGGATCTGCTGACATTCTTCATACCCATGCCCGTGTTCCCCTTGACTCCGGGAATGGGCACTATTGCGGGCAGAGGTCTTGTGCGGTAGCGTTCGAGCTCGTTTTCGAGCCCGGAGGCAAGAGCCTCGGTGATGAATATCACCGCATACCCGCTCTCCGCCATTTTATGGAGCATCGGCGCCGCCTCGGCGGGGTCGTCGACGGGGAAGATGTGCATTCCGAGGGACGCAAAGCCGAAGATGCTGTCTCTGTCGCCCATAACGGCTATCTTATGCATAGACTTCCCTCACTCTCGCTCTTATTGTCTCTGCGGAAAAGCCGTTGAGCTTCGCCGAGAGTATAACTCTGACATTTTTCGTCTCCGTCTCGACGGCATTATAATAAGCCGCAAGCGGGTCGGGGCCGAACGCCGTGTATTTGGCTTCGGTCATCTGCTGCGCCGAGAGCTCGTCGCACTTCTTTTCAAAAGCCGTAAGCCCCTCTTTGAGGCTGTCCGCAAGGGAGCCCAGTTCAGTGTTCGCGAGCATATCCGCAACTGCGTCAACGCCCTCGAACGCCGCGTGGATCAGCTCATCTGAATTAAGGCTTTCGCACGGACACAGCGCATTTTTGATATATTGAGCCGTTCTGCCTGCCGAAGCGCAGCGCAGCGCCGTTTTTATATCGGCGGCAGCGCACGAGAGCTCGACCTCTTTCATTAAAAGACCACTCCCGCTCTTTTCGGCGAACTGCTTTCTTGTTTTCAGCGCCGCAGTGTCTATCGCGGTGTCCGCAAGTCTGCCGCTCTCGAGCTTGACTATCGCGTCATAAGCCGCCTGCGCGCAGTCTCTCATGCACTCGGGCAGGGAGTCGAGCTCGTTTCGCTCGACGCAGCCGATTATCTCCGCCGGATCCCACACACTCGGTTTTACAACATAGTCGGACGGGTCGAGGTCGGAGAACTTAGCCTTGAGCGCCGCTTTGAGATTGAAGAAATCGTTGTTTATCACGAGCGCATCGAGAAGTGAAGCGTCCGGCGCGCTCTCTTTGAGCAGCTGCCACGCGGCGTTCACATGCTCTTCGAGCATCAGCGCATAGTCGTGACCGACGCCATCGGTATGCCAGCCCTTGTCGCCGAGCAGTCTCAGCGCCGCCTCATAGCTCTCAGCTGATATCAGCTGTTCAGTCTCGGCGGGAGTGAGCAGATTCAATTCGTTCGCTCTGATTCGCGCTACGGCGTAGGCATATTCATTTTCATGCATATTTTTCACCGCCGTTTAAAATATCACGCCGCAGACTTTTTCGCGGATGGTGTCCTTCTGCTCGTTTATGAGCGCTCTGAAGGTGCAGTTTATCTCAATATCGCCGTAGACGAGGATAAACCCATTTTCGATATCCGCACCCTGCGCCGCAAGCTTCACCGAACCGTCTTTCAGTTCGGCATTTATTCTTTCAGCAAAGCCCGACGGCACGCGGTCAAGGTCGGCTTTCGAGAGCCTCAGCTCTCCCTCGCCCTTGCAGGCGTTTCTGACGGCGAGCTTTTCGAGCGCCGCGAAATAATCGTCCGCGCCCATATTGCACATTGCGTCATAAGCCGCCTCTATCGCCGCATCGACTGCCTCGACTTTAGCTGAGAGCTCAGCTCTGCGGGCAATGCCGCTTATATTCGCTTCGGACATATTTAATATCGACTGTGCCTTTTTCTCGGCGTCCGCTACAATATCGGAATAAGCCTTTTCGGCGTGCGCGTTCGCGTCCTCCGCGATATCCTGCGCCTTTTTCTGCGCCTGATCCGCAATCTCGCGGCAGCTCGCCAGAGAATCGGCATTTATTTTTTCAATTATTCTGTCAAGTCCGCTCATCATTTCATCCCTTTCGCCGGCGCAAATACGCCGTTTTTTTCGTCAGATCAGATATTGAGTCCGCTGATGCTGAAGATCGAAAGGATCGAGACGAGCAGGGCGATAACGGCGTAGGTCTCGACCATTGCCGCCATGGTTATAGCCTTACCGTTCTGGTCGGGCTTCTTGGCTATTATGCTGACGCCTGCCGCCGCAGTCTTGCCCTGAGCTATTGCGGAGAAATAACCGACTATCGCAATGGGCATGCAGGCCGCAAACATCATAAGACCTTTTTCTATCGAGAGAGGCTCGAAGCCGCTGCCGATAACGCCCATTCTGTTGAGCGCAAGGAACGCTGTAAGGAAGCCGTAGAGTCCCTGAGTACCGGGAAGGATCTGAAGGATAAGCACTTTACCGAACTTCGTGGGGTCTTCTGTGATGACGCCCGCTCCCGCCTGACCGACAAGGCCGACTCCCTTTGCGGAGCCCATACCGGAGAGGATAGCCGCAAGAGCGGCGCCGAGGACGGCTATTGATGTTCCGAGACTTGAAAAAATAGACATTACTGTATTTCCTCCTTGAATCTGAAATGTTTTGTATCTGCTTTTAAGGGGGTGAAGGAGCGCCCTCCGCCCTCATAAAATTTTGAAAAGAATTCAACATACTGAAGCCTGTTCGTGTGGACATATGTGCCGATAAGATTTATCGCGATGTTCGCCGTATGTCCGAGCAGGAATACTATAATAAACAATATAAGCTTTGCGACTTTGTTGCCGGGCATCGTGCCGAGGAGGTTAATAACCGTCGCTATAACACCGGTCGAAAGTCCGAGCGCCAGCAGGCGCGAATAGGAGAGGATATCTCCGAGATATCCGGACGCCGTGTTATACAGCCCGTAGAGTCCGCCGCCGAGCTTGCCGATAATGTTCTTGGCGCTTCGCCCGCTCGTCAGAACGGTCAGCACCGCGCCGACAAGGGCGACATATTTTCCTATTGCCGTCAGCGTCTGCGGCACGTCGATTATGATTCCTGCGCCCAGCGGTGCGATACCTGCGACGAGCAGATAGACGGGAACGACATCGCAGAATGCGTCAAGCTTCTTGCCGTCCTTCCAGAGCATATAGAACCTGACCGCAAGACCCGCGAACAGGTGGATTATACCGAACAGGAACGAATAAAGCAGCAGCTTCATCGGGTCGTTGACCGGCTCAAACCAGACCGCCGTCGACGCTATCTCTTTGCCGAAGAACTCGCGTGCTATGACCTGAGGCGCGTCGCCGAACCAGCTGCCGAACATCGTGCCCCAGAACACGGTCGAGATTCCGCAATATAAGAACATATTGACCGTCTTTTTCATCCTGGGCTCGAGCTTGAGCTTAGCCTTGGCTATGAGCATGGCGATGACCATTATCACGCCGTAGCCCGCGTCCGAGAGCATGATGCCGAAGAAGACATAGTAGAAGAACGCCATAACGGGGTTCGGGTCGACATCGTCGCGGTTTGGCATCGAATACATTTCGGTTATCGGCTCGACGGGCGCGACAAAGGCGTTGTTTTCGAGCAGCACCGGCACATCGGCATCTGCGTCCGGGTCGGTAATTTCGATAGCGACCGTGTATTTCTTTTCGAGCGCGTCAATAACTTTTGCAGCCCGCTTCTCGGGGATATATCCCGTGAGGACGAAGATGCGGTTTGTCATGGCTATGCGCTCAAGAGCCGCGTATTTTTCTTTCTTTATCGTGAAATAATCAATGACGAAGCTGATATCATCGTAGCAGCCCGCAAGCTTCACTATTTCGGCTCGCGCCGTTTCGGAATCTTTTTCGTTCTGCTCGATCTGCTTTTGAAGCCGCTCATATCTCACGCGCGGCGGATGCTTCGTCGGGTCGGACGGATAAGCGAAATTGAGCGTTCTCAGCGCTTCGAATATCTCTTTCTCGCACTCCTTGTGGCACATCACAACCGCGCAAGTGCGCTCGCTGTTCGCCGAGATTATCTGCGCGTCGACTTCGCCTATCTCCGGCGCTGCCGCCGCTATCGCTTCGAGCAGCGACTGCGCGTCATACTGCACCGGGAATGAGCCGATAAACACCGCAGACGAATCCGTGCCCTTGCATTTCATCGGGATATCGAGGCTCAGCCACGGTTCGAGCGCGTCCATCGCGGTGCGGCACCGGACATTGTCCGCCGCATATTCGCGCATATCCGCCTCGAGCGAGTTTATCCTGTAGCACTCGCGGAGTATTTCGTCCGCCTCATCGGCTTTTTTAAGATACTCCGAAACCTCGAGCTCCTTTCTGCCGCCGAACGACGACATGAGGCTCTGCATCAGTCCCTTTTTCTGCGGAGCATATTTGTCGAGCGTTTTCTGCGCGCTCTCCGCCGCCGCGAGGTACCGTTCAAAGGTCGAAACGGTGACGCCCGTTGACAGCTTGCAGAGCGATTCGCTCTCTTCGCAGTCGGTCAGCTCGACAGTACCCATACGCTGAAGGCAGTCGATTATCTCCTTGCTCTGTTCAAGCGGAGCGAGCAGCTCGATGCACTTCATTTTAAGCTTTGCCAACCTGACACCTCCTGACTTTTCTGTAATTTCTGAGCCGTTTCATCAGATCACCGTCTCCATAACCGCTCTGATTGCCTCGGCTCTGTGCGCTTCGGCAGCCGCAAGCACTTCGCGCTTGCGCTCCCCTGCCGCCTTTTCGGCTTTCTCCTCGTTTGCACGCGCCTGTTCGCGCGCGCCCGCGATGATTTCTTCCGCTTTCTTTGCGGCCTCAGCCTTCTTTCTTGCAACTGCGCCCTCGCCCGCTTCGACCGCCGCGTCGACGGTTTTCTGCGCCTGTTCGTGCGCCGCTTTCTGCGCCTCTTTGTCCGAATTTTCGGCATCGAGCACCTTTGAAAGCATCTCGGACGCCATAGAAACACGCTCCTTTCATCGGCGAACATATATAAAATATTTTTCCGCCGCATTTTTTGTTATTTTACCACAAAATTATGACCGAAAAATGAATAGATAGCACAAATAAATATTTTTTATCTATAATGTCTATATCTATATGTCCGCATCTTATCAGATATTTTATCACACTGCAAAGCGCGATTAAATACCCAACATTCGCCCGCTGTCGCAAAGTTGCACATTCGGGCGCATTTGTCCAAAAGGTTGTAAACTCGGGGCGAATTTGGTATAATGAAGCATACCCAAAACGGAGGAAAAAGATATGACGGAAAAACTCTCGGCATTCGATCTTGAAACATTTATGTCTAAGCTCGTCGACGCGCTGCCAAAGCTCGCCGGGGCTGTGATAATAATCGCGCTCGGCTTCTGGGTCAGCTCGCTTATCGGCAAACTGCTGATAAAAGGTCTGACGCGAAAGGGCGTTGACGCATCCATCCACTCGTTTCTGCGCAGCATCGTAGTCTGGCTGCTGAGATTTGCGGTCATACTCTCCGCGCTCTCGACTCTCGGCTTCAATCTGAACTCGTTCATCGCCGCCCTCGGCGCGGCGGGACTGACCGCCGGCATGGGTCTGCAAAACAGCATCGCCCAGTTTGCCAGCGGCATACAGATACTCGTCAACAAGCCTTTTAAAAGCGGCGACTTCGTCGAACTTGAGAACATAAGCGGACGGGTTCACGAGATAAAGCTGATGTACACGGTGTTTACGACCGCTGACAACAAGCGCGTTATAGTCCCGAATTCGCACATCACGAGCAACAATATTATTAACTACAACGCCGAAGGGCGCCGCAGACTCGACATGACCTTCTCCGTCTCCTACTCCGACGACATAGCCCTCGCAAAGCAGGTGCTCCACGCGCAGGCGCTCAAGAACGAACTCATCTATAAAAATCCCGAGCCGGAAGTCGTCGTCAAGCAGCAGTCGGCGAGCAGCATCGACCTTCTGCTCATGGCGTGGTGCTCATCTTCCGATTATCTGACCGTCTACTACAAACTGCAGGAGGATGTCAAGACAGCCTTCGACGAAAACGGAATCAACATTCCGTTCAACCAGCTCGATGTCCATGTATCTAACTCATAAGTTTTAAATTTGTCATAATTAACAAAAAACGCCCAATTGTCTGCAGCAGATTTTTTTGAAAAAGTTCTTTTTGACTATCAATCGGGCGTTTTTTATTATATAATGTTAGATGAAGGCAAAAAAGACAATTTAATCTGCGGAGGGAATTATTATGTCAGAAGCTTTAACTGCACCGGATTTTTCAACTATTCCGGTAGGACCGCTTGCGCTCATCGCCCTGCCCGGCTGTGAGGAGCTTGCCGCAAAGATCGACGCCTATCTCAAAACATGGCGTGAGATCCGCGAGAGTGAGCACAAAACAACCATCGCGTTCTCGGGCTATCAGCGCGACTCCTACCTCATCAAGGCGGCATTCCCGCGTTTCGGTTCGGGCGAATCGAAGTGCCACATCCAGCAGTCCGTTCGCGGCTACGATATCTTCATCGTCTGCGATATGTTCAACTACGGTCTGACCTATAAGATGTACGGCAAGGACAATATGATGAGCCCCGACGATCACTACGCGAACCTCAAGCGCGCCATCAGCGCGATCGGCGGCAAGGCAAGACGTATCACCGTCATCATGCCCATGCTCTACGAAGGAAGACAGCACAAGCGTTCAAGCAGAGAATCCCTTGACTGCGCCATGGCTCTTCAGGAGCTGAGCGCTCTCGGAGTGGACAACCTCATCACCTTTGACGCGCACGACGCACGAGTTCAGAACGCTATCCCGAACCACGGCTTTGAAAACATTCAGCCTGCTTACCAGATGATAAAGGCGCTCGTCAAGAATGTTCCCGATCTCAAGATCGACAACGATCATCTGATGATAATTTCCCCCGATGAGGGCGGCATGGGTCGCTGCATCTATTATTCGACCGTTCTCGGCGTTGACCTCGGTATGTTCTACAAGAGACGCGACTATTCGGTTGTTGTTGACGGCAGAAACCCGATAATCGCCCACGAGTTCCTCGGCGACAATGTTGAGGGCAAGGATGTTGTCATTGTTGACGACATGATTTCCTCCGGCGAGTCGATGATCGAAGTTGCAACGAAGCTCAAGGAGCTCAAGGCGAGAAGAATCTTCGTCTGCACCTGCTTCGGCCTGTTCTGCAACGGACTTGAGGCTTTCGACAAGGCATACGAAAGCGGCCTTATCAACAAGGTGTTCACCACCAACCTCATCTACAGAACCCCCGAGCTCAAGCAGCGCGAGTGGTATGTCGAGGTCGACCTGTCGAAGTACATCTCCTATGTTATCGACACTCTCAACCACGACACCTCGGTCAGCAAGCTTCTCGACCCGAAGGACAGAATAAACAACCTCCTCGTCAAGAAAGGCTTCCGCACCGCAGAAGAAGTAAAGTAAAAAAGTATAGTATAAAAGACCGCCTGAAATTCAGGCGGTCTTTTTATATCTACATCAAAATTGCAATCCACAAGCCTTCATAAACTAAGCCGAAGCTGAAAGCCCCGGCTTTTGTTCATTTTATTTTCCGGCTTTGAGGTCCTTCATCATCTCGGCATAAGCCTTGACGAGGGTAGAAGCAACCGTTCTGCCGAAGGAGATGGTCTCCTGATAGTGGTCACCGAGCAGGTCGGAACCGTCGAAGAAGATCATGCAGTAGTCATTGTCAGGCACGACGTATCCGCAGGCATCGTTCGCCTCGCCGAACACGTAGAGCTCAACATTCTTGCCCGCATAGTCGCTGACGATACTGTTGAGCGACGGATAGCCGAAGTCCTTGCCGCTGTAAGCGTTCTCGGCAAGGCAGGCGCCTTTTCCGTCGATAAGCTCGGGCGATACTTCGCCGGGCAGAAGAGCAATTTTAATGTTCTTGCCTATCTCAAGATAGCCTATCTCCGTTGTGGTATAGAGAGTCTCGTTCTTATCGTAATATATCTTGTTGCCGACGAGTCTCGCCTTGCCGACAGCCTCGATAACGGGATTGCTTATCTCGACCAAGACTTCCTTGTGTCTGATGTTGAGCATGGGCTCAACTCTCGTCTCTTTGACGGGCTCCCAGTTCTCGTACCAAACGGTTATCGCGTCGAGCTTCTTCTGCTTCTCTTCGTCGGTAAGCTCGGTGTTGTTCTTTATCGCCTCGGCGGCGTCGGCATAGAACTTGTCGTTCGTGAGCCAGTCGCCCGCGCGCTTTATCTCATCCTTGGTCATGGTCAGAGCAACTACCATTCTGCCGAGCTCGTTGCCGTAGCGGGTAGCCTCTTCGCTTCTGCGGACGGTGTCAACGCCGTCGTTGGTAACTCCGCGGGCGGAATAGATGCCGCACAGAGCGCCGTTGATAAACATGAAGTTAGTGTTGTTGTTCTCCGCGCTGCTGATTATCTGCTCCATGTAGTAGGTGTAGTCTGCGGAGAGCTCCTTGCCGCTGCTCTTGCTGGTCTTGAGACCGGTGATATAGGGATGAGCGGACATGTTGACTATATAGGTCTCGGTGCTGCCGTCGTCGGGGACGAAGCGGAGTCTTGTGAGATTGTCGACAGCGTCGAACACGCCGCGCTTGTCGTTGATATAGTCCTCGCCGAGGTGGTCGAGGGTAGCCTCATACATCTCACCGGACTTCATGCTCTTGCAGGCCTCGACTATAGTATCAGTGGTCTTTTCAAAGAGGAAATTCATATACTTCGGGTCGGTGCCGGAGGAATACTCGCCCTTACCGCTATAGGTGACGCCGATGTTTTTCGCAAGCTTGACGAAGAAGGGATTCCAGAGACCCTGCGTGTCGATGCAGCTGTGGCAATGGGTCGCAAAGACATTGACAGAGATTATGTTTTCGTCTTTGAGCTCTTTTGCAACGCGGTCGCGGATCTGCTTGATGTCCTCGCTCGCGATGCCGATGCACTCGATGGTCGAGAAAACGACCTTGCCGCGTCCGTCGTCAACAACAACAGTGCGAACCTTCATGTCATCGAGCACGGTCTCAACAGTGTTCGACGGGAAGTTCTGAAGCAGGTAGCCCGCAAGATAATAATGTCCGTTGAGAACATCGTCGGGGACGAGGCTCGCCTGGCTGTAGCCGAGCTGCCACTTCGCGTCCTTAGAAGCCTCGCTGACAAATTCCTTGCTGCCCTTGTAGAAGTTCTCGCTCTCGGGCTTATAGTCCTCAAGCTTGGTAAGTCCCCTCGGCAGCGGGACCATGTCCGCGATGAAGCTGATTATCTTTGTGAAGATACAGTCGAGATAGGTCATGAGAATACTTGTCTTCTCTTTATCCGTCTCCATCTTCGCAAGAGCCGTAATGAGTCCCCACGGGGTGCTCACATCGTACTCCTTGCCGCCTATCAAAACCTTGAGCGGTTCGATTTTTGCCAGATTCTTGACCGCGCCGGCAGCGTCCTTGGCAACGGTAGAATTGAAGCCCTTTACCGAATCCGGGACATACTTGTCGTAGTACTCATAGGCTTTCTTGGCGACTTCAATGCCGATTTTCACAAGTCCCGCGATAATCTGCGGAATTTCCGAGACCGAGACGTCAGTCGGTGCGGCATTCGCGCTCGCTGCGCTTGCAGTGGCGGCGAAAGAGCACGACATAATCATCGTCAGTGCCAGAACGACTGCGAGAATCGATTTAAGTGCTTTTTTCATCGTTTGTTTCTCCTTTATCTTTATTTTTTCAAGCTGTATATTACAGGCGCGGACTCCACGCCTATATCACGAAGAACATATTCGTAGCTCCACTTGCTTTCCCTTGTGCGCCATGCATCCGGACCTATCCAGTGGCATTTGCGCTCATAGAGATGCACCGTGCCGAACGCATTTCTGCGGTTCGTGTAGAGCTTCACCGCTATCTCATGCCTGCCCGCGCCGATATTTTTGAGCTCCAGCTCATACGGCGGGAAGATTATCTCACCCGCGTGAACGCCGTCAACAAATATATCGGTCAGCGCACCGTCGTAGTGCGGGACGGTAATTTTGATATCCCCGCCGGGGCAGTCGACGCCGAAACGGTAGGTCACACAGCCGCCGTAGAACGGCAAACCCTGATTCACTATGCTGCCAAACGCGAGCTTTTCGGGGCGCTTTACGAGCTTCTTGAGCCTGCCGCGCACCTCGACTCCGAAGTCGCCGAGCAGATAGCACCATTCGACATTCGTGCGCTTGCCGAACGGGAGGACGATATCGAGTATATTCTCACCCTGCTCTATCTTCGGCAGTTCAACGGTCTTTATCGATTTGTCAACATACCAGCCGGTCACGGTGTTGTCGACCGCCTGACCGTTGAGCGTTATCTGCGCTTTCTCAGCGTCCTCAAGCGCGAGTGACACGCCGTCGAGCGCGAGCGCGCTGTCTATAGTGAATCTGAGCTTGATTTTATGCTCGGGCATGGGCTCGTGAATGACCCACGGCTGCATCACCGCGCCGCTTCGAAGCGGGAAACCGAGCTTTTCGCGGCAGATATTATCAGCTCTGAGAAGTTCCTCTTCTTCGTCGCTCAGCTCATCGCCGTCAAGCGCAAAACGCGCCATGTCAAGAAGCATGACATTCGGCTCGTCGAGCTCATATTCCGTCTCACAGGGGACTGCAATTTTCTTGTCCTCGCGCTCCTCCGGCTCAGTATACTGACCCTCAGAGCAGCCGTCATAGAGTCTGAGCAGAAGGCTGTCGTATTCATAGAGCCGTGCGCTTATCACGGTGTTGCCGTTGAGATAATCGAACTCCGCTGGCTTTATCTCGCCGCTCAAAGTGTCGTATATCACGGGCGAATATTCGCCCTTTACGGTTATTTTTATATCATCGAAGTTCGTTATGTTGCAGTCATACGGCTCCACGGCGTGCGCGACAAAGAGCCACAGGCTGCCGGTATCCTCGCGCAGCTGATATATCAGCCCGTCCGAGAGATAGCCGTCATCATCGCGGATGCAGACGGTTCTTGACGCGTCGAGTGCCGTCAGAAGCGACGCACGCTGATAGGGTATGTGCTCGCTGTTTTTGAAGAGCCTCTCTCCCCTGTCGGACGGCTGTGCGTCCTCGAGAGTCGGGGCTTCGCCGAGGAATATTACCCTGCCGCCGTCCTCGCGGAACTTTTCGAGCCTGTCGAGCGTTGACGAGCGGAGCGTCTCGCATCCGGGCACGACTATCACGTCGTACTTCATCTCGCCGACTCTCAGCGGCGCGTCCGCATGCGGGCAAAGCCCGGGCAGCAGCGACTCGCTGATAAAATCGAAATCTATGCTGCCGAACAGCAGCCACTTTGTCAGATCCTGGAAATTCTTGTCAAGCTCCTCGCGGATGAGTCCCGATTTGTCGTTGGGTCCCCAGTGGAGCCAGAAGCTCTCGACCGGGTGAATAACGCCGACCTTTACAATCGGCACACCGCGGGTCATCGCCGTGTTGACTCGCGCGAAGTGATCCTCGACGCAGGAATATTTTTTGTACCACGGGGACTGATAGTTTATCGAGGCGGGATAGTCTCGCTTCGCCTCGCCTGCCATGGAGACCCACGACAGATGTGGCACGCGCACCGTGACGCCGAGAGCCGCCTGCCAGTCGCCGTTGAGTTTGTGTCCTCTGAAGTCGAAGTCCCAGTCGGTGACGCCGTAGAGCTCGGAGAGCACGCCCTCATAGCCAAACTGATGCGCGGCGGACTGAGCCTGCTTCGCGGTCGTGTATTCTTTCCACGCGCAGAGCATATCAATACCGGGCAGCCCGAACGAGCGGTATGAGCGCATCGCTTCGCCGAGCGCACCCGTCTGGCTTTCGAGCGTCGGCTCGTCCATCATGTGACCCGTCAGCGCGATACCGTTCTCGCGGCACCAGCCGCCGACCGTATCGGCGAACGCCGAAGAGAACCGCTCCGCAATATGATCGTGATAGCGGTAACGGGCGGCGGAAACTTTTCCGTCCGGCAGATCCCAGAATATCTCCGGCAGGAATTCCATGATATCCTGAGAATATGTATCTGAATATGTCTTTGCAAAATCGTCCGTCCACGGCATGATGAGGTCGTCCGTGTCGGTCGAGTTGTCCATGAGCGTCTTGCGCGTGAACTGCGGCTCGTCGGTAAAAATCGCGGGGACAGTTTCATCGAACTCGTCGCCGACGACCTCTTTGTACCGCTCGTGAGTGACCTCAACGAAGCGTTCGACCGCCTTTTTGTCGAGCGTGTTGAGATAAGCCTGACCGTTATACCACGGGTTCGCGCCGCTTATTTCAAGATAGGCGTACCACTTCGTCCCCTCGGCAGGGTCGTTCTCACCGATGCGCTTGTAGCTCTTCAAATATCCGTCGGAATCGAGCACTATGTCGTAGCAGGCAAGCAGCTCGCCGTCCTCGGAGCGCACTCCGCGCGATGTGGAGTCGTCCGTGAAGCCCGCAGAGCCGTCATATGGTCTTACGGTAAAGAGCAGGTGGCGCGCGCGGAAACGCTTATCTTTCGTGACTATTCCGCCGGCGGCGCCGGAGGGCCATCTATCCTCGTCATAGAGCCACGCGAGCATTTTTTCGCTCTTCGCCTTGTCGGTGCAGGAGCGGATGAGATGCATGAACTCGTCGCTCAGATATTCCGTATCCATGCCGGTTCTGACATGCATATGAAATCCGCCGAAGCCCATCTCATGAAAAATTTCTATCTGCCGCAGAAGTTCGTCCTCTTCGAGCCTGCAGTTCCACGCCCAGAACGGCGCGGCTCGGTATTCGCTCGTCGGGGAGCGAAACAGCTCATCGGACAGGGTGCTGAGATAATTCTTTTTATAAAGCATATATTCCTCCGCTAAAAATATCGAACCCCTTTTTGATTATATAATTATACCATAAAAGTCCCTGTCCGTTGTCACAAAAATTGACCTCGAAAGCTGTACAATTTGACGAACGCAGAGGCTTCATCACGGTTGATTTTCCGTTTCGCGTGCTCTATAATGATGCACGATGTATATTTGTTTAGTTCAAAGCTTCGCAATATGAACATTTTCCTGCGGCGAAGAGCAAAAAACGGGCGGCACAGAGCTAATCTGTACCGCCCGATTCTGTTTTATATCGGCTTATTCAGCCTTTTTGTTCTTCTCTCTGTTGCCGAGCACAACATTCGTCAGGATGCCAAGGATGAGTGCGCAGGCGATGGAGGTTATCGTGACCTTGCCGAAGGAGACGGTCAGGCCGCCGATACCGGCGATAAGAATAACGGAGACAACGAAGAGGTTTCTGTTATCTTCGAGGTCAACTTTCTGGATCATCTTCAGACCGCTGACTGCGATGAAGCCGTAGAGCGAGATGCACACGCCGCCCATGACGCAGGAGGGAATCGAAGCGAGGAAAGTTGCGAAGGGTGAAAGGAACGCGATGATTATCGCGAGGACTGCCGTGCAGACGATAGTCGCAACGGAAGCGTTGCCGGAGATAGCCACGCAGGCTATCGACTCGCCGTAAGTGGTGTTCGGTGCGCCGCCGAAGACAGCGCCGACCATCGATCCGATACCGTCGCCGAGCAGGGTTCTGTGGAGACCGGGCTCAACAAGGAGGTCAGTTTCAACTATGGAAGAGATGTTCTTGTGGTCAGCGATGTGCTCTGCGAAGACAACGAATGCAACCGGGACATAAGCCACTGCAACAGCCGCTATGTAAGAACCGTTGAGTTCGCCGAAGGCGCCGAAAGCCTTGAGGAAGGTGAAATCGGGTATCGAAACAAAGGTTTTGACTCCCACGCCGTCAGCAACGAGTGCAGTGAAGCCGCTGAAGTCGATAACTCTAAGAGCGTCGTTTCCGGTCTTGATGCCGATGACGGTGAAGATAGCCGCGACAGCGTAGCCGGAGAGGATGCCGATGATGAACGGGATGAGCTTGACCATCTTCTTGCCGAAGACGGAGCAGAACATTGTCACGAAGAGAGTGACGAGACCGCAGATGATAGCGACATAGACGCTTGCGGTCGGCTCGCCGTTGACTGCATAGGAGCCTTTCTGGAGATCGCCGATAGCGTTGCCTGCGAGCGAAAGTCCGATTATAGCGACGGTGGGTCCGATAACGGCGGCGGGCATGAGCTTATTGATCCAGCCGACACCGGAAATCTTGACTGCTATTGCTATAACAACATAGACGAGACCCGCGAACACAGCGCCGAGAATCAGTCCGAGATAGCCGAGCGCAACGGTGGTCGCGCCTGCGAAAGCGGCTGCCATCGAGCCGAGGAAAGCGAAAGAAGAACCGAGGAAAACAGGGCTCTTTGCCTTCGTGAAGAGAACATATACAAGGGTGCCTGCGCCTGCGCCGAAGAGCGCCGCGACAGTGCTCATCTGCACTTCGCCGCAGTCATATACACCCGAAGTTATCATGGGAACTGCGATGGTCGCTGCCATAATCGCGAGCAGCTGCTGGAACGCAAAGACGATAAGCTTGCCGAACTTCGGCTTGTCTTTGATACCGTAAATCAATTTCATACTATTGACCTCCTCAAATTTTGCCTGTCTATACTCAACACAGTCCCGGTGAACCGCTTCTGCGTCAAAGTCTTATTTGCTGTATATTGAGACGCTTGTCTCATCGTCGAACGGCGGGATCTTCACAACGACCACTTCGCCGCGCGAGGTCGGCACGTTCTTGCCGACATAGTCGGCGACTATCGGGAGCTCCCTGTGTCCCCTGTCAACAAGCGTTGCAAACTGTATCTTCGCCGGGCGGCCGAGGGAGATTATCGCATCCATCGCGGCGCGCGCCGTTCTGCCGGTGTAGAGCACATCGTCGACCATGACTACCGTCTTGCCCTCAACGGAAAAATCAAGCTTGCCGGAATTCACTGTCGGCTGGCTTGCGCTCTCGCTCAGGTCGTCCCTGTAGAGCGTGATGTCGAGATAGCCTTTCTGCGTCTTCACGCCGAGGCTCTCGATCTTTGAGGCGAGAATATCCGCAAGCGGCGCGCCTCTTCTCATTATGCCGACAAGGCATATCTCATCCGAATCGCCGTTTCGCTCGATTATCTCGTGCGATATCCGCGCGAGCGCACGGTTGACCGCCGCGCTGTCCATGATATAGGCCTTGAACTCCATTTACTCACCCCGAAGCATAAAAAAATACGATCCTGCCGCACCGACAAAATCGCACAAAAACACGCAGATATACCCTATCCGCACTGAATATGACCATCTTGTCGGCATCTCTGTACCGCTCTTAAAGATTTTTTGCTGTGAATACTATATCATATTGTTTATCGGTTGTAAAGACCCAATTTATAGTTTTTTCAACTTTTTTCGCCGCCGAATCTTACATAAATGTAAGAACTCAGGCGCACAATGTAAGGCTTTGTTATTGAGAACGACCCACTCATTTGATATAATCATTATCGACAGGAGGAGTTTTTATGAAAACCAAAAGCAAAAATAAGAAGCTGCGCATCGCGCTCGGAATATGCATACCGCTCATAATCATTATCGCTGCGGCGTTGGCAGTTGTTATGAAATACGGACCGACATTCGGATTTTATCTCGTCCCGCCGTCGGCAGAGCGCTACGGCAAGGACGCTCTTGCAACCATAGGCAAAAACGGGATATATTCGGGAAGCGACGAGTGGAAAAGCACTTACGAAGAATGTCTCAAGATGATAGAAAACGCTGAGAGCTATGAGGACACATACCCCGCGATTAAAAAGGCTCTTTCGGTTTGCGGCGGCAAGCACTCAATGCTCATGACAAAATCGGAATCGCAGGACATAACCGAGAGCTATAACGAGGTTCTGCCCACCGTTTCGCTCGACGGCGATATTGCAATAATAAAACTCCCCGATTTCCTCGGCACAGCCGAAGCGGGACAGAAATACGCAAAAGTCGCGGAGGACTTCATTCACGAGAACCGCGATAAAATAAAGGGCGTTGTGCTCGACCTGCGCGGCAACACCGGCGGTGACATGGGTCCGATGGCGACGGCTGTCTCGTCGCTGCTGCCAGACGGCGAATTGGTTTATTATCACTACCGCAGCTACGATATCCCAGTCACGCTCAAAAACGGCGTTGTCAGCAATGCGGGCACGGGCGGCAGGAGCCTCTATCCCGAAGAGAAGCTGAATGTACCCGTTGCGATACTTACCGACGACATGACTGCGAGCTCGGGCGAAGCTCTGACGCTCTGCTTCAGAGGGCTCGAAAACACAAGGACTTTCGGCGCACCGACCACTGGCTACACGAGCGTTAATATGCTCTACAACATGTATGACGGTGCGCAGATGTATCTGACCGTCGCGTTCGACAAGGCGCGCACCGGTGAGATATTCAAAGAGACACCAATCGAGCCGGATGTCGCCACCGACTCCCCTCTTGAAGTCGCTATTGAGTGGCTGAGAGGCTGAAAATAAAATACAGCACCCTCCGCAAAAGCGCGGAGGGTGCGTTTTAACAAAGCGAAAGGATCGGCACATCTGCGCCGACCCTTTTTATTTTTTGATTATTTTGCTTTCTTGTCTTCTTTTTTCTTGTGGAAAAGAATCTTATCCACGGGGAAATAGAGGAAGAACTGGAGAGCTGAGCAGACAGCGGTAGCTATAGTGAGCGAAAGACCGCTGTTCAGATGGAACTTCGAGGTGCAGAACTCGAAAACTACGGGGTTGAACCACGCAGAGAAGCAGACGAGAGCAAGGGTGAAGATTATGTATATGGGCAGAGTAATAGCGGTGTTGGAGCCCGAGTTGAAAGTCTTTTCCTTGTTGATGAAGAATGCAACTATCTGCGCCAGAAGGTTCGAAACGTTGAATGCAATGAAGAGCGCAAGTCCGCAGCGCTGACCCTCGATGACCGGATAGTCAAAGACGAACCAGTGGAATGCCTGCGTGCTCAGAGCCTTGATTGCGGGGATGTTGTAAAGAATCGCGAGAGATGCAACCTGAACGATGCAGGCGCCGAGGCTGACGACGATGAACTTAACAAACTGCCAGAGTGTGTTGATGCCGGAGCCTTTACCCGCTGCGGCCTTGTCGATATTGTTTAACTTTCCCATTTACTTCACTCCTGTGATAAAATTTTCAATTAATTTTATCATACCCGCCGAGATAAATCAATAAAAACGCCCGTACTTTTTGGATATTGATTATTAAAAACAGATAAATCGGCATAAAAAAAGATCCCGCAGGAAAGCCTACGGGATCAAAATGGCATTAATTACTCGTTGATCTTGATAACAACGCCCGAGCCGACGGTACGGCCGCCTTCACGGATAGCGAAGCGGAGACCCTCTTCGATAGCGATGGGAGCGATAAGCTCGACAGACATGTCAATGTTGTCGCCGGGCATGCACATCTCTACGCCCTCGGGAAGGGAGATGATACCGGTAACGTCAGTAGTTCTGAAGTAGAACTGGGGACGATAGTTGTTGAAGAACGGAGTGTGACGGCCGCCCTCGTCCTTAGTAAGGACGTAAACCTGGCCGACAAACTTGGTGTGGGGATGAATGGTGCCGGGCTTGGAAAGAACCTGTCCACGCTCGATCTCATTTCTCTGAACACCACGAAGAAGAGCGCCGATGTTGTCGCCGGCCTCAGCGTAATCGAGGGTCTTGCGGAACATCTCGATTCCGGTGCAGACGGTCTTGCCCTTCTCTTCCTTAAGACCAACGATCTCAAGCTCGTCGCCGGTTCTCAGCTGTCCACGCTCAACTCTACCGGTGGCAACAGTACCACGGCCGGTGATGGTGAAGACATCCTCAACAGGCATAAGGAAAGGCAGGTCAGCCTTACGGTCGGGAGTGGGGATATAAGTGTCAACAGCGTTCATGAGCTCCCAGATGCAAGCAAGCTCGGGGGCGTCAGGATCATTGCCGTTGTACTCAAGAGCCTTAAGAGCAGAACCCTTGATGATCGGGGTGTCATCGCCGGGGAAGCCATACTCGTTAAGAGTATCGCGGATCTCCATCTCGACAAGCTCAAGGAGCTCAGGATCGTCGACCTGGTCAACCTTGTTCATGAAGACGATGATATAGGGCACGCCAACCTGGCGGGCAAGAAGAAGGTGCTCCTTGGTCTGAGCCATGGGGCCGTCGGTAGCAGCTATAACAAGGATAGCGCCATCCATCTGAGCAGCACCGGTGATCATGTTCTTGATATAGTCAGCATGGCCGGGGCAGTCAACGTGAGCATAGTGACGGGTAGCAGTCTCATACTCAACGTGAGCGGTGTTGATTGTAATACCGCGCTCTCTCTCCTCGGGAGCCTTATCGATGTTAGCGTAATCAACAAACTCAGCCTCGCCCTTCATAGCGAGAGTCTTGGTGATAGCAGCGGTAAGAGTGGTCTTACCATGGTCAACGTGACCAATGGTACCAATGTTTACATGGGGCTTAGTTCTTTCGAATTTAGCTTTTGCCATTTGGAATTTCCTCCCTTTAATTGGTTAAATAATTGTCTCATGCATCAGCATAAAACTATTCTATCAATTTACACCTGAAAATTCAAGTGCTTTTTAAAAATTACTTGTCCTTGATGACAGTCTCAGCAATGGACTTCGGAACCTCGGCGTAGTGGCTGGGCTCCATGACATACTGACCGCGTCCCTGCGTCTTGGAACGAAGGGTGGTAGCGTAGCCGAACATGTTCGACAGCGGGATAAATGCATTGATCTGCACTGCGCCCGTACGCATCTCGGTGCCTTCGATCTGTCCGCGGCGGGAGTTGACATCGCCGATAACATCGCCCATATAGTCCTCGGGGACGATAATGGCGACCTTCATGATGGGCTCCATAAGCACGGGAGCTGCCTTCTTCATCGCATCCTTGAACGCCATAGAACCGGCGATCTTGAACGCCATTTCGGAGGAGTCGACCTCGTGATAAGATCCATCGTAAAGAGTGACCTTGACGTCAACAACGTTGAAGCCTGCGAGAACGCCCGACTGCATTGCACCCTTGATACCGGCCTCTGCAGGTCCGATATATTCCTTCGGGATAGCGCCGCCGACGACCTCGTTGACGAACTCGTAACCCTTCTCGGGGTTGGGCTCGATGCGGATCTTGACGTGACCGTACTGTCCGCGGCCGCCCGACTGACGCGAATACTTGGTATCGCTCTCTGCGGGTTTGGTGATGGTCTCGCGGTATGCGACCTGGGGTTTACCGACATTAGCCTCGACCTTGAACTCACGAAGAAGTCTGTCAACGATTATCTCAAGGTGAAGCTCGCCCATGCCGGCGATGATGGTCTGACCCGTCTCTTCATCAGTGTAGCACTTGAATGTCGGATCCTCTTCGGCGAGCTTTGCAAGCGCGATAGCCATCTTCTCCTGGCCTGCCTTGGTCTTGGGCTCGATAGCGACCCTGATAACGGGATCGGGGAACTCCATGGACTCAAGGATTATCGGAGCCTTGGCGTCGCAGAGCGTGTCGCCGGTGGTGGTGTTCTTAAGACCGATAGTCGCAGCGATATCTCCGGCGTAAACGCAGTCGATATCCTTTCTGTGGTTAGAGTGCATCTGCAGGATTCTTCCCAGACGCTCGTTGCAGTCCTTGGTAGCATTGTAAACAGTGCTGCCGGTGGTGACTGTGCCCGAATAAACTCTGAAGAAGCAGAGCTTACCGACGAAGGGATCGGTCGCGATCTTGAAAGCAAGAGCTGCGAACGGCTCGGAATCCGAAGAATGACGGAACTCCTCTTCACCGGTCTCGGGGTTCGTGCCCTTTATCGACGGGACATCCGTCGGAGCGGGCATGTAATCAACAATAGCGTCAAGCAGCTGCTGAACACCCTTGTTGCGGTAAGAAGTACCGCAGCATACGGGAACCATCTTATTGGCGATAGTAGACTTGCGGATGCAGGTCTTTATCTCATCAATGGTGAGCTCCTCGCCGCCGAGATACTTCTCGAGCAGCTCATCGTCCTGTTCGGCGACGTGCTCAACGAGCTCATCATGATACTTCTGTGCAAGTTCCTTCATGTTCTCGGGAATATCCTCAACTCTGACGTCGAGACCCTTGTCATCATAGTAGACATCAGCCTGCATCTGAACAAGGTCGATGATTCCCTTGAAGTCAGCTTCCGCGCCTATGGGGAGCTGAATCGGAACTGCGTTACACTTCAGGCGCTCCTTCATCATGTCTATAACATTATAGAAGTTAGCTCCCATAATGTCCATCTTGTTAACATAGACCATTCTCGGAACCTGGTACTTGTCCGCCTGTCTCCAGACGGTTTCGGACTGGGGCTCAACGCCGCCCTTTGCGCAAAGAACGGTAACAGAACCGTCCAGAACACGCAGAGAACGCTCAACCTCAACGGTGAAGTCCACGTGGCCGGGAGTGTCGATGATGTTGATTCGGTGGTTCTTCCAGAAGCAGGTAGTCGCAGCGGAGGTGATTGTTATACCTCTCTCCTGCTCCTGCTCCATCCAGTCCATTGTCGCAGCACCATCATGCACTTCGCCGAGTTTGTGGGTCTTTCCTGTGTAGAACAGGATACGCTCCGTTGTGGTGGTTTTGCCTGCGTCAATATGCGCCATGATTCCGATATTCCTGGTCTTTTCCAGTGAAACCTCTCTCGGCATAAAAACCTCCGTATCTCGCCTTTGTGCGAATAGCAAAATATATAGGTGAAATTACCACCTGAAATGTGCAAATGCCTTGTTGGCCTCTGCCATCTTGTGAGTATCCTCACGCTTCTTGAATGCCGAACCGGTCGAATTGACGGCATCCATGATCTCGTTAGCAAGTCTCTCCTTCATCGTTCTCTCGGAACGCTGACGGGAATAAAGGGTTATCCAGCGCAGACCGAGGGTCTGTCTTCTCTCCGGACGAACCTCCATGGGAACCTGATAGGTTGCACCGCCGACTCGACGAGCTTTGACTTCGAGAACGGGCATGACATTCTCCATAGCAGCCTCAAAAACCTCAAGCGGTTCCTTACCGGTCTTCTCACGGATAATGTCGAAAGCCTCGTAAACGATTTTCTGAGCGACGCCCTTCTTACCGTCGATCATGACGTTGTTGATAAGGCGTGTTACGAGCTTTGAGTTGTAAAGCGGATCGGGCAAAACGTCACGTTTTGCTATCTTGCCTCTTCTTGGCACTTCGCTTCCCTCCTTCATAGTAATGATATCATAGGTACTCGAGTGACAAAACTCTCGTGGTGTCAATGGGAGGCATGTATTTCAATGCACTCTCGCATTGGAGTAATCACCTGCAAGAAGATTCTGTCTCTTAAGCTTTCCGCGTCATGCGGAATTACTTTTTGGCAGCCTTCGGACGCTTAGCACCGTACTTGGAACGGGCCTGCATTCTGCCGTTGACGCCCTGTGTATCGAGCGTTCCGCGGATGATGTGGTAACGCACACCGGGAAGGTCCTTAACACGGCCGCCGCGGATGAGAACAACCGAGTGCTCCTGAAGGTTATGACCGACGCCCGGGATATAAGCCGAAACCTCGATGCCGTTGGAAAGACGAACTCTGGCGATCTTTCTAAGAGCCGAGTTGGGCTTCTTGGGGGTGGTGGTCTTAACCGCTGTGCAAACACCGCGCTTCTGCGGAGAAGCAGTGTCGGTCATGACATTTTTCTTGGAGTTGAGACCCTTCAAAAGCGCGGGGGCTTTGGGTTTCTTCTCAAGAGTTTCTCTTCCGTTTCTCACAAGCTGATTAAACGTTGGCAAGCAGTACATCTCCTTTCTAAGATTTATATATGAAATCCGCGCTTCGGGCATAATTATCCCAAAACACAAGACATCACAATTTAAAATTATACCGCTGAAGGTTCTGTTTGTCAACCTTTTCGGTTCGTCAAATGACAAAATATTCGGCGTTTATCGGGGCATTATATATGATTTTTGTCCAATAAACGCATCTCTTTATAGTCACCGCTGCCGGAGTCCACCGCAAAAGCGGCAGACTCCGGCTCGATGGTTGTTTATTATTCTGCTTCTTCCTGGTTCTCCGCCTCTTCGAGCTTCTCGGCAAGGTCGCTGAAGATGCCCGTAGTGGGAAGCACCTGAACATCGCTGTAGCACTTCATGCCGGTACCCGACGGCAGGAGCTTGCCGATGATGACATTCTCCTTGAGACCGAGCAGCGGATCGCTCTTGCCCTTAATGGCGGCGTCGGTGAGGACTCTTGTCGTCTCCTGGAAGGATGCGGCCGAGAGGAAGGACTCGGTTGCAAGAGAAGCCTTTGTGATACCCATGAGCACGGGCATGCACTGAGCCTCTGCGAGCTCCTCGCCTGTCTCCTGAGCCTTGGCGGCGACGCGTGCGTTCTCCGCCTTGAACTCGAGCTTGTCAACAACAGCGCCGGGCAGGAAAGTCGTGTCGCCGGGATCGGTGATCTTGACCTTCTTCATCATCTGACGGACGATGACCTCGATGTGCTTATCGTTGACGTCAACACCCTGCATACGGTAGGTTCTCTGAACCTCGCGGATGAGGTAATCGTGAACAGCCTCAACGCCGAGGACTGCGAGAATATCGTGCGGATTGAGAGCACCTTCGGTGATGGTGTCGCCCTTGTTGATGTGATCGCCGGGCTCAACCTTGACGCGCATACCGTAGTGGATGGGATACGCCTTCTCCTCGAGGGTCTCGGGATCGGTGACGATGATGTTTCTGACCTTCTTGATCTCGCGCTCGGAAACCGTACCGGAGATCTCACTGATAAGAGCGAGGCTCTTGGGCTTTCTCGCTTCGAACAGCTCCTCGACTCTGGGAAGACCTTCCGTGATATCGGACTGATCTTTCGCGCCGCCGGTGTGGAACGTTCTCATCGTCAGCTGTGTACCGGGCTCGCCTATCGACTGAGCCGCGATAATACCGACTGCTTCACCGACCGTAACAGGCTCGCCGGTTGCAAGGTTCGCGCCGTAGCACTTGATGCAGACGCCGTGCTCGGACTGGCAGGTAAGCAGCGAACGAATCTTTATCTTTGCAAGGCTGCCCTCGGGCTCTTCGCCCGCGGCGACCTTTCTGTCGTGGTACTCGTATACCTTGTCGGCGACGCGCTTTGCGTCGTCCTCGCTCATCATCTTATCCTTGCTCATGATAAGCTCGCCGGTATCCTCGTCGACAAAGTCGTTGAGCAGATAGCGGCCGGTAAGACGCTCGGTGAGGCTGACTATGCGGCGCTTTCCGTCGAAGATATCGTAGACATCCGAGCCCTCTGTGCAGCCGCAGTCCTCCTCGCGGATGATAACATCCTGCGAGACATCGACAAGACGTCTGGTGAGGTAACCCGAGTCCGCAGTACGAAGTGCGGTATCGGCAAGACCTTTACGCGCACCACGCGACGAAATGAAGTATTCGAGTATATTAAGACCTTCACGGTAGTTGGCTCTGATGGGGATTTCAATCGTCTTACCTGCTGTATTCGCGATAAGTCCGCGCATACCTGCAAGCTGACGCAGCTGGCTGTCGTTGCCTCGCGCACCGGAGTCAAGCATCATGTTGATCGGGTTGTAGGGATCGAAGTTCGCCTTGAGTTCTGCGGCAACTCTCTTTGTGCAGTCTTCCCAGGTCTCAATGACCATGTTCGTGCGCTCCTCATCGGAGAGAAGACCGTTCTCATAGTTGTCCATGATCTCGGCGACGTCCTTCTCGGCGTCGGCAATGAGTTCGCCCTTGCGCGGCGGTATGGTAGCGTCACAGACAGCGACGGTGATACCGCTTCGGGTCGAGTACTTGTAGCCCTGAGCCTTGATCTTATCAAGCATATCGGCCGCTATCGAGGTGCCGTGAATCTTGATGCATCTGTCGATAATTTCGCCGAGCTTCTTTTTATTGACGAGGAAATCGACCTCAAGCTTGAAGTCGTTCTCCGGATTGCTTCTGTCAACAAAACCGAGATCCTGCGGGATAGGTCCGTTGAAGATAACGCGTCCCATGGTGGTGGAGACGAGCTTTCTGACGGGCTTGCCGTCAATCTCCTTAGTCATGCGGATCTTAATTCTCGCATGGAGTCCGATGGTGCCGTCGTCGTAAGCCATGGTAGCCTCATCGACATCTCTGAACACCTTGCCCTCGCCGGGCTCGCCGGGCTTTTCAAGGGTGAGGTAATATGAGCCGAGGACCATGTCCTGCGTGGGAACGGTGACCGGGCGTCCGTCGGAGGGCTTGAGGAGGTTGTTGGCGGCGAGCATAAGGAAGCGCGCCTCAGCCTGAGCCTCCGCAGAAAGCGGAACGTGAACTGCCATCTGGTCGCCGTCGAAGTCGGCGTTGAATGCGGTACAAACGAGGGGATGAAGCTTGATAGCTCTGCCCTCGACAAGGATGGGCTCGAAAGCCTGGATACCGAGTCTGTGAAGTGTGGGAGCGCGGTTGAGGAGCACGGGGTGATCCTTGATAACCACTTCGAGAGCATCCCAGACAACGGGATTCTGACGCTCGACCATCTTTCTTGCGGACTTGACGTTGTTCGCCTTGCCGGTCTGGACAAGTCTCTTCATGACGAAGGGCTTGAACAGCTCAAGAGCCATCTCGGTCGGCAGACCGCACTGATAGATCTTCAGCTCGGGACCGACGACGATAACCGAACGTCCGGAATAGTCAACACGCTTACCGAGCAGGTTCTGTCTGAAACGTCCCTGCTTACCTTTAAGCATATCGGAGAGCGACTTGAGCGCTCTGTTGTTCGGACCGGTTACGGGTCTGCCGCGGCGGCCGTTGTCGATAAGAGCATCGACAGCTTCCTGAAGCATGCGCTTCTCGTTGCGGACTATTATCTCGGGTGCGCCGAGCTCAAGGAGCTTGCGCAGACGGTTGTTTCTGTTGATAACGCGGCGGTAAAGATCATTGAGGTCGCTCGTTGCAAAGCGTCCGCCCTCGAGCTGAACCATGGGACGAAGCTCCGGCGGGATAACCGGAAGCACGTCGAGGATCATCCACTCGGGTCTGTTGCCGCTCTGTCTGAACGCCTCGACAACCTCAAGGCGTTTGAGAGCCTTGGCCTTCTTCTGACCGCTTGCGTTCTCTATCTCCTCGCGCAGCTGCGCGGAGAGCTGGTCGAGGTCAATTTCGGCAAGAAGCTCCTTGATAGCCTCGGCGCCCATGCCTGCCCTGAAATCGTCCTCATACATCAGGCGGTACTCGTCGTAATCCTTCTCGTCGAGAACCTGATACTTTTTAAGATCCGTTGTGCCGGGATCGATAACGATATGCATCGCAAAGTAGAGAACTTTCTCAAGGTTGCGCGGCGATATATCGAGGATAAGACCCATTCTTGAGGGTATTCCCTTGAAATACCAGATGTGGGAGACGGGAGCTGCAAGCTCAATGTGACCCATTCTCTCGCGGCGAACCTTGGAGCGGGTTATCTCAACGCCGCAGCGTTCGCATATCTTGCCCTTGTAGCGGATTCTTTTATATTTGCCGCAGTGGCACTCCCAGTCCTTCTGGGGTCCGAATATCCTTTCGCAGAACAGTCCGTCCTTTTCGGGCTTGAGTGTGCGGTAATTGATGGTTTCGGGCTTCTTGACCTCGCCGTAAGACCAACTTCTGATCTTATCGGGAGACGCAAGACCTATTTTTATGGATTCAAAGGTATTGTTTTCCATCCGTTGACTGCCCCTTTTTAAAATATATTTTTAAGGTGACTGTTCTCAGTCGTCGTAGTCGTCAAGCTCGCCTTCGCTGTCGGAGAAGATGTCGCCGTCATAGTAGTCATCTTCGCCCTCGGCATCGTCTGCGAAATCGGCGCTGTCATCGTCGTCCTCGTCGGAGCCGACATTGAAGATATCGCCCTCTTCGTTTTCCGTGCCGTAGCCGCCTGCAGTGCCGGCGTCGTTGACGGAGGAGAATGCCTTATCGTCTGAAGGTGCAAATCCGAGTTCCTCGTCGGTCTGCTTGAGGTCTATCTCCTCGCCGTCCGCGTCAAGGACGCTGACATCAAGGCAGAGGGACTGAAGCTCTTTGACGAGAACCTTGAACGACTCGGGAATGCCGGGCTTGGGAACGTTGTTGCCCTTGACTATTGCCTCGTAGGTCTTGACACGGCCGACAACGTCGTCGGACTTGACTGTCAGTATCTCCTGGAGGGTGTAGGCAGCGCCGTAAGCCTCGAGAGCCCAAACTTCCATCTCACCGAAACGCTGGCCGCCGAACTGGGCTTTACCGCCGAGGGGCTGCTGCGTAACGAGCGAGTACGGGCCGGTGGAACGTGCGTGAATCTTATCGTCAACAAGGTGGAACAGCTTGAGGTAATACATGACACCGACGGTGACGGGGTTATCGAACTGTCTGCCGGTACGTCCGTCGTAGAGTATCGTCTTGCCGTCCTCTCTGAGTCCCGCCTGCTTGAGCGCTTCGCGGATATCATCCTCGTGTGCACCGTCGAAGACGGGAGTCTCGACCTTGTAGCCCAGATGCTTCGCGGCAAAGCCGAGATGCACTTCGAGCACCTGACCGATATTCATTCGGGAGGGAACGCCCAGGGGGTTGAGCACGATATCGAGCGGCGTGCCGTCCGGAAGGAAGGGCATATCCTCCTGAGAAAGTATTCTTGAAACAACACCCTTGTTACCGTGGCGGCCTGCCATCTTATCGCCGACGGAAAGCTTACGCTTCTGGGCGATATAGCAGCGGACGACCTTGTTTACGCCGGGTGCGAGCTCATCGCTGTTCTCGCGGGTGAACTCTTCGACCTTGACGACGATGCCGTATTCGCCGTGGGAGACCTTGAGGGAGGTATCTCTGACCTCTTTCGCCTTCTCGCCGAATATGGCGCGGAGCAGTCTCTCCTCTGCGGTCAGCTCGGTCTCGCCCTTGGGCGTTACCTTACCGACAAGGATGTCGCCGGAGTGAACTTCGGCGCCGACGCGGATTATGCCGCGCTCGTCAAGGTTGCTCAGAAGATCGTCGGAGACGTTCGGGATGTCCCTTGTGATCTCCTCGGGTCCGAGCTTTGTATCTCTCGCTTCGATCTCGTGTTTCTCGATATGAATCGAGGTGTAGACATCGTTGCGAACCATCTTTTCGTTGATGAGAACCGCGTCCTCGTAGTTGTAGCCTTCCCAGGTCATGAAGCCGACAAGGGCGTTCTTGCCGAGGGATATCTCGCCGTGATCCGTTGCGGGACCGTCGGCTATGACGTCGCCCTTTTCAACGCGCTGGTTGAGGGTGACTATCGGGCGCTGGTTGACGCATGTGCCCTGGTTGGAGCGCATGAACTTGATTATATCGTAACGGTCGAGAATGTTCTCGTCGCTGAGAATCTCAATCTGCTCGGCATCGACCTTTGTGACGCGGCCGGAGTGCTTTGCAAGCACGACAACGCCGGAGTCGACAGCCGCTTTATATTCCATACCGGTGCCGACTATAGGGCTCTCGGTCTTGAGCAGCGGAACCGCCTGCTTCTGCATGTTCGATCCCATGAGGGCTCGGTTTGCGTCGTCGTTCTCGAGGAACGGAATCATCGAAGTTGCGACGGAGACGACCATCTTCGGAGAGACGTCCATATAGTCGACCTTCATGCGGTCGATCTCAAGGAAGCCGTCCCTGTGTCTTGCGTTGACTCTCTCGTGGACGAACATTCCGTTTTCGTCAAGCGGCTCGTTCGCCTGGGCGACAATGTAATCGTCCTCGACATCGGCTGTCATATACTCAACTTCGTCAGTGACGCGTCCGGTGGTCTTGTCGACCTTTCTGAACGGGGCCTCGATGAAGCCGTATTCATTTATGCGCGCGAAAGTTGCAAGGTAGGAGATAAGTCCGACGTTGGAACCTTCGGGAGTCTCGATGGGGCACATTCTGCCGTAATGCGAGTAGTGAACGTCTCGGACTTCGAATCCTGCACGGTCTCTTGAAAGACCGCCGGGACCGAGGGCGGAAAGACGGCGCTTATGAGTCAGTTCCGCAAGGGGGTTGATCTGATCCATGAACTGCGACAGCGGGGAAGAACCGAAGAACTCCTTTATCGCCATCATGACAGGACGGATGTTGATAAGAGCCTGAGGAGTGATGTTCTCCTCCTTCTCCTGAGCCTGGAGAGTCATTCTCTCGCGGACAACTCTCTCCATTCTCGACAGACCGATTCTGAACTGATTCTGGAGCAGCTCGCCCACGCAGCGGATACGTCTGTTGCCGAGGTGGTCGATGTCGTCCGTTGTGCCTATCTTGTTCGCAAGGCAGTTGATATAGTTTATCGAAGAGAAGATATCGTCGATTATGATGTGGTTCGGGATAAGGTCGTCGTGGCGGAGTCTGAGCTGCTCGAGAAGAGCCTCTTTGTCGTCGCCGCACTCGTCGACTATCTCGGTGATTATCTGGAAGCGAACTTTTTCGTTGATGCCGGCTTCAAGAAGCTCTTCCTTGGTCACGCCCTCGGGCACATAGTCCATTGGATCGACCATGCCGTTGGAGATGATCTTGACCTTCTTGCCCTCGACATCGGCTACCGCAACCATAACGCCTGCACGCTCGATCTCCATAGCCTTCGCCTTGGTAACAACCTCGCCTGCCTCGGCAAGGATCTCGCCGGTCAGCGGAGCGATAACGGGCTCGGCAAGCTTGCAGCCTGCAAGGCGGGCGGCAATGGCGAGCTTCTTATTATATTTGTATCTGCCAACGCGCGAGATATCGTATCTGCGCGGATCGAAGAAGAGATTGTCGAGCAGCTGCTGGGCGGACTCAAGGGTCACGGGCTCGCCGGGACGCAGACGTTTGAAGACTTCCATGAGCGCTTCGCCCTGGTTCTTCGTCTCGTCTCTCTCGATGGTGGCTTCGATTCTCTCATCGTTGCCGAAGAACTCGCGGATTTCATCGTCCGTACCAAGTCCGAGTGCTCTGATGAAAGTGGTGATGAATATCTTTCTGTTCTTGTCTATTCTTACATAATAGACGTCGTTTATGTCCGTCTCATACTCAAGCCATGCGCCGCGGTTGGGGTTGATTGTGCTTGAGAACAGCTCGATACCGGTCTTGTCGTGGGTCATATCGAAATATACGCCCGGCGAACGGACGAGCTGGGAGACGATGACTCTCTCTGCGCCGTTGATAACAAAGGTGCCGCTGTCGGTCATGATGGGGAACTCACCCATAAAGACCTCGGACTCCTTTATTGCACCCGTCTCCTTGTTGAGCAGACGCACAGTAACGCGCATGGGGGCTGCATAGGTAGCGTCGCGCTCCTTGCACTCCTGCACGGTGTGTTTAGTCTTCTCGTCAATGCGATAGTCTATAAAGGTCAGCACCCAGTTGCCGGTGTAGTCGGTGATTTCCGCTATGTCGCGGAACACCTCCTTGAGTCCGGTGTCGAGAAACCATTTGTACGAGTTCTTCTGAACCTCGATGAGATTGGGCATCTCCATGACTTCTTCGATCTTGCCGAAGCTCATGCGCGTGGTCGTTCCTTTTTTGACGGGCTTAACATTCAGCATAGGCCAATTCACTCCGTTCTTTTTTCATCCGTTTCGTGTTATCACCATCAATTGACAGAAGCAGATATCCCATTTTTCGGGGCTATACACTTTTGTCAATTGACGGCTCGCGCAAGCTCTTTTGAAGAGCGTTGAAATGCAATAATGAAGCGGTTTTCCGCGTTTCGGGAAAGCTGTAACAAGCCCTTAGCCGAAAAGGCCGGGCACACAACGCTCCATTATAATTGTGCAGTTTTACATTTTACACTGCTAACCACATTTTGTCAAGAGGAGATACGGCTTTTTTCAGAGCAAATTCAAACTTTTTACAATATCCGTCACAATCCCGCTCCATTAGCTCTTATCGGCGCGGAATTTGTGCAATTCTGACCGCCCGCAGGCTAAATATAAGGTATTATATAAGCAAAAATCGGCGGGGCTGAATATTACAATTTAAAATACCGATAATATTCCATGATTTCGCATATCGTTTTTGACTTAAAAACCGATGTGTGATATAATATCTGCAATTTTCAGTTTGTCGGAGGAAGAGCATGACCGGTATTGTTGATGTCGGCGGCGGAATGCGCGGAGTTTTTTCCGCAGGCATTTATGACCGTTTTATTGAAGAGGGAATAAACTTCGACCTGTGCATAGGCGTCTCGGCGGGCAGCGCGAATCTCATCTCTTATGCCGCCGGACACCATGACCGAGTCAAGCGTTTTTATGTGAACTACGCTCAGCGCAAGCAGTATATGAGCTTCGACAATTTCATACACAGCGGCTCATATATCGGGCTTGATTATATTTACTCCACCATTTCAAACTCCGACGGCGAAGATCCGCTGAACTATGATGCTTTTACAGCGAACCACACGGATTTCATAACCGTAGTCACCGACGGCGAAACGGGAGAGCCGATATACTTCCCTAAAAACAGCATAAAACGCGACGACCTGACGGTCATAAAAGCCTCATGCTGCCTGCCCGCAGTGTGCAAGCCGATAGTTATCGACGGCAAAGACTGCTTCGACGGCGGGATCTCCGACCCTATCCCCTTTCAGAAAGCGTTTGACATGGGCTGCGACAAAGTCATCGTTGTCATCTCGAAGCCCATTGATTACCGCAAATCGCCGCAGAAGCATATGCCAATAATCAAAGCCGCGCTGAAAAAATATCCGAAAGTCTTTGACCGCCTCGCCGTAAGGCACGAGGTATACAACCGCCAGCTCGAAGAGGCGATAAAGCTTCAGGAGCAGGGCAAAGTGATTATCTTAGCTCCGCAGGACTGCTACGGCGTGAACACGCTGACCCGCGAGCCCGCCGCCCTCGAAAAGCTCTACGAAGAGGGTCGCCGCTGCGCGGACGAGCACCTCAGCGAGATAAAAGCTCCCGGCGAAAAAACCGCATAATAAATTCTGCCGCATTTAGCGCAGACCAAAGAGCAAAAGATAAAAAGGTCATAATTCACGGCTGACAACGCGGATTATGACCTTTATTTTTTCGTGCTGTGTCCGATAACGCAACACACGTATTCAATATGACGCGCAACGCAAAGATGCATTTCACAGATTTGATAAAAGTTTCGGTTTGCTGTGCCGTAAAAGCATCAAAAGATAAAAAATTCAGAAATTCCAGAAAAAACTTTACTTTTTAGCGACAACGGTGTTAAAATAGAGAAAATTCACGCGGCGCAGACCGCGGCACAGGGGATGATATCTTGGACAAGATAGATGTTAAGATAATCGAATGTCTCAAGAAAAACGCAAGAGAAAACGCTTCGGTAATCGGCTCGCAGGTCAACATGTCCGTCTCGGCTGTTATCGAGCGCATCAAGAAGCTCGAAGCCAACGGCATAATCAAGCAGTACACCGTCGTGCTCGACAGCAAGAAGCTCGGCATGGACATCACCGCGTTCATCTCGGTAAGCATGGAGCATCCGAAGTACAACAACAATTTCAACGAATTCGTCAAGACCCACAAGCAGATAACCGAGTGTCACTACATCACCGGCGACTTCGACTTTCTTCTCAAAGTCAACACCGAATCGACCGGCGGACTTGAATCGCTGCTCAACGAGATAAAGAGCGCGGGCGGCGTTTCGCTGACAAAGACGCTCGTCGTTCTCTCGACAGTCAAAGAGGACTACTCTGTAAATCTCGAATAAAATATCAGCACAAAAGACCTGCTTTCTATTCTCTATACAGAAAGCAGGTCTTGTTTTTATCAATCAAGCGGCATCTTTGGGAACAGCATTATTTTAAACCACTCGACCGCGCGCCAGAAAAATTGATCTATCTTCTGCGACGCCTGCGTGTGCGATGAGAATTTGTCTTTCTTTACGAGCGTTCCTTCTTTCTCGACCATCTCAATGAACACCGGGTGCGCCGGAGAGCCGCTGTTGGGCGAATGTATCGCCATAAGAAGCCTGCCGTCGTTTGCAGTGAATATCATCCCGTGGCCGCCGTCAGGGTCAGCACTTTTGCGCCTCTGATAGAGCGGGATGCTGTTGAAGTGCCAGCTACCGCGGAGCTGACCGCTCAAGGAGAAGAGCGAGCCGACCGAATAGCCGAGCTTCGATCCGCTCGACCAGAGCATTATGAGCGTCCCCTGCTGCGTTTTATACAGAAACGGTCCGTCAGTTATGTTACTCGCCCAAATGCAGTCGTCGGCGCGGAACAGGGTCTCCGGCTCGGTGACAAAATGTGTCAGATCCGGGCTTAACTGAGCGAAAGATATGTCCCCCACCTCATCGGGCATACTGGTCCACTCATGGACAAAAACCATATATGGAATACCGTCCTCAACATAGAGCGTGCCGTCGATGCTGTCCCAATCGTGCGGGGTGATGTGTCCGTCGCTTATCTCTTCGAAAGGTCCCAACGGGCTTGACGAGCGAAACACAGATGTTCCTCTATGTCCGGTCGAGGCGCTGCCATATGATGCCAAAAGATAGTAGTTGCCGTTATAATAATGACATTCGGGCGCCCAGAAGCAGTTCACTCCATCGAAGCCGTCCTTCGCCTCAAAGACATTGACGGGACCGTACCATGTCTCAAGGTCGAGACTGATATAGCAGCCGTAGCCCTCAACGGTCGATGCGCCCGTGCCGTACATATAATATATGCCGCCGCTGACCAGAACAAACGGGTCGCGGATAACGACATCGCGGACATTGACGCTGTGCGATGTATCTATCCCGAGAGCCCTCAGGTCGTCGGTGCTTCTGTTTTCCTGCGCGTATGCGCTCGGGACAATAATACTCATGACCATAACAACCGCCGCCAATGCCGATAAAAACCGTTTCATTTTGCAGCTCCTCTCCTCTGTTTTTTCAAGTATATCATATATATTATTTGCTTTTCAATACAAAAACGCCCCGAAGACAAATTCTTCGGAGCGCGTTTTTTTACATCAACTGTTCTATAACCGCCGAATAGAGGCTCTCGGGGTCGGCGAGGATTTTATCCCGGACGCTCTGCGCCTGCTCCATATCCGCGACATAGAGAGTCAGCGTCATAAGGTCGTTGAAAGTGAATCTGACATTGCACCCGTTTTCGAGCGGGATTATCTCGACCGGCGTCTCTTTCATGCGGCGTTCCTGTTTGAGAAGCTCTTCCGCGGTCGCGAGCGCCTTGTCGCGCACGGCGCGCGGCAGTTCGTCCTCGATATTCGCCGCCGTCTTTCCCGCTGCGGTGAGGCTCAGCAGTTCGTCGTCATCGCTCTTGTCAACTTCAACGCTTCCGCCCTCGATAAGGCTTTCGAGCGCCTGGCTCGCTTCAAAGTAGTTCGCCAGCCCCTCGCGCTGAATGACCTCCATCAGCTGGCGGCGCAACAGCCCCCGCTCGGTGTTCTTGAGCAGGAAAGCTATCAGCACTTTTATTTCATTACGGTTGCGCAGTCCGCCCGGCTCAACGCCCGCGGAAAATGCATCGTATCCGTCCATAGGGTCTCCTGTTTCGTTTGAGATTCTCTTACTTCTTCTTGCTGAAATCTATCGGGGCAATGGGCTTGCCGTAATAGCCGGTCGTCTTGAACTCATCGCTGATGAAGTTCTCGCGGCTCCACGCTCTGCCCCAGATGTTCGCCCAGCCTTCGCAGTAGAGTTTATAATATGATACACCGTCCTCTTTGCGCATTCTGACGAATTTGGGGACGTTGCACCAGATAAACGACGGTATCGCTATCACAAAAGCCCAGAGAGGTCCGAGCAGAAGCGACTGAATGGTGTGGCCGTACTCGTGCATGCGTGTGTCGTGGACTCTGTCCGCCGGGCGGTCGGGATTCATGAAAATGAATATTCCGAGCGACACGCCGCCGAAATTATCGTGCGGGACATATGTAACAAACGCGTTGTTGAAGCGCTCGTGCTTATACTTTTTTCTCAGCGCGAGAAAGCCAATTCCGCCGACAAGGTTCTGCGGCAGCGCCCAGGTGAACTGGACTAAATAGAAAAGAAATTTTTTCATTATTATCCACTCCTTGCAAATCTTTATACATTATACCACACAAAACGCGATGTGTAAAATCTTTTTACCACTCGTCGTTTTCGTCGGCGAGCACGGCATAGGCGCAGCGCACTCCGTCAACTCCGGCGGACACTATTCCGCCCGCATATCCCGCGCCCTCGCCGCAGGGGTAAAGCCCGCGGATGTTCGACTGATATATCTCGTCGCGCAGAATACGCACGGGAGAGGACGAGCGCGTCTCGGGAGCCGTGAACACGGCTTCGGGCATGGCGAAGCCCTTGAGCATTTTATCCATCTTCAAAAGCGCGTCGGCGTATGTATCCGTCACTTTCTTAGGCAGTATCTTTCTCAGATCGCTCATCACAACGCCTGTCGGGCAGCTCGGATGAACCGCACCGAGGCGGGTCGAGGGTCTGTCCGCAAGGAAATCGCCGACAAGCTGTGCCGGGGCGGTGTAATCGCTGCCGCCCGCAAGAAACGCCGCGTGCTCGATCTTTCTCTGCATATCCATTCCCGCGAGAGGATGGTCGCTGCCGAAATTCTCCGGCTCGATACCGACGAGCAGCGCGCTGTTAGAGTTTTCAGCGTCGCGCCCGTATTCGCTCATGCCGTTGACTACTATTCCGCCCTCTTCGCTCGCTGCGTTGACCACCGTGCCGCCGGGGCACATACAAAATGTATAGGCTCCGCGCCCATGCTCCGGGTGGCAGGCAAGCTTATAGTCCGCCGCACCGAGCGCGGGATGCCCTGCGAAGTCGCCGTACTGCGCGCGGTCGATGAACTCGCGCGGATGCTCTATTCGCGCGCCGACCGAAAACGGCTTCTGCATCATCCTGACCCCGTGGGCATAGAGCGTTCTCACGGTGTCGCGCGCCGAATGTCCGGTACAGAGCAGGACGGTATCGGTCTCGATATCCTCAAAATGTCCGTCATGCTCGGTCTTCACGCCGTGGATATAGCCGTTTGCAACTATTATATCCGTCATTTTGCAGTTGAATCTGATTTCGCCGCCGAGCGAGATTATCTCTTTTCTGATATTGCGGACAACCTCGGCAAGGCGGTCGGTGCCGATATGCGGCTTTGCCGACCAGCGTATCTCCTCGGGCGCGCCGTGGTTAGCAAGCTCGTCTATAACAAAGCGGCAGAGCGGGTCTTTTATGCCCGTTGTGAGCTTGCCGTCCGAAAAAGTTCCTGCGCCGCCCTCGCCGAACTGAACGTTCGACTCGGGATTGAGTCTGCGCTCGCGCCAAAAGGTCTGAACATCTTTCTGCCTGTCTTCGATATGCGAACCGCGCTCGAGAATGAGCGGCTTGAAGCCCGCCCGGGCGAGAGCAAGCCCCGAAAACATGCCTGCGGGGCCGAATCCGACTATAACAGGGCGCAGTTCGCTCGTGCGCTTTACCTCCGGGGGGGTAAAGTCAACTTTCTTTACCGTTTCAACACCAGAGCCGCAACGCTTGAGAATTGCGTTTTCGTCGCCGTCAACATCAACTTCTACATTATACACAAAGAAAATGTTGTCCTTTTTGCGCGAATCGACCGCTTTTTTCGTCACTCTCAGTGTGCGTATTCTGTTTTCGTCAAGGCGAAGAGCTTTACCTGCCGCGCGCCTGAGATCGTGTTCGTCCGCAGTCAGCGGAAGCTTTATCTGATTTATTTTAAGCATACTTTTTCTCCGTTAAATAGATTTTGCCGCGCTCTCCCCTGCGAGCAGACCCGAAGCCCACGCCCATTGGAGATTGAAGCCGCCGCAGCCGCCGTCAACATCGAGAAGCTCCCCGGCGCAGAAAAGTCCGGGCACTTTCTTCGACTCAAGCGTTTCGCGGTCGAACTCATTTATATTGACTCCGCCGCGCGTGACCTGCGCATTTTGGAAGCCTTTGGTGCCGTCAAATGTTATTTTGAAGTTTTTCGCCGTGCGCGCGAGATTCAGCAGCGCATTTCTGCCGAGCAACTGCGTGTCCGACTTTGAATCAACACCCGCCGTCTTTATAACCGCCGCTCCGACGGCGCGCGGCAGAATGCCTATCAGCATATCCTCGCATTTCCCGCCGAGTCCCGACAAGAAATCAGCTATCTCCCGCTCCCCCATCGACGGAATTAAGTCGAGCGACGCGCTGACGGGCGAACGCTTCGCCGCCTTTGCTATGTCCGCGCTTATCTCCATCGCGGCTATGCCGGAAAGCCCGTAATCAGTAAAGAGCAGCTCCCCGCGCGAGGTTCGCCCTGCGGCGCTTATCACCGCATCGTGGACTCGCATGCCCTTGAGCTGCCTCAGCTGCTTGTCCGGCGAGGTCAGCTGGACGAGCGAGGGGTAAAGTTCGGTCACTGTGTGTCCGAGCGACGAGAGGAGCTTATACCCGCTCCCGTCCGAGCCCTGCGACGGCGACGCACAGCCGCCCGTGCAGATTATAATCTCCCGCGCTCTGTACCGTCCGTTTATCAAAAAGCCATCGGCAGTTTTCTTTATATCCTCGCACTTATCCTCGCATATGCTTTTCACCCCGAGGCGTTCCGCCTCAAAGCGCAGGCAGTCGAGCACGCCTGACGCGGTGTTGCTCATCGGATAGACTCTGCCGCAGCTGTCGCTGTAGGTCAAAAGCCCGATGCTTTTAAAAAATTGCAGAACCCGCTGCTCGTCGTATTTCTCGAACACCGAATCGGCAAATTCGCGGTTGGTGTAGCCGTGCGACCGGGCGTTGAGATTCGTCAGATTGCATCTGCCGTTTCCCGTGGCGAGTATTTTCTTGCCGACACGGGGCAGACGCTCGAGCATAGCGACGCGAAGCCGCGGCAGTGTGCGTTTTGCGCTTATCGCCGCCGCAAGCCCCGACGCTCCCGCGCCGACTATCAATATGTCAAAGCTTTCTTTCATATCAATTTCCTTTGCTTTATATCAGAAGAGCGATGCGATACACCGCAAAGCTCACTGTCCACGCTGTTATAAATTCAAAAATCAAAACTTTTAAAGTGCTCTTTGTCCCAAGCTCACGCCGAAGAGCCGCGACCGCCGCAACGCACGGCATACTCAGCAGAGAGAAGCTCATAAACGCGCACGCCGCCTGCGAAGAAATTATATCTCTCACACTCTGCGCCGAGCCTATTAAAATACCGAGCGTGCTGACCGTCGTCTCCCTCGCGACAAGCCCGCTGATAAGAGCCACGCAGCACCGCCAGTCGCTGAGCCCGAGCGGAGAGAATATAAACGAGATTGCACTGCCTATCCTGCCGAGCATGCTGAATTTTGCGTCGGCGGCATGATGCATGGAAAAATCAAAATAACCGAGCGCCCAGATAACGACGCTCGCCGGGAATAGCACCGCACCCGCTTTTTTCAAGAATTCGCGCAGCCTGTCGCGCACATAGCGAAGCGCCGAGCGCACGGATGGCATACGGTACTCGGGCAGTTCAAAGATAAACGGCGGCTCGTCGCCCTTGAAAACCCATTTTTTGAGTATTAGCGAACCTGCGCAGGCGCAGGCTATGCCGAGCGAATAAATCAAAATCACGGCGACCCAGCGCACATTCGGGAAGAACGCCGAGATGAGCATGGCATAGACGGGCATTTTCGCGCTGCACGACATGAACGGTATAACCGCCGCGCAGATTTTCTTTTCGCGCCCCGCGTGCAGAGTGCGCGTGCTCATCAGCGCGGGCACGGAGCAGCCGAAGCCCATGAACAGCGGGACGAACGACTTGCCGCCGAGGCCGAGCAGCCGCAGCGGATAATCCGCGATAAACGCGCCGCGCGCCATATATCCGCAGTCCTCGAGCAGACCCAAAAAGAAGAACAGCAGGGCTATCTGCGGCAAAAACGAGCACACCGAACCGAGACCCGCGAGGATTCCCCCGCAGACGAGATCTTTTACCCATTCGGAAGCTCCGAGCGAACCGAGCAGGCGCATCAGGGCATCAGCAAGAGTGCCGTTTATAAACGAATCCGCCAGCTCGCCGAGTCTCGTGCCGAGCGAGCCGAAGGTGAGATAAAACACAGTCAATACCGCCGCCAGAAACAGCGGCACGGCAGCAAAGCGGTTGAGCAGGATTTTATCCGCACGGCGGGAAAAATTTCCCCCGCTCCGTTTGCTTTTTCTGAGCGCCTTTTTGCAGACGCTGTCGGTAAACCTATATATATGCGAAACGGTCAGCAGTTCGCGGTCGGAGTTCTCCGTCTCGTTCGATGAAATCAGATTTTCAACTATCTGCGCTTCTCTTTGAGAGAGCAAATCGCAGGCGCTTATGTCCCCTCGCATGAGCCGCAGAGTTTCGATCCCTGTCGAAATACTCTTATCTTTGCATACGGGCGATATCAGTTCTGCTATCAGCTTCGCGCCGTCGGGCAAAAAATCATATCGCGGACTTGATATTTTCTCTCGGAGCGCGTTTTCGCACGCCGCGAGCAGTTCGTCAATCCCCGTATTTTCCGCCGCGCTGACGGGCACCGCACGGATGCCGAGCAGCGCGCCTAAGAGATTATAATCGAGCTTGTCGCCGCGCTTTTTGAGTACATCGGTCATATTCAGCGCCGCAACCGTCGGCACGCCGAGAAGTTCAAGCTGAACGGTCAGATACAAGCTTCGTTCAAGGTCGTTTGCGTTGATAACATTGATTATCAAATCGGGCTTTTCGTTTATGAGAAAACCGAGCGCCGCGCCCTCTTCGTCCGAGAGCGTGCGCAGAGAATATATCCCCGGCAGATCAACAAGCTCCGCGCCGTGAAAGCTTTTTATTATCCCCGAGCGCTTCTCAACCGTCACGCCCGGCCAGTTGCCGACATGGCAGTCCGAGCCTGTCAGGAGATTAAAGAGCGTTGTCTTGCCGCAGTTCGGGTTGCCCGCCAAAGCTATGCGTATGCTCATCGCAGCACCGTCAGCCTTATGCACTTCGCCTGCGAGCGTCTGAGTCCGAGCTCGCAGCCGCGCACCGTGACGGTCACGGGGTCGCCGAACGGCGACGAGATGCCGGCGGTCAGCAGAGTCCCGGGAGTCAGCCCCAGATCAAGCAACCGGCTGCGCCGCGCGCCGGAAATAAGAAGCAATTCGATATACCCGCTCTCGCCGGGAGCGAGCCTGTCGGCAGTAGTTGTCATATGCTCTCCGTTCCACCGCCGTAACGGTAAAATTATATTCCCACGCGCCCCGCTTGTCAACATCAACGCCGTGACGCGAATAATAATTGACTTATCACGCCGCAAGTGGTATTATTAGGCTGAGAGAAAGTGAAAATGATGGGCGTTTTTTTAGATATCCGTGCAATAATTCTATTGTAACGGACAGGTTTTTTATTTTATAAAACGCCGCCCCGAAGTTGACATAAATATAAAAAACGACTTTTTCAGGGAGTGAATTTGTTTGAAGGGTATCATTCTCGCCGGCGGATCCGGCACGAGGCTCTATCCGCTGACCATGGTTACGAGCAAGCAGTTATTGCCCGTATATGACAAGCCGATGATATACTATCCGCTGTCGACGCTCATGCTCGCGGGCATACGCGAAATACTCATAATCTCCACCATAGACGATACGCCCAAGTTCGAGCGTCTGCTCGGCGACGGAAGCCAGTTCGGCTTAAAGCTCTCCTACGCCGTCCAGCCCAAGCCCGAAGGACTCGCCCAGGCGTTTATAATCGGCGAGGACTTCATCGGCGACGACAGCGTTGCCATGGTGCTCGGCGACAATCTGTTCTACGGCAACGGCCTCGGCCATCTGCTCAGAGAGGCAGCGAAGCAGCAGAACAGAGCGACTATTTTCGGCTACTATGTCGAGAATCCGCAGAGCTTCGGCGTTGTCGAATTCGACGACGACGGCGTGCCGGTCTCGATAGTCGAAAAGCCCAAGCATCCGAAGTCGAACTACGCTGTAACGGGACTCTATTTCTACGACAACAGGGTCGTTGAATACGCAAAATCGCTCAAGCCCTCCAAGCGCGGCGAGCTTGAGATAACCGACATAAACAAGATATATCTCGAAAACGGCGATCTCGATATCCGCCTTATGGGCAGAGGCTTCGCGTGGCTCGACACGGGCACCGTTGACGCACTGCTCGACGCTGCGAACTTCATCAAGACCGTTGAACGCCTGCAGGGTATAAAAATCTCTGCGCCCGAGGAAATCGCCTATAACATGCGCTGGATAAGCAAGCGCGCTCTGCTCGAATCGGCGGAGAAATACGGCAAATCCTCCTACGGTCAGCATCTGCTCAGCGTTGCCGAGGGCAAGATACTCTATACGAGCAACGATATAAGCGGCATCGGCGAGCGCCCGCGCTGGGGCATCGAGAGCGAGCAGGAGAAGCACTGACCGCCAGTAGCATTGTTATGAAAGGTAATGACGATATATGAAAAAAATTGAAACTCCGCTTGACGGCGCGTTTATTATCGAGCCGCAGGTTTTCGGCGATGTGCGCGGCTGGTTCTATGAGAGCTACTCGAAGCAGAAGATGCACGACATCGGCATAGACGTTGAATTTGTTCAGGACAACCGCTCTTTCTCGGCTCAGCAGGGCACGCTCAGAGGTCTGCACTGCCAGACTTCACCCATGGCGCAGACAAAGCTTCTGACCTGCCTGCGCGGCAGAATAATGGATGTCGCGGTTGACATAAGACGCGGTTCGCCGACATACATGCAGTGGACGGCGGTCGAGCTCAGCGGCGAGAACAAGAAGATGTTCTTCATCCCCAAGGGCTTCCTGCACGGCTTCGTGACGCTGACCCCCGACGTTGAAGTCTCATACAAAGTCGACGAATACTACGCACCCGTAAACGACAGAAGCGTAAAATTCGACGATCCGGATATCGGAGTTGACTGGGGCGTAAAGGTGCCGATTCTCTCGGACAAAGATATGAAAGCTCCCCTGCTCAAGGACAGCGATATGGAATTCATCTATTAACAAAAGCCAAAGCGGACAGAGTGCATACCCTGTCCGCTTTAGTTTATGCTGCACCCGATAGGTGCAGCACATATATAGGAGATAAGAGGTTATCAATATTAATTTTCTTCGCTCCCCGTTTTATACGGGCGGATTATATCACAAGTTTATCGGCTTGTAAATAGGATGGGTACAAGCGGCACTTTTAACGGTACAAACTGCATCGGGAACGAAGAAAATTCCCGATGAATATATAATTATTAAACAAAAACATTGGGATATTTTTAAAAATTATTTGCAATACAGTGCATATAATTGTAGAAAAGAACAACTTTTAAGACTAAAAATGCTACAATAGCAGTGTTGATCGCGAGAATGGTTTTTGCTTATTCTCACAAATATCCAAGGAGAGGTGTAAACTGTGGGAAATGGTATACTGAAATATTTGCTTTTCGCTCTTGCAGGTTATGTTTCGGGAAGCATCATGTACAGCTACCTTATTCCAAAGCTGTTCTGCGGAGTCGATATCGTCAAAGAGGGCGAGGATCACAATCCCGGCATGACCAATGTTATGCGCTGCGTCAGCGTCAAGCTCGGCGTGCTCTGCCTCCTGCTTGATGTCGCAAAAGGCTTCGCTCCGGTATTTCTTGCAAAGCTCTATGTCCCCGACTTCAAAAATATGCTCTTTGCGCTCGTTATAGCGGCGCCCGTGCTCGGTCACGCTTTCACGCCAATACTCAAATTCAAGGGCGGCAAGGCGATCGCCACATCATACGGCGTTCTGCTCGCGCTGATTCCGGACAGCTTCATGGTTCTCAGAATGGCTATCATAACCGCCATATTCAGCCTGATAATCATTGTCAAGCCCGATTCGCTCAGAGTTATTATCTCTATGTTCATCTTTGCCGTCAGCAATTTCTTCTTCCACGACATCACATCGTTTGTCATCGGCTCGCTGATTGTCTCCGCCACGGTCATCCTCAAGCACTTAATGAACTACGGCAACGAGAAATTCAAAGTCAGCTTCCCCTTCCATAAGAAGCACGAAGAAAGCGAAGGCGCGGCACAGGAATCAAAGCAGGAATAAAGCAACAAAAAACATACCGACTGTAAAGTGACAAGCTTTACGGTCGGTTATTTTTATAAAAGCAAAAGCTGCAAAGTGCAGGTCGAGCCCGCATTTTGCAGCTTAAATTTTATTCTGCTCCGACGGCACGCTTGCGGTGCGAGGGATTGCGCTCGATAAGCGGAGGAACTCCGTTCGCAACGCAGCCCGAGGTTATCGCAACGCGCTCAATCGTCGGGTCTGACGGCACATCGTACATGACCGGCTGAAGCACGGCTTCGATTATCGAACGAAGTCCGCGCGCGCCCGTGCCCTTTTCGAGCGTCTTGTCGGCTATCGCCTCAAGAGCGCCCATGTCGAAGTCGAGTTCGACTCCGTCAAGCTCGAACAGCGCCTTGTACTGCTTGGTTATGGCGTTCTTCGGCTCGGTGAGAATACGCACGAGAGCGGTCTTGTCGAGTTCGTCGAGAGAAGTGAGCACCGGAAGTCTGCCGACAAGCTCGGGGATTATACCGAACTTGACGAGATCCTGATGCACGACCTGCGAGAGCAGATCGCTCTTCTCGAGGTCACTCTTGCTCTTGACATCGGCGTTGAAGCCGAGCGCAGAGCCGCCCATTCTCTTCTCGATTATCTTCTCGATGCCGTCGAATGCGCCGCCGCAGATGAAGAGGATATTCGAGGTATCAACCTGGATGAACTCCTGCTGGGGATGCTTTCTGCCGCCCTGCGGGGGAACATTGGCAACCGTGCCCTCGATTATCTTGAGCAGCGCCTGCTGAACGCCTTCGCCGCTGACATCTCTTGTTATCGACGGATTCTCCGACTTTCTCGCTATTTTATCAATCTCATCGACATAGATTATGCCGCGCTCGGCGCGCTCTATGTCGTAGTCCGCAGCCTGGATTATTCTGAGCAGGATATTTTCAACATCCTCGCCGACATAACCCGCCTCGGTGAGCGTGGTCGCGTCAGCTATGGCGAACGGAACATCGAGTATCTTCGCGAGGGTCTGTGCAAGCATCGTCTTGCCGACACCCGTGGGTCCGAGAAGAATGATATTGCTCTTCTGAATCTCTACATCGCTGTTCTTAGCACTGTTTATTCTCTTATAGTGGTTATAGACCGCGACGCTCAGCGTTTTCTTCGCCTCGTCCTGACCTATAACATACTCGTCGAGCTTCTCTTTGATCTCATGGGGCTTGGGGAGCGGCTTATCACTCGTGCGCTGACCGCCCTTGCGGCGGGAACGCTTTTCGTCCGCCTCAATTATATTGAGGCACTGCTCCACACACTCGTTGCAGATATATACCCCCGGACCGGCGATAAGCTTCTCGACCTGATCCTGTGTTTTCTGGCAGAAAGAACAGCGGACTGTCCTTTCCCTCTTATCATCATCACGCGGCATAACAGCCCTCCGGATTTATCTGTTGTAAATTATTTTATCTGCAAGTCCGTACTCGACGGCTTCCTCCGCTGTGAGGAAATTGTCGCGCTCGGTCTCGCGCTCAACAAACTCAATCGGTTTGCCCATATTCTCAGCTAAAATTCTGTTGATTCTCTCTCTGGTCTTGAGGATATGATCGGCGGCAATCTTTATCTCCGTCGCCTGACCCTGAGCACCGCCGAGAGGCTGGTGGATCATAACTTCACTGTTGGGCAGCACAAGGCGTTTGCCCTTTGCGCCCGCGGCAAACAGGAACGCACCCATCGATGCCGCTATGCCCATGCAGATGGTCGAAACATCGCACTTGATGAACTGCATGGTGTCGTATATCGCGAAGCCTGCGGTGACTGAACCGCCGGGGCTGTTGATATAAAGGCTAATATCTTTTTCGGCGTCCTGACCCTCAAGGAAGAGAAGCTGCGCAACCACTACGCTCGCCGTTGCGTCGTTTATCTCGTCGGAGAGGACGATTATCCTGTCGCTGAGCAGGCGGGAATAGATATCGTATGAACGCTCGCCTCTGCTGGTCTGTTCGATAACGTAAGGTACTAATGCCATTACTTTTTCCTCCTTTGTTGTCCGATGCAGGTGCCGTATGCTTGCGCCCGCCCGGCGAAAAAGCCGGACGGGAGCAGTACGGATTAATTATAGTATCGTTTGGCGAAGATTATTCAGCGTCTTCCGCTTTCTTCTTCGCGGGAGCCTTCTTTGCGGGCTTCTTCTCAGCAGCCTCGGCATCGTCGGCCTTCTTTGCGGCAGTCTTCTTCGCCGCGGGCTTCTTGGCGGGAGCCTTCTTCTCGGCTTCGCCCTCGTCCTTCTTTGCAGCGGCTTTCTTCGCGGGAGCCTTCTTCGCTGCGGGCTTCTTCTCGGCAGCCTCAGCGTCGTCGGTCTTCTTCGCGGCGGCCTTCTTAGCCGGAGCCTTCTTCGCTGCGGGCTTCTTGCCGGGCTTGAGAGCCTTTGCGTTGTCAACGACAAACTTGACAACCTTCTCTTTGAGCAGGTCAGCCTTGAGCAGATCCTCGGCTATAAGGCTCTTGATCTTCTCGACTTCCATGCCGTACATCTCGGCGAGCTTCTTGAACTCCTCCTCGATATCCTCGGCGCTGACTTCGATCTTCTCGTCCTCTGCTATCTTGTCGAGAGCAAGACCGAGCTTGACCTGAGAAACCGCCTGCTCGCGCATGGAGCTCTCGAAAGCTTCCTTGTCGGTGCCCATGTATGAAAGATAGGTGTCAACATCGATGCCCTGCTGAGCGAGTCTCTGCGCGAAGTTGTTGATGTTCTCCTCTTTCTGGGTGTCGAACATGACCTCGGGGATCTCAGCCTCGACATTGGCAACAAGCTCTTCCATGAGCTTTGCCTCGAACTCCTTCTCGACATCGGACTGTCTGTGCTCAAGCATATCAGCCTCGACGCCCTTCTTGAGCTCGTCGACGTTATCGTAATCAAGATCCTTCGCGAACTCATCGTCAAGCTCGGGAAGCTCCTTGACCTTTATCTCGTGAAGAGTGACCTTGAAAGTGGCATCCTTGCCCGCAAGCTCGGGAGTGTACTCCTCGGGGAACTTGACATTGACGTCGAAGCTCTCGCCTGCGTTGTGGCCGATGACCTGATCCTCAAAGCCGGGGATGAACTGACCCGAACCGAGCTCAAGCTCATAGTTGGAACCCTTGCCGCCCTCAAAAGCCTTGCCGTCGACAAAGCCCTCGAAGTCGATGACTGCGATGTCGCCCTTGGCGGCTGCGCGATCCTCAACGGTGATGGTTCTTGCGTTGCGCTCTCTCATAGCCTCGATGCGTGCATCAACCTCTTCGGGGGTGACGGCAGCTTCAGCCTTCTCGGCCTCGAGACCCTTGTAAGCCTTGACCTTGATATCCTCGGGCTTGACGGTGACTTTCATCTCGAAGAGAACGCCGTCCTCGCCGATTGACTTAACATTGACGTCCTTCGGGCTGTCAACAGGCTCGATGCCCGCTTCCTTATAAGCGTCGGAAACAGCCTCGGGGAAAGCTATCTCAAGTGCATCTTCATAGAAGACATCCTTGCCGTAGAATCTCTCGATCATGGCAAGAGGAGCTTTGCCCTTGCGGAAACCGGGAAGCGCTATCTTGCTCTTGGCCTTATTATAAGCCTTGAGAACAGCAGCCTTGAACGGCTCTGCGCCGATCTCGATCTCCAGCGTATAGACGTTGGTGTCCGTTTTGTTTGATGATTTTAAACTCATTCGTTTTTCCTCCCATTATACAGGTAACTCTAAGATTATAGCAGAGATATGTTAAAATTTCTACACTATTTTTCAGATTTTCTGCCAAAACAGGGATTTTTTCTTCGTTTTAGCCGCAAAATCCGCCGACGGGCAGAAATTACGGCTGTTTTTCAATAAGTTTGGGCAAAAATTCGAGGTGATCGCCGGAGATAAGAGAAAACTTTATCCCGTCGCGCTCGCCCTCGAAAGCGCTTTTTGTTGCAAAAGAATGGAGATGCCCGTAGAAGCACCGTTTTATTTTGTACTCGACGAGGACATCATATATTTCGGGGCATATTCTATCCTGCGTTATCGGCGGATAGTGGAGAAACACGACCGGCTCGCCGCCGAGCGCGATTCCGCTTTCTATCGATGTGCGGAGCCGTCCCGCCTCGCGCAGAAGAACTTTTTTGTCCGCATCCTCCTCCGCGTCGAAGAACCAGCCGCGAGTGCCGCAGACGGAGATATTGCCGACGGACACCGCGCTGTTGTGGACTATAGAGAGCGTTTCAAAGCCCTTTTCTTTGAAAAAATTTTCCATTTTCCTAGCGGTGTTCCACCAGTAGTCATGATTGCCTTTCATGAGTATTTTTTTGCCGGGGAGCGAGTCGAGAAAAGCAAAATCTTTCTGAGCGCCCTCGAGCGACATCGCCCACGACACATCGCCTGGGATAACCACCGTGTCACCGTCCGAGACAACAGCCCGCCAATTTTTTTCGAGGCGCTGCACATAGTCGCTCCAGCCGTTGAATATATCCATAGGCTTGTCCGCGGACAGGGAAAGATGCGTATCCGCAATTGCAAAAAGTGACATCGTGCTCTCCTTTTCTTTTTAATAATCGGGCTTCGAACCGGGCAAAATACTTTCAGCGGCATGAGCCGCAAAAACATTCGGAGGTAATCGAAAATGGATAAGGTCATCAAGGATATCCGCTGCAACGCCTGCAACTGCGTCCATCACGCGGACGATTACAAGTGCACCGCAGGTCACATCGAAATAGGCAACACGAGCGCCTGCTCATGCCAAGACACGCTGTGCGCAACATTTGAGCTCGACAACTCGAAGAAGCACTGCGGCTGCTGAACACGGGGAACGCCCCGCGTCATATACCGAGCAGTCTGAAAACAGCCTTCTCCATGCTGTCCCTGTCGCAGACGTCCCTGAATCTCACGGGCTTGTCCCTGAGATCGGCGAGCTGCGGGGGGCAGCTTGTCTTTGTCACGCGGGCAAGCTCACCGACCATGCTGAACTCGTCAAGTCCCTCGGATGCGCCGGGTTCGACTGCGTCGAGCACGCTGCGGCTGAACTTGAACGGATTTGCGGTCGAGTCGATAACGGTGGGAGTCTTGTCCCCCGTTTTTTCTGCATATTTTTCATAGACATTGATGCCGACAGCAGTGTGCGTGTCGCACAGATAGCCGTAGTCTTCAAATGTCTTTTTAATTGTCTCTTTCGTGCCCTCATCGTCGCAGCAGCCGGCGCAGAAAACGGAGTTTATCGCGCTCATTACATTTTCGGGCATGGTGTACTTGCCCTTCTGCTTGAGGTCGCCCATCATCTCGCGCACGAACTCATCGGAATAGCCGCTCGCAATGAAGAGCAGGCGTTCAAGGTTGCTCGAAATGAGAATATCCATCGACGGCGACGAAGTCGTATAGAAGCTGCGGTTGATGTCATAAACGCCGGTGTCAAAGAAATCGGTGAGCACGCGGTTTTTGTTCGACGCGCAGATAAGGCGGTCAACCGGCAGACCCATCTCGCGCGCATAGTAGGCGGCGAGGATATTGCCGAAGTTTCCGGTCGGGACGACGAAGTTAATCTTATCGCCCGCCTTGATTCTGCCGTTTCTTATCATGTCGCAGTAGGCGGAGAAATAATAGACGATCTGCGGCACGAGGCGACCCCAGTTGATGGAGTTCGCGGAGGAGAAAGCCATGCCGTGCTCGGCGAGCTTCTTGCCTATCTCTTTGTCGGTGAATATCGTCTTGACTCCGGTCTGTGCGTCGTCAAAGTTGCCCTTTATCGCGCAGACGGCAACATTTGAGCCCTCCTGCGTGGTCATCTGGAGCTTCTGCATGGGGCTGACTCCCTCGTCGGGATAGAACACGAGAATCTTCGTGCCCTCAACGTTCTTGAAGCCCTCAAGAGCCGCCTTGCCCGTGTCACCCGATGTGGCGACAAGAATAACGGTCTCGCGCGTTCCGACTGCCTTTTTGACCGAGACGGTCATAAGTCTCGGGAGCATCTGGAGCGCCATGTCTTTAAATGCGCAGGTGGGGCCGCGCCAGAGTTCAAGAATCTCTTCGCCCGCTTTGAGCTCGTGTGTCGGAGCGATATCCTCGGAGGAGAACTTGTTGTCGCCGTATGCGCCCTCGACACAGTAGGCAAGCTCCTCGGCGGTGAAATCGGTAAGATACAGGCTGAGCACACGCTTTGCGCGCTCAACATAGGACATATTCGCCATGGCGGCGATATCATCAAGGCTCACCTTCGGAATCTCAACGGGGACAAACAGTCCGCCGTCGGCAGAGATGCCCTGAGCAATCGCCCAGGATGAGCTGACGTCTACATTTTTATCTCTTGTACTTGTGTATCTCATAGAGACCATCCTTCGCGTTAAATTACATTTTATTATAGCATAACGCGCCTTGGTTGTAAAACCTTTTCAAAGAAGTGCGCGGCGTTTTCAAAAAATATTTTTTTGCATATCTCCTCGGGTATTCCGTGCTCCTCGAGATAGACGCAGATGCTCGGTATCTTCTCTATTCCGCGAAGCTCCGGCTTTATTCTGCAGCCGTCATAGTCCGAGCCTATGCTGATAACGTCCTCGGCGCCCAGCGAGAGCATATGCTCCGTATGGCGCAGGAGCTCCTCTCTGCCGCCGTTTCCGCCGAGAAAGCGGTCATAGAAATTGAGTCCTATCAGTCCGCCGCGTTCAATGATAATTTTTATCTGCTCGTCGGTCAGCGAGCGCACCTCGTTATGAACGGCGCGTGCGTCCGAATGGCTTGCGATAAAAGGCGCGTCGCTGAATTCGCACAGGTCATAGAAGCTCCTGTCGCTCAAATGCGACACGTCGGTGACTATGCCCAACTTCTCCATTTTCGAGACAAGCTCCCTGCCCCAATCGGTAAGGCCGCCGCCCTCATCGCAGCCGCCCGCGGCTCGATTTTTGTGATTCCATGTGAGGGTTATGAGCCGCAATCCGCGCTCATAGAGCTTTTCGAGGCGCTCGAGGCTGCCGACTCCGCGCGAGCTCTCCATGGCGAGCATGACGCCGCGCGAATGTCCGCGCACGTCCTCGGAAGAGAGTATCGGAAAAACATCGCCTTTCTTTTTGAGCTCGCTCAAATAGAAATCACATGCCGAGTCAAAGTATGACTCGACGAGAGAATCATCCATGCTGTCGGGAATAAAGACGGCAAAAACCTGGTTCCACCGTCCGAAGATTTTTCCGCGCTCAAAATCGATGTCGCGCTCATTCTTTAAAAGGCTGTCTCCGTCGTCCATGCACTCAGTAAGAGTATCGCAGTGCAAATCAAAAAAATCCATAAAATCACCCATAAAATAATATTTCCGCCGACGCCGAATATTACTCAGAAGCTGCTGTCAAACGCATTTTCTATATATTCGCAGGAAATCGGCTCGTTCTCCTTTCCGAGAGTAACCTCCGCCACATCGAAGCGCGGCTGAAGATCGTAGTTATTTTTCTGCATAAAAAGCGAAGCGGTTTCGATTATCCGCTCCTGCTTTGCGCTGCCGACCGCTTCGCGCCCCGGAGCTATCGCGCCGGGCGAGCGGGTCTTGACCTCGGTGAACACCAAAAAGCCGTCCTTTTTAGCTATTATGTCTATCTCACCGAGGCGGCAGCGGTAGTTCGCGGTTATTATCTCATAGCCGTTCTCGCGCATGAAGCGCGCCGCGTATATCTCACCCCAGAGTCCGGGCTTTTCCTTTTCGCTGAGCATATTACCACCCCTCCGGCAGTTTCTTCAAAAACGTCTTTCTGTGGACGGGAGATATGCCGAATTCGCGTATTTTTTCATAGTGTAGCTTCGTGCCGTAGCCCTTGTGCTTTTTGAAGCAATATTCCGGATACTGCTCGTCGAGAGAGAGCATATATCTGTCCCTGCTGACCTTCGCCATTATCGACGCTGCGGCTATTGACGCGCTCAAGGAGTCGCCCTTTATAATAGCCTTTGACGGCACGGGCAGACCCGGCAGGCGGTTGCCGTCCACAAACGCCGCCTGCGGACGCTCGGGCAGAGCATCGAAGGCGCGGCGCATGGCAAGAAAGGTCGCATTGAGAATATTCATCTCGTCGATTTCTTCAACGCTCGCGCTCGCGACGGCATAGACGGCGCGCTCCTTTATCTCGTCAAAGAGCAGGTCGCGCTTTTTCTCGCTGAGCTTTTTGGAATCGTTCAAGCCCTCGATAATATAATCTTTGGGCAATATCACGGCGGCGGCAAAGACGGGACCCGCAAGAGGTCCGCGCCCCGCCTCGTCTATTCCGCAGACGCACTCGAAGCCGTGCTCCGCGGCGGTTCTCTCATAGTAATAGCGGTCGATTTCTTCAGCCATTTCAGCCCTCCAAAAATTCGTCGCTGACGACATCGTGGAGCAACGAGTTGAGATAATCGAGACTGAAAGACGGCGTTGTCGAGCGCACTCCGTGGCGCGACGCGAGCGCGTCGGTATAATCGGCAAGGTTATAAACACGAACATTGGAAAATCCCGAGTCATAGTGGGTGACAGTGCCCGTGAACTTCGCCTTTGTGACCTCGGTCGTGTTCTTTTGATAGTCCTTGGTGACGGTTATGTGCATCATGCCGCCGAGCATTCTCGGGCCTCTGTCCTGCGCTGAAATAAAGTTGCCGAGCGAATAGATGACGAGCACCTTTCTGCCGTCCGCGGCGGTTATGTATTCAACGGGCTGAATGACATGGGGATGCGTGCCGATGATTATATCAGCGCCCCAATCGGCGAGCTTCTGCGCCAGCTCATGCTGACGATCCGTCGGCGTGTGGGTATATTCCTCGCCCCAGTGGACATTGACTATAGTCATGTCGCTTATCTCGGACGCCGCCTTGACGCGTTTTTCTATCCTGTCCTCGTCCGCGCCGAGCATAAGTATCGTCTTGCTGCCCTCGGGCAAGCTCAAGCCGTTGGTGGGCTCCGTAAGCCCGACATAGGCGAATTTAATGCCCTTGACAGTGTTTGTCGGTATGGTCTTGTAGTCCTCTTCGTCGAGATAAGCTCCGCAGAAGACAACGTTCTTGCTCTTCCAGAACTTTATAGCGTTTCTCAGCCCGCTCTCGCCCTTATCGAGCGAGTGGTTGTTCGCAATATTAAAAACATCGAAGCCTATCTTCACCATCTCGTCGCCGAGCCCGGTCGGGGAATTGAAGCAGGGATATGTGCTCGGAGCCTTCTCGGGGTCGATTATCGTCTCCTGATTGATTATGCTTATATCGGCGCTTGCGACGGTGGAAGCGACATTTTTATAGGCATAGGTGAAGTCGTAGCCGCCGGTCGCCGAGCGGGCGTGCGCCTGATTGTATATGACCCCGTGAATAAGATTATCGCCCACGGCGAGGATATTCACGCTGACGGGCTCGCGGGTGTCGGCAGTCGTGCTCTCGGAGGTGTTTTCCGCCTCTCCGCCGGCGGGCACCGCCTTTTGGCAGGCGCAGAGCATGAGCAGCGCCGCCAAAAGAGCTATAACTCTGAGAATGGTCGTCTTTTTCATGGTATCCCTCTCTTTTTATATAATCAGTCGAGCGTTATTCTGCCTAATTTGCCCGCGCGGTACTCGTCGAGGAGCATGACCGCCGCGCGCTCCGTATCCGGCTCGCCGCCGCTTATCAGCATTCCGCGCTTTCTCGCGAGCATCTCAAGGCGTTCAAATTCCTCGCTCTCCGGCGGAAATTCAAGCTTATATCTCTCTTTTATCCTCTCGGGATAGTTCTCGTTCATTATCGTTAAAAACCGCGCCGCGATGAGCTCGATGTCGAGTATGGTGTCCTTGACAGAGCCGATGAACGCGAGGCGCAGACCGACATCCGGGTCGTCGAACTTCGGCCAGAGCACGCCGGGCGTGTCGAGCAGCTCGATGCCGTTTCCTATGCCGAACCACTGATTTTGGCGCGTAACTCCGGGCTTGTCCGCAACTTTTGCCTTGTTCTTGCCCGCCATGCGGTTAATAAACGAAGACTTGCCTGTGTTAGGTATACCGACTACCATCAAGCGAAGCGGCTTGCCAGCCATGCCCTTCTGGGCGTTCGCCTCGATTTTATCGCTGAGCACACGGCGGACTGTCGGCGCAAAGGCGTTTAAGCCCTTGCCCGAGCGGCAGTCAACAGCAATAGCCGTCACGCCCTGCTTGCCGAGCTCGGATATCCTGCGGCGCGTCGCGTTTTCGTCGGCGAGGTCGCATTTGTTGAGAATGATCATGAGCGGCTTTTGTCCGATAAGCTCCGGCAATTCGGGATTTCGGCTGCTCACGGGCACACGCGCGTCAACTATCTCGACCACCGCATCAACGAGCGGCAAGCTCTCTTTTATCTGCCTGCGCGTCCGAGCCATATGACCCGGAAACCACTGGACATAAAGATCTCCGTTTTCCAAAATTCTTCCTCCTTAGGACTATATGCGCCAATATTTTGCGCGCCGTATATAAAAAATGCTTTTCGGCTTTACTAAATGAGTATAGCAAAAAAACTTTGTCTTTACAAGCAAAAAACGCAGCCGAAGCTGCGTCTTGATTGCATATTATAGCGCGGACAGGTTATTTGTCCGAATCCGGATTGAAATTATAGTAGACATCCCACTGACCGAGCGGCATGATCCTGCCGATGACCTTGCCCATGATGTACTTCTCGTCGATAAATCCGACAACTCTCATGCGGCTGTCCGTCGAGTCGTTTCTGTTGTCGCCCATGACAAAGAGCATACCCTCGGGCACGGTTGCGGGAAATTCTATATTGCCGCGGGAATATGTAGGCTCGAGAGTATATTTTTCGTCGAGCGCCTTGCCGTCAACATAGACAACGCCTTTTTCCGTGTCGATATCCACCGTCTGACCGCCGACCGCTATAACGCGCTTTATCAGCGTCTTATGCATGGCGTTGGGCTGGGCGACGATAACTATATCGCCGTAATCAAATGAGCGCTTGAGCGAGCTTATCGCCACGGTATCGCCGTTGTTGAGCGTCGGGTTCATCGACGCGCCGGAGACGACGAGCACGCGGGTCACAAAAGTGAAAACAATGGCTATCACCGCGACCGCCGACACAACGACGGAGACTATATCATAGATATTGCTGACCGTCTTTGAATTCTTCGGCTGCTTTTTAAAGTCAGCCTGCTCTTCCGTATTCATTTGAAGTTCATTATTTTCCTGCATAACAGTCCGCCTTCAAATCTCAAGCCTTGCGGCTCAGTTTTTGATTATTTCAATCTTGTCAAACGGGTAGAACCTGAAAACGACCTTGCCGAGAACCTTGTTCTCGTTTATAAAGCCGATATCAGTCGAACGCGAATCGAGGGAATCGTTCCTGTTATCTCCGAGAACAAAGAGCTTGCCCTCGGGAACGGTCACGGGAAAAGTCATATCATAGCTCAGATTCGTCGGAGTGTTCACATACGGCTCGTCGAGCACCTGACCGTTGACGCTGACGGTGCCTTTATAGAAATCTATATCCACCGTGTCGCCGCCGACCGCGATAACGCGCTTTATTATCGACTCATCCTTGCGCGTGGCGTGGGAGATTATTATAACATCGCCGCGCTCGTAGCCGGAAAAGCTATGTACGCACGCGACCCTGTCGCCGTCGCTGAAGCTCGGAAGCATGGAGTTGCCGATAACCGCGGCAGGTCTGAACACGAGCGAGAACAACAGTATGAGGATAATAACAGCCGACTCAAGCGTGGCAACTACGTCATATACTATGCCCCACAGTTTTTGATTCCGCTCGGGCAGCTCTTCTCCGCTGTCTGCCTCCCGCGAGAGTGCGGCAGGATATTCAAATTTGAACCAATATTCCTCGACTCTGCGCATTGCCCTGCAAACCCCGTTTAAAGTGAAAAAAGGTGTAACAAATAAATGTTACACCCTCATTCGCACAATTATTTGACCTGGCTCTTAACTCTTGCGGCCTTACCGACTCTGTCTCTGAGGTAATAGAGCTTGCTTCTGCGGACCTTACCGCTTCTGATGAGCTCAACCTTAGCAACGTTGGGTGAATGTACCGGGAAGACTCTCTCGACGCCGACACCGTAGGAAACTCTGCGAACGGTGAAGGTCTCGGAAACGCCCGAACCCTTGCGGGCAATAACGGTTCCTTCAAAAGCCTGAATTCTTTCTCTCTCGCCCTCGCGGATCTTAACGGAAACCTTTACGGTGTCGCCGATCTTGATCTGGGGGATCTCGTCGCCTGTCTTAAGCGAATCCTGTGCAATAACTTTGAGTGCGTCCATTTTATATTCCTCCGTTGATTTTCAGACGTTCGTAACAAATTAGATGAAAGAGGAGCGCCCGCTTTAATGTGGTGCGGCCATGCCGCTTCGGCATTAAACCCCGTCATCGAAGCTGTGACGGATAACAAATGCTTAGATATTTTAGCACAAAGTGCCGGACAATGCAAGTGTTTTTTGATTTTATTTTTCGCGGCGCAGGCAATATTAGATATAAAAGTATAGTCTGCGTTTCGTCAGTTCATGACAGGCTCATATTATACCGCATATATCGTCAAAAATCAAACCGATAGTAATACTTACAATAAATTTCAAGCCGAATGTTTTTTTAGGCTATTGACAAAGTGTATACGAAAGAGTAGAATAGCTGTCGAAATTTAATATTTCCTTATTAAGAGCGGCTGAGGGAACAGGCCCTGTGAAGCCCGGCAACCTGATTATTCAAGGTGCTAAATCCTGCGGTGCAGACCGGAAGATAAGGCCGGCGGCGGAAAAATTCCGTATCGCCCAAAAGTGCTTAGCGGTTTCGCCAAGCGCTTTTTTTATTTGTCAGAAGGAGGACAAAAACATGGCAAACTACTTTTTCACATCCGAATCCGTAACGGGCGGACATCCCGATAAGATCTGCGACCAGATCTCCGACGCAGTCCTCGACGCTATCCTCGCCGAGGACAAGAACGGCAGAGTTGCCTGCGAGTGCTGCTGCACGACCGGCATGGTCATGATAATGGGCGAGATAACCACGAGCGCGAAGATAGACATCCCCTCGATAGCGCGCCGGGTTATCTGCGACATCGGCTATGACAGCCCCGAAAAGGGCTTCGACGGCCACACCTGCGCTATACTTACAACTATAGACAAGCAGTCCCCCGACATCGCCCTCGGCGTTGACCGTCAGGGCGCGGGCGACCAGGGAATGATGTTCGGCTATGCGTGCCGCGAGACTCCGGAGCTTATGCCCCTGCCCATCTCGCTCGCCCATAAGCTCGCCGCTCAGCTGACGAAAGTCCGCGCGGACGGCACTCTCCCCTATCTTAGACCCGACGGAAAAACTCAGGTCACGGTCGAGTATGCCGAGGACGGCACTCCCGTAAGAATCGACGCTGTTGTCGTATCCTCTCAGCACGCCGCATATATCGAGACCGAGACGCTTCGCCGCGACATTGAAAAGAATGTTATCCGCGAGATCATCCCCGCAGACATGATGGACGACAAGACGAAGATATTCATCAACCCCACCGGACGCTTTGTCACCGGCGGTCCTCAGGGCGACAGCGGCCTCACCGGCAGAAAGATAATCGTTGACACCTACGGCGGATATTCACGCCACGGCGGCGGCGCATTCTCCGGCAAGGACCCGACAAAGGTCGACCGCTCCGCAGCATATGCCGCAAGATACATGGCAAAGAACATCGTCGCCGCAGGTCTTGCAGACAAGTGCGAAGTTGAAATCGCCTACGCTATCGGCGTTGACGAGCCCGTCTCCGTTTTTGTTGACAGCTTCGGCACCGGCATTATCCCCGACTCCGAGATAGCCGCCGCCGCGAACGAGGTCTTTGATCTCCGCCCGGCTTCGATAATCAAGGAGCTCGACCTCCGCCGCCCGATTTATCGTCAGGTAGCCGCTCTCGGCCATGTCGGCAGAACCGATATCGACCTGCCCTGGGAGCACACCGACAAGGTCAATGCCCTCAAGGGAGCCGCAGGCATAAAATAAGATATGCGTAAAATAAGATATATTTAAAATATATTATTGTATAGCAAACCGCCGCAAGGAAAAATCCTTGCGGCGGTTGATTTTTATTTTACTTTATCCCCTGCAGCTGTCCTTGCCGCATTTTTTGCAATGCAGATGACTCCTGTCCGGCGTGAGATAATATTCCGCACCGCAGTACGGGCAGCGCACCGTATCCACACCCTTGAACATAGCTATAGACAAGGAAAGAAACACGGCGGCGGCGAGATAGAAGAATATCGCCGAGGTTATCGGCACTATCACGACAACTATTGCAAACGACGGAACGACAATGCCGAGCACAATAAACACAGCCGTCAACAGTAAAAGCAGCACCGCGGCAACGGGGCGTTTTTTCCGTCCGATTATATTGAATTTTTCAAGAGTTTTGATGCGTTCGTCGTTGCTTTTCATTCCGCGCCTCCACACTTTTGCTGACCGTCGGTCACCTTGTGACATTTTTATTATAGCACAAGCAAAATAAGAGTCAATAGCGCAGGACGATATTTTTTAAATCATGATATTATCGGCTAATTTTAAAGTTGAAGGCAAGAGGGCGACACATCACTGCCGAGCAAATAAAAAGTCGCCGTTTCCGAACTGAATTGATATCGAATCCGGCTTTCGTTTGAACCCCTCAGTCACTTCGTTCAAAGTAAGTATTGGCGGATATCATCCACCCGCGAAATCACACGATTTTATTGATACGCACCGCTACCGCGACAGCGGCACGATATGAAATTGTATAATTCACCCTATGCCTTCGCGTCCTACTATAATCAAATGATATACACTGCCCGCGTGGCTCCCCTGCAGGGGAGCCGGATTGGCGAAGCCAAGACTGAGAGGTCAACCGCTCGGTCAAAAAATAAGAATTAATTTTAAGCCATGTTTTACAGCCTCCCCGCAAGCTCGGCGATATCGGTTATCTCGGAGCTGAGTTCAAGGAGATATTTTCGTGAATCTTCATCGCGCAGGAGGTATTCGCCGGCGCAGCGCACGGCTCTGTAAAAACGCCGGTCGATTTTCTCCGGGCAGCGGAGCAGCGGACACATACCCGCGCGCGGGTCGGGCACAGGCACTATAACAATTTCATTTTCGCGCTCGACCGCGAGCGGAAACAGAGGGAATATCCTGCACGCAAGCGGTCTTTTGCGCCTGTCGCAGCCGCCGCGGCAGACGACAACAGGCTCACCGAAGTTGCCCTCGGAATCATTTATTTCAAAATCTTTGCAGTTTTCGAGCAGCTCTTTTTCGCCCGGGAACAGACCCATGCCGTCATTGTCCCCGCCGGAGCAGCAGCGTGCCGAACAGAGCTTTCCGCAATTAAAAGGCTTGAGCGGGGTTATATTTTCAAGCTCATCGAGCGCCTTTTGCAGCCCGCTTTTGAAATTATTTTTCATATTTCTACCCCTCCGAGCACTTCGCCGACCTTGCCGCAGATCAATAGATCGGCTCGCGAATCCGCCGAAGTCGGGCTCATATTGATAACTACAAGATGCTTGCCGTTGAAGTAATTCACAAGCCCCGCTGCGGGGTAGACAACCATGCTCGTCCCCGCGATTATCAGCGTGTCGGCTGAGGCTATCGCGCTGACCGCGCCGCGCACCGTCTCGTCATCAAGCGCCTCTTCATAGAGCACGACATCGGGCTTTATCACCCCGCCGCAGGAGCAGTGCGGCACGCCCTCGCTTTTTATCATATAATTAACGTCGAAGCTCCTGCCGCATCGCGTGCAGTAGTTTCTGAGCACGCTTCCGTGCAGTTCAAACACATTTTTGCTCCCCGCTGCCTGATGCAGACCGTCTATGTTCTGGGTCACGACCGCCGAGAGTATGCCCTTTTCTTCAAGCTCGGCGAGCTTTCTGTGCGCGGCGTTCGGCTTTGCAGAGACGGCATAGGAGAGTATTTTGTCGCGATAGAATCTGTAGAAATCCTCCGTCTTGCGCTCAAAGAAAGTGTGGCTGAGCATCTGCTCGGGCGGGTAGTCATATTTCTGATTATACAGCCCGTCAACGCTTCTGAAATCGGGTATACCGCTCTCCGTTGAAACGCCCGCTCCGCCGAAAAATACGAGCGAACGGGACTGCGATATTATCTGCGAAAGTTCGTTTTTCATCTGTATCACTCCGTTTCTGTCGATATAATTATACCATTTTTCGCACGAAATCAAAATATTTTTTACAGATGCGGCTCGAAAAATCCACAGTATTTTTATAGATATTCAACAAACTTCGGCTTTTTCGGGATTTTTTTGAGATTTTCTATTTACAAACGCTTTTCATGCTGTTATCATAGGGACAACAAGACAGTGAGGTCATCATTATGAAGCTTTCAGCAAAACTGACAGCTAAATATTTTCCCTATTACTTTAGCTTTACCTACTTTTACGGTAAGGCTTATTTGCGTTTGACCGCAGACAGGGAAATGACAGCACCGAGCCGCGCTTGAGGCGCACAAAACTTGGTAATCTCCCCCGCAGTTGAACGCTGCGGGGGTTTTTTATTTTACAAATTTTCACCGGAGGGAAAAACAATGGTAGTTATTCTTAGAGAAAATTACAACGAAGAGCAGCGCGACAATCTTGTGAACTGGCTTGAAAGCCTCGGCATCACGGTTCACAGCAGCCTCGGCGAGCACAACACCGTGCTCGGACTCGTCGGCGACACATCGGGAATCGACATCGACCTTATCAAGGCTCTCGATATCGTCGAGGATGTCAAGAGAATCCAGGAGCCGTACAAGAACGCGAACAGAAAGTTCCATCCCGAAGATACGGTAGTCGTCATCGACGAAGAAAAAGATATCAAAATCGGCGGCGGCAACTTCCAGATCATCGCGGGTCCCTGCTCCGTTGAATCAGAAGAGCAGGTATGCGGTATCGCGCAGGCGGTTCAGAAGTCCGGCGCAACTCTGCTTCGCGGCGGCGCGTTCAAGCCCCGCACCTCGCCCTACGCTTTCCAGGGACTGCGCGCAGAGGGTCTCAAGCTCCTGCTCGAGGCAAAGAAGCTGACCGGCATGCCGATAGTCACTGAAATCATGGATCTGTCTCAGCTGCCGCTGTTCGACGATGTCGATGTTATTCAGGTCGGCGCGCGCAACATGCAGAACTTCGAGCTCTTAAAGCAGCTCGGTCATATCAACAAGCCCATACTTCTCAAGCGCGGACTTGCGAGCACTCTGCAGGAGCTGCTGATGAGCGCCGAATACATCATGGCGGGCGGCAACATGAACGTTATCCTCTGCGAGCGCGGAATCAGAACTTTCGAGACTTACACCAGAAACACCCTCGATGTTTCCGCCGTTCCCGCTATCAAAACCCTCTCGCATCTGCCGATAATCGTCGACCCCAGCCATGCGACCGGCATCTCGAAGCTTGTAAAGCCCATGGCCTTTGCAGCCACCGCCGCCGGAGCGGACGGACTTATTATTGAAGTCCACAATGACCCCGAGCACGCACTCTGCGACGGTCCGCAGTCGCTGACCCCCGAGGCGTTCGACGATGTGGTCAAGGGCGTCAACAGCATCCGCCCGTTCGCATATAAAATGTAAGGTTGCCAACAGTCTGTCGAAAGGATATAATAATTATGAAAACAGCAGTTATAGGCCTCGGACTCATAGGCGGGTCAATGGCAAAAGCGTTCAAAGACAACACGGACAGCGAGGTTTACGGTCTTGATATAAACGAGAGCGTCATGCTCAAGGCGAAGCTCGTCGGCGCGATAGACGGCGAACTGACGGACGATATCCTCGCGCAGTGCGACAGAGTTATAATCGCGCTCTATCCCGAATCAACGGTCGAATTTCTTCAGAGCAAGGCGGACATAATCAAAAAAGGTGCAGTCGTTATAGACTGCTCCGGTGTAAAGCGATATGTCTTTACACCCGCTCACGAGCTTGCAAAAGCCCACGGCTTTGAATTCATCGGCGGACACCCGATGGCGGGCGTCGAGAGATGGGGGTTTGACAGCTCGTTCGGCATGCTGTTCAACAACGCTTCGATGATCCTGACCCCCGACGGCGGCACGGACATCGCACTGCTGCACGAGATAAAGCAGATGTTCCTCTCGATAGGCTTCGGCAGCATCACCGTTGTTTCTCCCGAACAGCACGACAGAATTATCGCCTACACTTCTCAGCTCGCGCACGTCGTTGCAAGCGCATATATCAAGAGCCCGACCGCACTCGAGCACACTGGCATGAGCGCGGGCAGCTATAAAGACATGACGCGCGTCGCGTCGCTCAACTCAAATATGTGGAGCGAGCTGTTCCTCGAAAACGGCGACAATCTTTTGAACGAAATAGATAACATTATAAATAATCTGACCGAATACCGCGACGCGATAGCGTCAAACGACAGGGCGAAGCTCGAAGCCCTGCTCGAGGACGGCACGAAGAGAAAAGCCATCTGCGGATAAAAAACAGGAGTGAAGACCATGCAGACCGTAAAAGTCAGGGCATCGACCGAATACGATGTGCTCATTGAGCGCGGGATATTAAAAAAAGCCGGAGAGCTTATAAAAGAATACACGGGCGCCGGCAGAGCTTTGCTGATAACCGACCGCACGGTGGACGGGCTATATTCCCGCGCCGCGCTCGAGTCGCTGAAAAGCGCGGGGATAAACTGCGAAAAGTTCGTCTTTGAGGACGGCGAGGAGCACAAGAGCCTCAAAACAGTCGGCGACATCCTCTCGTTCGCGGCGCAGCTCAGCCTCAACCGAAGCGATATATTCATAGCCCTCGGCGGCGGAATAGTCGGCGATGTAACCGGCTTTGCGGCGAGCGCGTATCTGCGCGGAGTCAGATTCGTCCAGATACCGACGACGCTTTTGGCGGCGGTCGATTCCTCGGTCGGCGGCAAGACGGGAGTCAATCTCCCCGAGGGCAAGAACCTCGCCGGGGCATTTCATCAGCCGTCGCTCGTTTTGTGCGACCCCGATTGCTTCGACACGCTGAGCGATTCGCTCTTTGCCGACGGCGCGGCGGAGAGCATAAAATACGGCATAATCTCCGATGAAAGTCTTTTTGAAATTTTCGAGTCAGGCGACGTAAAAGGCAATATAGAGAACATCGTGCGCCGCTGCGTCGAGATAAAAAGCGACATAGTCTCGCGCGATGAATTTGACACGGGCGAGCGTCAGAAGCTCAATCTCGGACATACGCTCGGCCACGCAATAGAGCGGTGCAGCGATTTCGCTGTTTCGCACGGTCACGCGGTGGCGATAGGCACAGTTCGCGCCTGTATCGCGGCGCAGAAGCTCGGCGTGTGCAAAGATAATATATCGGAGCGCGTGAAAAAAGTTATGGCACGAAACGGGCTCCCCGTCTCGACCGATATTCCCGTTCATGAGCTCGCGGGAGTCATGCACCGCGACAAAAAATGCAGCTCGGCGGGAATAAATCTCATTCTGCCGACTAAAATCGGCGAGTGCATCCTATATAAGACAAGCCCGGACGAGCTCGAAAGCATATATTCTCTTTGACGGAGGGCGCAATGGATATCATAATAACACCGGGCAAGCTTCGGGGCACTCTCGAAGCTCCGCCGTCGAAGTCGCACGCGCACAGGCTGATGACAGCCGTGGCGCTCGCAGGCAAAAAAAATTCCGAATCGCTCTGCACCTCCGAGGACACGCGCGCAACCTTTCGCTGTCTCAATGAGCTGCATGACGGCAGCATTCTCGACTGCGGCGAGAGCGGAACGACTCTGCGCTTCCTGCTCCCCGTCGCCTCGGCGCTCAGAATAAATGCAGAATTCATCGGCCACGGCAGGCTGCCGGAGCGCCCGATGTCGGCACTCAACAATGCGCTCAGAGAAAACGGCGCAGTGATTTCTGCTGATAATCTGCCGATAAAAGTCTCGGGGCAGCTTCATCCGGGCGTGTTCAGCGTTCCCGGAAACATCAGCTCGCAGTTCATATCGGGTCTGCTTTTCGCCCTGCCGCTGCTTGACGGCGACAGCGAAATAGTAATAGAGGGCAAGCGCGAATCGGTCGGATATATTGACATGACGCTCGATACGCTCAGAAGCTTTTCTATTAATATAGAAGAGACCCAGAGCGGATACAAAATAAAAGGTCCGCAAAAATATATCGAGCCCGACTCCCCGCGCGTTCAGGGCGACTGGTCGAACGCCGCGTTTTTCCTTTGCGCAGGCGCACTCGGCGGAGAGACGGATATCACGGGGCTGTCACCCGACAGCCGACAGAGCGACCGCGCGATTGTGAGTATACTGAGAGACTTCGGCGCGGATGTAAAATGCGGCGATATGATTTCAGTCCGAGGAAATGGGCTTCGCGGCATTAAAATAGATATTTCGCAGTGTCCCGATCTCTTCCCGACCCTCGCGGCAACCGCATGTGCGGCTTTGGGAGATACGATATTTACAAACGCCGCGCGGCTAAGAATAAAAGAGAGCGACCGCATCGAGGCGATCGAAAAGATGATAAATTCACTCGGCGGTTTCGCCGAAAGCACGGAGGATTCCCTGACCGTCCGCGGCACGGGCATGCTCCCGGGCGGCGAGGTCGATTCGTTCAACGATCACCGCATCGTCATGGCGGCGGCAGTCGCGGCGTGCATATGCGAAAAAACCGTTGTTATACATGACGCGCAGGCGGTGAACAAATCATATCCGAACTTCTTTGAAGACTACAGAAAACTGGGAGGCAAAGCGGATGTCATCTGAAAACGGACAGAACATAAAGCTCACGGTGTTCGGCGAATCGCACGCGAGCGCAGTCGGAGTTGTTATTGAGGGACTGCCCGCGGGCGAAGCGATAGACGAGGAGCAGATAATGCAGTTCATGCGCCGCAGAATGGGCGGCAAGGCGTGGAGCACTCCGCGAAAAGAGGAGGACAGGCCTGAATTTCTGTGCGGTCTGCTCGGCGGCAGAACCACGGGTGCGGCGCTCTGCGCGATAATACGCAACAGTAACATCCGTCCTGCGGACTACGAAAACATAAAAAATATCCCGCGTCCGTCCCATGCGGACTACCCCGCGTTCGTCAAATACGGCGGCGCGAATGACCGAAGCGGCGGCGGGCAGTTTTCCGGCAGGCTGACGGCTCCCCTGTGCGTCGCAGGCGCGATAAGCGAACAGATACTCGCGCGAAAGGGCATAAAAGTTGCCGCGCATCTCTCGCGTGCGGCGGGCATCGACGACACGCCGTTTGACCCCTGCAACCCGGACAACGGGATTTTTGACAAGCTCAAAACAAAACTCTTCCCCACCATTGACGACAAGGCGGGCGAAGAGATGACGAAGAAAATAATCGAGGCAAAAGAGTCGCTCGACTCCGTCGGAGGAATAGTCGAATGTGCGGTCACGGGGCTCGGCGCGGGGCTCGGCGACCCGATATTCGGCTCGGTCGAGAGCAGGATATCTTCAATGATATTCGGCATCGGCGGCGTGCGCGGAATCGAGTTCGGCGCAGGATTCTCTGCGGCGGACATGACCGGGAGCGTCCACAACGACCCCTACTGCCTCATTGACGACAAGATAAAAACGGTCACGAACAACCACGGCGGCATCATCGGCGGACTCACGAGCGGAATGCCGATAATATTCAGAGCGGCGTTCAAGCCGACCCCGTCGATAGGTCTGCCGCAGAGGAGCGTCGATCTCGATTCGCTCGAAGAGACCCGCCTCGAAGTCAGAGGCAGGCACGACCCGTGCATCGCGGTGCGCGCAGTCCCCTGCGTCGAAGCGGCGGCGGCAGTGACCGTCCTTGATATGGTGCTCGGCAAGTAAATTCATACGGAGATGGTAAAAATGGAGCTTTCAGACTACAGAAAAGAACTTGACTCAATTGACGCGCAGATGCTTGAGCTTTTCAAGCAGCGGATGAATACCGTGCGCGGCGTTGCGGAATATAAAAAAGAAAACAAGCTGCCCGTCCTCCAGCAGGGCAGAGAGCGCGAGATTCTTGCCGCCGCGGCGGCGGGAGCAGGCGAAGAGCTCGAAGACTACGCCCGCACATTTTTCGCGACCCTCATGGATGTCAGCCGCTCTTATCAGGAGAGACTGACCGCAAAAGGCGGCGTTATCTCGAAAACTATAACCGATGCGCTCAAAAACACCCCGCCGATATTCCCGAAGCACGGCACCGTCGCCTGTCAGGGCGTTGAGGGCGCATATTCCCAGCTCGCCTGCGACAAGCTCTTTACTGCTCCGTCCATCTCATATTTCAAGAATTTCGAGGGCGTGTTCGCCGCCGTTGAACAGGGGCTGTGCGAATACGGTATTCTCCCGATTGAAAACAGCACCTACGGCACGGTAAACGAGGTCTATGACCTGATGAAAAATTACCGTTTCCATATTGTAAGAAGCATCAAACTCAAAGTTGACCACTCCCTGCTCGTCCTGCCCGGCACCGAGCTCAAAGATGTCAAGGAGATATTCTCCCACGAGCAGGCAATCGGCCAGTGCTCTGAGTTTCTCAAGGCGCACCCCGGCATAAAAGTCACCGTGTGCGACAACACCGCCGCCGCGGCAAAGATGCTCCACGAGAGCGGCAGGCACGACGCCGCGTCTATTTCGTCGGCGGGCTGCGCAAATCTCTACGGTCTGAAAAAGCTCGACACCCGCGTTCAGAACACGGACGGCAACTTCACCCGTTTTATCTGCATCTCAAAGAAAGCCATGATCTTCCCCGGCGCAGACAGAATAAGCCTCATGCTCTCCCTGCCGCACAGACCCGGCTCGCTCTATTCGCTCATCTCGAAGTTCTCCGTCCTCGGACTCAACCTCACAAAGCTTGAGAGCCGTCCGATAGCCGGCAGTGACTTTGAATTCATGTTCTATTTCGATATCGAAGCGTCCGTATATTCCCCCGCAGTCCTTGCCCTGCTCGACGAACTTTCGGACAGCCCGGAGCTGTTCGTGTTCCTCGGCAGCTATTCGGAGGTCTGACATGAAGTGCGCACTCATCGGCGAAAGACTCGGTCACAGCTACTCGAAGCTCATTCACGAGGCGTTCGGGCTGTATTCATATGAACTGGTCAGCCTGCCGAAAGACAAGGTAGGCAAGTTCATGGAGGATGAAGAATTTGACGCATTCAATGTGACTATTCCATATAAGCGCACGGTCATGCCCTACTGCTCATACATCAGCCCGGAGGTTCAAAAAATAGGCAGCGTCAACACCGTTGTCAGAACATCGGACGGGCTTCACGGATTCAACACCGATTATTTCGGCTTCAAATCCATGGCGGAGCGCGCGGGAATAGATTTTGCGGGCAAAAAGGTCGTCATTCTCGGCAGCGGCGGCACCTCGCTGACCGCGAGAGCCGTGGCATCGGACGGCGGCGCAGAGAGAATAACCGTAGTCTCCCGCTCCGGCGAATACAACTACGATAATCTCGAAAAGCTCGCCGACTGCGAAGTACTGATAAACACAACGCCTGTCGGAATGTATCCGAACAACGGCAGCTCGGCGGTGAATCTCGACAAATTTCCGCACTGCGAGGCGGTGCTCGATGTGATATATAACCCGCTGCGCACTCAGCTTATCATGCAGGCGCTCGAACACGGGATAAAATGCTCGGGCGGGCTCTATATGCTCGTCGCGCAGGCGGCGCAGAGTGCAAAATATTTCTGCTCCGCCGAGATAGGCAAAGAAGAAATCGAGCGTGTATTCCGTTCGCTCGCGCTTGATGTTCAGAATATAGTCCTCGTCGGTATGCCCGGATGCGGCAAGACGACCGTCGCCGAAGAGCTCTCGAAGCTCACCGGGCGAAAGGCGGTCGACACGGATTCGCTCGTCGAAGAATCGGCGGGAATGAGCGTACCGGAAATATTCTCGCAATACGGCGAGAAACGCTTCAGGGAGCTTGAAGCGCAGGCTGTCCGCAGCGCGGCAAAAGAAAAAGGGCTGATAATCGCAACAGGCGGCGGCGCGGTGCTCGACCCCGGAAATGTCCGCGCGCTCAAGGGCAACGGGCGCATATATTATCTCAAGCGAGACCTCGATCTGCTCTCGCTCGACGGCAGACCGCTCTCGAAGAGCCGCGAAACGCTTGATAAAATGTTCGAGGCGCGCAACCCGATATATTCAAATTGCGCGGACGCGGCAATTAACAATGATTTATCCCCTGTGTTGACCGCACAGCGGATAAAGGACGAGCTCGGCTCGTCCGATATATAGGAGACAGGTTTGGCAAAAGGGAGCAGAAATTCTGCTCCCTTTTGTCCTTTTCATATTGCTTGTAGCGAAGTTTGTCAAAGGTATTTTCTAAATTAAACGGTTAATATAAAAGTAGAGAAAATCAAACCGACAAACTGGAAGTTGCCGTTGTGAAGGTTATGCTCATTTTGCGTTATTACTCTTCCGAACTCCGTCATTCATTTTTTTCACTTTGCGTTTCCATACAAAATATTGAACGAGCCAAGTGATGACGAAAATTGCAACGAATATTCCTACATATGAAAGAATACCAATGGCATTATGCTTCATCCAATTCGTAATATAGGCAATCGGAAACATCGTAACACAGGCAATGGAAAAGTAAATTCCGCTTTGCTTTGCAAGGCTCCACGAATCAATTTCCCAAATAACGGAAGCCATTGCAAAGCCTGTACCCAAAATTCCGCAGAGAATTGTTTGAAGAATAACTGCGTTTAATTCATTTTTCATTGTATCAATCAGCTCAGGGGTGACAGGATAGAACGAACCATCTCCTATGCACATTGATATAATCACAGTTATTACAAAACCGATAGCAATGCCGAGAGGGAATCCGAGAAGCCCACGCTGAATCATCTTTTTTTTCATTTTTATCACCTCATATTCCTAATAATTGTTTGATCTTGGCGACAAAACGCCTTGAAACATAAGTAACCGTCCCATTTGAAAGCGTAACACAAATTGTTCCTGCAAAGCTTAAATCAAAACCCTTGACTTTTCTCAGATTGATAATATCCGAGTTTGATATTCGGACAAAAAAGTTGCTGTCCAGCCGCTGCTCCATTTCGTAAAGCCGCAGACTGAGCGTGTACTCACCGTGATTTGTTTCGGCAAACACTTTGCCTGATGCAGCAAAAATGCGGTAAATATCAAACGGCTCCAACACTTCGACAATATCATCTTTGAATCCGGCAATCATTTTCGGCTGCTCGTCTGAAAGCCTTTTCATGATTTCATTGATTTCGTCGGTCATTTTGTTTGTCACAACGATGATTTTGGGTTCCTTGCAGTTCTCATCTAACTTGATTTCAATTTGCATTTGCTCACCTCCTCTTTGTTACGGTTACAGTATAAGAAAATCGAGAATTGATTTCCACCGATTCTCGATAGGTGGTCGTTTTCAGACCATAGACGGTAGATTATATAAATAATCTTCCTCATCAAAATCCGATTTGTTGAGCCGATGCTCAGTATAGCACACTCGTGCCTCAATCGCAAGCGATCCGCAAGGGCGCACTCACTCACCACCTGCCCAAGATCGGGCGGCGGCAGTGATTATATCGGTAAGTTTCAAAGACTGTTTTCAGCAAAATGGATTGAAGATAAATACTATATTAAAGATATCTAAAATTTCCCCGGCCAGCGCAATGTGACCGGGGAATAATTATTTATTCAACCGCGCTTTAAAGCTTTTCATCATGTCCTCGACACCTGCGGCGAACGCGGACGCGGTGTGCGCGCCGATGGAAAACATCTCCTGATAATGAGCGTAGTCTTTGAAAAACAGCTTTTCAGCGAGCTTGCCGTAGCCCGCGAAGAACATGCAGTAGTCATTGTCCGGGATGATATATCCGAGCGCGTCGTTCGCGAGCCCGAAAACCGCCGTGTCCCCGCCGACGATATCACAGAGGCTTTTGAAGCTGCTCGCCCTGTTTGTAATGCTGTTTTCCGCGAGCATATCTCCTGTGCCGCTGACGAGACCGGGTGTTATCTCACCAGGCACAAGCAGGGCTTTGAACTCGCCGCCGAGTTCGAGATATCCCGTCTCCGTCTCAAGTTCATATATTCCCTTTGCGGGTCTTGTCATATCAAAGCACGCGAAGCCGAGCTTCCCGATTATCTTTTCGAGCGGATTATCGACCCTGAGCGCCGTTTCTTTGTGTATTGAAACAAGCTTCGGCTCAAGCTCGCGCTCTTCGACAGTGCATTTGCCTATTCTTTCGACGGCGCTTTTATACGCTTCACCGCTGTTTTTCGGCGAGAGCAGAGAATTTTGTTCTATTTCTTCGCACTCTTTCGTCATTGCGAGAACGAGCTTTCCAAGATCGCGCCCGAGAGCCTCGGTCTGGCGTGTAAAGTTCTCTTCCTTTACTCCGCCCGCTCCCCTGTTTGGGTATATTCCGTTAACCGCGCCGTTGATAAAAATGAAGTTTTTGCCCGCCGAGTTTATCTCACGCTCCATATAGAACGGAAAATCGGCGGAGAGCATATCGCCGCGGTTGTTTTTTATCCGCAGTCCGTTTGCGTATGGGTGCGCGCCGAAGTTGACCAGAACTGTCGGGCGGCTCGCGCCGTTGTCGGGCACGAAGCGCAGGCGGTTGAGGCGCGGCGAATATTCGCGCGGCGGACGCTTGGCGAAGATGAAATCCTTTATCCCGTACTCGCTCAGAGTCATGTCGCCATACGGCTTTTTTGCCGAATATTTTTCGAGCTTTTCGACGCTGTTTTCGCCTATCTGCGCCGCAAAAAGCCGACCCGGTTCCATATTTCTCACCGCCTCGGCGACGGCTTTTTTCGTCTTTTCGACTATAAGATCAATAAACGCTCCGTCAACGCTCGGCAAGGGCTGCGAGTGCGTTATCAGCCTTGATATATTTTCAAAAAACTTCTTCCCTGTCACGCTCCATATGCCCATGGTGTCTATCGAGCTGTGGGCGTGGGTAGAAAAAATATTGATATATCCGACATTATTCGTGCGGCAGAACGAATCAAGCTCGCTTCGTATGCGGCGAACGACCGTGTTTGTGAGCCCGATGCAGTCAACGGCGCAGAACACCTCAGCCGCCCTTTCCTCGCCGTCGCTTATGGCTATCGCCCGCACTTTTATATCATCAAGCACGCCGCGAACCCTGCGCGGCGGAACAGACAGGTTGCCGCCGATATAATAATTTTTCGCATCAATATCCGGCGGCGTTATGCTCCGTTCGGAGAAGCCGAGATACCAACTGTCGCCGGCAGTGTCAGCGATGCGTATTGTATCTTCGCGCTCATCTTTCGGTTTTTCCGTTTTGAATCCGGGCGGCTCGGGCAGAATTCTATTCAGCCCGCTCAAAAAAACCGTCAACCCCTGCTGCGCCCTGAATGCGCGGGCGGCGCCTTTTTTGAATTTCTCATCAAAAGTATACATATCTCACCTCGCGAGCAAGCAAAGCTAATTGCATTTACATTATAAATTATTCCGACGCATGCTTTTTTGTCATTGTCCGTGCCGTATGCGGCATATTATTCCTGTGCCCGCTTCTCTTCTTTCTCTATAATACAATGTTTAGAAGAATATCGCAACCCCGGTTTATTCACGGTTCGTACAAATTTTCTTTACTTTGATTTAATGAATTTTTACTATTCAGTACACAATCGGATGTTATTATGTCAGTGTAGTGAGAGGGAAGAAAAGCCAGACGGCTACCAACTACGAAAGGACATCAGCAAGATGAAAAGCAAAAACTGCGTTCTCGTCTGTGTAACTCCGCAGAGCAAATGTGAACAGCTGATCCGTTCCGGGTCGCTGATAGCGCAGCAGTACGGTGTGCCGCTCGAAGTTCTCAGCGTGTTCCACGAGAGGGACGGATTCAGCCCCGATCCCGCAGTGCTTGAAGATCTGTACGAATGCGCAAAAAACGAAAACGCTCAGATGAGCGTATATTTTAACGACAGTCCGGCTATCCTCGCCGCAGTCATCGCCAAAAAGAAAGGCGCCGTTGACATCGTCACCGGATTCCCGAAAGAGAGAAGCACGCATTTCGTCTCCGCCCTGCACACCCTTGTGCCGGATATCCAGATAAGCATGGTTGATGTTGACGACAACGGCAAAATCTATCGCATGATCCCTCAGGAAGCCCAGCCGCACTATGAAATGATCGGCGCTCAGGGCGTATAAACAAGACAACCACAAACTTTTCCGGTTTTTTCATTGTTATTCTCCAAAAGCCAAGACAGCGAACAGAGCAATCTGTCCGCTGTCTTGGCTTTTTATCTGAAGAACCCGTGTAAAGCCGATAAGCTTTACTCCTCATTTACTGTTTCAACGCCTTTATCGGCGGTTTTGCACAGGTGGACGCTCTTGACGAGCCCGCTCTTTTCGAGCTCGGCGCGGCATTTTTCGGCTTCGCTCTCCGACTCGAACAGTCCGAAAACGGTCGGACCGCTTCCGCTCATCTGCGCGAGCGAACTGCCGTGGCGGCGCATGATGCTCTTTATTCTCACGCGCTCCGGCACTTCTATCGTCTGCTCAAACACATTGCCCGCCTGGCGGCAGATACCCTCGAAATCGGCGTTCGCCGCAGCGTCGAGCATGCCGACCTTGTTCGGATGATATATGAAGCTCGCGGAATCAAAATCGCCGTAGGCGCGTGCGGTCGAGACGCCCGTTGCGGGCTTTGCGAGCACGACGAAGCAGCTTTTGAGCGGCGGAAGATGCGAAAGGATACCGCCCGTGTGCTGTGAGAGCATAGTGCCGCCCGCGATGCAGAAGGGCACATCGCTGCCGATCTTCAGCCCGATATCGCAGAGCCTATGTGTGCCCATATCCATCCCGAAAAGCCTGTCGAGTCCGACTATAACTCCCGCGCCGTCCGCGCTTCCGCCGGCAAGACCCGCTTCAAACGGAATATTTTTTTCAATGTGTATGTCAACTCCCCTGCCGCTGAGCCCCGCTTCTTCGAGAAAAGCCTGCGCCGCGCGGTAGGCTATGTTCTTGCTGTCGGTCGGCAGAGCCGGCTCGGAGCAGGTAAGGCGGATGATACCCTCGCCGTTCTCCTGCACAGTCACCGTGTCCGCAAGCGAGACCGACTGCATGACCATGAACAGCGAGTGATAGCCGTTCGGCAGTTTTGCCAGAATGTCGAGAAAGAGATTTATTTTTGCGTTTGCCCTGAATTCGATCTTCATGACTGCACCTCTCTTTTTACTCTATCGGAATCTGCACGGGCTGGCGGTTCTGGAACAGCGTCACGCAGTCGAATCCGCTGCGCTGCGCTATCTCCATGCCGACATCGACTCCCGTGCCGATATCTTTTGCATAGTGGGCGTCCGAGCCGACGGTCACAAACTCACCGCCGAGCTGTTTAAAGCGCCTGACAACATCCTCTTCGGGCATAGTTTTGCCGAGCTTCTGCCTGAGCCCCGAGGTGTTTATTTCGAGCGCCTTTTCGTTCTTGACGAGCAGAGAAAGAATCTCATCGACTTTGTCCGAAAACTTCGACATATCAACGGGTATGCCGTGCTCGCCGACGATATACCGAAGCGGATATGTCATATGCGCCAGGGTATCGAACTTCGCCCAGCGCGCGAGCTTTATAAGCTCGTCAAAATATTTATTCATCAGGTCGGTTATATCCCACTGGGAATAATCAAGATACATAAAATCCTGTTCATTCTGAAAATTATGCACCGAGCCTATAACCATATCATATGGCAGATTCGCGAGTATCTCCTCCGAGGTCGCGACATCGTACATCGGCTGACCGAGCTCCACGCCCGCGCAGACGAGCAGCTTCCCGCGAAACGCCGAGCGCGCCTTTGTGACATCGATAAAAGACTGGAGCGCCACGCGGTCATAGTGATCCCGTCTGTAAGCGTCCGCCTCGACATGGTCGGTAAAAGCTATCGCCCGAAGCCCCGCCATTTCGGCGCATTCGCACATATACATCGCCGAATGATGTCCGTCGGGTGAGTTGTCGGTATGAACATGAGTGTCGATAATTCTTTGCGGCATCGCGCTTCCTCCATGATACTGACGGTAAAGTATACAATATGATAACATATTTTTCCGCCCAGTAACAGTATTAAACACAAAAAAGTTCAAATTGTTCAACCGCTATTGAGAATGGGCATAAAATATGGTAGAATATCTTGATATCAGATGTATATAAGTAATTCTGATAAGTGCACAGGAAAGGAAGAATAAAAATGAGAGCTGTCATGACTGTTACGGGCAAGGACATAATCGGTATCCTCGCAGAGGTGTCCGGAAAATGCTCGGAACTCAATGTAAACATAACCGAAGTGACGCAGAGCGTCCTGCAGGATCTTTTCTGCATGATAATGCTCGTTGACACGGAGAAATGCTCCGTGCCGCTGTCCGAATTTTCCGATATAATGAGCCGCCTCGGCCGCGAGCACGGGCTCGATATCCATGTTATGCACGAGGACGTGTTCGACTCGATGTATCACGTCTGATCTACGCACCTGAGAGGATCCTTACTATGATAAACACAAGAGACATTCTCGAAACGATACATATGATCGAGGATGAAAACTTAGATATACGCACAATAACCATGGGCATCTCCCTGCTCGACTGCTGCTCGCAGGATATCGACGACTCCTGCCGCAGAGTCTACGACAAGATAGCGCGCAAGGCGGAAAATCTTGTCAGGGTCGGCTGCGAGATTGAAAAAGAGTACGGCGTGCCGATAATCAACAAGCGCGTCGCAGTCACCCCCATCGCCATGCTTGCCGCCGCATCGGGCGGCGACCCGGTGAAATACGCACTCACGCTCGAAAAGGCGGCGCAGGCTGTCGGAGTCAACTTCATCGGCGGATATTCCGCACTCGTTCAAAAGGGCTTCGCCCCCGGAGACGAGGCACTCATCAACAGCATACCCGAGGCGCTCGCGAGAACCGAGCATGTCTGCTCGAGCATAAATATAGGCTCGACAAAGGCGGGCATAAACATGGATGCGGTCGCGCTCATGGGCAAGATTATCAGAAAGACCGCCGAGCTCACCGCCGACGACAACTGCATCGGCGCGGCAAAGCTCGTTGTGTTCTGCAACGCACCCGAGGATAACCCGTTCATGGCTGGCGCATTTCACGGCCCCGGCGAACCTGAGAGCGTGATAAATGTCGGCGTATCGGGTCCCGGCGTTGTCCGCTGCGCCCTCAAGAAGATTCCCGACGGCAACCTCACAGACGTTGCCGACACGATAAAAAAGACTGCATTTAAAATAACCCGCCTCGGTCAGCTCATCGCGAGCGAGGCTTCGCGCAGGCTCGATGTGCCTTTCGGCATAGTCGACCTCTCACTCGCGCCCACGCCCGCAGTCGGCGACTCCGTGGCGCATATACTCGAAGAGATAGGTCTCGAACAGTGCGGCGCTCACGGCACAACAGCGGCGCTCGCCCTGCTCAACGACGCAGTCAAAAAGGGCGGCACGATGGCATCGTCGCATGTCGGCGGTCTCTCCGGCGCGTTTATCCCCGTCACCGAGGACGCCGGAATGATAGACGCCGCGCGCGCGGGCACACTGAAGATAGAGAAGCTCGAAGCGATGACGGCGGTCTGCTCCGTCGGTCTCGATATGATAGTCGTTCCCGGCGACACAACCGCAGAAGTTCTCTCGGCGGTTATCGCAGATGAGGCGGCTATCGGCATGGTGAACTCCAAGACGACTGCGGTCAGGCTCATTCCCGCCATCGGCAAGAATGCCGGCGAGGAGCTGAACTTCGGCGGACTGCTCGGCTCGGGTCCGATAATGCCGCTCAACACCGCATCTCCCGCAAAGATGATCTCGCGCGGCGGACGCATACCCGCTCCGCTCCAGAGCCTCAAAAACTGATTAAAAAGGAAGTTTTTCAATGAAGGTACTCGTCACAGGCGCCAACGGACAGCTCGGCTACGATGTTATAAAACGCCTGAACGCCCTCGGGGATGAACCCGTCGGCGCGGACAGAGAAGAGTTCGACATCACGGACGGCAAGGCAACGGAGGATTATATCACCGCTCTGCGCCCCGACGCCATCGTACACTGCGCCGCCTATACCGCAGTCGACAAAGCAGAAGATGACCGCGACACCTGCCGCAAGGTCAACGTCGACGGCACGAGAAACATTGCCCTCGCCTGCGAAAAAATCGGTGCAAAGCTCGTCTATATCAGCTCCGACTATGTTTTCGGCGGCAGCGGCACTCAGCCGCTTGAAATCGACGCGCCGAAAGACCCGCAGAATATCTACGGAATAACAAAGCTCGGCGGCGAGGAAGAGGCTAAGAAATGCCAAAAGCACTTCATTGTGCGCACCTCGTGGGTGTTCGGAATAAACGGCGGCAACTTCGTAAAGACTATGCTCCGGCTCGCCGACTCGCACGAGAAGCTGACAGTCGTTGACGACCAGACCGGTTCGCCGACTTATACCCCCGACCTTGCAAGGCTTATCTGCGACATGATAAAAACCGAAAAATACGGCACATATCACGCCTCGAACGAGGGCTACTGCACATGGGCGGAGTTCGCAAAGGAGATAATGCGTCAGGCGGGGAAAGCGACTGAAATAGTCCCCTGCACCACCGCCGAATATCCCGCGAAGGCAAAGCGCCCGGAGAATTCGCGCCTTTCAAAGAAGTGCCTTGACGATGCGGGCTTTGACCGCCTGCCGCCGTGGCAGGATGCGCTCGCAAGATTTCTCAAAGAGCTTGATTTAGCATGATGTTTTTAGTATAATAAATTGATGGACAACCAGTTTGACTTCTTATTTTTGAAGGGAGGACTTTCCTTGATAAGACTTGAAAATCATCTCGGCGTTATCGAGATATCTCAGCCCTATTTCGCGTCCCTCATCGGCAATGCCGCCTCCTCTTGCTTCGGAGTTGCGGGCATGGCCAACAGCAATATGCGCCAGGGTCTGCGTTCCGTCTTTAAAAAGAACGGTCATTTCGCCGACCAGGGCATCTCCGTGCGCAAGGACGGCGAGGGTCTTATTGTTGACCTGCACATAATCGTGTCCTACGGAGTCAACATATCCGCCATATGCCAAAGCATCGTCAACAAAGTCAGATACACAGTCGAAGAGGCTACGGGACTTGAGGTTCACGCAGTCAATGTCTATGTTGACGGAATGAAGAACGAATAAAACCGATTTACGGCCGCACGACAACGGCTGTCCGGGGAGGAAAATAAATGACAATCACAGGAGCAATTCTGCGCAACGCAGTTATCTACGCGGCGCAATTAATCACTTCTCACCGCCAGGAGATAGACGCGCTCAACGTCTTTCCCGTGCCTGACGGCGACACCGGCACAAATATGTCCATGACCATAACCAACGCCTCGCGCGAGGTCAGGGTCAAGGATGACAGCGAGAGCGTCTCGGCTGTTGCAAGCTGTGTGGCTTCAGGTCTGCTGCGCGGCGCAAGAGGCAACTCCGGCGTTATCCTCTCGCTCATATTCCGCGGAATTTCCAAGGGGCTCAAGGGTCTTGACGAGGCTGACGGTGCAGCGATAGCCTCCGCGCTCGAGCACGGCAGTTCCTCGGCATATAAAGCAGTCATGAAGCCCACCGAGGGCACAATTCTCACCGTTATCCGCACGGCGTCCGAGTATGCCCGCAAGGCAGTGAACGACGGCGAGACGGACGCAGTCAAGGTGTTTGACATCGGTCTCGAGGGCGCGAAAGCCGCCCTTGCCGACACGCCGAATATCCTCCCCGTGCTCAAAAAAGCAGGCGTTGTTGACGCAGGCGGCAGCGGACTTGTCTGCATTTTCACCGCGATGTCCGATGTGTTCCACGGCAAGGAAGTGAACCTTGACGCCGACGAGGCGGAGGAAGCGAAAAGCGAAGAGAAAGCGGTCGAACACTCCGCAGACAGCCGCTACACCTACTGCGCGGAGTTCATCTCCCGCCGCGAGAGCGACAAGGATATCCGCGAGCTGCGCGCATATCTCGAAGCTATCGGCGAGTGCGTCTCCGTCACGGATGACGGAAAGAATATAACCGTCCATGTCCACACGAACGCGCCCGGAAAGGCGATTCAGAAGGGCATCGAATACGGTCAGCTGACCAATATAAAAGTTGAGAATATGCATCAGGAGCATCAGAACGCCTCATGGGGTTCTGCGCCCGAGGATCAGCCCGAGCCGATGAAGGCGGTCGAGCCGACGAAACCGTTCGGCTATGTTGCGGTCGCGTCCGGCGAGGGTCTGTGCGAGCTGTTCACCGAGCTCGGCGCGGATCAGATAGTCAGCGGCGGACAGACGATGAACCCGAGCACAGACGATCTGCTCAAGGCGGTTCTCGCGACCCCCGCAGAGCATGTCTATATTCTCCCCAACAATAAAAATATTATCATGGCGGCAGAGCAGGTCGATCCCCTGACCGACCGTGACGTGCGCGTGCTGCACACAAAGACCATTCCGCAGGGCATCGCCGCGCTGCTCAACGTTGACGACACACTCTCCGCGGAGGAGAATCATCTCGCGATGATGAAAGCCGCCGAGAAGATTTCAACCGGCCTTGTCACCTTTGCCGCACGCGACAGCTCGATAGACGGCCAGTCCGTCAAAGAGGGTCAGATTCTCGGCATGGAAAACGGCAAGATAACCACCGTCGAGTCGAATGTCATTCAGGCGGCGTACAAGGTCACAAAGCACCTGTTCAAGCGCGGAACTTCCTCGCTTGTCACGCTGATCTACGGCAACGGCACCACCGAAGAGGAAGCCGAGGAGCTCGCCTCCCTGCTGACCGCGAAATTCGGCTCCGATATCGAGGTCTCTGTTATAAACGGCGGTCAGCCCGTCTATTATTTCATAATTTCGGTCGAATAAGATGAAGCTCGATACTGATATAAAATACTTAAAGGGCGTTGGCGAGAGGCGCGCCGCGATGCTGTCGCGGCTTGGCGTCTCTGATGTCAACGCCCTCGTGCGTCTCTATCCGCGCGTCTACGAGGACTGGAGCCGGATAAAAAGCATAAACGAGGCGCAGATAGGCGAGATATGCTGCATAAAAGGCATTGTGGGTTCGCCTGTGCGCAAGAATCTCATTCGTAAAGGCTTGACACTTTACAAGACAGAGATCACCGATGGCAGCGGGATAATGGGCATCACCATTTTCAACAGCCGCTTTGCGGCAGAAAAGCTCACCGAGGGCGACGAGTTTCTGTTCTTCGGTCGAGTCGGCGGCAACCTTTACCGCAAGGAGATGAACTCGCCGGAAATAGAACCCGCCGAGGGTGCGGACAGAATAAGACCGATATATCCGCAGACGCATGGGCTCAACTCAAAGATGATAGAGAAGCTTGTCCGCACGGCGCTTGCTGAGTGCCGGGACGAGCTTGTTGACCCGATTCCGCTATGGCTGCGCGAAAAATACTGCCTGATGAATCTGCCGGATTCACTTTGGAACATTCATTTTCCGAAGAGCCCGGATTATCTCGAAGAGGCACGGCGCAGGCTGATATTCGAAGAGCTGTTAATATTACAGCTCGGGCTTGAAAAAATGCGCTCGCAGACTCAGAAGAACGCGGGCGCGATAATAGAGCGCGATTTCAGCGACGAATATTTTTCGCATCTCCCCTTCTCACCGACCGGTGCACAGCGCAGAACGGTAAAAGAAGCCATGCGGGACATGATGAGCGGCAGGCAGATGAACCGTCTGCTCCAGGGAGATGTCGGCTCGGGCAAGACTGCGGTCGCCGCCGCGCTCGTCTATTCGGCGGCTAAGAATTCTATGCAGTCGGCTCTCATGGCACCCACGGAGGTGCTCGCCGAACAGCACTATAAAACTTTCTTGAAGCTCTTTGAGGGCTGCGGAATAAATGTCGAACTGCTCACAGGGTCGGACACCGCTGCGCAGAAAAGGCGAAAAAAAGAAGCCCTCAAAGCGGGCGAAATCGACCTGCTCATCGGCACTCACGCAATAATCCAGTCGGATGTTGAGTTCAAGTCCCTCGCGCTCGTCATAACCGACGAGCAGCACCGTTTCGGCGTCGAGCAAAGAAACGCACTCGGCGAAAAGGGCGAGAATCCGCATCTCTATGTCATGTCGGCAACGCCCATTCCGCGCACGCTGGCGCTGATAATCTACGGCGAACTGGACATATCAATTCTCGACGAGATGCCGCCCGGCAGGCAGAAAATCGAGACTTACGCCGTCACCTCGGAGCTGCGGCAAAGAGCATATAACTATGTTAAAAAACACCTCGACGCGGGGCGGCAGGGGTATATAATCTGCCCGCTCGTTGACGAGGGCGAGAGCGACACGGAACTCGCCTCCGCCGTGAAATACGCCGACGAACTACAACGCGGCGATTTTCGCGGCTACACGGTCGGGCTGATGCACGGCAAGATGAAGAGCGTGGACAAGAAAAAAGTTATGGAGTCGTTCTCCAAAGGCGAAACGCAGCTACTCGTCTCGACGACGGTCATCGAAGTCGGCGTCGACGTGCCGAACGCCGTGATTATGGTTATTGAAAACGCCGAGCGCTTCGGGCTCTCTCAGCTGCATCAGCTCAGAGGGCGCATCGGGCGCGGGCAATATAAATCCACCTGCATCCTCATCACGGACGCCAAAAACGACACGGCGCAGCGACGCATGAAGGTCATGGAGACGACGACAGACGGATTCAAAATAGCGGACGAAGACCTCAAGCTGCGCGGTCCGGGCGAATTTTTCGGCTCGCGCCAGCACGGACTGCCCGAGATGAAAATTGCCGACATGCTCGAAGACAGAAGCACGCTCGAAGAGACGCAGCGAGCGGCAAAGGAAATCATGGCGCGCGACCCGGAGCTTTCATCGCCCGAAAGCGCGGCTCTGAAAAACGAGATCCAGCGGCTTTTCGACGCAGTCGGAAGCGCAGGAATGAACTGAAAAGTCCGTATTGTCTCAAAAAATTGTTTATAAACAATTTCAGTCCCGGCAGTGATATCTTTTGTATATATAATTATTTGTTTATCACTCGAGTTGTAGCAAAGTAAAAGTAAGTGACCGGCTGATTTTTATAATCAGGCTTCCCATAGCCGCGCCGCAGTGCTCGATAAGCCAACGGAGACGAGCGAGGGAACGGCTTGCGAAGCAAGACGCACGAGCACGCATTCGTTCAAGCTCCGGCGCGTTTGTGTGCGAATGTGCCGAGCAACTGATTGGGAGCCGCAAGCTATGTACTGCGGCGCGGCGTTGCGGGGGGTACATGGGGATTCCCCCTGTTTTGCTTTTCTTTTGCAGGCGTTTTCTTTTTCAAATAAAAAGAAAATGCCGAAACGCGGGTAGTATACATCCTTTGATTAGAGTGCGTAGCGAAGGTAGAAGCTAATTATCAATAAATTACAATTGCTATAACCCTGTATCGGCTGCGCCGATAGCGGACAGCCGCAAGGGCTGTCCCTACGGTCGGTAAAATCAAAAATTCCGTGCCGCTATCGCGGCAGCGGTGCGTCGAGGTCGCCGCACCCTACAAGATGCACGACAATAAATCACCGCAGATTTCGCAGATGGATAATATCCGTCCCTACTGCACAACTTTGGGCGAAGCGAAATAACCCCTCAGTCTTGGCTTCGCCAATCCAGCTCCCCTGCATGGGAGCCAAAATAGATTATTCGACAAACAACGTGCTTCTACGCACATTTCGGCGTCCCGTACCATCTGCAATTCTGCGTGGCATAACAGCATAAACCCCGACTACAAATCATAGTCGGGGTTTGTTATTTGGTTTATGCCGAATATGCCTCTTATTTCGGCAGGTTGGCGAACAGCTTTACATTGTCGAATGTATATGTATACTTGCCGTCCTCAATGCCATGGATTATCTCGCAGACCTTGTCGTTATACGGAGTCGGCACACCGTACTTTCTGCCGTAGGCGCAGACAACACCGTTTATCGCATCAACTTCGCACTTCTTGCCCTTTTCAAGGTCCTGGAGCATACTCGCCTTTAAGAGCCTGTGCTTCTTGATGCAAATCGGGATGAGCGCAAAGGATATCTTCTTCTTTATGCCGTTGCCCTTGTAGTCGAGAAGCTTGACGATATCCTTGCCCTGAACCGGCTCGATTTTTATTCCCGCCGCCGCGGCAACATCGATGCACTCTTTTATAAGGTTCTGACAGCAGACACGGGAGGTCTTGTTCTCTGCGGCGTCGCCGAAAGTGCCGCCGATAACGGCGGACATACCGCTGAACGCGGCGTTGATGAGCAGCTTCGACCAGCGGACGCCCATGAAGTTATCCTCAACCTCGACGGGGCACATCTTCTCAAGCAGAGCCTTGACCTGCATGAGCTTTTCGTCCTTTTGACCGTTCATCCTGCCCAGACCGAAGCTCATGCTGTCGGGCTCGCTCGTGAGCTCCGACACACCCTTGCCGTGGAGCGTTGCACCCCATGCGACGGTGCAGCCCATCGTTCTGTCCTCGCCAACGACCTCGGAGACAGAGAGCTCCGGCAGTCCGTTCTGAAGCGTGCAGACGATGCAGTCGTCGGTCATATTCTTCTGAAGCTTCTTTAAAACATTGACATTGTCGAGCTGCTTTGTCAGCAGGATTATCAGCTCATATTTTTCGGTCATCTCGTCGGGAGTCAGCGCGTGAACCGGGACGGTCATATTGACAGTGCCAATTATCTTCGCGCCATTTTTGTTGAGCGCGTCGACATGTTCGCGGTTGCGCGTGATAAGATCGACATCCACGCCCGCCTTTGCGAGATATGCGCCGAGCACGGTGCCGAGCGACCCTGCGCCGTAAATTGCGGTTTTCATAGAAATCCCCTCTTTGATAAAATTTTATCGATATGATTATATCACGCAGAGCGGCGATTTACAAGAAAACTTTTCGTTCCCTGCGGAGTATGTCCGCGAGAATTATTTTGATTTATCCCAATAGGGGTAATCGGTAAACACGAACTTTCCCTCCGCATTTTTCCCTGTCGGCAGCTTGACATAGATGATATCGTCAACCGAGCGTTTTCTTACGGCCATAACAACCGTGAAATTCCCGTTGCCGTCATCCTCGACGTGATGCATCCAGCTGTTATAGGAGACTTCGCCGTCGTTTTTCTTATATGCTACATATATGTTGTCGTTATGCTCTATCAAATCCCTGTCGGCAACAGCTTGGCTCAGTATTTTATCTGTAAACTCCTCGGAAAAGACCTCTAAAAATTTTTTGCGGACCTCTTCCATCGTGGTCACATACCGGCATGGGGGGAACATTGGAATATACTTTCTGAATCTTATTGTCACGGGCTTCTCCCCGGCGGAATACTCGCCCGCAAAATTCAGAGTCAGCCAGAGGCTTCGCGCCTTATCTGCCAAATCCCGCGCGTCGGTCTCATGCAGAATAGACCCGTCCTCGGGATAAAGCTCATACCTGTTTATGCCGTGCAGGCTTTCGATTATTGCTCGCTTGTCGCTCTCATAGGTCTCCCAAAGCGCAAGCGCGGCATCGGAAACTTTTTCCGAGTATGCGTTTATCCGATAATGGTCGCGCGCCGTAACAAACAGGGTGTTTTCGTCCGAAACAAGCCGCCCCACTTCCACTCTGCCCTTGTAGGAGTCCGAGGAATAGCCGTTGCCGGTATCGATTATAAAGAACGTGAGCTCATCGCCGTCCGTTTTATCGACTGAAAACGCCACCATGCCCTCCGAAAAACTGGCGCTGACTACGCCTACCCAACTTTTGGGCAGCGAAATCGCATAGCTCCCTTCGGAAAACTCGGTGCTTCTTATTTTATTCGAGGTTATCAGCCTGTTAATCCCGGCTCTTAATGTTTGGTAATTTTTCGGGAAGTTGTTGCTCCCGCTCGCCTCAATCTCCGTTCCGTCCGACAAGACAGCAGAAAAGCTCATCGAGCTTCCGTCGAGAACGCCGGGGGGATTTGCGCCTCGGAAGCCCGCCCATTCATCTATTCTGCAATTTCCGAACAGGGCGCACACCTCGCGGTAGAGATTCTCGTCCCCGTCAACCGAGCGGATGACATCGCGGGATTCGACAAAGCAGGACAGCTCGTTATCCCAGTCGTTCGAGCTCATATAATACTCAAGATGTACTCCGTCCTCTGTTTTGCATCCCTCATACACGGCGTTCTGTGCCGAGCAGTTGTTCTCCGTCAGCTTAAAGCTTTTAAATTCCATAGGATCGCCTCCGTAGTCATTGTTCTGTTTCGATGAGCACGCGGGAAAAATCAGCAAGAGAATGCACACGAGTACAAAAGAAATAAAGCGCTTTTTCATTTTCCTGTTACCTTTCCTTGATATGCCGCACTGCGCCAAAAGAGCAAGGGCTTCGGTTCTCTTATATCCGTTATATTTTCTGTTCCGAACAAGTCACTCCTTTATAAGCTCATTTCTCAATATTAATTATATCATAACGCATTGATTTTTCAAGAAATAGCCGCAAACTCGAGAGTTTGCCTCCAAAAAAAGCTGCCGGGCACAAAAAGCCCTTTAAAAATGCAGAAAAACTCCCGAACAGCAATGCTGTCCGGGAGCTGATATTCGTCTTGTAAGCGGTAAAAATTCAGCGCTTCGAGAACTGGGGTGCACGGCGAGCGCCCTTGAGACCGTACTTCTTTCTTTCGGTCATTCTCGGGTCTCTGGTCAGGAAGCCTGCCTTCTTGAGTGCGGGGCGAAGCTCTGCATCATACTGAAGGAGTGCTCTGGAAATACCGTGGCGGATAGCACCTGCCTGGCCGGTCACGCCACCGCCGTTGACGCGGCAGATGACATCGAGCTTTTCGCTGGTGCCTGTAAGAGCGAGAGGCTGGCGGACGATGAGCTTGAGGGTCTCAAGGCCGAAATAATTGTCAATCTCTCTGTCGTTGATGATGATCTTGCCGGTGCCGGCATAAAGACGGACTCTGGCGACTGATTTCTTTCTGCGGCCTGTGCCGTAGAAGTAAGGAACTGAATCGTACATTATTTATTGCCTCCCTTCATTAAAGAGCCCACTCTTCGGGCTTCTGTGCTTCGTGCTTGTGCTCAGCGCCTCTGTAAACGCGGAGTCTGGTCAGAGCGGTGCGGCCCAGAGTAGAATCGGGCAGCATACCCTTAACTGCAAGCTCGACAGCGAACTCGGGCTTTGTCTTCATGAGGGTGCTGTACTTGACCTCTTTCATGTTGCCGATATAGCCGGTGTGATGATAATACATCTTCTGGTTGAGCTTGTTGCCGGTGAGGACAGCCTTCTCAGCGTTGATGATGATTACATGATCGCCGCAGTCGGCGTGAGGAGCGAATGTGGGCTTATGCTTGCCGCGAAGAAGGACGGCAGCCTGAACTGCCACCTTGCCGAGAGGCTTACCGGCAGCATCGATGACATACCACTTACGGGTGATGTCGCCCGCTTTGGGCATATAAGTTGACATACTTGTTACCTCCGATTTCTTAATGCTACGATATATTACCACATCGCTCTATGCTTGTCAAGCACTTTTTCTTTAAATTTTAATTTATGTTTTGCTATCTCCGTTTTTCTCAAGTTTTCTCGTTTTTTCATACCATTTGCTCGCTTATGATTTACGAAAAAATTTTGCCGATAGCGCGATAAAATCGACAATCTGCCGCTCAAATTGACTTTATCCCCGGCATAGTATATAATAAATGTATTATATAAGCACACGGAGGCAGACATGAAAAAAGAAGAGATAAAGCGCATGAACGATCTCTATCACCTGTCGCAGGAGAGGGATCTGAGCGAAGAAGAATTCGCCGAATGGGAGGGTCTCAAAAAGCAGTATGTCGCCGATTTCAAGGCGAGCCTTACAGCCCAGCTCGACAATACATATATAATAGACGACAAAGGCAACAAGCGCAAGCTCGAAAAGAAGTCGGGCGACAAGTAATCTGCGCGGACACAAAAACGAAAGAGTGATATTATGTTTTGCAGAAATTGCGGAAAGCAGCTCGAAGACGGATTCAAGGTCTGCCCATATTGCGGCGAACCGGTGAGCCTCGCGGAGAGCGACGCCAGACGCGCGGCACAGGAGCAGACCGCCGCAGAAGATACTCAGCCCGTACATAATGATATTCCGAAAGAACCGGCTCCCCTGCCTGCTCCCGCACCTGTTCAGCCGAAAGCGAACAAGAAGCCCGAGCAGGAAAGCGAAAGCACCGGCGGATGGAAAGTTCTCGGATTTTTCCTCGGCTTCTTCGGTCCGCTGCTGTGGTTTCTGCCGTTCGTCAGCCTCGTGCTCTATCTAATATGGAAGAGCGACAAGCCGAAGGTCGCAAATGGTATCGGTCAGTTTACGCTGATAGGTCTCGCGGTCGGCGTGGGACTCGCAGTTATTATTGCGATAATCGTCGGAGTGCTGTTTGCGATAACCGCGTCGATGACTGTGTTTGAAATGATACGCAGCTTCTTCCACGGTTCGCTCGGCGGGATAAACGATCTCGTCAGAAGTCTCCCGTTCATCGACTGAGCAACATAAAAATATTGAAACCGCCCGTGTTTTTTCCTTCAGAAATTCGGGCGGTATTTTTTGCGCACTTTTGAATTTATTCATTGATATTCATTCAATATTCAGCAATTATTCATCGATTCATTTCCGCAAGCGGTAAAGCTTTCCTCCTTGCTAATGTGGATAACTATGTGGATAATGTGGATAACTTTTATGTTTTGATGACTATTCGGAATATATACGTAAAGTAAAAAACTTTACAGTTTGATTTTAATAACTATATGGAAATATTCTGCATAAGCCGCATATGCAGTGACAAAAAAATTAACCCGGTTGCAGGAAAACTTGCAGCCGGGTTTTATGCATAAAATTTTACGCGTGATTTTTGTCTATTTTGCTAACCTCAGACGTTCGCGAGAGCCGCGTCAAGATCGGCAATTATATCATCGACATTCTCTGTTCCGACGGAGAGTCTGACGAGATTTTCATAGACTCCGCAGTCGTCGAGCTCCTGCGCGGTGAGCTGGCGATGAGTTGTGCTCGCCGGGTGCAGACAGCAGGTGCGGCTGTCCGCAACATGGGTGACTATCGCCGCGAGCTTGAGGCTGTCCATGAATCTGACTGCGTCCTCTCTGCCGCCTTTTATTCTCAGCGAAATGACGCCGCAGGTGCCGTTGGGCATATACTTCTGCGCAAGGTCATAGTATTCGTCGCCCTCGAGGCCGGGATAGCGGACGGACTCGATCTTCGGATGAGCCTTCAGGAACTTTGCAACGGCGAGAGCGTTTGAGCAGTGGCGCGGCATACGCAGATGCAGAGTCTCAAGCCCGAGGTTGAGCAGGAATGCGTTCATCGGGGACTGAATTGAGCCAAGGTCGCGCATGAGCTGAGTCGTGCACTTTGTTATATATGCAGCCTTGCCGAACTGCTCGGTGTATACAACACCGTGGTACGAGTCGTCGGGAGTTGTAAGTCCCGGGAACTTGTCGTTCTGAGTCCAGTCGAAGTTGCCGCTGTCAACTATAACTCCGCCTACGCTTGTCGCGTGGCCGTCCATATATTTTGTGGTCGAATGGGTAACTATATCCGCGCCAAACTCAAACGGGCGGCAGTTTATCGGGGTTGGGAAAGTGTTGTCGACTATCAGCGGTACGCCGTGGGAATGAGCCGCTCGCGCATACTTCTCAATATCGAGCACAACGAGCGAGGGATTAGATATAGTCTCGGCAAAAACGGCTTTTGTGTTATCTTTGAATGCCGCGTTGAGCTCCTCCTCCGTCGCATCGGGGCGAACGAAAGTGAAATCGATGCCGAGCTTTTTCATCGTGACGTTGAAAAGATTGAAAGTTCCGCCGTATATCGCGGACGCGGCAACGACATGGTCGCCTGCGGAGCAGATATTGAAAACGGAGAAGAACGACGCCGCCTGGCCGGACGAAGTGAGCATCGCGCCGACACCGCCCTCAAGGTCGGCTATCTTCGCGGCTACGCAGTCGTTTGTCGGGTTCTGGAGACGGGTGTAGAAATATCCGGACTCCTGCAGATCGAAGAGCCTGCCCATCTGCTCGCTCGATTCGTATTTATATGTCGTGCTCTGGACTATCGGCACAACGCGCGGCTCGCCGTTTTTCGGAGTGTAGCCGGACTGCACGCACTTTGTTTCTATATTAAAGCTCATTTTGTCTCCTCCTTTTTGTCAGTCTTTGAGAAAATGACCCATAAGGTCGAAGCCGGGATCAACAAAATTGCCGGTCTCGGATGCTGATTTTTCATTTATGCTCGCAACGCCGCTGTCAAGCTCTTTGCCTTTACGGTAAATCAGATACGGCACGGGGTCGGATGCGTGGGTGCGGGTCGATATCGGGGTCGGATGATCCGGCAGAACCATGACTTTATAATCGTCCTGAGTGTTGAGATAGTCAAGGATTATAGGCATTATACGGCTGTCAATAAGCTCGATTGCTTTGACTTTATTTTCGGGCTCGTTTCTGTGGCCGCACTCGTCGGGAGCCTCGACATGGATATAGACAAGGTCCTGACCTTTACGCCATTCGTCGATTGCAGCGTTCGCTTTGCCCTCGAAATTCGTGTCGATATAGCCGGTTGCGCCCTCGACTTCGGGGGTGTTCATGCCGGCGCAGATGCCGATGCCCTTGAGCAGGTCAACTGCCGAGATGATGCTGCCTTTCACGCCGAACTTCTCTTCAAAGGACGGCAGAGCAGGACGGCTTCCCTCGCCCCAGAGCCAGATTGAATTTGCGGGGAGCTTGCCCTCGGCGATTCTCTTCTTGTTCACAGGGTGATCCTTCAGAAGGTCGTAGCTCTCGCGCATCATGGCAATGAGCTTTTCGGCGTTTGGAGAAGTCGAAAGATATTCGCCGATAACTCTGCCGGAGATATCATGCGGAGGGGTCATCTTGCCGAGATCCGTCGTGCCGTTATGTACGATAAGGCAATGACGATAAGCCACTCCGCTGTAAAAATCAAATTCGCTGCTGCCGAAATGCTCCTGCACGGTCTCGATTATCTGCGCCGCCTCTTCGGTCGAGATATCGCCGCCGGAGTAGTCGAGCATGGTCTTTGCGCCGTAATCCGCCTCGTCGCTCAAGGTGACAAGGTTGCAACGCAGAGCGATATCCGTTTCGCTCATCTTGACTCCGATGCTGACCGCCTCAAGGGGCGAGCGTCCTGTGTAGCACTTCTTCGGATCGAATCCGAGCACGCTCATATTTGCAACATCGCTGCCGGGTTTGAGTCCCGCGGCAACGGTTCTGACAAGTCCGACTTCACCCTTCGACGCGAGCGCATCGATATTGGGCTTCTTTGCAACTTCCATCGGCGTCTTGCCGCCGAGAGCCTCAACGGGATAATCCGCCATGCCGTCGCAGAGAACTACAGCATATTTCATATATCTTCACCCTTTCAGAGAATTTATGCACAAACGATGCATATCGGGCGCGACAAGTTCGGTTAGCATATGCATACTCGCCCGCCGCTGATTTAATTATATCATAAAGTATCAGCGCATTAAAGCAAAAATTAAGAGAGAATATACATATATACTATATAAAAAAGAGTGCAAAATGACGAAAAATTATTTGTCAAAATGCGCTTGCAGCATATAATTGAGCGAGGCACAATGATATAATCGATTTGGAAGAAATATTCAAAGGAGGATACATATGACGAGAAAATTATTCGCGCTTTTGCTCGCGTGCCTGCTGATTCTCATGAGCTTAACGGCGTGCGGCAGCAAAACGCCCGAAGCGGACACAACTGCGGCAGAAAACACAACTGCGGCAGAAGTCAACGCGCAGACGAGCGCAGAAGAGACGAACTCCGAAGCGGTATCCGAATCCGCAGAGGAGAGCACTGCTCAGAGCACGCAGAAACCGACGGCAGACAAGCCGGCATCGAAGCCCGCAGCAACTGCAAAATCGAATAATTCCGGTTCAGCTTCAAAAGGCAAGCTTGAAGTCAGCGCAGGAAGCGTAAAAAGCATCGCCGGCGCAAAAGTGCTCAGGGCGTGGAAGCTCAATTCAAACGGAGTGAATATAGAAATCCACCGAATAGCCTATGGGCCGCGGATAACTCAGGCTTTCAAAAAAGCGAACGCTGACGGCGCTATCGACTACGACAAGACAGTTACTTATCAGCCGGTAGTCAATATAGCGATAATCACCTGCTCGCCCGAGCACATCGGCATTGCATCGAGCCAACAGCTGCTCGGCACGAATGTCGGCAAGGTCGAAGATATGGGCAGAAAGAGCGGCGCGCTCATAGCGATAAACGGCGAGGCAGGCTCAACATATAAAAAAGGCGCTCCGACAATTCGCAGCGGCTCGGTAGTTTCGGCCGACGGCAGCGGGCAAAAGCGACTGTTGATCTACAGAAACGGCACATGGAAAGTCGAAACGCTCACAAACGAAAACTGCAAATCGTACATCTCGCAGGGCGTTTACAATTCCCTGCGCTACCAGTGGCAGGTCATAGCAAACGGCAAGGCGACCAACGAGCACGACACTTATTATCACAACCGCACGGTGTTCGCGCAGATATCGGAGAACAAGTATATCATGGCTGTCGGCGAATTCATGCCGCTCGACAATATGATGAAAGTTCTCATTGCATACGGAGCGAGAAACGCATTCCTGTTAAACGGGGGCAACTGCTCGTCGATGTATGTCAAGGGCATCGGCAACACGACCGGCACAAAAGCGACTCAACTCAAGAATCTCAACAAGCCGTGCGTTATCGAGAGCGAATTTTTCGCGGCAAACGGTATGCTCGGGCTCAACTCCGCCGGGAAGCAGAAGCTGGGCGGACCTTGCAACGAGCTCGACATAGTATATGTAAAATAAAGCAGAAGGGGTGAGACGATGAAAAAGGCTTTCAGAGCGGCTGCAATTGCGGCAATTCTGCTGTTTGCGCTGACATTTATCGGGAGCGCAAAAATCAAAAGCACATCGGCTCACCTGCTGTTTTCTTCGTCTGTCAGCGTCGGTGGAAATGAATCGCGGGAAGTCACGCTCAAGAGCGGCGACAGGATAGCCATCGGCTCATATCTCGGCGAGCCTATTGTATGGAGAGTCATCGAAACTGGCGACAAAACTCTGCTCATGAGCGAAAAAGTGCTGTGCTTCAGGGCGCTCGACCCGTCTGAGGACGGCATCGGCAGTTCCGATTATCTCGCCTCTCCCCTGCGCGCATGGCTCAATTCGGAGAGCGGATTTTTAAATCCGGAGAATTTTTCAGATAATGACCTTTCGCTCATATCTCCCGACCGAAACGGCGATTTGATATTCCTGCCGTCAAAAGATATGCTCAAAAATATAAGCACCGCCGACCGCCGCAGAAGCCCGACCGAGCAGTGCATCAAAAATGATACTTCGCGCTATTTAACTCTGCGCAAATACTGCTGGTATTGGACAAGCTCCCCGGTTTCGACAAATCAGAGCAGCGTTACGGCAGTCACCACGACCGGCGGATTCTATAAAACGCTCGCGGCGGACGAGCTGTGCGGCGTATGCCCGGCAATGTATCTTCGCAGCGGTATTCTCGTTCTTTGCGGAAGCGGAACCGCCGAAAATCCGTATGCGTTGGCGGGAGGTGGTGAAAGATGAGAGAAAAGCTGAAAGAATTTCAAAACTCTCCGCACTCGATAATCGCCGCATTCTCCGCCGCCGTGCTGTTTTTCTGCACGGTGTTCACGCGGCTGATCCTCAAAACCGACGACGGTCACTTTCTCGGCATACTCCACCGAAACGGATTCACGGTAACAAGCTGGCTGCACGAACGGTACACGACCGTGTCCGGGCGGATAGTCGGCGAATGGCTGATGATAAATTTTCTGCGTCTGCCGCTCATTTTCTGGAAGCTGTTCATCGCCGCGCTGATTATATATATAATGTATTTTCTCTGCCACCTGTCGGACTTTTTCGGCGAAAAGACAGATATAAGACAGAGATATATCTTCGCCTGCTCGGTGCCGTTGGCAGTATTCCTGCCATGCCTCAACCCGTCGGTGTTTTGGTTTGCGGGTTCGTTCACATTCCTCGTTCCGTTCGCCGCCTTGCTTATCGCGGTAACTCCGCTCACATTCGAGGTGTTCGGCGGGCGCGTGAATCCCATGGCATATGTCGCCGCCGCGATTGCTTCTGTCGTCGCGACATCTCAGGAGCAGTCCTGCGCCGCGGTGCTCGCGCTGCAAGTGATTCTGCTGATTTTTTCGGCATATCAATGCAAACTTGGATTCCGTCAATTCATCCCGCTCCTGCCGAGCGCAGTTTCCGCCGCGGTGTTAGTTCTCTCGCCCGGACTTCGCGGGCGCGGAGCGATGGAAGCGGCGTCGGGTTTTGAAAGATTCTCTAAAATGAATATATTCGAAAAACTGCTCTGCGGATTTTCAAATTATTTCGCATTTTCATTTTTCTTCTCGCTGATAACAGCAGCTGTTTTTCTCGTTCTGCTCGGCGCATCGGTATATGAAGCGTTCGGCGGTTCGCGGAAAATAAAGAAAATCACATCAGTCTTTGCAATATTCGCCTCGATGCTGTGCGTCGGAGTCAACGCCGCATATATTATTATCCGCCGCACCACCCCGGACAAGGGCTTTGAAAAGATGTTCAAGAGCGGCAATTATCTTCCGCTCGAACTCGCAGTTATCGCGCTCTGTTTTGTCTTTCTCTTTAGTATTTTCATTCTTATAGCGGCGCTCATCAAAAAGAACAAAAAGCTCGGTTTCACCGTCGGCGTACTGTTCAGCGCCGCTGTCTGCTGCGCCGCAGTGCTCGGATTCTCTTCGTCCGTCTACGCCTCTGGTCAGCGCGTATTTTACTTCACCGAGATGTTCACGCTCATCGCCTGCGCAGCGATGTATTCTTCACTTTCCGATAGCAAGGCGAAAAAATTCGCGGGATATGCAGTCCCGACAGCCGCATTTATTTTCTATATTATCAATTGTTTCACCTACACATTCCTTGAGATACCCATAATGGGTTAAAACAAATTGTAAAGCAATTTGCTTTACAATTTACACACCTATTTTTTAGCGCAAAAATCAAAGCTCCCATGCGACTTTCCCGATATATCAACACATTCTGGGACGCATGGGAGCTTTTGTTTTTTTATTTATAAATCATGTAAAGCTTAACAGCTTGTCATCAATGACCGTGCGGAACGACATCGAGTTTGTCATGCTCCTCGCCGAGATCGGCGCGCAGGAGCGCAAAAAACACTATCGCGAGCAATATTTCGGCGCACCAGATGGTCTTGCCGCCGAGATAGCCGCAAAGAAAAGTTGAAGCGACCGCGCCCGCGACAAACGAGCCTATCATCAGCAGATGCGCGAACATCTTGCCGCGCGCCTCTTTATTTCCGCTGCGAAGCCACTTGACGAGGTTCGAGCCGACCTGGCGGACATGGTTGGTGCAGAAGGTAGTCGCCATCGGAATCTTTTTCGCCTGGCGGAATGTATTGAACTGCATCGAAGCGATAAAATTCACAGCCACCTGGCAGATCTGCGGCGGCGCATCGTCCGGGACGAAGCCGAGCGCAAATATCCACGCCATTTCAAACGCCACGAACGCCGTGTCCCAGCGGACTATCTTGCGGCGGTTTATATGCTTGGGCAGGAATTCCGAAATGACCGTGCCGAGCAGATAAGCCGAAGCGGGCAGAAGATAATACAGCGCCTTGCGCCAGTTCCCGCGCCCGAGCTGAACCGCCATGAGCACGAAGTTCGCCGTCTGCGCGTTGCAGAACACGCCGCCCTTTTGAACATAAGTATATGCGCCGAAAAATCCGCCGACGGCTATCATAACGGCAAATATCCAGAGCTTTTCGCATTCGAGAAGCTCTTCCTCTTTTTTGAGAGCCTTTTCTTTCATCGTTCACCACACCGTTTCTTTTCTACAACGCATAAGTTTATCACTGCTCCCCGTCTCTGTCAAGGAACGGGAAATAGCCGCAGCATCTTGAAAAAAAGCCGTTTTCATGGTATTATTTAGGATATTATATATCATTATAGAATGCAATATATAAAAGAGGAGAATAGCATGTCAAAGCTTTTGAAGTATTTGAAAAAATACAAAATTGAAAGTATTCTCGCGCCGTTTTTCAAGCTCATTGAAGTGGCGTTCGAGCTGATTGTTCCGCTGATAGTCTCAACTATAATCGATGTCGGCATAGAGAACGGCGACAAGGTTTATATTATCAAACGCTGCCTGCTGCTCGGTCTGTTCGGCATACTGGGTCTTTGCAGTACACTTGTAGCGCAGTATTTCTCGGCGAAAGCGTCGGTCGGCTTCGCTACCGATATCCGCCACGCGCTCTTCCAGCATATCGGCAAGCTCTCTTATTCCCAGCTCGATTCGCTCGGCGCGCCGACGCTTATAACCCGCCTGACGGGCGACATAAACCAGGTGCAGACCGGAACAAACCTGACCCTGCGTCTCGTCCTGCGCTCGCCGTTCGTCGTATTCGGCGCGGTGATAATGGCGTTCACGGTCGATGTAAAATCGTCGCTCGTGTTTGTCGTTGCGGTGCCCGCTCTCGCTGCGGTCGTGTTCGCGATAATGCTCGTGTGCATACCGATGTACCGCAAGGTTCAGCAGAAACTGGACGGACTGCTGAGCAAGACGCGCGAAAACCTGCTCGGCACCCGCGTTGTCAGGGCGTTCTGCAAAGAGGAAGAGGAAATTGCGGACTTTGACGCGAAGAACAGCGCCCTGACCGAGATGCAGACGGCGGTCGGCAGGATATCCGCTTTCATGAACCCCGCAACCTTCGTGCTCATAAACCTCGCGATAATCGCGCTGATATATGTCGGCGCAATACGCGTTGATTCCGGCGCCATTTCGCGCGGCGCGGTCGTTGCGCTCTATAACTACATGTCACAGATCCTCGTTGAGCTGATAAAGCTCGCGAATCTCATAATCAGCGTCACAAAGGCGATAGCCTGCGGCAACCGAATTCAATCGGTGCTCGATATCGAGCCCGGCACCGTCCCCGGCACTGTCACCGACGGCAACGAAAACAGCGAATATTCAGTCGAGTTTGACAAGGCGTGCCTGTCATATAACGGCAGCGAAGAATCGCTGCACAATATCGACCTCAAAATAAAGCGCGGCAGCTCGATAGGTGTTATCGGCTCGACCGGCTCGGGCAAAACCTCGCTCGTCAATCTTATTCCGCGATTCTACGATGTCACCGGCGGCTGCGTGCTCGTTGACGGCGTTGACGTGCGCGACTACGACACAAAGGCTCTGCGCTCGAAAATAGGCGTCGTCTCGCAGAAAAAAGCCCTGTTCGCCGGCACTGTCAGGGATAATATCCGCTTCGGCAAGCAGGACGCCACAGACGAAGAAATCTGGCAGGCGCTCGAAACGGCGCAGGCAAAGCAGATGATAGAGGACAAGAGCGGGCAGCTCGACTTTGTCCTCGAACAGGAGGGCAAGAACCTCTCGGGCGGTCAGCGCCAAAGAATGACTATAGCCCGCGCCCTCGTCAGAAAACCAGAGGTGCTCATCCTCGACGATGCGGCGAGCGCACTCGACTACGCCACCGGTGCGGCGCTGAACAAGGCGCTGAGAAACACCGACTTTGCCCCGACTGTCATCACTGTGTCACAGCGCGTTGCGGCGATAAGAAACACCGATACCATAGTAGTCCTCGACGAGGGCGAGATAGTCGGCATGGGCACGAACGACGAGCTTCTGCGCTCGTGCGAGGTCTACAAAGAAATTTTCGATTCCCAGCTTGAAAAGGAGGATGCGTAACCGTGAAGAACAAAACCGTTTTCAAGCGCGTTATCGCGGTCATCGGCCGCTCAAAGCTTCTGCTGTTCCTTTCGCTCATCCTCTCCGTTGCAAGCGTCATTCTCTCGCTGTATATCCCCGTCCTCGCCGGACTCGCGATAGACGGAATAAAGTTGCACGGCAACGTTGATTTTGAAGTCATAAAGAAGTGTCTTTTCGGCATTCTGATCTGCGCCATAGTCGGCGGAGTGCTCCAGTGGGTGATGAACATCATCAACAACCGCATAGCTTATAACACCGTGCGCGATATACGCTCAAAGGCGTTTTCGCATATGCAGACCCTGCCCGTGGCGTTCGCCGATTCCCACCCCTACGGCGATATCGTCAGCCGCATAACGGCGGACGCGGAGCAGTTTGCCGACGGACTGATTCTCGGCTTTTCTCAGCTGTTCACGGGCATTGTCACGATAGCCGTGACGCTCGTTTTCATGCTCACTATATCGCCGCTCATCACTCTCGCGGTCGTAGTGCTGACCCCGATATCACTGTTCACGGCACGTTTTATAGCACGCCGTACTTATTCGATGTTCAAAAAGCAGTCCGAGACACGCGGCGAGCAGACCGCGCTCATCAACGAGATGATACAGAATCAAAAGACCGTTCAGGCGTTTTCATATGAAGACAGAGCGGTTGAAAGATTCGACGAGAGCAATGAAAAGCTGCGCAAATATTCGCTCAAATCCATATTCTTCTCGTCGCTTACAAACCCGACCACCAGATTTATCAACAATCTTATCTACGCCGTAGTCGGGCTCATGGGCGGAATATTCGCCATCGGCGGCATGGTGACCGTCGGCGGATTCGTCAGCTTCCTCGCCTACTCGAACCAGTACACAAAGCCGTTCAACGAGATTTCCGGCGTTGTGACAGAGCTTCAGAATGCCCTCGCCTGCGCGGCAAGAATATTCGAGCTCATAGACGAAAAGCCCGAGGAGTCAGACGAAAATTGCTCGGCGCTCAGCGACCCCGAGGGAAGCGTGGAGTTCGACAATGTCCGCTTCTCATATGACAAGAGCAAAAAGCTCATCGACGGCTTCGATTTCTTCGCCCCGTCCGGCAAGACAATAGCCGTTGTCGGTCCGACAGGATGCGGCAAGACTACGCTTATCAATCTCCTGCTCCGCTTCTACGACGTTGACGGCGGCAGTATAAAGGTTGACGGCGAGAATATAAATGACATCACACGCCACAGTCTCAGACACCATTTCGGCATGGTGCTCCAGGATACCTGGATAAAGAACGGCACCGTCCGCGAGAATATAGCGTTCGGCAAGCCCGACGCCACGGATGAAGAGATAATCGCCGCCGCCAAGGCAGCACGCGCTCACAGCTTTATAAAGCGCCTTAAAAACGGCTACGACACCGTCATCGGCGACGACGACGGACTCTCCGAGGGTGAAAGACAGCTGCTCTGCATCGCGCGCGTCATGCTCATGAAGCCGCCGATGCTCATCCTCGACGAGGCGACTTCATCGATAGACACCAGAACGGAATTGAAGGTTCAGGATGCGTTCAACACGCTCATGCAGGGACGCACCTCGTTCGTCGTGGCACACAGACTCTCGACCATCCGCCACGCCGACTGCATTCTCGTCATGAAAGACGGCAAGGTCGCCGAGCAGGGCACGCACGAGGAGCTGCTCGCGAAGAACGGATTCTATACAAAGCTCTATAACAGCCAGTTTGCGCAGTGAGCAAATCGGTCACATCGGCATCCGATAAACAGGGTGCCGATTTTTTGTTTCCTTGACGACGCGGGGAAACACAATGAATCTCGTCATATATTAAAAATCCCCACCCGTTTTCTTAATTGCAGCAGCACATTTAATTGACTCGCGGGGCAAAATATATTAATATATATTAAAGGGAAAGGATACCCGCTCCGCTATGCGGGCCAAAAGGAGACATTATGCTTAACATCAAAAACCTGACCAAAACCTACGGCGAGAAAAAGGCTGTTGACGACCTGACGCTGCATATCGCGCCCGGCGAGATATACGGCTTCATCGGCCACAACGGCGCGGGCAAGACCACAACGCTAAAATCCGTTGTCGGCATTTTGCAGTTCGACGAGGGCGAGATAACGATAAACGGCATCTCGATAAAAGATGACCCGCTCGCCTGCAAAAAAATCATAGCCTATATTCCCGATAATCCCGACCTCTACGAATACATGACGGGAATAAAATATCTGAACTTCATCGCTGATATTTTCGGCGTCAGCGCCGACGACCGCCGCGAGCGCATACATAAATATGCCGATATGTTCGGGCTGACCGACGACCTCGCGCAGCCCATCTCCGCATATTCCCACGGCATGAAGCAGAAGCTTGCAATAATCTCCGCGTGGATACACGAGCCCAAGCTCATAATCATGGACGAGCCCTTCGTCGGTCTCGATCCCGCCGCATCGCATCTGTTAAAAGGCATGATGCGCGAGGTCTGCAACTCCGGCGGCGCAATATTCTTCTCGACCCATGTGCTCGAAGTTGCTGAAAAGCTCTGCGACAAGGTCGCGATAATAAAAAGCGGAAAGCTCATTCGCTCCGGCACAATGGAAGAGGTCAAGGGCGACTCCAGCCTTGAGAACGTGTTCCTCGAACTGGAGGGAGAAGAATGCTGAAAACGCTTCTTAAAAAACAGCTCCTTGAGCTGAACCGCAGCTTCTACATTGACCGCAAGACGGGCAAGGGCAAATCTGCACGCTCGGCGACGTTCTCGATAGTGCTGTTCATATTGCTCATGATTTTTGCCATCGGCGGAATGTTCTGCTATATGTCATATTCGATGCGCCCGCTGATAACCTATGGCATGAGCTGGCTCTATTTTGCCATTATGGGCGCTACCGCCGCGCTTTTCGGCGTTTTCGGCAGCGTGTTCAACACATATTCGAGCCTCTATGACGCAAAGGACAACGACCTTCTGCTCTCGATGCCCATTCCCGTGCGCGATATCATGGCGGCGCGCCTCATCGGAGTCTATCTCATGGGGCTGATGTATTCCGGCGTTGTGGTAATCCCCGCCGTCGGCGTGTATTTCATAACCGCGCATCCCGGAATATCCGGCATAACCGCCGTTATAATGGCCGTTATGGTGACTGTTCTCGTGCTTATACTGTCGTGCATACTCGGCTGGGTCGTTGCAAAAATCGCAGTTAAATTAAAAAACAAGAGCATTATAACAGTTATAGTTTCAATAGCGTTTCTCGGCGGCTACTACTATGTCTACTTCAGAGCGAATGAGATAATCACCGGCATCGTTGCGACCAGCGCGGCTGTTGCCGCAAAGGTGCGCACGTCCGCCTACCCGCTCTATATTTTCGGCAAGGCGTTCGCGGGCGATGTTCTCCCGACAATTATAATTTCACTCATCATTCTCGCTCTGCTCGCCGCTACTTGGCTCATAATGTCGCGCACATTCTTAAAGCTCGTCACGAGCAGCGGAAAGACCGCAAAGACAGTCTACAAAGAGAAGACGGTCAAACAGCAGGGCACCGACCGCGCGCTTCTGCGCCGCGAGATAAACCACTTCCTCTCGAGCCCGTCTTATATGCTCAACTGCTCGCTCGGGGCGCTGTTTATGATAGCCGTCGCTGTTTTCTCGCTGATAAAAAGTGACTGGTTTATCGGCGTTGTCACCCGCATGGATGAGGATTTGCTGGAATATGCCCCGACCTTCGCGTGCTTATTTTTATGCCTGCTCTCTTCGATGAATATACTCACCGCACCCGCGATATCCCTCGAGGGCAAGAGTCTCTGGATAGCCCGCTCGCTCCCCGTCACCTCGTGGCAGATTCTCGGGGCAAAGCTGAAGCTCCACATGCTCTTCACCGCCGTCCCCGCGCTGATATGCAGCATATGCTTCTGTATTGCCCTCAAGCCGGAGCTTCTCACCGCGGCGGTCATGATTATACTGCCGCAGATATTCACGCTTCTGTGCGCCGTTTCGGGGCTCAGAGTAAATATCAGGATGCCCAACCTCACCTGGAGCAGTGAGAGCGGAGCGGTCAAGCAGAGTCTCGGCATCATGCTCGCGATGTGCCTCGGCTGGGCGTATATCATCGTGCTCGTCGCGGTATATCTGTTCGCGGTGCAGGTGCTGCCGAATGTATTCGCGCTGATGATCGCGACGGCGGTCATAGCAATAATAACCGCGATATCCTTTTCAAGGCTCAAGCGCAAGGGCGTAAAGAGATTTGAGACACTGTAAGCAAAATTAAATATCAGCAGCCGTGGTTCGTTGAGAATCACGGCTGTTGTTTTTTGCGCTCTGCCTGCGCCGATATGACAAACCAATAAAAAAGCGGCAGACAAGCACACCTGTCTGCCGCAATTTTATTTAATTATTTCTCAAGATTAGCCTTGAGGGTGTTGAGCTCGTCGCTCAGAGCCTTGGGAAGTCTGTCGCCGAACTTAGCGTAGAACTCCTCGATGCCCTTTGCCTCGTCCTCCCAAAGGGAGTTGTCAACGCTCAGGATCTCCTTGAGCTGATCCTCGCTGACCTCGTCCTCGATGCCCTCAAGGTTGATGTCCTCAGCCTTGGGCACGAAGCCGATAGCGGTCTCCTCTGCGTCGACCTTGCCCTCGCAGCGTTTGATGATCCACTCAAGCACGCGCATGTTGTCGCCGAAGCCGGGCCACAGGAAGTTGCCGTCGTCGTCCTTACGGAACCAGTTGACGTTGAAGATCTTCGGAGCCTTATCCTCGTCGAGGCCTGCGCCGATGTCAATCCAGTGCTGCCAGTAATCAGCCATGTTGTAACCGCAGAACGGAAGCATAGCCATGGGATCGCGGCGGACAACGCCGACTGCGCCGGCTGCTGCTGCGGTGGTCTCGGAAGCCATTATCGAGCCGACGAACACGCCGTGATTCCAGCTTCTTGACTGATAGACCAGCGGAGCGAGCTTAGCTCTTCTGCCGCCGAAGACGATAGCGGAGATCGGAACGCCTGCCGGATTCTCAAACTCGGAGCTGATGCACGGGCAGTTGACAGCGGGAGCAGTGAAGCGGCTGTTCGGATGAGCGCCTTTTTCCTCGCTCGTCTTACCGTTCCACGGTCTGCCCTGCCAGTCGATGGCGTTCTCGGGCGGATTCTTGTCGAGACCTTCCCACCAGACGGTGTTGTTGTCAAGGTTAAGCGCAACGTTTGTGAAAATGGTATTCTTTCTTGTCGCGGCAAGCGCGTTGGGATTGGACTTCTCGTTCGTGCCGGGGGCAACGCCGAAGAAACCGTTCTCGGGGTTGATAGCATAAAGTCTGCCGTCGGGACCCTTTCTGATCCAGGAGATATCGTCGCCGACGCACCAGATCTTGTAGCCCTTGTTTCTGTATCCCTCGGGCGGGATAAGCATGGCAAGGTTGGTCTTGCCGCAGGCGGACGGGAATGCCGCGCAGATATATTTGACTTCGCCCTTCGGATTCTCGAGGCCGAGGATAAGCATATGCTCAGCCTGCCAGCTCTCTTTCCAGCCCTGATACGAGGCTATACGAAGAGCAAAGCACTTCTTGCCGAGGAGGACGTTTCCGCCGTAAGCGGAATTGACGGAGATGATGGTGTTATCCTGCGGGAACTGGCAGATATAACGCTTCTCGGGGTCGATGTCGCAGCTGCAGTGCAGTCCGCGAACCCAGTCGTTGCTGTCGCCCAGAGTATCCATAACCTTCTTACCGACTCTCGTCATGATAGCCATGTTGAGAACGACATAGATGGAGTCGGTCAGCTCAACGCCGATCTTCGAGAACGGAGAGCCGACAGGACCCATCGAATAAGGGATAATATACATTGTTCTGCCCTTATAGCTGTCTCTGGCTATATCATAGAGCATCTTATAAGCCTCAGCGGGATCCATCCAGTTGTTGGTCGGACCTGCCTGATCCGCGCTCTCGGCGCAGATGAATGTGCGGTTCTCAACACGCGCAACATCGTTGGGCTTGGTTCTGTGAAGCAGGCATCCGGGGAGGAGATCCTCGTTGAGCTTGGTCATCTCGCCGGTCTCGCATGCCTTGGCGCGCAGAGCGTCAAGTTGCTCCTCGCTGCCGTCGATCCACATGACTTCGTCGGGAGATACAAGAGCTATCTTCTCTTCGATCCAGTCGATCACTGTCTTGTTCTGTGTCAAATGTTTCATGATATTTGACTCCTTTCGTCTAATCTATTAAGAAAGGTACCATCTTTACCCAGTATGTATTATACCCCAATAAACTCGGTTTTTCAATGACGAAACTGTTAACTTTCAGACCTTTTTTGATAAAAATTTATCAATTTCATCAATAGGCATCGAAGCTCGTGCATTGAGGGTCAGCGGGGCGATGTTTCCAGCCTTGAATTCATAGTAGCCCTGGGCGCCGACCATTGCCGCATTGTCGCCGCAAAGCGACAGCTCAGGCATGAACAGCGACCATGAATGAGCCTTGCAGATATCGGTCATTTCCGCTCTCAGGCGCGAGTTTGCGGACACGCCGCCCGCCAGTACTATCTTGTCGAAACCGAAGTTCAGTGCCGCTTTTTCGGTGTTTTCGCGCAGGCATCTTACGACCGCCTCGATATACGACGCGCCGAGATCGGGCACGCTTATCTCCTCGCCCTTTTGCTTTGCGTTGTGGATGATATTGACGGTAGCAGTCTTGAGTCCGGAGAAGCTGAAATCGTATTCGCTCCCGTCAACATGCGGGCGCGGAAGCTTGTAGCTCTTCGGGTCGCCGTCCTTGGACACTCTGTCGAGGTTCACGCCGCCTGGATAATCGAGCCCCATGGCGCGCGCCGCCTTGTCCATCGCCTCGCCTGCCGCGTCGTCGCGCGTTCTGCCGATAATATGAAAATCCGTGTAGTCGCGCACCTCGATTATGTGGCTGTGACCGCCTGAGACGACGAGCGCGAGAAACGGCGGTTCAAGGTCGGGGTGGGTTATATAATTCGCCGCGATATGCGAGCGCAGATGATGCACGGGCACGAGCGGTTTGTTCGCGGAAAACGCGAGTCCCTTTGCAAAATTTACGCCGACTAACAGCGCGCCGATAAGCCCGGGCGCATAGGTCACGGCTATCGCGTCAACATCGCCGATCTTCATTTCCGCTCTGTCGAGAGCCTCGCCCACAACGCCGGATATCGCCTCCGCATGGCGCCTTGACGCTATCTCTGGCACGACTCCGCCGTAGAGTATATGTTCCTTTACCTGCGACGCTATGACGCTTGAAATAACGCGCCTGCCGTCCTCGACGACCGCCGCAGCGGTCTCGTCGCAGGAGGATTCGATTGCAAGTATCTTCATTTCGCTCACCCTCATCTGTCAAAAAACTTTGTCATTATCTCCGCATCCTCGCGCGGATCGGAATAAAAATTCTTTCTTGTTCCGACTTCTTTGAAGCCGCGTTTTTTATAGAGCGCCTTCGCCGGGGCGTTTGAGGCCCTGACCTCGAGCGTTATCAGCACGCAGCCGCGTTTTATTGCACCGCGCTCCGCCTCTTCGAGCAGCTTTTCCGCTATCCCGCGGCGGCGGAATTTTTCGGACACGGCAACATTGGTTATATACGCCTCACCCACTATCTCCTGCACGCCGATATATCCGGCAATAAAACCGTCGGCGACTGCGCAGAGAAAATGAGCCTGATCATTATCAAGCTCTTCCTGAAGCGACTTCTCGCTCCACGGATGCGAAAAACATTCGCGCTCGAGCGACACGACGCCGCCTATATATTTTTCCGTCATCGGGACCGTTTTAACTTCAAAAATACCGATCAGCTCCCGCTCTTTATCTTTTCGTAAAGCTCCGGCAGCGCGCCGTTTATCTTCTTCGCACACTCGCGGTAAACTTCGATATCGCAGCCGTAGGGGTCATCGACTCCGCCGGCGAGCACATAGAGTCTCTCGTCGGGAATCATGCGGTTGAGCATCTCATACTGCTCATCGGTCATGCAGACTATCAGATCTGCCTTGCGCGCGATGCTGCGGGTCAACATACGAGATTTATGCTCCGAGATATCGACTCCGTATTCGAGGGCGACCGCCTGCGCGTTGTCGCTCGCGGGGCGTCCGTCAAAGGTCGCAAGTCCCGCGCTCGAGCAGTCTATACCGCTCTCCCCTTTTTCTTCGAGCAGTTTTTTGAACATCCCCTCCGCCATCGGACTGCGGCAGATGTTGCCCGTGCAAACAAAAACCAGATTCATGTTTCCTCCGTTTTATCAGCCTTTCGCGTCATACCAGGTGCGCCCGGAATGGACATCCGCAGTGAGAGCCACAGAGAGCTTGACCGCATTCTCCATTTCCTCTTTGAGCAGGGCGCTCACGCGCTCTTTTTCGTTCTCCGGCGCTTCGACTATCAGCTCATCGTGCACCTGCATTATCAGCTTTGCCGCCAGATTCTCGCGTTCAAGGCGTTCGTAAACTCTTATCATCGCTATCTTGATTATATCCGCCGCCGTGCCCTGAATGGGCATATTGCGCGCCACGCGCTCGCCGAACGCGCGGGTGTTGGCGTTCGATGCGGTGAGCTCCGGCAGATATCTGCGCCGCGCGAACATCGTCTCGGCGTAACCGTCTTTCTTCGCCTTTTCGACCACGTCGTGCATATATTTGTCAACGCCTGAATAGTGCCTGAGATAGCCTTTTATATACTCATCCGCCTCGCTGCGGCTGACTCCGATATCTTTAGCGAGCGAGAACGCGCCGATGCCGTATACTATGCCGAAATTGACCGCTTTCGCACGGCTTCTCATTATCGGAGTGACAAGCTGCGGCGGCATATCAAAGACCTCGGACGCGGTCACAGTGTGGATATCCGTGTTATCGTTAAACGCCTTTATCATGTTTTGGTCGCCCGAAATATGGGCGAGAACGCGCAGCTCAATCTGCGAATAGTCCGCGTCAACGAGCACATATCCGTCCCGCGCGACGAAGAATTTCCGCATCTCGCGCCCGAGCGGAGAGCGCACGGGGATATTCTGAAGATTCGGCTCGGTCGATGAGATTCTGCCGGTTCTCGTCTCGGTCTGATTCAGAGTCGAGCGGATGCGCCCGTCCTCGCCGATAACCTTGAGCAGTCCGTCGCAGTAGGTCGACCTGAGCTTTGAAAGCGTTCTGTATTCGAGGATATCGCGCACCGCGGGGTGCTTGTTTTCGAGCGATTCGAGCACCTGCGCGTCGGTCGAATATCCGCTTTTTGTCTTTTTTCTCGTGGGCAGCTTGAGCTTTTCAAACAGCGCTTCGCCGAGCTGCTTTGGCGAGTTCAGATTGAACTCATAGCCGACTAAAGCGTATATCTCCTGCTCAATTTCGGCTATCCTCTCGCCGAGCTGTTTGCCGAATTCCGCGATTCCGTCGCGGTCAACAGCGAAGCCCGTCTGCTCCATTGAAGAGAGCACATGCGCGAGCGGAAGCTCGATGTCATGAAGCAGCTTCTGCTGTCCGTTTTCCTCTATTTTTTTGTCCATCGCCGCAAATAATCTTCTCAGCGACGCGGCGGCGCAGTCATTTTCATCGCCGTTTTCAACCGGCACTGCCGCCGAATATTCGCCCGCAAGGCGCAGCGCATCATAGGACGAGGCGGAGGGGTTGAGGACATAGCCCTCAAGTTCCAGATCGCCGCACATATTCCTGCACTGAGCCGAACAGCCCTGCGCGAACGAATAGAGCGACTTTATGTCCGCTGTGTATTTCTTTATATTTTTATCTTCGAGCAGCTTTATAAAGAACGGATAAAAATTCTCATTTTCGCAGTCGCACACGAGCACTTTGTCCCCGAGATCGAAGCGGCACTTTTCGCCGTCCCAGAGAAAAAAGCTCTCGCCGTCAGACTTAAGGCGCGTCATCAGCTGGCCGAAATCGTCCTCGGCGCAGACCGGGACAGGCTTCTCCTCTTTCTGCGGCTCGGAGGCGGTGTTTGATATCTCAAGTCCGAGGCGGTCGATGAGCTTGAACATCTCGAGATCCGCAAGCATTCTCGTAACCTTGAAATTGTCGGGCGCTTTGAGAATATAGCTCTGCGGGTTATTGTCGATCGGGATATCGCAGTTTATCGTGCCGAGCTTTTTGCTCAAAAACGCCATGTCCCTGTCTTTTTTCAGCTTGTCCCGCACGCCGGGTTTGATGTCTATCGTGTCGATATTGTCGTAGATATATTCTATCGAGCCGAAGCGGGCTATCAAATCGCCGGCAGTCTTTTCGCCGATTCCCGCAACGCCGGGGATATTGTCCGAGCTGTCGCCCATGAGGGCTTTTATATCAATGAGCTTTATCGGCTCAACGCCGTATTTTTCGCGCACTGCCTCGGGCGTGTATCTGTCGGTCACAGGTCTGCCCATCTTCGTCGCGGCGAGCAGAACATTGACGCTGTCGGACACCAATTGCAGGCTGTCTCTGTCGCCAGTGGCTATCGTGCAGACGGCGTCGCCGCTGTGGCGTGCGAGAGTGCCGAGAATATCGTCCGCCTCGTATCCGGGCTTCTCAACTATCGGCACGCCCATCGCCTCAAGCAGCTCCTTGAGCACGGGCATCTGCTGCGCGAGCTCCTCGGGCATACCCTTTCTTGTCGCTTTGTAGCCGCCGTACATCTCATGGCGGAAAGTCGGCTGTTTGACATCAAAAGCGACCGCCACCGCCTGCGGCTGGCACTCGTCTTTGAGGCGCAGAAAAATATTCATAAAGCCGTAGATGGCGTTGGTGAATCTGCCGTCCTTCGTCGTGAGCACCTTTATGCCGTAAAACGCGCGGTTCAATATGCTGTTGCCGTCAATAACAAGAAAGTTCATGTTCAGCCTCCGAGCTTTGAGTCTAAGATACTATATTATACCACACAAGCGGCGATTTGCATACTTTTTATATCCTTTTTCCCTTTATATAGACGCACTCGAGCTCTTTCAAATCGGACGAAAGAGCAGTGAAATCGGCGCGCTTGCCGACTGCTATACTGCCCGTCACATCGTCGACGCCTATCGCGCGGGCGGGATTTATCGTGCAGGATTTCACCGCCTGGCGGACGGGCACGCCGAAGCTGATTATATTCCTGAACTCAGCAAAAATATTCGTCGTGCTCGCGGCTATCGTACCGTCGGCGAGCAGAGCCTTGCCGTCTTTTACATACACTGTCGTGCCGCCGAGCTCATATTCGCCGTCGCCGAGACCCGAGGCACACATGGAGTCGCTGACCGCGACGCTCCTATCCTCGCCGAGTATTTTATAGAGCAGGGCGAGATACGCCGGGTGGATATGCATCCCATCGCTTATCAGCTCCGCCGTGGCGTTTTCGGCTCTGAGCGCCGCGACTGCCGCGCCGGGCTTGCGGTTATATATCGGATCCATGCCGTTCAAGAGATGCGTCGTGTGGGTTATTCCGTTTTTGTAGCCGAGCTCCGCCTGCTCGAATGTCGCGGCGGTGTGCGCGGCGGACACCGTGCATATCTTCGACGCCTCGTGCGCAAATTCTATAGCCCCCGGAAGCTCGGGTGCCAGCGACACAAGTCTTATTTTGCAGATTTTATCGAGCTTTTTGAGCTCGTCTATGTCCGGCTCATGCAGATATTCGGGATTCTGCGCGCCGCGCTTTGCATATGAGAGGAACGGTCCCTCCATATTGATGCCGTGGATATATGCGCCGCACTCCTTGCCGAGATATCCCGCCGCATTCTCAAACGCCTTTTCTATCCTGTCATATGGCAGAGTCATCGACGCGGGGCAGAACGAAGTTACGCCGAAACTCGCGAGAGTCCGCGACATGGTTTCGAGCGTATGCGGCTGAGCGTCGGAGAAATCCGCTCCCCCGCAGCCGTGGATATGTATGTCGATAAAGCCGGGCAGGATAACGCATCCGGAAAGATCGTGCTCATCCCCGCCGTTTAAATTTTCGCCTATTTCAGCTATTTTGCCGTCCTCAACGCGCACATCCGCGCGGCGCAGAGCAAACTCGGAATCGAAAATATCCGCATTCTTCAGTATCATTTTATATCCCTCCGTTGCGGCAAAAGGGGCTGTTTCATATTGAATCCAATACAAAACAGCCCCTTTGTTATTGATTATATTTACGCGTTGTCCTCGATGAACTTAACGATATCGCCGACAGTTCTGACATGATCGAGAACATCGTCGGGAACTTCGAGGTTGAATTCCTCTTCGATGGACATAGAGAGATCGACAAGATCAAGGCTGTCTGCGCCGAGATCTCCGGAAATAGATGCATCCTCGGTAACAAGATGGCTGTCTATCTCGAGCTGCTCGCAAATGATTTTCTGGACTCTTTCAAAAGTTGACATTTTTATTTCTCCTTATACTATAATTTTAAAATCAACCTTTTGTTTTCGAGGAAAGCGGAATTAATTTCCGTGCCTCTTATAGTATAGATATTATTAATATTATCGCCGTTTGTCAATACTTTATCTGTAAAAATTTTATTAATTTCACAGTGTGTATTTTTCCCCGATACAAAAGGCATGAATATAGCCGCGCCGCGGGGAAAAAATAGATTTGAAAAAAATACTTTCGGGTGATGATATGGATATATTTCTCAGCTTTCTCAAGGCGTTCGCGGTCGGCGGCGCGATATGCGCGGTGGGTCAGATAATAATGGATCTGACAAAGCTGACACCCGGGCGCATACTCGTCTGCTTCGTCGTGGCGGGAGTCGTGCTCGGCGCGGTCGGAATCTATGCTCCGCTCGCAAAATGGGCGGGCGCGGGGGCAACGGTTCCGCTGACAGGCTTCGGCTTCGCCATGGTAAAAGGGGTCAAGGAGGCTATCGCCGAAAAAGGCGCGCTCGGCATCCTGACGGGTCCACTGACTGCATCGAGCGCGGGGATAACCGCGGCGGTGCTCTGCGGTCTTATCGCGTCATTTGTTGCGAGACCAAAGGAAAAATAAGAAAAAGTCACCTGCCATACACAATAGCGTATAGCAGGTGAAATTTTTTCAAAAAATCAGTTGGCTGCGGGTGCGCAGGTATCGCAGCAGGAGCAGGAGACATAATTCTCCGGCTCGTCGGCAGCAGCCTTCTTCTTGTCTATGATCTTCTTGACGGCAAACGCTATACCGACAACAGCGGCGGCAACAGCGATGATGATAGCGACGATCTTGATTATCTTCTTGGCCTTGTCCATGGTCTCACCTCCTGTTTGATTCTTATCGATTATGATTATACGCCAAACGCAGGCAAAAGTCAAACCATACGATAAAAATTTACAAATGGATATTATGCCGCATCAAAAAGGAAAATAGCGAAAAGAGTAAAAAAAAATTAACGGTCATGGCAAAAGCCAGAACCGTTAATCGTTTGTTTGCAATCTTACGCCTCGTTGAGAAGCTTTGCAAGAGCGGACTTCTTGCGAGCAGCATTGTTCTTATGAATAAGGCCCTTGGCGGCTGCCTGATCGACCTTCTTTATAGCTGCGGTGACAACTTCCTTCTTATCTGCCGCGTTGGTCTCAGCAGCAGTGTGAGCCTTCTTTATGGCAGTCTTAAGGGCTGAATTGCGGGACTTGTTGCGGGCGGCCTTTGTCTTGTTGACGATGACACGCTTCTTAGCTGACTTGATATTAGGCATTTTTGCACCTCCTTCATCATACAGTTAATAATCTTATCATAGACTTTGCCAAAATGCAAGAGAAAAAGAAAAAATTTTTGCCTTTCGCACCCCTGCGAAAGCGAAACGGAGACGAAAAAATGAACTTCAGAACAGACCTTGCGCTCGAAGTGCGCGAAAATCTCGAGGGCAGCAGAATCGACGGCGTGGAATGCACGAGCTTTGAAAGCGCGGGCGCAGAAATAACCCGCTTGCGAGTCACGGACAGGCGCGGCGAAGAAATATTGGGCAAGCCGCGCGGAGAATATATAACCGTGCAGTCGCAGTCGTTCGCGCGCTCCTCGCGCATAAGCGACGAGCTTATAGATGCCGTGGCGCAGGAGCTCTCTCGCCTGCTCCCGCCCGAGGGCACGGTGCTCGCTGCGGGGCTCGGCAACACGAATATAACCCCCGATGCGCTCGGCCCCAAATTTATCGGCGGCGTGTTTGTCACAAGACACCTAAAGCGCGAGCTATGCGAGCAGCTGGGGCTCGGCAGGCTGCGCCCGGTCGCGGCGATAGCCCCCGGAGTGCTCGGTCAGACAGGAGTCGAAACAGGCGAGCTGCTGCTCGGCGCGGTGAATGTGATAAAGCCCTGCGCCGTGATAGTCGTCGATGCACTCGCCGCGCGCAAGCTCGGCAGGCTCGGGAGCACAGTTCAGATATCTGACAGCGGAATAATCCCCGGCTCTGGAGTCGGCAATTCCCGCGCCGAGATAAGCCGAAAAACGCTCGGCGTCCCGGTCATATCCGTGGGTGTTCCGACGGTCGTTGATGCGCACACGCTCGCCCGCGATGTGTCGGGCAATAACACAAATGAACCTGCCGAGGACGCAAAAATGATGGTCACACCGAAAGAGATAGACCTGCTTATCGAGCGCTGTTCGGGGCTGCTCTCGCTCGCCGTAAACCGCGCTTTGCAGCCGGAGCTGAGCATAAAAGACCTCATCGAGCTGACAAGTTGACAAATTCGCCTGAAATTGTTACAGAAATGTTACAATTCAATCTTTCTTTGTAACCATTTTGTATTCAACTGTAATCGTTTTGTGGTGGCTTTAGCCCCCTGTTCGGTATATACTATGTATCGTAGGAAAGAGAAACTACGAAACGGTTAAGGAGGACAACAAAATGGTATTACAGGCATTAGGAATCATCTTGGTATTGGCAGTCGTCATGTCAGTGGCGGCAGTAAGCAGTTCGACCTCCGGCAGAACTGAACCGTAAAAGTGTTCTGAACGGATAAAAAAACAAAACAACTTCTCGATTGCCGCCGCTTGTGCGGGCGACGGCAAATCAGTTCCCCATCACCCCCAGAGCTTCCGGTGCTCTGGGGGTTTCCCATTTTAAACTAAATTTTACGTCATCAAAACAATACAGTCGTAACTCGTTATAAAACGGCAGAAAAGAATATTAGTCTCTACGATATAACTCATGCTTCGTGACCCCTAATTTATTTACACGAATATACCGTTTCTCGCTCATGCTAAAATATAAATACTATCCGCCCTATTTAATCCTGCTTTCAATAGCCGCGCCGCAGTGTTTGATAAGCCAATTGAGACAGGCGAGGGAACGGCTTGCGAAGCAAGACGCACGAGCACGCACTCGTTCAAGCTCCGGCGCGTTTGCGTGCGAATGTGCCGAGCAACTAACTGAGAGCCGCAAGCTATGTACCGCGGCGCGGCGTTGTCGGGGGTACAGGGGGATTCCCCCTGTTTTGCTTTTCTTTTGCAGGCGTTTTCTTTTTCAAATAAAAAGAAAATGCCGAAACGCGGGTAGTATATATCTTTTGATTATAGTACGTAGCGAAGGCAAAAATCCATTTTAGTTAACACAAAAAGAGCCGCCATATTGGCAGCTCTCGTCTTTTTTGATTTTACTCTGCGTCGTCGGCGTTTTCCCAGTTGTGCCAGACGTTCTGAACGTCGTCGTTATCCTCGAACATCTCGAGCATCTTGCTCATGTTCTTGATATCGTCCTCATTTTCGAGTCTGGTGTAGCTCGAGGGAACATACTCGACCTCTGCGGAGAGGAAGGTGTAGCCCTTCTTCTCGAGATCCTCGCATATTGCGGAGAAATCGTTGGGCTCGGTGCGGATATCATAAACGCCGTCGTCGGTCAGGAAGTCGATAGCTCCTGCCTCAAGCGCATCTTCCATCAGCTTCTCCTCGTCGATATCGTCGTCCTTTTCGATAACGATAACGCCCTGCTTCGAGAACATGAACGAGACGCAGCCGCTCTGACCCATGTTGCCGCCGAACTTGTCGAAATAATGGCGCATATCGCCCGCAGTTCTGTTGCGGTTATCCGTAAGCGTTTCAACTATAACGGCGATACCCGACGGGCCGTAGCCCTCGTACATGATCTCCTCGTAGTTGTCCGCGTTGCCGTCGCCGGCAGCCTTCTTGATGATACGGTCTATGTTGTCGTTGGGAACGTTGTTCGCCTTAGCCTTGGAAATGATATCCTTGAGCTTCGAGTTCGACGCCGGATCGGGGCCGCCCTCACGCACCGCAACGGCTATCTCGCGGCCGATCTTCGTGAAGATCTTCGCGCGCTGGTTATCCGTTTTTTCTTTCTTTCTCTTGATCGTACTCCATTTTGAATGTCCTGACATATAAGCCGCGCCCCGGGCGCGTCCCTCCTTTGACTATCTGATAAAGCTTGTCACTAACGGCTAATTATACAATGAAAATATATTATCTGTCAAGTGTCTCGCTTTTATTTGACTATCGCATCGACTATCCTCTCGGCGCTTTTGCCGTCGAGGGCGTCAAAATTGAAGCTTTTGAACTTCTTCTGCCTGTCTTTTCCGAAATCGCCGCCTGATATCACATCGAGCAGTTCGTCAAAAGTTTTTGCCGTTCTGCCGGGCACATAGTCTTCATAATTAAAGAAGAACGAGCGCTCGCGCTCATATTCCTCGAGGTCGAATGCATAGAAAAGACAAGGCTTTCCGAGCAGAACGAAGTCCATACATATTGAAGAATAGTCGGTTATCAGCAGGTCGCATATCTGAACGAGCTCGCCGACATCCGGATATCCCGTCATGTCTATCGCGCTCTCGCCCGCGTCCACTTCGCCCGTGTGAACCTGCGGATGCAGGCGGATGAGCAGAACATATTCATCAGAAAAACGCTCCGCAAATTTCTTCGCGTCGAAGTTTTTCATTATCTCGCCGTCGCGCTTCGGGTCATCGCGGAATGTCGGAGCATAGAGTGCGAGTTTTTTGCCCCTGCACTGCGGATATTTTTCGTCAAACTCCGTTCTGAGCTTTTCGGTGTCGCAGGGCAAGAAGAATCTGTCCGTGCGCGCGCTCCCGAGCGGCAGCACACGCTCCTCGGGCAGGCCGAACGCCTTGGCATAATACGGCACGACATTTTTTGACGAGCAGACCGCATGGGTATAGCGCTTGCAGCAGCGCTTTTCAAGCTCCTCAATCTCCAGCGGAAGCGCCGAGCAGAGCCCGAATCGCTTGAACACGCCCTCGGCGTGCCAGAGCTGGACAACTTTCGTCTCCGGGCTGAAATTTATATAGGCGAGGGGCATAAAATTGTCGTTCAAAAAGACATACTGCGCCGTTGCGAGGCGGTATGAGCTGACGAAAAAGAACCTGAATGCGCCTTTTATAAGCTTCGCCGGGTTCTTTGAAAGCTCGATGTCGCGGCGGGTGATGAGCTTTATATCATAGTCACCGCGCCTCTCAAGCTCCGCCTTGACCGCGCCGAGCGAATCGTTGAAATCCGCGTTGTGCGGAGATACCAAAGCCACCCTTCCCCTTTTAACAGGGAAAAGGCGGCATATTCTGAATATCACTGCGTAAATAGTATAAAACAGCTTTTTCATTATTTGTCCCAATCGATGACGGTCTTGCCGAAGTTTCTCATATAGTCGGCGTTGAATGCCTTGTGGATATCCGGGATATCGCGAACCTTGAACTCATCGCCGATAAGATTCTCAAGATAGTGTCCGACCTCCGGATGCTCTGCAAAAATCTGCATCGTGCGCAGGAAATCTTTCCTGCCGCTGCGCGAAGAGCCGAAGAGATTGAGACCTTTTTCAAGCACCATTCTCGTGTTGATATCGACGAAGTTCTCGCTGACGCCCATGAGCGAAATGCTGCCCTCGGGCTCAATGAGGTCTATCATCTGATTTATCGCGGGTCTTGAGCCAGGGCCGCCGACGCACTCGAACGCGTGGTCGATGCTGACTCCCTCAGGCACCGCGTCAACATGGAATGTCTCTTTTGCAAAGGTGAAGAAATTGAGCTTGTCCTCAACCGTGCCGAAGATATAGAGCTCGGCGTTCGGATAGAGATAGTGCAGCATCAATGCGGTTATAAATCCGACATTTCCGTCGCCCCAGATACCGATTCTGCGGCGGTTGGAATTCGCGAACTTCTCGAAGCGCGAGATGGACTGCACGCTGACGCTGACAAGCTCCGAGAACGAAGCGACGCGCATATCGAAGCCTTCGGGCACCTTGACAAGGCGGTCGTGGGGCATCTGGATATAGTCGCGCATGAAGCCATCATATCCGCTCGAGCAGAAGTGGCTCGAACGCAGATAGTTCTCGGCGATGACCGGGTCGGTCTCGGTGGGTGTATTGGGTATCGGTATGAGCATTTCGCCGACCGAAAATTCACCGCTCGGGTCATATATTACTTCGGCGACGCACTCATGAATAAGAGCCATGGGCAGCTTCTTCATGAGCACGGCGCGGTTGCGCAGACCCTGATAGTAGCGCTGATCCGCCTTGCATATTGACATCTTAACGGGGCGGAGAATAACCTCGTTCTTCGAGAGGTCTATCTCCTTGTACGCCGTGTCAATGAGCTTGGGCGCTATAAGCTGATATACTTCATTTATCATTGTTCACAACCCCCAGAAGTGCGTTTGCAACTTTGAGATCATAGGTGTAGGTTATCTTGATGTTGAACACTTCGCCGTCGACGATGCGGACGGGCTTGTTCTTTATTGTATAAATCTTGCACGCATCGGTCAGCGTGTTCTTCTCGTCCTCGGTGAGGCTGTTGAGAACGCTCTCAAGCTCCTTTATTCTGAAGGACTGCGGAGTCTGACCCTGATACAGCTCGCTTCTGGTCGGGATGCTGCTGACATTTTCGCTGTCCTCGCTGCGGACTATTGTATCCGTTGCGGAAATAACAGTGTCGCACGCGCCGTATTTCTTCGCAGCCTCGATATTTTCGTCAATTATTCTGTGGGTGACAAACGGACGGACTGCGTCGTGGGTAACAATAACGCTGTCATCGTCAATGGCGAAATTCTCGTTGATGAACTTGAGCGCGTTTTCGAGCGTGCCGTTTCTTGTTGAGCCGCCCTCAACGACATTTATCTTCTCTGCAATAGCCTCGCCGAGATATTTCTTCACGAGATCCTTCGTGTGGGCTATCCATGCCTTGGGGCAGAGGACTATTATGCGGTCGATTCCGGGATTGACGACAAACTTCTCTATCGTGTGGACTATTATCGGCTTTGAGCCGAGCTGGAGATACTGCTTGGGCATATCTGCGCTGCCCATTCTGCTGCCGATACCGCCGGCAAAAATCGCTCCTATGACCATCTGAAAAACACCCTTTCTTATTTTATTCCCTTGACCATACGGTCGTAGATATCACAGACCTCCTGGCTCGTTCCGGAAGCTATCATCTTGCCGTGATCGAGGATTATGGCCTTGTTGCAGAGTCTGCGCACCTGTTCTGTCGAGTGCGAGACGAAGAGCACCGTTACATTGTTTTCAAACATCGACATGACGCGTTTCTCGCTCTTGGCTCTGAAACGGGCGTCGCCGACAGAGAGCACCTCGTCGAGAATAAGCACCTGCGGATCGACCGCAGTAGCTATCGCGAAGCCAAGACGCGCACGCATACCGGAGGAATAGTTCTTGACCGGGACATGCATGAAGTCTTTGAGCTCGGCGAATTCGACTATCTCATCATAGCGCTCCTCGATATATTTTCTCGAATAGCCCATCGTTGCGCCGTAGAGATAGACATTCTCCTTGCCGGTGTAGTTCATGTCAAAGCCCGCGCCGAGTTCAAGCAGAGGGGCAATAACGCCCTTTGTCGTGACCGTGCCCTTGGTGGGCTTGAGAACGCCTGCGACAGTCTTGAGCAGTGTACTCTTGCCGGCTCCGTTGAAGCCGAGAACACCGAGGCGTTCGCCCTTTTCGATCTGGAAATTGACATCGGTCAGCGCCCAGAAATCGTCATACCTGAGCTTGCGGGTGACGAGCTTTATGAAATATTCTTTTAGATTGTCTACCTTTTCCTGATTCTGAATGAATCTGATGCTGACGTGATTTACATCAACCATTACGTTGCCCATAATTACGCCCTCCCATCAGATGTGCAGGATGAAATCATCCTGCTTCTTGTAGAACACCAGCACGCCTATGAGCAGCATCGCAACGCTGAAGACGGCGGAGTAGATTATATGATTCGGATTCATCGCCCTGCCGAAAAGCACGCAGTCCCTGAACATCGAGACTATCGAATAGAGCGGGTTCGCCATGAGCGCATACTGTGCATACCTGTTGGTTATATGCAGGGTCTCGACATTGTAGAATATGGGAGTCGCATAGAACAGCAGCATGCAGAAAACTTCGTACATATACTCGACATCCTTGAAGAAAACCTCCATGGTGCAAAGTATCATTCCGACGCCGACACACAGCACAAAGAGGATGAGTATCGGCACGAAGGAGAGCAGGATATACGGAGTCAGGCGCATGGCGGTGTCGGTGAATATCATGTAATACGCCATAACGACCGCAAGCACAAGAAGCGAAATCAAAAACGTTATGAAGTTCGACGCGACATTCGCCATGGGGTATATGTACTTGGGCACATACACCTTCTTTATGACCGATGCGCTGTTTCTTATCGAGCGCATGGCGCGCTTGGTCGCCTGGGAATAGAACTCATAGAGCAGACGGCCGCAGAGCAAATATACGGGATAGTTGAGAACCTTCGACTCATCGCGTCCGAAGATATTTCCGAAGATGAACGCGAGCACGATCATCGTCAGAAGCGGCTGAAGAAATGTCCAGAACATACCGAGAACCGAGTTCCTGTACTGGAGCTTAATGTTCTTGCGAACGATCTCGGTGAAAAGGAAACGGTACTTATAAAAATTCTTGAAGTATTTCTTCATCCGGATCACCTCCACTTTTTCATATAGTAGAACATCGAGCGGATATGAACGAGCAGGAGCTTGAAGTTATGTTTCGACTCCCTCTCCCATTCGTGATAGACGACAACCGACGGATCAAACACGACGCGGGCATATTTGCGCACGGTGCGGGTTATGTCGCTGTCTTCAAAATAGAGGAAATATCCCTCGTCAAAGCCGCCGATTTTGCGGAACAGCTCCGTTCTTATCATGAAGAAACATCCGGAGGCGTTCTCAATGTCAAAGGGCTTTGTGTAGTCCTCGTCGAGCATTGCGTATTCGCGCAGGAGCCTGCCCGGCTTCTCTTCGTTGCGCAGGCGGCTGGCAAAAAGATATTTTATCTTCGGGTCGCGCTTGCCGAGGATCTGCATACGCCCGTCTGGGAAACAGATTTTCGGGGCGAGCATACCTATATCCTCATGCTCTTCGAGATAGTCCGCAAGGGCGGATATCGCGTCGTTCTTTACTGTAATATCCGGATTTATGACGACATGATATTTTGAATCAAGCCTGTCCATCACCAGATTATGACCCGCTCCGAAGCCGGTGTTTCCGGCGTTGCGGATCAGCTCAAGCTGCGGGTAGTTCTGCTCGATAAATTCCGGAGTGCCGTCGGTTGAGGAATTGTCCACAACATAGAGCTTGAAATCGGCACGGGTGAACTCGAGCAGAGAATCAAGGGTCTTTTTGATGGAATGCATACTGTTGTGCGTCACTATGCACCCCGTGACCTTATATTTTCCCAATTTCACACCTCTTTAAAGTGCTGACTTATCACGGTCAGCGTCAGTCTGCGTTTTTGTATCGCAGTATATCTCCCGCCATCTGAATACGCCAGGATATCTTCTGCGCGGCGGTGGTCTTGCCTCCTGTCACATTGCCGCCGTGGCAGCGATGCTTGATAAGAGGCTCGTATATGAACTCGACCTTGCCTTTTAGCTCGGCGTTGAGTCCTATCCACCAGTCATGCATGGCGAGATCTTTGGGAAACGGCATAAACGCAGGCTCGAAATCGCGCCTGAACGCCATGCAGCAGCCCATATATGAATTCTTCAGAAAGTTTCTGACAAATCCCCTCTTCGAGCCGTTGAGGCTGAAGAAAGATTCGTCGGTGACGTTCAGTTCCCCGTCCGTCATCATTGCGTCATGCAGCACGACGTCTGCGCCGTTTTCAATCGCTTTCATGACGCGCTCAACCTTGTTCGGGAGCCAGACATCGTCCTGATCGCACAGGAAGATTACATCCCCCGAACAGTTGAGAATAGCGTTTTCAAAATTTCTGCATACGCCCTCGCCCGTGCCCTCGACATATCTGACGCGCCCGTCGTATGCCGAATAGAATTCGACCGCCGCGCGGGTCTTGCCCGCGGGGTTATCGTCGCTGACGACTATCTCGTCGTCCCTGCCGAGCTGAGGGAGTATGGATTCGATCTGTTCTCCTATATATTTCTCGCCGTTATATGCGGCAAGAGCAACCGATATTTTCATATATCAATAGAGCTTTGCGCCCGCAGGGATGCGGCCGGAGACCATAAGAAGATTGAGCTTCTCTTCGCCCTCCTCCGAATGTACGGCGCTCAGGAGCATTCCGCACGAATCGATGCCCATCATCGCTCTGGGCGGCAGGTTGGTTATGGCTATGAGCGTCTTGCCGACAAGCTCTTCGGGCTCATAATAGGCATGAATACCGCTTAAAATAATGCGGTCGGTGCCCGTGCCGTCGTCGAGGACGAACTTGAGCAGCTTCTTGCTCTTGGGCACTGCGGTGCATTCTTTGACCTTGACGGCTCTGAAATCGGACTTGCTGAAAGTCTCAAAATCGACAAAATCCTTGAAGAGAGGCTCTATCTCGACCTTTGAGAAGTCTATGGTCTCGGGAGTCTCCTCCTCTTTTTCCTCTTCGACAACCGCGGTCTTCTTGGACGCATCGCCGTCAAGCGACTTCATCGTCGGGAAGAGCAGAACGTCGCGGATTGAGTAGCTGTCGGTCAGGAGCATGGCAAAGCGGTCGATACCGATGCCGATGCCGCCTGTCGGGGGCATACCGTATTCGAGAGCCATGAGGAAGTCCTCGTCGGTGTGGTTCGCCTCATCGTCGCCGGCGGCAAACAGCTCTTCCTGAGCCTCAAAGCGGCCGCGCTGGTCGATAGGATCGTTGAGCTCGGAGAAGGCGTTCGCCATCTCGCGGCAGGTTATGAACAGCTCGAAACGCTCCGTGTAGTTCGGATCGTCTGGCTTTCTCTTTGCAAGCGGGGAAATCTCGACCGGGTGCTCCGTGATGAAGGTCGGCTGAACGAGCTTGTCCTCAACATATTCCTCGAAGAAGAGGTTGAGCAGGTCGCCCTTCTTGTGTCTCTCTTCAAATTCGATGCCGCGCTCCTTGGCGAGCGAACGGGCAGTTTCAAGATCGATTTCAGCGAAATCGACGCCTGCATATTTCTTGACAGCCTCGACCATCGTCATGCGGGCAAAGGGCTTGGAGAGGTCAATTTCCACGCCGTCATAGGTGACGACGGCAGTGCCGAGAACCTTGAGAGCAACAGTTCTGTAGAGCTCTTCGACAAGATCCATCATGCCGTGGAAATCTGTATACGCCTGATATATCTCAAGGAGCGTGAACTCGGGATTGTGGCGCACGTCAAGACCCTCGTTGCGGAAAACTCTGCCCATCTCGTAGACTCGCTCAAGTCCGCCGACTATAAGGCGCTTGAGGTAGAGCTCGAGGGATATGCGCAGGTTGAGATCCTCGTTGAGGGCGTTGTGATGGGTCACAAACGGACGCGCGGCAGCGCCGCCCGCATTCTGAACAAGAATGGGCGTCTCGACCTCGATAAAATCCTTGGAATCGAGATAGTTTCTTATCTCGCGAATTATCAGGCTTCTCTTTATAAATGTATCCTTGACATCGGGGTTGACTATGAGGTCAAGGTAGCGGCGGCGATAGCGGGTGTCCGTATCGCGCAGACCGTGAAACTTTTCGGGCAGCGGGAGCAGCGACTTCGTCAGCAGGCGAAGCGCGGTTGCGTGGATGGATATCTCGCCCCTGCGGGTCTTGAACACCGTGCCGCGCACTTCAAGGATATCGCCGATATCCCACTTCTTGAACTTTGCAAATGTATCCTCGCCGACATCGTTTATGCGCACATAGACCTGAATACGGCCCGAGCGGTCACGGATATCGATGAAGTTCGCCTTGCCCATATCGCGTCTTGACATCATTCGTCCGCATATGGAGACCTCTTTGCCCTCCATCGCTTCGAAATTGTCAACTATCTCCTGTGCATGGGCGGACTGATCCGCTGTTGTTATCTTGAACGGATCCTCCCCTGTGGCGCAAAGCTCGTTGAGCTTGTCCAGGCGGATCTGACGCAGGGCGTTTATGTCCTCCTGAGCCTCTTCGCTCTCGGCGGAGACGGGGTTGGTGTTTATCTCATCCGGCATTTTTTTCACTCCTTGGATTTATGTGAACTGTGCTTTTTTTACTTTGACTTTGCAATGCTGAGAATCTTGAGCTGAAGAATCTTTCCGGTCGGCAGCGGAACATCGACTACATCACCCTTGCGGTTGCCGATAAGCGACTTGCCTATGGGCGACTGGTCGGAGATTATGCCCTGAGAGGGGTTCGACTCGCTGGGTCCGAGGATAGTATACTCGCTCTTCTTGCCGGTCTCGACATTCTCGACCTTGACCTTTGAGCCGGGATGAACCACGCCCGCATTCAGATTGTCCTCATCGAGGATATTCGCGTTGCGGATGTCGTTTTCAAGGCGGGCGATTTTAGCTTCGAGCTTCGCCTGCTCGTTCATCGCCTCATCATACTCGGAGTTTTCGGAAAGGTCGCCGAAAGAACGCGCAACTTTGATGCGCTCGGCTATCTCATCTCTGCCGGTGGTTTTGAGCTGTTCGAGCTCCTTGACCTTGGCATCGTAGCTCTCTCTTGTCAATACGATCTGCTTTTCCATTTTAAGGCCATCCTTCTTCCTTAAATTTTAAAAATTGATACACTAAGGCCTTTTCAGGCACTTATCCACAATATTGTTATTATATTCATTTTATCGCCTGTTGTCAATAGTTTACGGCGCCGCCGAGAGCCTTATAAGCTCCGACGCGGCGCGCAGAGAAAGCGGTTTTCCGCCGTGATATATTTCGGAAAAACAAAGCTGTGCGAGCGAGTGGATTCGGCTTATAAGATAAAGCGCACCCGCGAATTCAAGCGAGTCCGCGCCCGTCGGCATGAGACGCGCATATGCGCTCGGGAGCGTTATTTTTCCCGCCGTAAAAACTTCGCCGCCGCAGACAAACTTTTCGGGCGATGAATCGAGGTCGATGACTGCATCCGCGCTGTCGCTGATTCCGTCGAGAACCGCCGCGCCGAATTCGTCCATGGCGTTTTCTATCGGGCGCGAATACCCGTCCGGGCACGAAGTCGCGACGCGGATATCCGAAAACAGCGGCACTGCAATGCCGAGCCTCTGGGCAGCGGAGGCGTTTTTGTCTTTTATCAGCAGCTCGCCGCGCACTCCGCACCCGCAGGACGAGCGCAATATAGAGCACGCAGTGTTGAAGAAAACGAGCTTTCTGTAATCGGAGAGATCGGGCTCGTCTATCCCGCCGCCGGGCGCTATATCTTCAGGCAGAAGCATTGTGCCCGAACATCTGCCAGCCGCTTCGCATATCGCCGCGCGGTTTATTTTTCCGCGCCGCCTGGCTGAAATTATCTCGCGAAACGGCAGACCGCCGTATACGCGCACATCGCGCACCTGCGGAGCCCTGAACAGCCGCCTTCGCCTGAAAAAGCCGGCATCGTCAGCAATAATGAGAACCGAAAACATACTATCACCGCCGAAAATATCCTTCTCAAAGATATTATATGCCGCGAAGCGATGAAAATAGACAAAAAGAAAAAGCAGGCCTAAGCCTGCTTATCTGTATTAAAATGATATTACTCGGCGAAGCCGGACTCAACAAGCTTCACAAGCTCATCAACAGCCTGCTCCTCGTCGGGACCACCTGCGATGATGCGGATCTGGGTGTTGCCCATGATACCGAGGGAAAGCACGCCGAGAAGGCTCTTGGCGTTGACTCTGCGCTCGTCCTTTTCCACCCAGATGGAAGACTTGAACTCGTTAGCCTTCTGAATGAAAAAAGTTGCCGGACGTGCATGAAGTCCTACCTGATTCTGTACCATAACATCTTTAACATACATAATATATAATCTCCCACACACAAATTCAAATTTTATTCTACTGCTTATATATTATATCATAAAACTTGTCCCCGTCAACAATTTACTTGCGACTTTCGCCCTCAAAGGCGATAATTCGTTGCCTGTTCCAAAGTTAAAAATTCGGGCGGGGGCTTTGTTGTGTATTTTGACCATACAAGGCACATCTTTTTAATGCAGGTTGCACATTAAATTATTGCCTTCGGAAATCAGTCCTCACTCTTCAAAGACGAGAGAAACGCTCGGTCTTTTCGGCTCAGCTCCGCTTTTTCGAGCATATCGGGTCTGCGGCGGTAGGTGCGCTCAAGGCTCTGTTCCCTGCGCCACTTCTCGATGTTCGCATGGTGACCCGAGAGCAGAACGGGCGGCACCTCTTTGCCGTGCCATTCGACAGGGCGGGTATACTGAGGATATTCGAGCAGGGACGAAAAATGGCTCTCGAGCTCGAATGCATCTTCGTTAGCGAGCACTCCGGGGAGCATACGCGCGACGGCATCCGCAAGCATAAGCGCGGGCAGCTCGCCGCCCGTCACCACGAAATCGCCAATCGAAATTTCCTCGTCGACTATCTCTTCTATAACGCGTTCGTCTATTCCCTCATAGTGACCGCACAGCAGAGCGATATTGTCGAGCTTCGACAGCTCGACCACGCGCTTTTGGGTCAGCGTCTTTCCCTGCGGGGTCAGATATATGAGATGCGGGCGCGTGCCCGTGTCGCGGCAAAGGGACTCGTAGCAGTCATATATCGGCTGCACCTGCATTATCATGCCCGTCCCGCCGCCGTAGGGCGAATCGTCGACGCGGTTGTGCTTGTCGAGCGTATAGTCGCGGATGTTGCGGCAGTTTATTTCAACGCAGCCGCGCTCGCGTGCTCTGCCTATGACGCTCTCTCTGAGCACCTCACAGCACATCTCCGGGAAGAGGGTAAGAATATCAATCCTCATCTGAAAACAGCCCTTTCAGCGGTGTTATCAGGACAATTCCGTTCTCTACATCGACGATCGAGACAACATCGGGAATTGCGGGGATAAGAGTCTCGGTGCCGTTGTCATCCGTTATGTGCCAGACATCGTTTGCGCCGGTCTGGCTGACATCGGTAACGGTTCCGTAGACTTTTCCGCTGTTTGCGTCCTCGGCACGGCAGCCGATGAGCTCGGCTATGAACCAGTCGCCTTTCTTGAGATGCGCGTCGCTGCGGCGCATATAGAGCACCTTGCCTCTGAGCGAGGCCGCCTTTTCGACCGTGTCGCAGCCGTCGAGGCGCAGCAACGCAATATTCCCGTGGGGGCGAGCGCAAACAACGCCCACGCTTTTTTCACCGTGTGCGTCGTAGTAGAGCGTTTTGAACTTTTTGAAGAATTCGGGCGAATCGCACCACGGCTGAACGCGCAGTTCCCCGCGCACGCCGTGGGTGCCGACTATCTGCCCTATTTCAAGATAGTCCTTTATCATCAGTCTATCTCAACTGCGACCTTCTCATCGCAGCGCGTTGCGGCAGCGCGCATAACAGTGCGGATAGCCTTGGCTATTCTGCCCTGCTTGCCGATAACTCTGCCCATGTCATTCTCGCTGACGTGGAGATGATAGACTGTAACGCCCTCATCATCCGGCTCGTCAACGGTGACGGTAACTGCATCGGGCTCTTCAACGAGACCCTGAGCGATGGATATAAGTAAATCCTTCATTTCGATGTTCCTTTCATAGAAAAACAAAACTCCCCGCAGACTGCCGAGAGCCATGTTTTACGCTGAGCGTTATCAGTCGATGACGCCGCTCTTCTTGAGGATATCCTTAACGGTATCGGTGGGCTGAGCGCCGTTGGCGATCCACTGCTTTGCCTTGTCTGCGTCGATCTTCACATCAGCGGGAGTCTTGAGCGGATCATAGGTGCCGATCTCCTCGATGAATCTGCCGTCGCGGGGATATCTCGAATCTGCAACGACTATTCTGTAGAAGGGGTTCTTCTTTGCGCCCATGCGGCGAAGTCTGATTTTAACTGCCATGATAATTGTACCTCCAAAAGTAATACAAAATTAATATATAATGTAAACCCTAAGGCTGACCTATAGGATAACATCCGTTTTTACATTCCGAGCTTGCTCTGGTCGAAGCCCATACGGCGCATCTTTTTCTTTGAGCCTTTGCCGTTGAACTGCTTGAAGAGCTTCTGCATCTGCTTATGCTGGTTGAGAAGCCTGTTGACATCCTCGACCTTCTGTCCGCTGCCCGCAGCGATACGCCTTTTGCGGGAGGGGTTGATTATGTCGGGATTCTCGCGCTCCTTCGGGGTCATCGAGCGGATGAGCGCCTGGAGACGGTCGAACTGCTTCTCGTCAACGTCCACGCCCTGGAGCTTCTTGCCCATACCCGGGAGCATTGCGAGCGTGTCCTGAATCGAGCCCATCTTGCGAAGCTGGGTTATCTGATCGAGCAGGTCGTTGAGGTCGAACTTGTTCTTTCTTATCTTCTCCTCAAGCTCCGCCGCCTTTTTCTCGTCAATAGCGGTCTCCGCCTTTTCGATAAGCGAGAGGACATCGCCCATGCCGAGGATTCTCGAAGCCATGCGGTCGGGGTGGAAGGTGTCGAGATCGCCGAGCTTTTCACCGACGCCGACGAACTTTATCGGCTTGCCCGTGACAGCGCGCGCGGAGAGTGCAGCACCGCCTCTGGTGTCGCCGTCGAGCTTTGTCAGGATAAGTCCGTCAATGCCGAGCGTCTCGTTGAAAGTCGAGGCGACATTGACCGCATCCTGACCGGTCATCGCGTCGACCACGAGGAGGATCTCGTGCGGGCGGACTTCCGACTTGATGCGCTTGAGCTCATCCATGAGCTGCTCATCTATATGCAAGCGGCCTGCGGTATCGATGATGACATAGTCGTTGCCCTCGTCCCTTGCAAGCGCGACCGCCTGTTTGGCTGTTTCAACCGGATCCTGCGTACCCTTTTCAAAGACCGGTACGCCGACCTTTTCGCCGAGCACCTGAAGCTGTTTGATAGCCGCGGGACGATAGATATCGCACGCGACGAGCATCGGTCTGCTGCCGCGGTTCTTGAGCATGAGCGCAAGCTTTGCGCAGTGCGTCGTTTTACCTGCGCCCTGAAGACCGCAGAGCATTATCACTGTCGGCGGATGCGGAGCAGTGGCAAGGCGGGTCTTTGTGCCGCCCATGAGGTCGATAAGCTCTTCGTTGACTATCTTTATGACCATCTGCGCGGGAGTAAGGCTCTCCATAACATCCGCGCCGATAGCTCTCTCGGTGACCTTGGCGGTGAAATCCTTGGCTACCTTGTAGCTGACGTCCGCCTCAAGCAGAGCCATGCGCACGTCGCGCATCGCCGCGCGGACATCCGCCTCGTTGAGGCTGCCCTTGCTTTTAAGACGCTTGAACGCCGCTTCAAGGCGTTCCGAAAGACCTTCAAATGCCAATGTTTTCACCTCTGTATAAAAAGTAAGTAGTTTTTATGTTACCGTTTCAAGCCGAATTGTACCGAGCGATTTTTCCGCAGTCACATCGCACAATCGAGGACTGTGCTGATTTCGCGGGCGGATGATATCCGCCCCTACAGCAGCAACCGAGCGAACGGGTTCCTGCAACGCAGCTATGGCAAACTTTTTCCGCAATCATATCCGCACAATCGAGGACTGAGAAAAATTTGTCGGAGCAAGGCGTGGGGTTCTGTGAATGAAGGAGCGCACTTTGTGTGCGTGACTGAATTCACAGGTTCTCACAACGCGGCTCCGGCGGATTTTTCCGCAGTCCGATCACTCCATCAACGACATGGCGATGGCTTTTATCTTAACGGTATAATCATTCACTTCGCGCGACAGGCTGTGGTTGAGATTGTAGTCCCCTATCTCGCCGGCGCAGTCGATGATTTCAGTGAGTCCGCTGCGTATCTCGTCAAATTTCGAGGCGAGCTTGAGTTTCGACTCCATATCGAAAAGCTGGGCTTCGGCGCGCTTTATCGCATCGCGCACGCCCTGGCGGGTTATCCCCTCGTTTTCCGCGATCTCGGAGAGCGACAGGTCGTCGTTGTAGTAATAGCCCAGAAAGTCGCGCTGTTTTTCAGTCAGCATATCGCCGTAAAGGTCAAGCAAAACAGCTATTTCCAGATTCTTTGCCACTTTATTTTCTCCCCCTTTTCATCATGATCGCGTAAAGGTTAAACCCCTCTGTAAAGTCGAAACGCTTTACAGAGGGTTATTATACTAAAAATATCGTCGGCTGTCAAGCACATTTTTTCGCCGAAACCGAACTTTTTTCAACATTCCGAATGTGGAAAAGCGGCGGAAAAACAAGATTGTTTTTTTATCATCAACCGCTTGTGTTTCGAGCGGCAAAAGACAACAAAATGTGCCGTTATGCGCCCGCAGGCATGTGGAAAACAGTGTGGAAAACTTTTTTGAGTCACTTGAGCACGACTATTGTCACGCCGTCCTCGCCCTCGCCGTAAACGCCGAGCCTGAAGCTCTTGACATACGGCGACTTGCGCAGATACTGGTTGACAGCGCTCCTGAGCGCGCCGGTTCCCTTGCCGTGGACAATGGTGAACTCGCCGAGACCCATGCGGAGCATATAGTCAATATATCTGTCGAGCTCCATGATGCAGTCGTCAACGGTCAGCCCGCGGACATCGAGCCGCGCGGAGGTATCCATGTTCATCTTGCTCTCAACTCCCGTGCGGCGGGCGCCGGAGTTCGGGCTGCGCTTTTTCGGCGCGTTCTCGATAAGGCGCAGGTTTTTGAGCTTTACACGCGTCTTTGCCGCGCCTGCGAGGACTTCGACATTTCCGTTTCTGTCAACGGGCGAAAGCACTGTCGCCTCCTTGCCGAGATCGGCTATCAGAACGGTATCGCCCTTTTTGAGCTCGCGCGGGAGGACATAGCCGTCGTTCTCAACGCCCATGGCGACCACGGGGTCGACCGCCTCGTCTATCGCGCCGAGACCCTTTCTTACTGCGGCGCGTGCGCGGCGCGCAAGGTCTGCGGCATCTTTTGTCTTCTCTTTTTCTTTTTTGAGCCTGTCGAGCTCGTCGAGCAGAGCGTAGCTCTCGCGCTTCGCCTGCTGGGTCAGCTTCGCCGCCTGTGCCTTGGCTTTCTCTATCTCCGCCTCGCGCAGAGAATCGACTTCGGCGAGCCGCTTTTCGGCTTTCTCCAGCTCGGCGCGCGCCTTCGCGGTCAGCTCCTTGGCGCGCTCGTGTTCCTCCTCCATGCGGCGGCGGTTCTCTTCGAGCTTGTCAACGACATCTTCAAATCGGACATTCTCGTTGTTGACGAGCTCTTTCGCCCTGTCCACAACGCGCATATCCATTCCCAGGCGCTCGCATATCGCAAGCGCGTTTGAGCGGCCGGGAACGCCGATAAGGAGGCGGTATGTCGGACTGAGAGTTGCAACATTGAACTCGCAGCAGCCGTTTTCAACGCGCGGAGTCTCAAGGGCATAAGCCTTGAGCTCGGCATAGTGCGTTGTCGCGGCTATTTTCGCGCCCTTGAAATGCAGACTCTCGAGCACAGCCATGGCAAGCGCCGCACCCTCAATGGGGTCTGTGCCCGCTCCAAGCTCGTCTATGAGCACAAGACTGCGGTCGCCCGCCTGAGCCATGATATCTATTATATTGGTCATATGCGCGGAGAAGGTCGAGAGCGACTGCTCTATCGACTGCTCGTCGCCGATATCGGCGAGGACTTCGTCGAATACGGAGAGCCTGCTCCTGTCGCCCGCGGGTATCATAAGCCCGCACATCGCCATGAGCGTAAAGAGGCCGACCGTTTTTATCGACACCGTTTTGCCGCCCGTGTTGGGACCCGTTATAACGAGCGTATCGAAGTCCGTGCCGAGCCTTATATCAACGGGGACTACTTTGTTTTTGTCAATGAGCGGATGGCGGGCGGCACGCAGCTCAATCTCGCCGTCGGAGTTGAGTAGCGGCACCGTCGCGCCTATTGAATAGGCATACTGTGCCTTTGCGAAGATGACATTGAGCTCAACGGCGCACTCATAGCTGTTTTTTATCCCCTGCTCAAACTCGCCGACCATCGCGGAGAGCGCTGTAAGTATGCGTTCAATCTCGTCCTGCTCTTTAGAGCGCAGGACTTTTATCTCGTTGTTCGCTTCGACGACCGACATCGGCTCGACAAACACAGTGGCACCCGATGAAGACGTGTCATGGACAAGTCCCTGCACCTCGCCGCGGTATTCCGCCTTGACGGGCACAACATAGCGCCCGTTTCGCTGGGTTATGATATTCTCCTGCATGAACTTCGAGTAGTGCGCGGAGTGGGTCATCTTGTCGAGCTGGTCGCGAACTTTAGACTCCTGCACGCGAATCTTGCGCCTTATTTCAAAGAGCTCGGGCGAGGCGCTGTCCGCAATCTCCTCCTCGGAGATTATGGCAGAGGTTATCTTCGTTTCGAGATATTTGTTCGGCTGAAGCGCCGAGAAAAGCGGGTCGAGAACGGTCTCGACTCCCGCGTTCGTGCTGCGCCACTGGGCGAGAGCACGCACGGTTCTGAGCACCTCGGCAACATCGAGCAGTTCGCGCATGGAGAGCGTGCTGCCCGCGCCGGCTCGCGCTGCGGCGTTATTGACATTGCGAAGCCCGCCGAAAGACGGACCGCCGAAGCGAGCAAGGAGCATATGCGCGTCGCGCGTCTGATTCATCTGCACCTGCGCGAGATCAATATCGCTCTCCGGGCGGAGGCTCAGCGCAAGCTCGCGCGCGTCGGGGCACGCCGTGAACTGCGCGAGGCGCTCCAATATTTTATCAAATTCCAAAGCCGTTAAATGGCGGTTCATATTCTGAGACATTGTTATTCCTCTCGTTTAAATTACTGCTTATAAATATAAAGTTATCACATCTGTGCCGCCATGTAAAGCAAAAAGAAAAAAAATAAGGCCGACGCATTTGCGGCAAAAAATAAAAAGGCCACAATCTGCGTTTTCGGACGCAAACTGTGACCTTCAACATTTTTGCTCTTTGGTCTGCGCTGAATGCGGCAGCCGTAGACAGCTTTATCAGTCGCTCGTGTAAGGAAGAAGAGCAACGTGACGGGCACGCTTGATAGCGGTGGTAAGCTCTCTCTGGTGAGCGGCGCAGTTGCCGGTGACTCTTCTGGGAAGAATCTTCGCTCTGTCAGAGATATACTTATGAAGTTTGGCTGTGTCCTTGTAATCTATGCACTCAACCTTGTCGACGCAGAAAGCGCAAACCTTCTTGCGGCCCTTGCGGTTGGGTCTTCTGTCGTTTTTCTCATATGCCATGATGTTAACCTCCTCTTTGGCTAAGGTGGAAGCCGAAAGCCGTTTCGCGGCTCGGGGCTATTCGTTCGGCGTCAGACGCCGTGTTCAAGTTTTTCTCAGAACGGGAGATCGTCGCTTATCGGGATCTCCTCAAAATCGTCCGCTCCGCCTGTGGCGAAGGACGCTGCGGGCTGAACGCGCGCGGGCTGCTCGTTCTGGCGGGCGCCCGTGCCGGTCTCTGCCTTTGATCCGCAGAAGCTGACTTCCTCGGCAACTATCTCAAACGCGGTGCGCTTGTTGCCGTTCTTGTCCTCGTAGTTGCGCTGCTGGATACTTCCGCGAACAGCGATCATCGATCCTCTGTGGAAGTAGCGGGAGACGAACTCTGCAGTCTGTCTCCAGGCGACAACGTTGATGAAATCGGTCTGCTTCTCTTCACCCTGTCTCTGGAAGCGGCGATCGACCGCAACGGAGAAAGTGGTGACTGCGACGCCGGAAGCGGTGGTACGCAGCTCGGGATCGGCAGTGAGTCTGCCCATAATTATTGCAACGTTAAGCATCTTTGTTTCCTCACTTTCTGACAACGAGTGAGCGGAGAACGCCGTCGGTTATACCGGCGATACGGTAGAACTCCTCGGGGAACTCAGGTGCAGCGCTGAAATTGAACAGAGCGTAGAATCCCTCGGGCTCATCGTCGATAGCGTAAGCGAGCTTGCGCTTGCCCCACTCATCAATGCTGTCCAGAGTGCCGTTCTGCTCGATGAGAGCCTTGAACTTCTCGATGAGAGCGGGAACGCCCTCCTCACCGTTCTTGACGGAGAAAACCATCATTGCTTCATAGCTGTTGTTTGCTGACATTCTTAAAGCACCTCCTTCTGGTCTTTTGGCTGCGGTTCGTCCGCAGCAAGGATTAGCCGCCTTTTTCCTGCGGCAATTAGTTATTTTAACAGTGTTTAGCACTTTTGTCAACATATTTTTTTACATGAGTAAAATCGCGCTAACTCTTGTCAATCAGGCATATTAGTGGTAATATTTATATGAATCAGAAACGAACGCAGGTGATTTTCATGACAAGCCCGGCAACCGGAAGGCCCGCGCACAACAGGCGCACGGCATACACAAAAACGGCAATACGCCGCACCTTCTTCGAACTGCTTGAAGAAAAGGACTTCGACAAGATCAGCGTGCGAGAGATATGTCAGCGCGCAGACATCAACAGAAGCACCTTCTACCGCCACTATGACGACATCAACGCGCTGATGAAGAGCATCGAGGCTGAGTTCGTCTCCGATATCGATAATCAGATCGAGAGAATGGATCCCGAGGTTTTCGATGCAGTATTGGTCGGTCTGTTTGATATTGTCAGGGATAATTCCGACCTGTGCTGCTACATGATGAGATGCGGCCCGCGAAAGGGATTCATCAATTCATTGTTCGTAAAGAACTACGACAGGACACAGATAAAGTGGAAGAAGTTTTTCCCCGAGATCACGGATAAGCAGTTCCGCTGGATGTATATAATGTTCTTCAACGGCATCGTCAGCGTTATTGCAGAGTGGATAAACTCCGACTTCCGCGAAGATCCATCGACTATCGTCTCTTTCACCACAAGCATATATTTTAACGGCTTCAGAAAATATTTCTAAACTGTTTATAATTTTTGGCGACACAAATCACTTTTTGTGTCGCTTTTTGCACATGCTTCCAGATACTGTTCCTTGTTTTTAAGTTTGAGGACAATATATACTTTTATTAATGCGGCATAACCGCTAAAATGAAAGGAGTCCTCAGAATGAGACAGTCACTCACAGTCAGAAGAGCCGAGCACTTCGGCATAAACAGGAAGATAATCGCAAACATGACCGCGCAGAGCTGGCACGACATTCCCCATGTCGTTGTTACAAACGAGCCTGAGGCGTCCGAATTTCTGAAAGTTTTCAAAGAAATCAACGAAGGGCGCGCAAAAGAAGATAAGATCACGCTCAACGCAGTTATATTAAAAGTAATAACAGAGGCGCTCAAGAAGTGCCCCGCGATGAATGCACATATCGATTTCAAACCCCGCCTTGTCCGCGGATGCGTGACGGAGTTCGACGAAATAAATATCTCGATGCCCATGCTTCTCGACTCAGGTGAGATGATGACAGTAAATCTGCACAACATGCAGGACAAGAACCTCAGGGATATCAGAGATACGCTCGCCGATGTTCAACGCAGAGCGAAAAATTCAAACATGTCGCAGGTCATGTACGACGTATCCCTGAACGACACCCTTCAGGGGCTGGCAAAGGGCAAGCTCATTCAGACCGTCTCGCGCCTCATCGGCTCAAAGACGGGAAAATACAGAGTCAAGACGCTCTCCGGAAAGCAGAAGAAGGAATATTACGACATTCCCGAGCGCGACAGGCTCACAAAATACGACATTGAGCAGGGCACGATAACCGTATCGAACCTCGGTTCGCTCTACAAGGACTGGGACGGCATCTGCGCACTGCTTGAGATAATACCGCCGCAGGTCGCCGCGATAGGCGTCGGCGCTCCGCGCGACACGGCGATTGCAAACCCGGACGGCACGGTAACGGTCGGCAAGAAGCTCGTCTTCACCGTCGTTTTCGACCACCGTGCGCTCGACATGGGTGATGTAGTCCCCTTCCTGAAGTCTATAGATGAGACTTTCAAGCACCCGGAAGTTATCAAGGAGTGGATTTGACGGAGCCTTTAAAAAAGGAGATAATATGGACAAACAGAACAGTTGGCTCAGCTGGGCTATTGAGCTCCAGAGTCTCGCGCAGGCGGGGCTGACATATGGACACGACCCCTATGACCTCGAGAGATACAAGCGGATAAGAGAGATATCCGCCGAGATGGTAGCCCACAAAAGCGACATCCCGGCAGAAAAGGTCAAAGAGCTTTTCTGCAACGAGACCGGATATCAGACACCGAAGGTCGATACCCGCGCCGCGATTTTCAATGACGGAAAGATTTTGCTCGTCCACGAATCGAACGGCACATGGTCGCTCCCCGGCGGCTGGTGCGATGTAAATCAGTCGGTCGCGGAGAACGCCGTAAAAGAGACTTTTGAAGAGGCAGGCTTGCGCGTCACCGCGGACAGGCTCATCGCCGTTCAGGACAGGAACAAGCACAATAAGCCAATATACGCTTACGGGGTCGTAAAAGTTTTCGTCCTCTGCTCCGTTGTCGGCGGCGAATTCATTCCGAATATCGAAACGACCGAAACAAAATATTTCGGAAGAGACGAACTGCCGGAGAATCTCGCGGGCGAAAAGACCTCGCGCGAGCAGATACTGATGTGCTTCGATGCGAATGAGAGCGAACATTGGGAGACAAAATTCGATTGAGAGAAAAATCCATATGTAAAGTGATTTAACTTTACATATGGATTTTTGTTATATCAGCGAAATTTTATATAAAATTGCCGCCGAATCGCAGTAATATCAAGTGTTCTGCGATGTTGACCCAAAAAGCCTACTCAACAGTTGAGCTCCGCGTAAAGTCATACCACTTTACAACAAAGAATCACAAACCCGACCCAAAAAATTATATCCTCGGGTCGGGTTTCATTATAAAATTCAGGCTATTTCTATCTCAAACGAAACCGTCAGCGACTTCTCTGCGCCGTTGCCGTCGTCCCATTTGAAAGTTGAAGTTCCCGCGCATTTTCCCGCACCGTAAGGCACTGCGTCGGCGGCGCTGCTCATGCCGGAGTCCATCTCGGCGGCGACGAGATACATATCCTGGACATAGCTCTCCCCACTTTTGACGATAAATTGACGCGTGGCATCCTCGGTCACTTCTACGGGATAATCTTTGTCGTAGAACGCTTTTCCGTCCTGCGTCAGAATTTTCGTGCGTATCTCATAGTGCTGCTGATTATATATCGGAAGCGTTGAAATTATATCTTTTCCGCTGTTGTTCGTGACGGTCGCCGTGATATGCACTTCGCCGCCCGATTTGACTTTCGGATTTTCGATATAAACTTTCAGCGTCACTCCGTCGAGAGTTTTTTCGATTGTCTGCGGAGCTGAACTTATTTCGGCGGCACTTTCTGCCGTGGTGTTCTCCGGAACGGTCGTTCCCGCCGTCTCCGCGTCTCCGTTTCGGCACGCCGAAAAGCTCGTTATGAGCAGAACCGATATTAATATAGAAAGTATTGTTTTTTTCATAGTTTTCGCCTCCGGGCTTGATATTTATTCCGCGCCCTGTTCCCTTTGAAGATTGCGTTCAATCGGCTATAGGCATCCCTCCGTATATCTCTTTTTATTTAATATTATCAGACATTATTGTCAATGTCAATTTTCCGTCCACGATCTACTTTTCCTTTAAACAGTGCCGCCGTTGGCGGCATAGGGTTGTCGAGGTCGCCAACCCCTACAAATTATAATAAAAAGCAAAACACCCGAAGCTGTTTTCACAACTCCGGGTGCTCTCGCGTATTCATTTAGTTGACTTTCATCTCAGTTATCTTCACTCCGGGCTCGATAACATCGATGCACTTGACCGGGCACGCCTCGTGGCACTTGCCGCAGCCGACGCACTTGTCATAATCGACCTTCGCGCAGAAGTTCTCGACCGTGACCGCGCCGTATTCGCAGGTCTTGACGCACTTCATGCAGCCAATGCAGCCCGCCTTGCACTCTTTTCTGGTCTGGGCGCCCTTGTCATGGTTCTTGCACATGACGGCGGCCTTTGCCTCGTGCAGGGGCATCAGATCGATAATGCCCTTGGGGCAGGTGTTGACGCACATCTTGCAGGCGTGGCACGCGAGCGGATTTATTCTCGCAACGCCCTCGCAGATATGAATCGCGTCATAGGGACATACCTCAACGCAGTCGCCGAAGCCGATGCAGCCGTAGACGCACTCTTTCGGTCCGCCGAAAAGCTGAGTTGCCATTTTGCAGCTCTTGACTCCGACATAGTTGAGCTTCGTGTCCGTGTTGTGAATATTGCCCTGGCAGAGGACAACGGCAGTCATGGGAACGACATCCCCCGCCGCGAGTCCGGTTATTTTTGCAATAGCTTTGCTGACCTCCGCGCCGCCGGGCATGCAGCGTCCGGTGTCGGTGGTTTTGCCCTGAGAGAGGGCTGCCGCATAGCCTGAGCAGCCGGAAAAGCCGCACGCGCCGCAGTTTGCGCCGGGCAGCGCCGCCTGAATCTCCTCAGCCTTTTCGTCGATCGGAACAGCCATGACCTTTGACGCAACGGCGAGACCGAGACCGGCTATAAGTCCGATGACGGAGACGATGACAACCGCAATTATAATAAGATGCATATTATCCCGTCCTTTCTCAACCGAATATGCCGTCAACAACACCCGAGAATCCGAGGAAGGAGACCGAGGTGAGTGATGCGGCAATGAGCGTTATGGGCAGACCCTGAAGGAATTTCGGCACGTCGCAGCTCTCGAGGCGCTCTCTGACGCCCGCGAACATGACCATGGCGAGCATGAAGCCGAGACCGCCGCCGAGCGAACGCATCATCGACTGGCCGAAATTGTAGTTATTCTCAACGTTTATAAGCACAACGCCGAGCACCGCGCAGTTCGTTGTTATCAGCGGAAGATAGATGCCAAGCGCGTTATAAAGCGCGGGCATATACTTCTTGAGGATTATCTCGACGAGCTGAACGAGAGCCGCTATGACAAGAATAAATACTATCGTCTGGAGATATTCGAGATCATTGGGCACGAGCAGCTTCGCGTTGATGGGATATGTAACGGCAGTCGAGAGCAGCATGACGAATATAACGGCGGCACTCATTCCGACTGCGGTGTTGAGCTTCTTCGACACGCCGAGGAACGGGCAGATGCCGAGGAACTTTGCGAGAATGAAGTTCTCCGTAAGGATACCGGTAAGCAGTATTGAAAGCATTATTTTCATTTGCCTGCCGCCTCCTTTCCGTCCTTTTTGTTTTCAACTTCGCCGCGAAGAGAGCAGGAAGCCGCCATCGGGCAAGCCTCGCAGCCCTTGAGCTCCGCCTTTGAAAGACCCTTCTTGTCGGCAAGCTTGTTGGCGCACGCCATGAGTATGCCGAAGACGAAGAAGCCTCCGGGAGGCAGGATGAATATCAGCATGGGGCTGACGGAAGCCGGGATTATCTGAAGTCCGGCGATAGCGCCCGTGCCGAGCAGTTCTCTGACTGCGCCCATGAGGAGCAGCGCTGCGGTGAAGCCGACGCCCATGCCGAGACCGTCAACGGCGGAAGCCGCAACGGAGTTCTTGCAGGCGAACGCCTCGGCTCTGCCGAGGATGATGCAGTTGACGACTATCAGCGGCAGGTAAACGCCGAGCTGAGCGTCGATCTGCGGGACGAACGCCTTGACGAGCATCTGGACTATTGTAACGAACGAAGCGATTATAACTATATAAGCGGGGATTCTTACCTTCTGGGGAATCACCTTTTTGAGCGCCGAAATGGCGATATTCGAGCACACAAGGACTATCGAAGCTGCGACGCCCATGCCCAGAGCACTCTCGACCGAGGTCGAGACGGCAAGCGTCGGGCAGGTGCCGAGCACCAGACGGAGAACGGGGTTCTCAACGAGAATGCCCTTGGTAAACTCCTGAAAAAGACTCTTTTTCTTTGCCATTTTTTACTCCGCCCCCTTTAAATTGGAATCATAGTAGCTCAGCGCCTCATTGACTGCCGCCGTGACGGCTTTCGAGGTTATCGTAGCGCCGGTGAGCGCCTGGATCTCGTTGCCGGAGGCACTGTTTTTGTTGACTGCAATATCCTTGACCTTTCCCTTGAACTGGTCGAGGAAGCTGGCATTCTGGGCTTTCATGCCGAGACCGGCGGTCTCGTTGAGTTCGAGCGGCGAAATGCCGGTGACTGCGCCGTTTTTGTCGATGCCGGTCATTATCTTCACATCTCCGCCGTAGCCCTTGGAAACGGTGACAAAGACATAGCCGACTTCGTTGCCGCTTGCATCCTTGCCGACAGCGTAAGTGCCGCTGCCGCCCTTCATCTCCTGCGTTTCGTCGAACTGAGTCGCGGCGGGCAGGACTTTCTGCCTTGTTTCGACCTCGGTCTGCGCCGAGAGCTCCGCTATCTTCGGAGCCGTGACTTTATTTGTAACGGCGAGAAGAGTCGTGGCGACGAGGCATATCAGAAAGAGCGCTACAGTCGGGATGGCAAATTCCTTGAAATTCTTCATGCCTTCTCAGCCCCTTTCTTCTTTTTTTCCTTGACCGTGCCGAAAGGCTTCGGGGTGGTCAGATGCTCTATATGGGGAACGAGTATGTTCATAAGGATTATTGAGAACGAGACGCCCTCGGGCAGCGAGCCGAAGAGTCTGATGAACGAGGTCAGCAGACCGCAGCCGATGCCGAAGATTATCCTGCCCTTGAGATTGATGGGCGAGGTGGTGTAGTCGGTAGCCATGAAGAACGCGCCGAGCATGAGTCCGCCGCTGAGCAGCTGATAGGCGACAAAAGTGAAGCTGCCCTTGCCGGCTATGAGCATTATAACGGCTACAGTGCCGATAAACGACAGCGGAATTGCGGGAGAGATTATCTTTCTTATCATCAGATAAACTCCGCCGATTATCAGCGCCACTGCGCAGGTCTCGCCGAGGCTGCCGCCGCGGATGCCGATGAGCATATCAACGAGGCTCGGCAGCCCGTCGGAGAGCTCGCCGCCCTTTGTCATCATGGTTAAAGGTGTTGCGGTGGTGACCGCTTCGGCGCCCTTGTCGAGCCACAAGAGTGGCTTTATCCATGTTGTCATGGCGGTCGGGAACGAGACCATGAGAATGATTCTTCCGGTTATTGCGGGGTTGACGAAGTTCTGGCCGATTCCGCCGAAGAGCTGTTTTACAACAACTATTGCGATGACGGAACCTATCGCCGCCTGCCACAGCGGAATCGACACTGGCAGGTTAAAGGCGAGCAGAAGTCCGGTGACGACCGCGCTCAGATCGCCGAGCGTGTTGCTGCGCTTCATGATTTTGCGCGACAGATACTCGGAGAGCATGCATGTGCCTATCGTTACAAGGCAGATGAGCAGGACGCGCGGACCGAAGAGCCAGACGGATGCCGCAAGGGCGGGGATCAGCGCGATAATAACATTGAGCATTATTCCGCTGACCGTCTGAGCCGAGCGCACATGGGGAGATGCGCTGACTGTTAGTTTCTTTTCAGGCATTTCAGGCATTTTTGCTCTTCTCCTCTCTCAGCATCTGTTTTGCAAGGCGCATATACTGGACGAGCGGCTTTGCCGCAGGACATGAATAAGCGCATGAGCCGCACTCCATGCAGACCATGGCGCCGGATTTTTCAAGCCTGTCTATATCCTTCGCCTTTATATAGCGTTCAACAAGCGTGGGCATAAGGCTCAGCGGACATGCCGCCGCACATCTGCCGCAGCGGATGCAGTCGCGCTCTTTCTTGACCTTCGACGCATCGTCGGCAAAGGCGAGAATGGCGTTGTTCTGCTTGAGAACGGGAATATCCGTGTTGACAACGGCAAGTCCCATCATCGGGCCGCCGGTTATTATCTTACCGGGTTCGGCTTTGAAGCCGCCGCAGAAGTCGATTATCTCGCCGACGTTCATGCCGATAGGCACGCGGACGTTCTTCGGGTCGGCTATCGCGGAGCCGTCAACGGTCAGCGAGCGACTGACGAGCGGCTTGCCGCTCTTGAGATATCTTGCTATAAATGCGACGGAGGCAACGTTCATAACAACGCAGCCGACATCGGCGGGCAGCTTTCCGGGCGGAACCTTTCTGCCCGTGGCGGAGAGCACCATCATCTTCTCTGCGCCCTGGGGATACTTCGACTTGAGCGTCATGAGGCGCACCACATTATCCTCCGCAACGTCTCTGTCCGCTATAGCCTTGAGCACTTTGAAAGCTTCGGGCTTGTTGTCCTCTGCGGCGATAACGACGCGCTTGAAGCCGAGTATCTCTTTCAAAGTATAGATGCTCGAGAGGATGTCCCACGAATTTTCAAGGCACTCGCGGTAGTCGACGGTTATGTACGGTTCGCACTCCGCGGCGTTGACTATGAGTGTGTCAACATTCTTGTCGGGCGGAATACGCAGCTTGACATGCGTGGGGAAGCCCGCTCCGCCGAGTCCGACAAGGCCGGAATCCCTGACGGCGCGAAGGAAGCTCTCCTTGCCCGTCACCTTCGGCGGCTCAAGGCCGTCGAAAAGGCGCATCTCTCCGTCGGACTCTATCTCCACCGCCTGAGTGATAACGCCGTTTGCAAGCGTCGCCTGCTTGACTGCGCTGACAGTGCCGGATATCGATGCGTGGATCGGCGCGCTGAGGAATTTGTCGCTGTCGCCCACTATCTGTCCGACCGAAACTTTGTCGCCCGCTTTTACAGTGGGTGTGCACGGTACACCGATATGCTGCTGCATGGGCAGGAGCACTTTTTCGGGGACTGGAATTCTTACGACTTCACAGTCTGCGGTGTTCTTGTTGTGGTTGACATGCACGCCGCCGCGTACCTGCTTGACAGCTTTGAGAACACCGTCGAGTTTAACCGAGCTCATTTCTTCAACTCCTTATGATTAATTATTACTTCTTTATTATAAACCGCGTCTGTTTTTCGAGCGCCGGCATGACTATGCGCAGCACCGTTCCAGTAACAGCTCCGGTTATAAGCGAAAATATCAGCAGTGCCGGCGCATAGCCGAGCACGGCTCCCGTCCCCGTGAGCACCGCCGCGGCGGCGAGCTGACCTGCGTTATGGCATACGGCGGCGATTATCGACGCGCCGAGCAGACCGAAGGGATCGGATTTTATTTTTGTTGCCGCCCACATCGCGAGGGTGCTGAGCACTCCTCCCGCGAGGCTCATAAAAAACGCCGTCGCGCCGCGTGTCATCAGCGCAAAGAACGCCTTGAACACTGTTATGCACATCGCCTGCGGCAGTCCGAGAGTGAGAACAGTGAACATCGTCACTATATTTGAAAATCCCGGCTTCGCTCCCGGCGGCAGAAACGGCAGAGAGGGAATCAGATTTTCAAGAAACGAGAGCGCGATTGCCTGGGCGCAAAGGATACCTAAAAGAGCGGTTTTTCGCGCTTTCATGGGCATATCCTCCCGGTCAGGGCATCGTGCCGCTTCTCCGAGCCCTCGAGCCTTATCACGATTCCTGCGGGCAGGCACGCAGCGGTGTCGCCCGGGCGGGTGAGTTTGCCCGATTTTACGCACAATTTGTCGCGGCAGTCCGCGTCTTCGAACCAGACAGCTCCGTCCTTTATTTTTATCACGACCTTGGGGGCGGTGTCGGGTGTTATTGTCATATCAGCGCTCTTGTCGAGCGTTACGCGGCGATATACTTCGCCGCCCGCATAGATGACCGCCTCGGATTTTCCGTTCGACGGCAAAAATCGCCATATCAGAAGAGCCGCGCCGACGCAGAGTATGACCGCTATCAATGCGATATCGGCTTTTTTTATGAATCTGCGCTGCATCTGTCTCCCCCGTTATAAAAGTTTGAATCCGTCCTTTTCAAGTTTGAAGCTGTCCGCAAGAGAACCCGTGACCCTGACGCTCCTGTCATTGAACACGAACACAGCCTGCGCACCGTATTTTTCAAGCAGCGGCAGCGATTTTTCGTAGCCGAGCACGAAGCACGCAGTCGAAAGTGCGTCGGACATAAAGCCGTCGCTGCAAACGACCGTCACGCTGACAAGTCCGCTTTCTGCGGGATAACCCGTTTTCGGGTCGAGTATATGATGATATCGCACGCCGTCGCGGTCAAAATACCGCTCGTAGCTGCCGGAAGTAGAAACACAGGTCGCGGGCAGAGTCAAAACCGCAAAGCTCTCGGTCGAGCTCTCCGAAAAAGGATCTCTTATACCGACAGTGAACTTTTCTCCCTCACCGTAGAGAAGTATGCTCCCGCCGACGGAGACGACCGCGCGCTTTATTTTTGAATTTTCGAGCACTCCGCGCACCTCGTCGCAGGCAATGCCCTTGCCGACCGAGCCGAGGTCGAGCACCGTGCCCGACGGTATTTTTATACCGTTCTCATTTATCTCTATGGCGGAACCGGTGCCGTTGAGCGCCGAGTTTATTTCATCCTTGCCGGGCACTCTCTCATTGCCCGTGCCAAAGTCCCAGAGGTCGCTGAGTCTGCCGAGCAGAGGGTCGAACGCGCCGCCGCTCGACTTTCTCAGCTCTTCGCACTTCGAGAGTATATCCTCCATCTTCTTTTCGGGGTCGTTTATCTTCCCGTTCGCAGAAGACGAAAAGAGAGTTATCTTAACGCTCTGTCCCGCCGCGTCGTTTATCTCGCTGACGGCGGATGTTTCGATATGGCGCGAGAGGAGCTTGTTTTCGAGCTCCGATATGCAGTCAAAAACCGCCTTGCCGACCTTTTTCGCGTCTTTTCCCTCGATGTCCGCGCTGACGGCGGTGTTCATCATCGCAGACGAAGACGAGAACTCACGGCTCTGCTTTATGCCGTCGTATGCCACGAGACCGATCAAAACGGCAGCCGCCGCGCACAAAAGCGCGACAATCAGCTTTTTCGAGCTTTTTTTCATCGGTCTCCCTCCGCAGTCAAGACTTTCATATACCTATAACATATATATTTTACATTGTTTTTCTTCAAACTTCAAGGACTTAAAATTGTCATTTTCGACGGCAAAAAAATATAGAAATATTTCTTTATCGATACAAAAATTGCTTTTTAAGCTTGATGTACAAAAAAATACAAAAATTTTATTAAAACTTAATAAAATTTCGTCCTTTTTATGGTGACAGAACTAAGAAAATATGGTATAATCTAACAAAATATTTCGATAATATTATCAGTTATGACGAAAATTTATTTTGCCGCAACGCTAATATAAAGCAAAATTCGGAGATAATCTATGTTTGAACAGTCAATCAGCGTCGACAGGATGGAGCAGGCGGTCAGCCTGTTCGGCAGTTTCGACGAAAATATTAAAATGATAGAAAAAGAGTTCGATGTCGGCGTCGTCAGCCGCGGCTCGGAGATAAAAGTCACGGGCGAGGCGGAGAACGTCTCAAAGGGCGTGCGCGCAATAAACGGACTTCTGATGCTCATCAATCGCGGCGAGGCGCTCAGCGATCAGAATGTCCGCTATGTCATCTCGCTCGTCAACGAGGGCAACGAGGATCAGCTTCCGCAGATGACTGCGGACTGCATCTGCATCACTTCAAAGGGCAGACCGGTCAAGCCGAAAACGCTCGGTCAGAAGAACTATATCGAAGCCATCCGCAAAAACACGGTCACTCTCGGCGTCGGACCCGCCGGCACAGGCAAAACTTATCTTGCGGTCGCCATGGCGGTGACGGCTTTTCGCGCAAAGGAAGTCAACCGCATAATCCTCACCCGCCCAGCAGTTGAAGCGGGCGAGAAGCTCGGATTCCTACCCGGAGATCTTCAGCAGAAGGTCGACCCCTATCTGCGCCCGCTCTACGACGCGCTGTTCGATATGCTCGGCGCGGAGAGCTTCCAAAAGCAGCTCGAGCGCGGAAATATAGAAGTCGCGCCCCTTGCATATATGCGCGGACGCACACTTGACGACAGCTTCATTATCCTCGACGAGGCGCAGAACACCTCGGTCGAGCAGATGAAGATGTTCCTGACCCGTCTCGGCTTCAACTCGAAGATGGTCGTCACGGGCGATATCACCCAGATCGACCTGCCTGACGGCAGGCGAAGCGGTCTCGTCGACGCGGTGAAGATTCTCAAAGATGTCGACGATATTCAAATTGTCAGGTTCAACGAGCGCGATGTGGTCAGACACAAGCTCGTTCAGGATATAATCAAAGCCTACGAAAAACACGAGGATGTGAAAAAAAGAAAATGAGAGGCAAAGTTAAGGTAATTATCACAAACGACCAGCATGAGGTCAAAATACCGACAGGAGTAAGAATGCTCGTGCGCCGCGCATGCACCGCGGTTCTGACACTCGAGGAATTTAACGATCCTGCCGAGATAAGCGTCCGCTTTGTGGACGACGAAGAGATACACAGACTCAACCGCGAATACCGCAATGTGGACAGGAGCACCGACGTGCTCTCGTTCCCCCTTGGTGAAAACGGAGTGTATGACACAAATCTTGACACGGGCGCAAAGATGCTCGGCGACATAGTCATTTCTATCCCCCACGCAGTCAGCCAGGCCGAGCGTTTCGGTCACACGCTCCAGCGCGAGATAGCATTCCTTACCGTACATTCGATGCTCCACCTGCTCGGCTATGACCATGAGGGCGGCGGAATCGAGAGCGTGCGTATGCGCGAAAAGGAGGAGACCGTCTTGACTCAGCTCGGTCTGCCCAGAAGCGGAAGCTACTATATGGGTGACGAATAAATGAAAGGTCTGCTCAAGAGCTTTGTCTATGCGGGGTCGGGTATTATCACCTGCATCAGGCAGGAGAGAAATATGCGCGTGCACCTCGTGTGCATGATATATATGTATTCATATCTCCTGATCTATGACTTCTTCGAGGTCTCGCGCACCCAGTTTGCGATAATTTTTATCGCGAACGCGATAGTTGTCATGGGCGAGCTGTTCAACACCGCTATAGAAGCGGTCGTTGACATGGCGGAGGAGAAGTTCAGCGAGAAATACAACCGCCTTGCTAAAATATCGAAAGATACCGCGGCGGGAGCCGTGCTCGTCGGCGCGATATTCGCCGTTTGCACGGGCATTGCGATTCTCGCTCAGCCCGAGGCGTTCAGGGCGATGTTCGCCTACTACGCAGAGAAGCCGTATATGATAGCCGTTTTGATCGCCAGCCTTGTGCTGAGCTTCACTTTCATATTCACGGGCTTCAATTTCAAGAAAAAAGACAAATAATATATAAAAAATCCATGACCGCTGACTGTCATATCAGCGGTCATCTATATGAGGAGAAGTTATGACTCAGACAAGAACCGCTTTCATCGCAATAGTCGGCTGCCCGAATGTAGGCAAGTCGTCGATACTCAACCGTCTGCTCGGCCAGAAGGTCGCCGTCGTGTCGCCAAAGCCGCAGACCACGCGCACAAAAATAATGGGTGTGCTGACCGAGGACGAAGTTCAGCTCGTCTTCACCGACACCCCCGGCTTCCACCGCCCGCGCACAAAGCTCGGCGAGAAGATGATAAAGGCGGTCAGCGACAGCATCTCAGGCGTTGACGCATGTCTATTTGTTGTTGAGCCCTCGGGCGAGCTGCGTGATGCGGAAAAAGACCTTCTCAAGAAGTTCAAGGACGAGAAAATGCCCGTCATTCTCGCCATAAACAAAATAGATTCAGTCAAGCAGAAAGAATTGCTTATCGAGCGCATGGCGCAGTTCTCCGCGCTCTATGATTTCGAGGCGATAGTCCCCTGCTCCGCGCTCAAGGGCGACGGGTTCGGCGATCTAAAAGACGAGCTGTTCAAGCAGGCTCAGCCCTCGCCGCATTTCTTCCCCGACGACACTCTGACAGACCAGCCCGAGCGCGTGCTCGCCGCCGAGATAATCAGAGAGAAGCTTTTGAATCTTCTCAACGACGAAGTGCCGCACGGTGTTGCGGTATGCATAGAGAGAATGCATGAGCGCGAAGACTCGAATATAACCGATATCGACGCCACGATTTACTGCGAGCGCGAGAGCCACAAGGGCATAATAATCGGCAAAAAAGGCGAGATGCTCAAAAAAGTTTCGACGAGGGCGCGCGAGGATATGGAGCGCTTCTTCATGTGCAAAATCAATCTCCACTGCTGGGTCAAGGTCAAAGAGGGCTGGCGCAACAGAGAGGGACTCATCCACAATTTCGGGCTCGACAACGAATAAAATTTTTCCTATCATAAATGCGCCGCGCAGTGAAAAAAATATTTTTACACTGCATGGAGGAGCGCACATCGCGCGTTTATCATAGATGAAAAATACGGACAAAAACACGGTTCAGAATGCATGGAACGCCTTTGAAATGAGCGGCAGGGTCGAGGACTATCTCCGCTATGCAAAGACGAATATCCGCGCGGGAGGTGAAACGGCAAGTGCAGACGCAGACAGAGGGGCTGATAATCAAGTCCCGCGATATCAATGAAAACGATACAGTCGTCAAAATTCTGACAGGCGACCTCGGGCTCATCTCCGCCTTTGCAAACGGCACGAAGAAAGTGAAGAGCCGAACCGCGAGCGCCGCCGTTTCGCCGATGACATACTCCCGTCTGACCCTCTACCGCGGGCGCGAGAGCTACATAGTTGACGACGCAAAGGCGATAGACGTGTTTTTCGGGCTGCGCGAGGACATTGAAAAATTATCGCTTGCAAATTATTTTTGCGAGCTTGCGGGCGAGTTTTCGCCCGAGAACACCGAGGCTCACGAATTTTTGAGTCTGACGCTCAATTTACTTCATCTGCTGTCCGAGGACAAGCGGAGCGCGGATTTCTTAAAACCCGTCGGTGAGCTTCGTATGCTCGCGCTCGCGGGCTATATGCCCGACCTCGCCGGATGCCAATCCTGCGGGAACGAGCTGCCCGACGAGCCTGTTTTCAGCCTGCGCCATGCGGGATTTTTCTGCCGCGGCTGTGCACCCGACGGTGAGGGAATGCCCGTGACGCCCGGTGTGATAAACGCGATGCGCCATATCTGCACCTGCGATGACCGCGCGCTTTTTGCGTTTCGTATGCCGGACAGCTCGCTGAAAATTCTCGGCGATATCACCGAGCGCTACCTGCTTCTCCAGCTCGGGCACAAGCTGAGAACACTGGATTTTTACAAGAGCATAAAGATGTGAGTGCGAGGTGAGGATATGCAGATCAAAGAAGCCATCGTCGAGCGGATAAAAAATATCTGCCTTGAGCGCGGCATGAAATATAACAAGCTTGCGACCCGCTCCGGCGTCACGCCGTCAACGGTTTACAGTATGCTCGACCCGAGCCGCCGCGACCTGTCGGTCATAACGCTCAAAAAGTTCTGTGACGGACTCGACATGACGATAACCGAGTTCTTTGACGATGACATATTCAGAACCCTCGAACAGGAAATTCAATAAAATATCAGCCGGGCGGATATCCGTCCGGCTGTTTTTATCATGTTGTGCTCTCGCTCTGTGCGGCATTTTTTGTCGGGAAATCGAAGCCCTGCATGAAGCCGTCGAGCTCGGTCGAGCAGATGTCGCCGCCTATCACCGCACCCTCGTAGACGAGAATATTCGCCTGCACCGTTCCGTTGTCGCCCTCATAGCCGGGGTAATTTTTTATGTTGTATGTCCAGCGCTTTGCGCGCTTGCCCGCATACGGGGTCAGGTCGAGGTTCTGCGCTTTCTGAATCTCATTGTATTTTTCATATCCCCTGTCGAACTCGGCGGGGATTATAACCTCTGCGACCTCGACCGGGTCCTCCTCTATCTCCCAGCCGAACTGCGACAGAAACGCCGTGCGCTCCGAGGCGTTCGACGCCTTGAGGCTTATCGCGTTGTCGCTGACCGCGGGTTTGCCGCGGTTTATCAGAAGCACCACCGCCGCCACGGCGAGTACCGCCGCGAACGCAGTCAAGGCAATTTTCAGCTTTGAGGATTTGATTGAAAACACAAACACTTTTCTCCGCCCCTTCGCGCTTATAAAGATAGTTGATATATATGCTCATTTCTCCCGCTTTATCACGGTTGACAAATCTTGCTGAAATGGTAATATTATACTGTAACTTATTTCACATTTCGGAGGCAGGAAAAAGCATGAAAAAATGCAGTCTCATCCCCTTTGCCGTCCTCGCCGCAGCAACGGGCGCAGGCGCGGCGGTCGGCAGAAAATTAAAGACCGACAAGGCTTTCCGCCGCGACTTTGACGACGTTGTCGGAAAAGGTATCCTCGCCGCCGTCGGCAAGATTGCCGACAAACTCCCCGAGCCGAATTTCGGCGATGTCTCGAACTACCGGAGCCGCAATTTCTATCCCGGTCACAGCGAATTCGCATCATCGGGCAAGCGCGGTTCAAGATGGCGTCTCGGCTACGCCCGCCGCAGCCTTGTCCCCGACGACTACAATCAAAAGGACTACTACATAGCGGGCTATCTCTCATATCCGCCTAATATAATGAGCGGGGTTATCGACGACCAGGCGGTGCGCGTTATCTGCCTCGACGATTCGAGCGGACGCGGGAGCGTAGTTTTTGCCGTCATTGACTGCGTCGGAATATCCGGCACGGACATACGCCGCATACGCGAGAGGCTGGCGGACTTCGCAAAAGAAAATAATATAGTTTCCATCAATATTTCCTCCATCCACTGCCACAGCGCGATTGACACACAAGGTCTTTGGGGCGATCTGCCGAAGATGCTCAAGAACAATGTCAAGGCTATCAAGGACGGACGGTATGACGATATAATTTCAGGGCGCGACCCCGAGTTCATGGAGAATCTGTTCAAAAAGACCGCAGACGCGATAAAAGAGGCGTTCAACTCCATGCAGCGCGGAAAGCTCACCTATGTGCGCACCGACACTATCGACTTCGCGCGCGACAAGCGCCCGCCTTATGTATGGGACAAAGATATAGTCCGCCTGCGCTTCATCCCCGACAACGGCTCAAGGGAGACCGTAGCCGCGTTCATGGCGGCTCACCCGACCGCGCTCGGCGCAAAGAACACCCTGCTCAGCTCCGACTACATCGCATCGATGGAGCATGAGATAAACAAAGCGGGCAAGAACTTTATATTCTTCCAGGGTGCGGAGCTTGCAATAGCCCAGCAGCGCGACTGCATAACCGAGCACGACGGCTCGGAGGGCTGGCAGGAATACGGCAAAACGCTCGGACGCTTCCTAAACTCTATCCCCGAAGAGGACGAGAGGCGCGTCGCGACTTTTATAAATATTAAAAGCCGCGAAATATTCATCCCGGCGGACAATCCGATACTCATCGCCGCCGCAAAGGCGGGACTCGTTGACAACACCGTTCTGCACGACCCGAGCGAAAAATCCGGCTACTGCTTCGTCAGCGAGGTCGGCTATGCAGAAATTGGCAAGGAGCTGTCCCTCGCACTCATCCCCGGTGAGCTCGCGCCCGAGATTCTGCTCGGCGGCGCATACGGCGCGGACGAGAGCTTCAACCGCACCGCGTGGGAATATCCGCCCATGCGCGACATGATTCCCGAGGGCAGAGAGCTGAGCGTTATAGGTCTGTGCAACGACGCGATGGGATATATCCTGCCCGACAACGACTACGGCAGCGTCATAGCAAAAGACCACTACGAAGAGGCGGTCTCGGCGGGAAGGCGCGCGGGGTCGACAATAACAAAAGCTTTCGGAGAGCTTGTCAAAAGTCTCCGATAAAAATAAAATACAACGGAGGGAAACCCCATGCGCAAAAACATCCGGCGAATCTTCAGCATCATTCTTGCGGCGATACTGCTGCTCTGCGCGAGCCTGCCCGTTTTCGCAAAGAGCGAAAAATGCTCCTGCGGCACGCCGCCCGTAATCTACGTCGCGGCCTTGGGCAGCGCGAAGCTCTATCTTGACAAGGGCACGGAGAACGAGCGTCTGCTGTTCAGACCCGACACCGCCGCTTATCTGCGCCTTGCCGCACGTCTCGCCCCGGCAATAGCGCGCCTCGCCATAGACAAGAACTATGACGCTTTCGGCGACGCGCTCATCGGCGGAGTCCGCGGCGTCTTCGGCGATTTGCAGATGGACGAAAACGGCGACTCCACAGATCGCGTGACCTCGGACGCCAAGCTGCCCGACAACCCCGACCACGGCGTTGACAAGAGCTACTATTTCGCCTACGATTTCCGTGAGGACCCGCTCACGGTTGCGGACAAGCTGCACGAGTACATCGCCTGCGTAAAGAAGCTGACTGGACATGACACCGTGCTTCTTCGTGCCTCGTCCATGGGCGGCGTTATGACCATGGCGTATTTCTACAAATACGGCACCGACGGCATAGACGCCTGCATATTCCAGTGCTGCCCCATACTCGGCACGCAGGTGGCGGGCGACCTCTTCACAAAGAAAATCGTCATTGACCCAGAAGCCCTCGTGCGCTACGCCTCCCAGCTCCCGACCGATGAGCAGTGGCAGTCCGATCTGCTCTGCATAGTGCTTGATATGCTGAACTACGCGGGCGTTTTCAAGGCTCTCGTCGGCGTTGCGGACAAGCTGCTCGAAAATCTGACGGACAGGGTGTTTGAAGAGCTCATGTACCCCGTGTTCGGCTCGATGCCCGGAATATGGAGCTTCGTGACCGACGACGAATACGAGCAGGCAAAAAAAATGGCGTTCGATGAAAACACCTCGAAGCGTTTAATCTCCCGCCTCGACGAGTATCACTACAATGTCCAGTGCAAAGCCGGAGAGATACTGAACAAGGCGAAGAAAGACGGCGTAAAAATAATGATAGTCGCGGGCTACAACAAGCAGCGCACGCCGCTCGTTGAGTCATATATGGCAAACAGCGACGCGACGGTTGACACGAAATACGCCTCCGTCGGCGCAACTGTGGCAGACCTCGGCTCCGCTCTCCCCGAAGGCTATGTTCAGAAGAACGAAGCGGGCGTTCACGACCACCTCTCGAAGGACGGCGTGATAGACGCATCGACCTGCCTCATGCCTGAGAACACCTGGTTCATAAAGGATATGCTCCACTGTAAGATACACGATGGGCACAAAGCGATGTACAACTGGTTCTTCTATTCAGAGTCTCAGCCAGATGTGTGGTCGAACGAAAAATATCCGCAGTTTTTACAAAATGACGTAAACGCAAAGACGCTCACTCCCATAGGCACTCAGGCAAGACCCGCTGCATCGAACGGCGGTTCGGGCAGCTCGAAAGAGCCTCTGACCCCGCAGACCGGTTCGGCCTCATTTGCGGCGGTTATCCCGCTCCTGTTTGCCCTGCCCGCGGGAGTTATTTCGAGGCGGCGCAAACGCTCATAAGAGAAAATTGCAACAGCCGACGGCCATATGTTTCGCTGTCGGCTGTTTGTTCTTTATTTAACGGTTAAATATTTGTAAATCCTACTTCTTCGGGCTTGAAATGGGAGTAAATAATGTATAAAATAAGACTGTAAATCAAGTGCTGCTTTTTATACGGCACAACAAGAAAGGTCGTGCAAAGATGGCAAGATTTCTCTACTCCGCCTTTTCCGACGAAGCCGCCGACAGCATCGACGGCCAGATAGCCGCCTGCAAGGCAAACGGCGTGACACACATGGAACTGCGCGGCGTTGACGGCAAGAACATCTCCGAGTTCACCGTTGACGAGGCAAAGGCACTCAAGGAAAAGCTTGACGCAAACGGCATGAAGGTCTCTTCCATAGGCTCTTACTATGGAAAGATCGAGATAACCGACGATTTTGAGCCCCATTTCGAGGGCTTCAAGAACACAGTTGAAGTGGCGAAGATACTCGAAGCGAAGTATATCCGCCTGTTCAGCTTCTATTTCACAAAGGGCGAGAGCTACGAAGAGTACCGCCCGGAGGTCATGCGCAGAGTCAGAGCCATGGCTGAATATTCAAAGGAGCGCGGAGTCCTCTGCTGCCACGAGAACGAGCGCGGTATTTACGGCGATATACCCGAGAGATGCCTCGATCTCCACAAGGAGCTCGGCGATGTCATCGGCGGAATTTTCGACCCCGCGAACTATATTCTCAACGGCGTTGACATTCTCCCCGCATATGAACTGCTCGAGCCCTACATCACTTATATGCATGTAAAAGACGCGATAGGCGCCGAGGAGACAGTTGTCCCCGCAGGTCATGGCGATGCTCATTTTGATGAGCTCATCCGCCGCTTCAACAAAAAAGAGGGCGAGAGATTTCTCTCCGTCGAGCCGCACCTCAAGGTGTTTGACGCACTCAAGACCATTGAGCGCGACGACAGCCTCTCGCTGAAAATGGATAAGTTCACCTACCCCGACAACAACGCGTCCTTTGCCGCCGCAGTAAACGGCATAAAGGAAGTTGTCGCAAGAGTCAAGACCCTGCGCTACGGCATAATCGGCGTTGGCAACATGGGTTCCGCTCACCTCGGCTACTATCTCGACGGACTCATTCCCGAGATGGTTCTTACCGCGATAGCCGATATCGATCCCGCAAAGCTTGAGCGCGCCGAGAAGAAATGCCATGACAGAAGCTGCGAGATAAAATGCTTTGACTCCGCCGAGGCCCTCATTGACTCGGGCGAGGTCGACGCAGTCATAGTCGCAACGCCGCACTACTCGCACCCGCCGATAGTCGAATACGGTCTGACCCACGGTGTACATGTGCTCAGCGAAAAGCCCGCAGGCGTCTATACAAAGCAGGTTCGCGAAATGAACGAAGTCGCCTCAAAGAGCGACAAAGTGTTCGCGCTGATGTTCAATCAGAGGACAAATCCCATGTATATCAAGCTGCGCGAAGTCGTGCAGAGCGGCGAATACGGCGAGCTGCACCGCTTCAACTGGCTCATCACCGACTGGTACCGCACGCAGGCATATTATAATTCCGGCGGATGGCGCGCAACCTGGAGCGGCGAGGGCGGCGGCGTCCTGCTCAACCAGTGCCCGCATCAGCTCGACCTGTGGCAGTGGATAACCGGCATGCCCGCATCCATTCAGGCGCAGTGCTCCATCGGCAAGTGGCACAACATTGAAGTTGAGGACGATGTGACCATATACGCCGAATATCCCAACGGCGCGACCGGCGTGTTCATCACGACGACCGGCGACGCACCCGGCACGAACAGACTCGAAATAACGCTCGACCGCGCGAAGATAGTCTGCGAGAACGACAGGATAAGAGCCTATGTCCTCGACCAGTCCATGACCGAGTTCAGCAAAACCGCCGAAGAGGGCTTCGCGAAGCCCAACGGTCACTGGGAGGATATCGACTACGTCGACACGGACACCGAGCAGCATGTCGCAGTTACAAACGCATTTGCGGCGCACATCCTGCACGGCACTCCGCTCATCGCGCGCGGCGAAGAGGGCATCAACGGTCTGACTATCTCGAACGCGGCGCACCTGTCCTCATGGCTCGGCAAGAAAGTTACCCTCCCGATAGACGAGGATCTGTTCTATGCCGAACTCCAGAAGAAAATTGCCTCGTCTTCCGGCAAGAAAGAGCCCGTAAAGGAAGTTGTCGTTGAGGATATGTCCTCGACCTACGGCTCATAATCGAAAGAAAACAGAGGTAGAATATGAAGATATCTATCGTGGGCTGCGGCGGAATAAGCCGCACCCACATCGGAGCCGTCCGCGATATACCGTACGCACGGATAATCAGCGTTGCGGACTGCATTCCCGAGCGCGCCGAGGCGGCGGCAAAGCAGTGCGGCGCGAAGGCATACACGAGCCTTGAAGACATGCTCGCGGGCGAAAAGCCGGATGTTTTACATATCTGCACCCCGCACTATCTCCATGTTCCGATGGCGGTCTACGCGATGGAGCGCGGAGTCGATGTGCTGTGCGAGAAGCCGTGCGCCATGACGGAAGGCCAGCTCGAAGAGCTGCGCGAATGTCAGCGCAGGACGGGGCGGCAGTTCGGAGTCTGTTTTCAGAACAGATATAACCGCTCGGTGCAGTATCTCAAAAATATCATTGATTCAAAAACATACGGCGAGCTTATCGGCATGAGGGCTTTTGTCACCTGGAAGCGCGACGCAGACTATTACGCGAGCGGCGACTGGCGCGGCAAAAAAGCGACCGAGGGCGGCGGAGTGCTGATAAATCAGGCTCTGCACACGCTCGATCTGATGAATATGCTCGGCGGAAATGTAAAAGCCGTGACCGCACATGCTTCAAACGACCATCTCAAGGGCATAATAGAAGTTGAGGACACGGTGAGCGTATTTGCCGAATTTTCGCAGGGCTTTCGCGGAGTGTTCTTCGCAACAACCGCAAACGCCGTCACCTCGCCAATAATGCTCGAAGCAAACTTCGTCGACCGTTCGGTACGCATCGAGGGCGACAGCGTGTTTGAACTCAGGGACGGCAAGCTCACTCCGGTGCTCGCTGCGGACAAGTTCGACAACCACGGCAAGCTCTGCTGGGGCAGCGGACACAGCGCGCTGATACGCGATTTCTACGACGCGGTCAAAAATAACCGCCCGTTTGCAATAGACTCTGACGAGGGCGGCAAAGCGATCGAGCTCCTGCTCGCCATATACAAGAGCGCTGAAACAGGCGAACGCATAGAGTTATAAAAAAGAAAGGGAAGATTGAAATGCAGATGACTTTTCGCTGGTTCGGCGACACCAAGGACACGGTATCGCTCGAACAGATAAGGCAGATCCCCGGCGTCAAGGGCATTGTCCCCGCGCTGCACACCCTGCCTGCAGGCGAAGTGTGGCCGCTCGATATGGTCATGGACATGAAGCACGAAATCGAGGCGGCAGGTCTTACGATGGAGTGCATCGAGAGCGTCAACGTCCATGAGGATATCAAGCTCGGCAACGAAAACGCAGACAAATATATCGACAACTATATCGAATCCATCCGCAATCTCGGCAAGGCGGGCGTCAGGGTGATATGCTACAACTTCATGCCAGTTTTCGACTGGACGCGCACCGACCTCGCCATGGATATGGGCAACGGCGCGACCTGCCTGTCATATAACGGCGCGCAGATCGAGGGCAAGAGCCCCGAGGATATGTTTCGCGAGATCGACGAGAACTCGAACGGCTACGCGATGCCCGGCTGGGAAACCGAGCGCATGGGCGAGATAAAAGAGCTGTTCCAAAAGTACAAGGGCGTGACCGAGGACGATCTCGTTGAGAATCTCCGTCACTTCCTGCGCCGCATAGCTCCCGTCTGTGAGGACTGCGGAATCAAAATGGCTATTCATCCGGACGATCCGCCATGGGGCATCTTCGGTCTGCCGAGGATAATCAAGAACACCGCAGATCTCGAACGCCTGCTCTCGCTCGTTGACAGCGACATAAACGGCATCACCTTCTGCACCGGCTCGCTCGGCGCGTCGAAAGACAACGACCTGCCTGCGATGATAAGGAAATTCGGCGACAGGATATATTTCGCGCATCTGAGAAACGTCCTCAGACGCGACGGCTGGTTCAACGAGACCTCCCACCTGTCCTCGGACGGCTCGCTCGACATGTACGAGATAGTCAAGGCTCTCTATGAGAGTGGATTTGACGGCTATATCCGCCCAGATCACGGCAGAATGCTGTGGGGCGAAAAAGCCCGTCCCGGCTACGGTCTGTACGACCGTGCGCTCGGAGCGGCATATATAAACGGACTCTGGGAAGCTGTTTCAAAGTCCGAAAGGGAAGGAAGATAACCATGGTACACGAAAATCTTAACGGCCGCGTTGCGGTCATAACCGGCGGCGGCGGAGTTCTCTGCAGCGGATTTGCAAAGGATCTTGCGGCTCAGGGAGTAAAGGTCGCGATACTCGACCTGCGCGAAGAGGCGGCTCAGAAGGTCGCGGACGAGATTAAAGCGGCGGGCGGCGAGGCCCTTGCAGTCGGCTGCAACGTGCTCGAGAGCGAAAGCCTTGAGGCGGCGCGCGAGAAGATAAACGCCGCGCTCGGCTCATGTGATATCCTCGTCAACGGTGCGGGCGGCAACTCTCCGCTCGGCACGACGACCAAAGACACACTCGAGCTCGAGGACATAGCCCACAAGGCAGAGGGAGTCAAGACTTTCTTTGACCTCGACCCCAAGGGCATTGAGTTTGTTTTCAATCTTAACTTCCTCGGCACGCTGCTCACCACGCAGTGCTTCGCAAAGGACATGATAGGCAAGGAGAACGCTACGATTCTCAACATCTCCTCCATGAACGCCTACAGACCGCTCACGAGAATCCCCGCATATTCTGCGGCGAAGGCGGCTGTTTCGAACTTCACCCAGTTCATGGCGGTTCATTTTGCCGATGTCGGCATCAGAGTCAACGCGATAGCTCCCGGCTTCTTCTCGACGAACCAGAACAAGACTCTGCTCTTCAACGAGGACGGCTCGCTCACCGCGCGCTCGAACAAGATAATCACCCACACTCCCCTGCGCCGCTTCGGCGTGCCCGAGGATCTGACGGGTGCTCTGCTGTTCCTCTGCGACGAGAGCCAGGCCGGCTTCATAACCGGCGTTATTCTCCCCGTCGACGGCGGCTTCTCCGCTTATTCGGGAGTGTAAAGTCCATATCAAATCGGATTCCCGATTTGCAGAATCCTCAAATAAAAGAACGCTGTCCATTGAAATACATGGGCAGCGTTCTTTTGTGTTGTGGTGTGCGATTGGCAATTGGGATTTGTCAATCACTTGAACCATAGCAAAGTAAAAGCATGTAACTCAGCTAATTTTTATAATCAAACTTTCAATAGTCGCGCCACAGTGGTAGAAACCAGCTGAGTTGGGCGAGAGGACGGCTTGCGAAGCAAGACGCACGAGCCCGTATTGTTTGAGCGAAGCGAGTTTACGGGCGAATGTGCCGAGCAACTGATTGAGAGCCGCGAGCTTAGTACTGCGGCGCGAAATTTCAGGAGGAGGTGAGTTGTAGGTGTCGGCGACCTCGACGACCCTTTGACGCGTGAGCGTCACGGTGTTTTTTGGAGATGATGCAAGTAAAGCGATCATTTAGTTACTTGTCACTATTATAGATTTTAAAAGCAGGCGAACAAAGTTCGCCCCTACGGTCTGTAAAATAAACTTTTGCGAAATTTTCGTGCCGCTTACGCGGCAGCGGTGCGTCGAGTCGCCGCACCCTACAAGTTGCGCATCAAAAAAAATTCGTGCAGATTTCGCGGGCGGATAGTATCTGCCCATATCGAGCACCTTTTCACTATTCACTTTTACTTATTACTTTGAGCGTTAGCGAAACAACCCCTCAGTCTCGGTTTACGCCGAGCCAGCTCTCCTACAGGGGGGGAGCCTAAATAAATTCTGCGACAAATCCTAATTCATCAATCACAAAACCGACCGCAGCAGATATGCTGCGGTCGGTTACTGTTTTACGGCACCCGTTTATGTTCTGGGCACTTTTCTTATTCCATATTGTCTATATAGCTGCAGGCTGCGAGTGCGGCTACGGAGCCGTCCGCCGCTGCGGTGGTCAGCTGGCGCACTTCCTTTGTGCGGCAGTCGCCCGCGGTGAAGACGCCGGGGGTCTTTGTTCTGCAGCTCTCGTCCGCGATGATATAGCCGTAGTCATCGAGGTCTGCAACATCCTTGAAGCTCTCGTTGTTCGGCATCTGACCGACCGCAATAAAAACACCGTCCATCGGAATGGAATGGGGCTCCTCGTCGCCCGTCGCTATCTTTATGCCGTCGAGCTCGTCGCTGCCGATGAGTTTGACTACCTTTGTGTTCATGAGAACCTTTATGTTATCTTTCTCGCCGAGCTTCTTGACAAGAGCCTTTTCGCCCCTGAACTCATCGCGTCTGTGTATAAGCGTGACGCTCTTGCAGTAAGACGCGAGGAAGAGCGCGGACTGGAGAGCGCTGTCTCCGCCGCCGACAACGGCGACATTCTTGCCCTTATAAAAAGCTCCGTCGCACACCGCGCAGTAGGATACTCCCCTGCCCGCGAGGTCGTTTTCGCCGTCCGCTCCGAGCGGTCTGTGGCGCGCTCCGGTGGCGATTATAACGCACTTGCACTGGTAGCTGTTTGAATCGGTTATGACGGTTTTTATCTTTCCGTCGACTATTTTTATTACCCGCTCAAGCTCAACATCCGCGCCGAGCTCCATCGCCTGCGAAACGAGGTTATCCGCAAATTCGCTGCCGCTTATCTGCGATATTCCCGGATAGTTTTCGACTCTCGGTGAAGAGGTTATCTGACCGCCGAAGGACTCGCCCTCGGTCACGAGCACGGTTTTTCCCGCTCTGAGCGCATAGATTGCCGCCGTGAGTCCGGCAGTGCCGGCGCCGACGATAACGATATCAAATTGCTGCATTTCTTTTCCCTCTGAATATGGCAAAATTTTTCTTTAATGCGCCGAAAACCGGGTGAAGCCGCGCTCCACCCGATCTTCCAGCGTTTATCAGTGCATCAGCACTGCTCAATGAACTTTTTGATGTTTGAAAGATTGACGAAGCTCTCATATCCGTCGCCGTCGGTGACGATAAGAGTCGGAGCCTGTCTGATGCCGTATTTCATCGTCAGATCCTCCTGAGCCTCTGCGTCGATCTTCTCGTAGCCGATATTCGCCTTGTCAAGCAGAGTATAGGCTATCTTGCAGTTGGGGCAGGTCTTTGTGGTGAAGAGCATGACCTTTGCGCCGTTTGATGCCTTGGGCGCATCCTCGTGCTTGCCGTCCTCCACGGTGTGGCTGACGGTGCGCTCATTCTTGAGATGAGACGCGCCGAGGTTATAGACGGTTCTGTCCTTGAACTCCTGCGCCTTGCCGTCGTTCCAGTTCTGGACGGGGCGATAGTAACCGGTGATACGGCTGTAGACCTCGGTCTGACCGCCGCACTCGGGGCAGGTAAAGTGCTCGCCCGCGATGTAACCGTGATCCTTGCACACGGAATAGGTCGGGGAGATCGTGTAATAGGGCAACTTGTAGTTCTCGGCTATCTTGCGCACGAGAGAAGCAGTCGAGGTCCAGTCGGGCAGCTTCTCGCCGAGGAAGGCGTGGAAGACGGTGCCGGAGGTGTATCTCGTCTGAAGATCATCCTGAATGTCGAGCGCCTCAAAGATATCCTCCGAGAACGAAACAGGAAGATGCGAGCTGTTGGTGTAATAGGGAGTGCCGCCGTCCTTCGCCGCGGTGATGATATCCGGGAACTGAGCGACATCGTGCTTTGCGAAACGATAAGTGGTGGACTCGGCGGGAGTTGCCTCAAGGTTGTAGAGATCGCCGTACTTCTCCTGATAGTCGGAGAGGCGCTCACGCATATGGTCGAGGACTTCCTTGGTGAACTGCTGGGTCTTCTCGTGGGTCATGTCCGCTCTGAGCCACTTTGCGTTGAGACCGACCTCGTTCATGCCGATGAGGCCGATGGTCGAGAAGTGGTTCTCGAAAGTACCGAGGTAGCGTCTGGTGTAGGGATAGAGACCCTCGTTGAGAAGCTTCGTGATAACTGTACGCTTGACGCTGAGCGAACGGGCGGAGATATCCATAAGCTTGTCGAGTCTGCGGTAGAAGTCCGCCTCATCCTCTGCAAGATATGCGATTCTCGGCATGTTTATCGTAACAACGCCTATAGAACCGGTGCTCTCGCCGCTGCCGAAGAAGCCGCCGGACTTCTTGCGAAGCTCGCGCAGGTCGAGGCGCAGTCTGCAGCACATGGAGCGGACATCGCTCGGCTCCATATCGCTGTTGATGTAGTTAGAGAAATAAGGTGTGCCGTACTTTGCGGTCATCTCGAAGAGAAGTCTGTTGTTCTCAGTATCCGACCAGTCAAAGTCGCGGGTTATAGAATAAGTCGGGATGGGATACTGGAAGCCGCGTCCGTTGGCGTCGCCCTCGATCATGGTCTCGATGAACGCCTTGTTGACCATATCCATCTCTTTCTTGCAGTCCTTGTACTTGAAGGGCATCTCCTTGCCGCCGACAATGGCGTTGAGCTCGGCAAGGTCGTTGGGAACGGTCCAGTCAAGGGTTATATTCGAGAACGGAGCCTGAGTGCCCCAACGGCTGGGAGTGTTGACGCCGAAGATGAACGACTCGATGCACTTCTTGACCTCGCGGTAAGAGAGGTTGTCCACCTTAACAAACGGGGCGAGATAGGTATCGAACGAGGAGAACGCCTGAGCGCCCGCCCACTCGTTCTGCATGATACCGAGGAAGTTGACCATCTGGTTGCAGAGGGTCGCAAGGTGGCTTGCGGGAGAAGAGGTTATCTTTCCGGGGACGCCGCCGAGACCTTCCTGAATGAGCTGCTTCAAAGACCAGCCCGCGCAGTAACCGGTGAGCATGGAGAGGTCATGGAGGTGGATATCGCCGTTTCTGTGGGCGTTTGCTATCTCTTCGTCATAGACCTCGGAGAGCCAGTAGTTCGCGGTGATCGCGCCGGAGTTGCTGAGAATCAGTCCGCCGACGGAATATGTGACGGTCGAATTCTCTTTAACGCGCCAGTCGGAAACCTTGACGTAGCTGTCAACCAGCTCCTTGTAGTCGAGGATGGTCGACTTCATATTTCTGACTTTTTCGCGCTGCTTTCTGTAGAGAATATAGGCCTTTGCGACATCGGCGTAGCCCGCCTGGCTGAGCACCGACTCGACGCTGTCCTGAATGTCCTCAACGGCGATAAGTCCGTCCTTTATCTTGCCCTCGAAGTCCGAAGTGACCTTGAGTGCGAGCAGGTCGATGACCGTCGGATGAGTTTCCTTGTTGAGCGCGTCGAAAGCCTTTGATATAGCCGAAGATATCTTCGCTATATCAAAATCGGCGACTGCGCCGTCTCTTTTGATAACCTTGTACATTATCATGCCTCCATTTTCTTTTCCAAATATATGTCAAAATTATATTACGCTTCATTTGCGCTGTCTGCCTACAATTATAGATGCAACCGTGGCAAATGTCAACAGCAAAATACAAGATATTGTGTAGAATTTATTTTTCTACCCCAAGATGTTCCGAGTTCCAGTGTCCGTTATATTCCCCTTATCTCGACATTCGGGACATTTTTGCGGACTATATCCGCGAAAGAGCGCAGTGTTTCGCGGCTGTGCGAGCTGAGACCCTTTTGCAAAACGAAGTCGGAATCGGTGAAGCTCTGGAGAAAATATTTTTCGTCGCCCTTGAGCCACTCGCCTATTTTTTCAAAGTCCTCCGCGCTGTGCAGCTCGCGCACAACGGTCGTGCGGAACTCAAAATCGGTCTTTCCGCCCATGAGCAGGCGCACGCTCTCATATATCGGCTCCATGTCGAACTTTTCGAGTCCGACCGTCTCAGCATATTTTTCGGGCGAATTTTTGATATCCATCGCCACATAGTCAACGAGCCCCGCGTCTATAAGCGACTGCATCTTGTCCGGGAAAGTTCCGTTGGTGTCGAGCTTTACGAGATAGCCCATGTCTTTTATGCGCTTTGCAAACTCGTCGACATTTTTATTAACGAGCGGTTCGCCGCCTGTTATGCACACGCCGTCGAGCATACCCTGACGTTTTTTGAGAAACGCAAAAAATTCTTCCTCCGGAATCTCATATTCGTCCCCGCCGGGAAGAATCAGCTCCGAATTCTGGCAGAACGGGCAGCGGAAGTTGCATCCGCCGAGGAACACAGTGCATCCCATCTTGCCGGGAAAATCGAGCAATGTAAGTTTTTGCAGACCTCTGACGCGCATACCAATACCCCTTTTCAAGCCGTAAAAATCGAGACGGAGAAAATCGGTCTTTCCGTCCCGGCAAAATCTATTATATACCACTAAAGCGCTCTTGTCACCAAAAACATCTTGAAAAATTGCACAAAGATTACCACAAAATAATGTGCATATTATCGCCGCGATACATATATGTTGCATTTTCTGCGAAAATTTGATACACTCATAGTATAATACAATCCCAATATATATGTATAACTGCGGAGGTGTCTTAATTGGCTGGAAAAAGACCTGTTGCGGCGATACTCTATGACTTCGACCGCACACTTTGCACAAAGGATATGCAGGAATATCAGTTCATTCCGAGCGTCGGCATGAAGCCCGCGGATTTCTGGGGGCTCGCCAACAGCTACGCCGAGGAAGAGCATATGGACAAAATCCTGTCATATATGTACATCATGATAAAAAAATCGCAGGAGTGCGGGATTCCGCTGACGCGCAAGAGCGTCATGGAGTGCGGACGCGCGATAGAACTGTATAAAGGTCTGCCCGGCTGGTTCGGCCGCCTCAACCGCTTCGGCAGCGAAAACGGCGTGACCGTCGAGCACTATGTCCTCTCCTCCGGTCTTAAAGAGATAATCGAGGGATCCGAAATAGGCAAATGCTTCAAAGAGATTTTTGCCTGTGAGTTCCTTTACGGCGAGAACGGCGAGGCAGTCTGGCCGAAGACCGCCGTCAATTATACTTCAAAGACCCAGTTTGTCTACCGCATAAACAAAGGCGTGCTCGATGTATCTAACGATAAAGATCTCAACCGCTCTACTCCGGACAACAAGCGCCGCGTGCCGTTTTCAAATATGCTCTATATCGGCGACGGGCTCTCCGATGTCCCCTGCATGAAGATGGTCAAGGCATACGGCGGATATTCTATAGCCGTCCACAACAACGAACCGCGCCAGCTCGAGGGCGTGAGTGACCTGCTCTATCACAACCGCGTTGACTTCGCCTTCGCGGCAGACTACTCAGAAAACAGCGAGCTTGACATAACCGTCAAGGATATCATACGCAGAATAGCCATAGACAGCACCCTGCGCGACGAGCACAGCAGGCAGAAGCGCCGCTCGAAATGCTGCTGCGCAGACATCTGACGGAGGATAATATGTCTGTATTTTTTACCGCCGCAGTGTGCGTATACAACACGGAAAAATATCTTCGCGAATGTCTGGATTCCGTTCTCAATCAGAGCTACAAAAATTTTGAACTGCTCATAGTTGACGACGGCTCGACGGACTCAAGCGGCTGCATCTGCGACGAATACGCAGAAAAAGACAGCCGTGTGCGTGTCATTCACACGGAGAATCAGGGTGTATTACTCGCGCGAAAGACTGCGTTTGAGAATGCGCGCGGGGACTATTTCATCGTCTTTGATTCGGACGACACCGTCTCGCCCGAGCTGTTTTCGAGATTGAGCGAAAAAATCGAGCAGTGCGCACCGGACATGATATTCTTTGACTATAATAAAATAAACGGCGAAAATATCATGCATGAAAAGACATTCGACGGCGAGCGCACTTTTAATAAAGACAGCAAAAAAGAGCTTTGGGAGCTGTTGCTGCGCTCGAAGTTCAACTCACTTTGCTGCAAGTGCATAAGGCGCGATAAATTCGACTATGATATAGACGCGGCTTATTACAAAGGCTACAGTCGCGGCGAGGACAGGCTCGTCTCGGCGCATATGCTGAGCCGGCTCAACACTTTTTGTTACCTGCCCGAGGCGTTTTACAACTACCGCACCTCGGCTTCCTCTCTGACGCGGACATATTCGTTTGAGAATCTCGTCATGTCCTCCCGTGCTACAGAGGAGATTCGCCAAATGATATCAGCCGACGGCTGCCTCGACGGCGAGTGCGAAGCGCTCATATGCTCTCTCGCGAGGATGATCTACCGCAATTTTCTCTATCCCAACGCCGTCTCTCTATCTAAAAAAGAGACCGTTGAGCTGATAAAAAAGAGCGAATCTCTCGGCATCTATAAGCTGTGCACCGATCGCAGAGCGGACAAATATTCTTCAAAGCCGGAGAATCTTAAATTTTCGCTGCTGAGAAATAAAAAATACTCACTGCTCGTTGACGCAGTGAGGCTCAAGAGCAGGATATAAGTCGAAGAGAGTCGATTGCCTTGACAAAATTTCTGCCGGGCGTTATAATATTCTCCCGAAAACTGCCCGTGCGGAAAGGAAGTGAAAGCCATGGGCACAGAACAGAAAAAGATCGCCGCCCAGAACAAGAAGGCTTTTCACGACTATTTCGTGCTCGACAGATACGAAGCGGGGATCGAGCTTTGCGGCACGGAGGTCAAATCCATACGCCAGGGCAAACTCAATCTCAAGGACTCATGGTGCTCGATAGTCGACGGCGAACTGTTCGTCAACGGAATGCACATCAGCCCATATGAGCACGGCAATATCTTCAACCGCGACCCGCTGAGGGTGCGCCGTCTGCTGATGCACAAGCGCGAGATAATGCGCCTGCTCGGTCAGACGAAGCAGGAGGGCTTGACCCTCGTGCCGCTGAGTGTATATTTTGTCAAAGGGCGCGCAAAGGTTGAGGTCGGGCTGTGCAAGGGTAAAAAGCTCTATGACAAGCGCGAAACGGCGGCGAAGAAAGACGCCGCGCGCAATATCGAGCGCAGCATGAAAAACTTCTGATTCAATCGGCGAGAGCCGTTTGATATATGGGGATGAAAGGATTTCGACGGGGAGGTTGAACTTCGGTAAGCGGGCAGCGGTGTGGGACCGCTATAAAACCCATACGTTTAAATAATAAACGACAACAAAACAGTTTTACAAGCTGCTTAAATAGCAGCCGTCTTTGCCGGGAGTACTGCGGCTCGGTACAAGGCGTCGATTAGCAGTGAACGTGCACGGGTGAGCGCTCCGTAACCCGTCATGAACAACGGAACTACCGAACCGGTGAGCCTGCCTGACGGCGCTCCGGCGAGGGAATCTTAAAAGACAGGCTACGCCCGTAGAAAGCTGTGGGGAGCCCTTTTCGGACGCGGTTTCGATTACCGCCATCTCCACCATGAAAAAAGCACTTGCTGTTGCAAGTGCTTTTTTTCAATGAAATTCGTTCTTCGGAACGAGTGAAATATGCCTGCGGCATATAAAGGAACGAATTTTTTTCAATTGATGTGCAGCATCAAATTTCACAATTTACGAAGTAAATTATTTCACCGCGAGCAGTGCGAGCGATTTCACTAAAGTTTACAATTGCATGAGTTGAAACCGCTGTTATTGCAAATGATTTTTCCACCGTAACCGACAATCAAGCCGGGAAAGTTCTTTACTACTCTCCCGGCTTGATTTTTATTTTTGCAGTCATATTCTGACTGCTTCAACCTCGTTTCCGTGTTCCGTTATTATATCTATAAGATCGGTTGTTTTCAGCCACACCGTTGCGGTGTTGTCATTCGGGTGGACTCCGATGAGTCCGCCGTTGACAAGTTCTTCGTCGAGGAAAAATTTCACTTTTCTCTCGCTGTCGTTGAGTATACCGAGCGGCGTCACTGCGCCCGGTATCAGACCGAGCAGGTTCATCAGATCGTTTTCCGATGCAAAGCTCAGCGGGCGTGTGTCGTGCTCCTCCCTGAATTTTTTCAGGTCAACGCGCTTGTCGCCCCTGACAGTTATGAGATAATAATTGCGCTTCTTGTCGTCTCTGACAAATAAGTTCTTCGCGTCCGCCTCCTGGTGCGGCAGCTCAACATGCGACATCTCTTCCATATTGAACACCGCGCCGTGCTCGGTCACTTCGTATTCTATTCCCCTGCTTGTCAGGAAATCATATACTTCCTGCTTATTCATAATTTCATCCTCTATTTAAAGAGGGCTGCCACATCGGGCAGCCCTCTTGCTTTTATATCAGTCCGGCGTATAAGTGAAGGTGAAGCAATGCGAGCGGAGCGTCGCCGCGCCCATTATGTTGAGCCTGAATGCGTTGCCGCGCATTGTCTGATTGCCTATTCTCATGCTTGAAATATAGCCGCAGCTGCTGCCGCGCGCGCTGTCATGCTCGAGTATTTTTATCCACTGCGCAGGGTTGCTCTGGAGCGTTATGCGCTTTGATGAATCAACCTTTGCGTTATACGCTTCGACCTTCTTGCGAAGCTCCTCACTCGAAATGGTCAGCGTGCGTTTGACATTGCCCTCGGGGCTTGTCCTGCCGCCCGCGAGATAAGGATAGCTGCTTTGACTGCCGCCCCAGACATTCGCGCTCGAAGCCGTCTTCCCCGCCGCCGTTGAAAAATACGGAGTGAACGCAGGCGAGCCGTAATATGCAAGATATTCGCCGAGCGTCGCTTTTATCGCGTTTTCGATAGATGAGCTTGTGCCGGCGTAGCTCTCGCGGAACGCGTGGTTTGAGGTAGTCATCTTAAAATTCTGGCGCTTTGCGTAGGTGTAAATCGCGACCATCTGCGACTTTATCGACTCAAGCGGCGCGGACGGGCCGACCTCGGCATATGCAGTCTTGCCGAGATATTCGGCGAGCGAATATCTCTTGCCGTTATATGTAACCGTGCTCGGCAAATTTGAATCCTTAACGAGGCTGATGCCGGGGTTGTTGTAATAATGGAGCAAGATCTGCTTGTATGTCCAGCCGCGGCGCGCATATTCGGACGCGCCGTTTTGGCTCATGCCGACTCCGTGGCCGTAACCGTAGACGGTGAAAACAAAAGTACCCGTCTTTGAAGAGCTGTGCCTTGTCGTGGTCTCGGTCGGTTTCTGGGTAGGCTTAGTGGTCGGTTTTCCAGTCGTGTTCGGGCGAGTCGTGGGCTTTGTCGAGATAACCGTCGTCAGGACGGTTGATCCCTCGGCTATCGAGCCGGGCACAGTGCCATTTGTCTGCTCCCCGGTTGTTTTTCCGGAGTCGGCAGTGTCGCCATTCGGACGCTCTACGTCGGCAATAATCATATCGTCTATATCATCAATTATCCCGTCCGTATCGCTCTCTGAGGTATTCCCCCACGATGTGTTGCCGCCCGACGCGCTGTTCTCAACCGTATTGCTCTCGCTTGTGTCGGACTCGCGTGCGTTAATGAGCACCGCGCTGACCTGCGAACCGTAGCCCTTGACCAAAAATGTAATCGCAGTTCCGATAAGCGCGGCGAGCAGAATGACCGACGCGACTATGAGCGCGGTCTTTTTGCCCGAGCGCACCGGAGCCGATTTATGGTGAGAGTGATGTTCGCCGTCCGTGATTATTATTGACGCATCGTCGCTGACATCGTGCATGACAAAGCCGTTGCGCGCATAGTCGGCGAGCGCGGAATAGAGCCTGCGGACGCAGGCGTAGATAAACTCCTGCGTGGTCTCGCCCTTGCGGCTGAAGACCTTGAACACGCGTGCCTTGTTCTCGTCCGCTATGCAGATGAGCATGAAATGCTTGCTGTCCTCATCGTCGTTGCGGAACACATTCGATATCGCCGCACCGATTGATGCGCCGCTCTTCGCTCTGGCGCGTCCCGCCATGGCGGCTATATATTCGCCATGACTCTCGTCCTCCTGCCGCTCGATATCGACCGACCGGGCGAATATAGCATCGCCGAAATCCGATTCATCGTCATAGGGCAGGACAGAGAACACGAACGGGCTGTTTTTGCTTGAAGCAACCGCGACGGAAAGTCCGCGCTCTTTCAAGAGCGCAACGACCTCTTCCGGATCGCACTTTTCTTCAGCACTCGGCTCGCCGGCGCCGTTCGCATCCGGTTCGGTAGTGTTTGCGCTTTCGGCAGCTTTTTCAACGGGCAGGAACACCAATTTCAGTTCTTCGGCGACCTTGGCGCATCTGCCGTCGGAAAGGGGCAGAAAAACCAGCGTCTGGCTGCCGCTTTTCTCTATAAAGCCGCTGTATTTGCCGTCGTCGGTCACAAGTATCTGTGCGTCGGCAGGCATCAGGCACTGATCCTCATCCGCCTTTTCAAGCACTTCGGCTATTCTGTCGGAGGACGCGGTTTTTGTTCTGAGCGCGTCGAAAAGCAGTTTCTTTATCTCGATATAATGCCGCTCGGAAGCCGCGAGAACCACAGTCTCCGAATCTCCGAACGCTCCGGCAAGGGCAGAAAACAGCTCGCGGCTGTCCGTGAACTGCTCAAAGCGGCACTCCCCGTAGGCTGCGGCAAAGACGGACTCATATTCCGCTATCGCCCTGCGCGGGAGGGGCTGATTGACAAAAGCCAGGAGCGAGATCTTATTTTTCAAAATATCACCTCATTAGTTGGGATACCATCTGTTTGCGTTTTTGTAGGGGTTCTGTTTCTTGTCTTTATCATACCAGGCCTGAGGATATCTCGGGTTGGGGTTGGTCTTGACGAGCGAAGTATCAACTTCTTCACTCTCGCCGTCGCGCACCATTCGTGCCACAACGACAAGGCGTGCGTTGTCGAACTCATACAGGCAGGTCGAAAGAGTGAGAATCTTGTCGGTCGGCTTGATATCGACGCCCGTTGTGTAGAGCTTTCTCGAATCAAGCTCGGCTATATACTGCTCGAAGCTCGCCTCGCTTATATTCGTCCAGACATAGTTGAAGAAATATCCGTTGTCCTCGGCGGTGGTCGCATTTGTGATAAACACCGCGTAGACCTTCCACTTGTAGTCGTGATAGATGGTGTTGAACTCGATTATCGGATTGTTTATGAATCCGCGCGTGGTGCGGTAATCGAAGAGCTTGCTGAATATCTTGTCCGAGCTGCGGGTGCTGTGGCCGTAGATTATGCTGTTACGGTCAAGCGGCTCGATTGAATTGGCATGAGCCAGGAACGGGTTTCCGAGATCCGTGTATCTGTGGGTGAAGCTGCGCTTGAGATAATACGAATCGTTGTCGGTCTGGAGGATCGGGAAGTCCATCTTGAGCTTGTCTATCTTCAGCCAGCCGACGAGGTCGGTGTTCTGTGCATACGCCTCGGCGTATTTTAGCTGCATACCCTCGGGGAACTTGACATTCGGGTACTTTGCCTTTATCTCGTCCCAGGTCAGCTCCTCGCTGGGCTTGATATCTTTTATGTCGTTGTCAACGATGTTGGGCTGAACAAGATATGTGTTTATCAGCATTCCCGCGCTGACGAACACCGTGATTATAGCCGCCATAAAGACTATCTTGCGGACTATCTCGGATACGGCGTCGCCCTTCATCGGGATGATGCCCTTTATAAATTTTTTGAAGCCCTTTTCGCTTCCGTTATTCTTCTCGTTCTCGCTGACCTCGCGCTCATATTCGCGCAGTGAGCCGCGGTCGCGCTCGCTGAGGTTGACGGCAAAGGTCGAATCTGTCGGCATATCGAAATCGTCGAGCGCCTGCTCTGTCGGGTATTCCGGCTCAGTCACTTTCGGAATATCCTCGCCGCTCAGATCGTCGGGCGGGATAAACTTATATAAATTATCCTTTTTCGGCTCGGCGGGTTTCTCCGGCTCGGACTCGATTATGGGCTCGAGCTCGGACTCCGGCTCGGATACCGGCTCCTTTTCTTCGGTCACGGCGCCGCTTTCCTGCCGTGACTCCACCCCGGTTTCATCGTCGCCGCAGTCAAGATATCTGCGCGCGAGATCTTCCATTTCGCTGCGCTGTACCGCGGGTTCGTCGTCCTCAACCGATGTGTAGTGCTCAAACATCTCCCTCATATCGGGCAGCGAAAACTCGCCGTCTTTTCTGTTTTTGTCAGACATACTCTTTCCTCCGATACAGGTTTACTTTATTTTCTCTTCCAGCATCAGGCGCGCAAGGTTAAGTGCCCGCGACGCCGTGACATATCTGTTATATTCACGGTCATTTTCATGACCGGTGACTATCTTTTCGACGACTGTGCGCTCGCCGTCCGTGACCGCCGCAAAGCTCAGTCCGCCGGGCAGAACACCGTCGCCTCCCGGTCCTGCAAGACCGGTTGTGGATATCGCTATATCTGCGCCGCTCACGTGCTTTGCGCCGAGCGCCATCTCGCGCGCCGTCTGTTCGCTGACAGCGCCGTAGGTCTCAAGCGTCTTTGGCGAAACGCCGAGGAGCTTTGTTTTTATATCATTCGAATAGCTGACTATTCCGCACTCGAAAACCTCGGACGCGCCGGGGATATCAGTCAGCCTTTTGGGGATATATCCCGCCGTGCAGGATTCGGCAGTCGCTATCTTTTTGCCCTTTTCTTTGAGCAGAGCGACAACGCGCTCTTCGATGCTGTTCATATCGGTGCCGTATACGACATCGCCGAGCCTGCTGCATATCTCATCAACTACAGGCGCGCACATTTTGTCCGCCTCGTCGGCGGTTTCCGCCTTCGCGGTTATCCTCAGCCGCACCTCGCCGCTTTTTGCATACGGTGCGACGGTCGGATTCTTTGCGTCGAACATATCCTCTATCTCTTCGGCGACCGAGCTCTCGCCCATGCCGATTATATTGACCGTGTGTGAGACTATCGCGCCGTCGGAATATTTTTTCAAAAATCCGCGCACGCTCTCGTTAAACATCGGAGCAAGCTCGCCGGGAGGGCCGGGCAGGATAATAACGCACTTGCCGTTCTTTTCGAGCGCCGCGCCGGGTGCCGTACCGTGGTTATTCTCAAACACGGTGCCGCCGACGGGCAGCATCGCCTGCTTGAGGTTGTTCTCGGGCATATTGCCGCCCTTTGATTTGAAATATGAGCGTATGCGCTCCGCCGTGTCTTCGTCCTCCCTGAGTTCAAAACCCATGACCTCACAGCAGACCTCTTTTGTCAGATCGTCGTCCGTGGGGCCGAGTCCGCCGGAAGTAATAACAATATCACTGCGACCGAGAGCCGTTTTCAGCTCCTGCGCGAGGCGCTCGGGATTGTCCCCGACGGAGCTGCGGTGCATGACGGATATGCCCATCGCCGCAAGCTCTTTTGAGAGAAACTGCTCGTTGGTATTGAGGATATCGCCGAGCAGAAGCTCGGTTCCGACACAGAGAATTTCACACACTGCCATTGTTACTCACCTTTTGAAAAAGCTTTTATAACCGTAACTTTTGTGCCCTCGACCGCGCGCTTTATGGGCTCGTCCCATTCGGTGCCGCGCTCCGCCTTTTCGACTCCGGCTATTGTCGGATGGGTGCGCGGGTGCTTCGGGGTGAACACCGTGCAGCAGTCCTCATAGGGCTGGATGGATATATCAAATGTCTCAATTTTTCTCGATATCGCGATGACTTCGTCCTTGTCCATGCCGATAAGCGGACGGAATACGGGCATCGAGGTCACAGCGTCCGTGCAGGCTATTGCGGGCATGGTCTGGCTCGCGACCTGACCGACGCTCTCACCTGTTATCAGCGCTTGGCAGCCCTCTTTTACCGCAATCTCCTGAGAGATGCGCATCATCATGCGCCGCATGATAAGCGTGAACACCTCTTCGGGGCAGTTGTCTTTTATAAGCTCCTGGATCTCGGTAAACGGGACAACGAAGAGCATGATGCGTCCGCTGTATTTTGCGACCTGGCGCAGAAGCGAGTGGACTTTCTGCTCGGCGCGCTGGCTCGTATAGGGCGGAGAAGCGAAGTGGATAGCTATCAGCTCCACACCGCGCTTTGCCATCATCCAACCTGCAACGGGGCTGTCTATTCCGCCGGAGACGAGCAGAGCCGCCTTTCCCGCAGAGCCCGAGGGCATACCGCCCGCGCCTTTGAGCTGGTTGCCGTGAATAAACGCGCACTTGTCGCGCACCTCGACGTTTATTATAACATCGGGGTTATGAACATCGACTTTAAGATGGTGGAATTTTGAGAGTATTTTCCCGCCGACTTCTCTGCATATCGCGGGAGAATTGAGCGGAAACTTCTTGTCCGCGCGCTTTGCCTCGACCTTGAAAGTCGATGCGGCGTTGAGCAGGGGAGCCGTATATTCAACGCAGGTGTTGAGAATAACGTCCATATCCTTTTCGACTGCGGCGGCACGCGAAAGTCCGGCTATGCCAAAGACCTTGAGAAGTCTTTCGGTCGCTTCATCGAGATCGGCATCCTCTGGTCCTTCGACTATTATCGTCGACTGCGCGGGGGTGCAGGTGAATTTGCCGAGCGACGCGAGTCTGCGGCGGATATTCGCCATGAGCATATCTTCAAAAGTGCGCCTGTTGAGTCCTTTGAGCGCAAGCTCACCGTTTTTGATGAGAATAACTTCCTTCATGTTGTGATTCCTTTTTTATTTATTTTACTTATTTTTTCTTATTGTTTTCTGCCCCTCGGCAATGCCGTCGATGAGCATATCTATCTCTTCTTTTGTGGTAAAACGCGAGAAGCTGATTCTGAGCGGGCTCTTTCTGACTTCGTCGCTCAGCCCCATATTTTTGAGCACCGAGCTCTGATGTCCCTTTGAGCACGCCGAGCCGCTCGAGACATAGACGCCGCGCGAAGAGAGGAAGTTGAGCATCGGCTCGGAGTTTATGCCGAGCACCGAAATATTGGTCACATACGGCAGCGCATCATCGGGCGAGTTTATAACAACTCCGCCGAGAGCCAGAAGTCTGTCCCGCATATAGTCACGAAGTTCAGTAACTTCTTTGAGCTCAGCCGCAAGATTCGGCAGAGCCGCAGCCGCCGCGCCGAAGCCCGCTATTGCAGGCATGGGCTGAGTGCCGGGGCGCAGTTTTTCCTCCTGCGAGCCGCCGAAAACTATCGGCGACAGGCGCACGCCCTTTTTGACATAGAGCGCGCCGACGCCCTTGGGTCCGTGTATCTTGTGGGAGCTGACCGTCATCAGGTCAACGCCCATCGCCGCGGGCTTGAGCGGCAGTTTTCCGAAAGCCTGCACCGCATCGCAATGAACAAGTGCGGGCGACTTCGCACGCGTTACCGCAGTTCTCGCCGCTTCGACGGGCTGAATAGTGCCCGTCTCGTTGTTGACCGCCATGATGCTCACGAGTATCGTATCGGGAGTCACGGCTTCAAAAAGCTCGCGCTCGCTGATACGTCCGTTTTTGTCAACGCCGAGGCGTATGACTTCAAAGCCCTCGTTTTCGAGATGCTTGACCGTCTCATCAATGCTCGGATGCTCGACGCTCGTCGTCACTATCCGTCTGCCGCGCCGGCGCATGGCATGAGCCGCGCCCTGAACGGCAAGATTGTTGCTCTCCGTTCCGCCGGAGGTGAAATACACCTCGTCATCCCGGCAGAAGAGCCTGCGCGCCACATTCGAGCGCGCGTTTTCGAGCATTTCGTCCGCCTCTATCCCCTTTTGATGCAGGGACGATGGGTTGCCCCAAAGCTCTGTTACAGCGGTTTTCATCGCCTCAACAGCTTCACTGCACACGGGGGTCGTGGCGCTGTTGTCAAGATACGCCGTCATAAGAAAAATCACTCCAAACCGCACGATTCCCAATTATACTTATATATTCTATATTATACAACATAATCACCGGACTTGCAATATATTTGAGCGGATTGCGGCGATACTGCGCACGGCAAGTTTTTTCCTGTCTGCGCATAAAACGCCCGCCCGCTACATTATATGATATAAAGTGCAACAAGGACAGCAAATAAAGATTGACAAAAATATGCAATTTGCTATAATTAAACTGCAAATGAAACCCATTACATAAAGGAGAGTTGACATTGACAAAACGAACAAAATCGTGGGTCGCCCTGCTGCTTTTCATCGCAGTGTTCGGCGCTCTGCTCGTGACCGCAACGTTCACTGACCTCCAGGTCAGCAACATCCTCACGGCAAAGGCGCTCGCCGCCCACACCTATTACACAAACGAGACCGTATACGGCGTTGTGCTCGAGGCCGTCGGCTCGTCGCCCGTCTATCTCATGCTCGCATTCAGCTTCCAGATTCTCTTCTGGCAGGTCATGCGCAAGATGAAAAAGCATCCGTGGAAAGAGATCCTCGCGATACTCCTGCTCGTCGCGGGCACAATAGCCTATTTCGTACTGTTTGACGACGCCGTCAAATATGCGCTTCAGCACATCGGGCCTACTGCCGAGGCGTTCAAGGGCGCGGGCTTCCTCAAGGGCATATCGCTGTTCTTCGCGGGTCTTATGACTTTCTTTGCGACCTTCGCCATCAGAAACTATTCCGAGGAATCGGTCAACAAGATGGTTATGTTCGCAGTTGCGGTGCTCTGCGTTGCAGCTGTTTCCAACGGCATTATCGCCGCAGTCAAAGAGCCCGTCGGCCGCATGCGTTATCGCGCAATGAACTGCGAGGGCGGCCAGTCGATCGGCGGATTTGATAACTTCACCCGCTGGTATGTCGCCAACGGTCAGCACATCCCCAAGGAAGAGATGAAAGCCCTCTTCGGCACGACCGACGCTCTTAAATCATTCCCGAGCGGACACACCTGCTCCGCCGGCACGGTCTACTGCCTGCTTATGCTCCTCGATGTTTTCAACGTCAAGAGCAAGGGCAAGAGAGCTGTCAGCTGGATCGCCGCCATCACCTACACCGGCATGGTCGCAGTCAGCCGCATAATCGTCGGCGCACACTTCTTCAGCGACGTCCTCATGGGCGGCACAATAGCTTTCGTGAGCATGATAATCTTCAGAGAGATATTCATCTGCAAAGGCTCGAATGTCAAAGCGATGTTCGGCAAAGAATAAAATCAAGATAGGTAAGCACCCCGCAGGCTCAAGTCTGCGGGGTGTTTTTATGGGCAACAAAAAAGCACGGTGCATCTTTTGACACACCGTGCTTTTGTTTTTTATCAGTCTTCGCTGTTCTGCTTAGCGATGGGCTCGATCCTGCCGTATCTCGAAGCGGAAGCCGCATCGGATCTGGGCGGACGGGAGGGAGCTGCGGGGCGGTCGCTGCGCGGGCGGTCATTTCTGCCTCTGCCGCCTCTGTCGCGGTTCTGATATCCGCCGCGCCCGCCTGAGCGGGGCGGTCTGGAGCCGCCGTTGAGGGGCTTCACGCCCTCTTCGAGAGTGATAACGACCTTGCGGTCATTCTCGGAGCCGACAGAGTGAGAGGTCACGCCCTCAACATCCTGGAGAGCCGTGTGAATGATGCGTCTCTCATAGGGATTCATGGGATCAAGCACAACATTTCTGCCGTACTTTCTGACCTTTGCTGCGCTCTTCTGAGCGAGTGCGCGCAGGGTTGCCTCGCGCTTCTCGCGGTAGTTGCCGATGTTGAGCGAGACTCTTCTCGACTTGTCCGCGCCCCTGTTGACGACAAGGCGGACGAGATACTGGATAGCGTCGAGTGTCTCTCCCCTGCGGCCGATAGCCGCGCCGTAGTCGCCGTCATATTCGACCGCGATGCTGACTTCTTCGTCAGTCTCTTCGATCTTTATCTCTGCGCCCTCAATGCCGAGGCTTGCAAGAATTTTTTCAAGATATTCCTTCGCGCCGGCCTCGGACGGAGCATCATAGCTCACCTTGACCTTTGCGGGAGTTGTTCCGAGCAGACCGAACATCTTCTTTGTCGGCATCTCGAGAACTTCAATTTCAAAATCCGAATCGGCGGATATGCCGAGCTGCGCGATAGCGTCAGCTTTTGCAAGATCGACTGTTGCGCCGGTTCCGATAGCTTCTTTTAACATCTCTGTTTCCACCACCTGGAAAATTTATTTTTCTTCTTTTTTCTGCGCAAGTGCGCGCTTGAGATTCTCTTCCCTTGAACGGCGCTCGACAGTCTCATCGACCATAGCCTTTGCAATCATCTTCTTCGGGCTGTGGGTGAACGAAAGGATAACTGTCTGAATGAGCGCGAAAACGTTCGACGCGATCCAGTAGATACCGATACCGGCGGGGAACTGGAAGGTGAAATAGAGCGAGAACAGGGGCATACCGAAAGTCATGCAGCCCATGGTCGGGTTCTTCGCCATTTCAGGGTTGTTCTTGCGCTGCTGGAGCATCGAGAAGAGGCTCGTTGCGAGAGAAGTAAGGCCCGAGAGAATGGGGATGACCCAGAGGATTCCGGGCTCTTTTATCGACGGAATCTCGCCCAGCGGTATGCCGAGGAAGGTGAAATTGAAGTTCGCGATGCTGTCGATAACTCCCGAGCTGATGCCCTTTGAGAGCGCGATGGGTCTTATCTCATTGATATGGTTGATAACAAAAAGCTCGATAGTCTGCTTACCTGTCTTTGCGTTATATTCAGCGAGTCCTTTTGCTATTTCTGTCAGCGAATTGATTGTTGTATCATCGATCGCGAGCGCCCACTTGAGGGGGTGATAGATAACGCCGATAAGACCGAAGATGATGATGAACTGGATGGCGAGCGGCAGGCAGCCCATATTCATGGGATTGTGTCCTTCGCGCTGGTAGAGAGCCTGAGTCTCTTCCTGAATCTTTTTCTGATCGCCCTTGTATTTGGCGTTTATTCTGCGAATCTTGGGCTGAAGGCGCTGCGTCTTGACGGTACCCTTAGTCTGGTAGATAGAAGTGGGAATCATAAGAAGTCTTGCGAAGAGGGTGAAGAGAATGAGTGCAAGACCGTAATTGTCAACGGCTTCGAATATGAACCTGAGAACATATCCGAACGGGATACCCAATGTCGTGTAAATGGCGTCCATTATTTGTGAGTCCTCCGGTTGGATTTTTTGTCCCTCTTGGGAGGGACGGGATCATAACCGCCGGGGAATAGGATATTGCAGCGAAGAAGTCTGGCAACAGTCAGCAGAGAGCCTTTGAACGCTCCGTGTATTTCAAGAGCCTCTATCGCATACTGAGAGCAGGTCGGATAGTACCTGCACATATCGGGCAGCTGCGGTGAGATATGCTTTCTGTAAAACTGAATAAGTTTTATCAGTATGTCCTTCATTTTCACTTCACAACTTTCACTCCTGCAGATATACCGATAACACCCAAGGCTCCCAGCTGTTTGCGCATTGACCGCTCGATGTCGGTGCTCTTGCGGGAGACCGTCTTATGACGGGCGACAAATACAATGTCCCATCCCCCGCAGCACTCGCCTTCGAGCTGCCGGAAAGCCGCGCGAATTATCCGGCGGCACCGGTTGCGCTCCACCGCATTTCCGAGCTTTTTGCCGGTGGTTATCCCGATGCGCATGACACCGTAACGGTTCCTGAGCGCATATGTGACAAGCACCGGGTCAGCGGCTGATTTGCCGCGCCCGTAAGTCCTGCGAAAATCGCTGTTAAGCTTGAGCGTCTGATATTCTGCCAAAGCAATCAATCCATCCGTGGCAATAATCCGCTCGACCTGTTAAAAGACCGTTAAAAAGGCCGATCAATAGGTGAGCTGCTTTCTTCCCTTCGCTCTGCGGCGGGAAAGAACCTTGCGTCCGTTTCTGTCGGACATTCTCTTGCGGAAGCCGTGCTCCTTCTTACGGTGCAGCTTCTTGGGCTGGTAAGTTCTTTTCATTTGCGGTAACCTCCGTTTCACAGGATATTAGTCACCGGCGGGCGCTTTGGTGGCACTCGTACCGCCGTGATCTTATGTGCAGATATGGGTATAACGCTTTCGCCTACCCTTGCAAGCTACTATTATATATCATACTTCACATCAATGTCAATCATTTTTTTGCGTCCTTGTGCAAACTGCTTGTTGAAAAAAAGGGGGTTTTATGATATACTCTATCCTATTATAAAGTATTATGATGGGGGAAGTTCACTAATGGATTCATTCAACGAGCTGTGGCAGGTAGTCTCCGACTATCTCAGGCAGACAAACTCCGAATCTATCTACAACGTCTGGTTCAGCGAGCTTGAGCCGATAAGCTTTGACGGCAGCCGCGCCGTGCTCATGACAACGGCGGAATTCAAGCGCCGCATCCTCGCGCAGAAGTTCGGCGGCACGCTTCACAGCGCATTTTTGAACGCGCTCGGTCTCGATGTCGATGTCGAGTTCATAGCGCCGGGCGAGGGATATTCGCAGTCTGACTCCTCGGGCTCTGCGGCGGGCTCATCGGAGATAGACGGCAGCACGCGCGCCTCAAACTATTTTGAAAACACATTCGACACATTCGTTGTCGGCGCGTCAAACAAATTCGCCCATGCGGCGGCGCAGGCGGTCGCGGCGAACCCCGGCAAGGCGTATAATCCGCTGTTCATCTACGGCAACTCGGGGCTCGGCAAGACGCACCTGCTCAACGCCATATGCCACGAGATAAAAAGAAACGACCCGTCGATGAAGATAGTCCTCACCGACGGCGAGGAATTCACCAACGAGTTTATCGAAGCGCTCAACCACCGCACAACAACGGAATTCCAGAACAAATACCGCAAGGTCGACGTTCTTCTGATGGACGACGTTCAGTTCATCGCGAGCAAAGAGCGCACGCAGGAGGAATTCTTTCATACCTTCAACGCCCTGACGCAGGACGGCAAGCAGATCGTTCTGTCATCCGACCGCCCGCCGAAGGACATGCCCCAGCTTGAGGACAGAATGCGCACCCGCTTTGAGTGGGGTCTGCTCGCGGACGTTCAGCCGCCGGATCTCGAGACCCGTATGCTCATAGTCAAGCGCAAGGCGGACGCGCTTAACTTCGATATCAGCGACGATGTCGTTGAATACATAGCGCAGAAGCTCAAGAACAACATCCGCCAGCTTGAGAGCGCGGTCAAGAAGATGCAGGCTTATGTCCAGATACAGGGCGCGCATGTCAACACCGCCACCGCTCAGCAGGCGATAAGGGATATTCTCAGCGACAACAAGCCTATTCCCGTCGTTGTGGACAAGATAATAACCGAGGTCGCGCGCACCTACGGCGCAAATCCCGAGGATCTGCGCTCGAAGAAGAAGGACGCACAGACTTCAAAATACCGCCAGATATCGATGTACATCGTGCGCGAGGTCACAGGACTTTCCGCCAAGGCTATCGGCGCGGAGTTCGGCGGCAGGCACTATTCAACGGTGCTCTACGCACTTGACGAGATAAAGAAAGAGAGCGACACCGACTCGGCGCTCAGAACGACTATCAACGACATCATAAAGAACGTGCAGGAGAGCTGATTTTTCTAACAGACTGACGCACCGCGAGGGAGGGATAAATGGTGCGCGATATTATTATAGCATCGTCATCCGACAAGGTGCGCGCGCAGCTGCGCGGCTTCGTTGCGGAAATGGGAATAATGGGCGTCATCGAGTGCCGCTCTGCTTCGCAGACCCTCGATTTCGCTCAGCGTCTCCCCTCGGCTATAATAATCTGCCACCGTCTGACCGACATGGCGCCCGCCGCCATGCTTCGTCTGCTCCCGCCGGGCGCCGATATGATATTGCTTATATCCTCCGCCCAGTCCCCGCTGTTCGGCATGAGCAACGTGCAGTGCATGACCCTGCCGCTCTCACGTCCTGAATTTCGCAGCGCAATAGAAAAGCTGCTCCGCTCCTCGTCCGAGTCGCGCATACGCTCGGGCGGTCAGCGCAACACGGCGGATCAGGAGATAATCGACAAGGCAAAACATTTGTATATGAAAGTAAACGGTGTGTCTGAAGAGGACGCATACGCATATATTAGAAGAAGGAGCATGAACGAGAGCAGTTCTATAACCGCGACCGCGCGGCATCTGCTCAGCGAGCTCGCTAATATATAAATGAAAAGGGTCTTGTGAATGAAATTCGCCAAAATGCAGGGCACGGGCAACGACTACATATATGTCAACTGTTTTGATGAATCGATCGACGACCCTCCCGCTGCGGCGAAATTTTTGAGCGACCGCCATTTCGGCATCGGCTCAGATGGGCTTGTGCTGATTTTGCCGTCCGACAGGGCGGATTTCAGAATGGATATCTACAATTCCGACGGGTCACGGGCGAAGATGTGCGGCAACGCCGCGCGCTGCGTCGCAAAGTATGTCTGTGACAGCAAAATGACCGACAGAGATATGATATCTTTGGAGACTCTCAGCGGAATAAAATACATTAATATATATAAGACGGACGGAAAGGTCACCTCGGCGCAGGTAAACATGGGGTCACCAATGCTGAAAAGCAGGGATATTCCCGCGCTTATTGAATCGGACACCGTGATTTCCCGGCCGCTCGAAGTCGGCGGAAAAATTTATTCCGTCACCTGCCTTTCGATGGGCAACCCGCATTGCGTGGTTTTCTCTGAAAATATTGATTCTATAAATATTCAAAAAATCGGCGTCGAGTTTGAAAATCACCCGGCGTTTCCGGACAGGATAAATACGGAATTCGTTCAGCCGATTTCGGCTTCACGCATCAAAATGCGCGTTTGGGAGCGCGGCGCGGGCGAGACCCTCTCCTGCGGCACGGGCGCGTGCGCGGCGGCGGTCGCCTGCATATTGAACGGCTACTGCAAGCGCAATACAGATATCAAAATCTCGCTTCGCGGAGGCGAGCTTTCAGTAAAATGGAGCGCCGATGGAAATGTGTACCTGACCGGTTCGGCACAGACCGTCTTTACAGGCGAAATTGCCTACGGCGGAGGCGCAAGATGAAAATAAACGAAAACTTTTCGCTCCTCCGCAGCAACTATCTTTTTTCGACGATAAGCCGAAAAATTAAAGATTATAAAATCGCTCACCCCGAGGCAGATATAATCGACCTCGGCATCGGCGATGTCTCGCGTCCCCTGCCCGAGGCGTGCATAAAAGCCATGCACTCGGCGGTAAACGAAATGGCGGACGCCGCCACATTCAGAGGCTACCCGCCCGAACGCGGATATGATTTTCTTATCGACAAGATATTGAAATATGATTTCGCCGCGCGTGGAATAACGCTCGAAAGAGACGAGATTTTTATAAGCGACGGCGCAAAGAGCGACACCGGCAGCATCGGCGATATCTTTTCGCCCGAGTGCAAAGTCGCCGTCTGCGATCCCGTCTACCCGGTCTATATAGACACTAATATCATGGCGGGCAGGGGCGGCAAGCCGCTCGAAAACGGCAGATTTTCAAATATTGCTTATCTCGACTGCACCGCAGAGAACGGATTTATCCCTCCCCTGCCGGAGCAAAATGTCGATATAATATATCTCTGCTCCCCCAACAATCCCACGGGAACGGCGATGAATAAAAATCAGCTCCAACAGTGGGTCGACTGGGCTAATAATCACGGCAGCGTCATTCTCTTTGACGCCGCATATGAGGCGTTTATCACAGAGAGCAACATTCCGCACAGCATTTTCGAGCTTGACGGCGCAAAGAAATGCGCCATTGAGTTCAGGAGCTTTTCAAAGACTGCGGGCTTTACCGGCGTTCGCTGCGCATATACAATTATACCGCGCGAGCTCTCACGCGGCGGAGTCAGCCTCAACGCGCTGTGGGCGCGCAGGCAGGCGACGCGGTTCAACGGCGTGTCATATATAACCCAGCGCGCCGCCGAAGCTGTCTATTCCGACGAGGGCAGGCGGCAGATAAAAGAAAATATAAACTGCTATCTCGGCAACGCAAAGAAGATAACGGACGGACTCGAAAGTATTAATATCCGCTGTTTCGGCGGCAGAAATTCGCCGTATATCTGGTTTGAAGTGCCGAACGGGCTGACCTCATGGCAGATGTTCGACAGGCTTCTGAACACCGTTCAGGTGGTCGGCACGCCGGGCTCGGGCTTCGGCATGATGGGCGAGGGATATTTTCGCCTGACCGCGTTCGCAGGGCCAAAGCGCACGCTCGAAGCAGTTGAAAGAATAAAAAACGGTCTGAAATAAAACCGCACGGAGGATAAAAATGGGCATTTTTTCAAGAATAAACAAGGGACTCAAAAAGACCCGCGAGAATATGTCGGGAGCCATCGACTCGATGCTCCACGGCAAGACTGAAATTGACGACGAATTTTATGATGAGCTCGAAGAGATACTCGTCATGGGCGATGTCGGCTGCATGACCGCATCGGAGATAGTCGAGAAGCTGCGCGAGCGCGTTATGAAAAAGCATCTGCGCAAGCCTGAAGCCGTCAAGAACGAGATAAAAGAGATAGTCGCCGAGATGCTTGAGGGCGGCGAGGAAATGAGCCTTGTCACTCTCCCCTCCGTCATTCTCGTCATCGGCGTCAACGGCGTGGGCAAGACCACTTCCATAGGCAAGCTCGCCGCAATGTACAAAAACGAGGGCAAAAAAGTTATCCTCGCCGCGGCGGACACTTTCAGAGCCGCTGCAATCGAGCAGCTTGAAGAGTGGGCTAACCGCGCGGGAGTCGAGATAGTCAAGCACCGCGAGGGCGCAGACCCGGCGGCTGTTATATACGACACAATTCAGGCGGGCAAGGCAAGAAACGCCGACATAATCATCTGCGACACCGCCGGCAGACTCCACAACAAGAAGAACCTAATGGAGGAGCTGGCGAAGATATACCGCGTCATCGACCGCGAGCTGCCCTACAGCGACCGCGAGAGCCTGCTCGTGCTTGACGCGACTACAGGACAGAACGCAGTCAATCAGGCAAAAGAATTCAAGAATGTTGCAGAGATCACCGGCATCATTTTAACGAAGCTTGACGGCACCGCAAAGGGCGGCGTTGTATTAAACATCAAAAATGAGCTCGGCGTACCCGTCAAGTTCATCGGCGTCGGCGAAAAGGTGGACGACCTCCGCCCGTTCAACGCCCGCGCATTCGCCGAGGGTCTGTTTGATGCAGAGCCGATTGAAGACGAGGAAGAGGAAAAAGAGGACGAATAATGGATTTTCTCATAGCTACACATAACATGAAAAAACGCGCCGAGCTTGAGCGCATATTGAAACCCATCGGCGTGCGCGTTCTGCTCGCGGAAGAGGCGGGAGTCGAGCTTACCGATGTTGAGGAGACGGGCGTCACCTTTGAAGAGAACGCATTCTTAAAAGCCGACAGCGGCTGCAAAGAGAGCGGTATGCCCTGCATCGCCGACGACTCAGGACTTGCCGTTGACGCGCTCGACGGCGCGCCGGGAGTGTATTCCGCAAGATACGCGGGCGAGCACGGAAACGACAAGAAGAACAACGAGCTTCTGCTCAAGAATCTGTCCGATATTCCTATGGACAAGCGCACCGCACGATTCGTTTCGACCGTCTGCTGCTGTTTCCCGGACGGCAGGCACATGACCGTGCGCGGCGAGTGCGATGGCAAGATTGCCTTTGAGCCCGCAGGCGAGGGCGGCTTCGGCTACGATCCGCTGTTTTTGCCCGACGAATTCCCCGGCAAAACGATGGCGCAGCTAACCGCAGAAGAAAAAGACAGCATCAGCCACAGAGGCAAGGCGTTAAGACTCCTTGCAAAAAAACTGGAGGAAATTATATGACAAGCAAAGAGAGAGCCGCGCTTCGCGCGCAGGCAAATTCGCTCGAGCCGCTTTTTCAGGTCGGCAAGGGCGGCGTCAATGACGCACTGATAGCCCAGACGCTCGACGCATTCCGCTCCCGTGAACTGCTCAAGCTCAAGGTCCTGCTCGAGACAGCACCCAAGCCCCCTCGCGAGATCGCCGAGGAGATAGCGGCAAAGACGCAGTCCGAGGTCGTTCAGGTCGTCGGCGGCAGCCTGATATTCTTCAAGGAGAATCCGGAACTGCACGAGCCCAAGGATAAAAAGAAGAAGATAACCGGTACGAAGAATCCGAACCGCCCGTCTGTGCGCAAAAAGATACACGAAAAAAAGCTCGCCGAGGAGAGAAAGACCGCAGCGCGCCGCAAGGCGGAGCGCAATTTCAGACGCAGCCGCGATATATAACAGCAAATTTTAAGTCAACCGGTTCAAAAGCAGGCGCATTTTCGCCTGCTTTTTTGTGCATCGGGACAAATCGGGAATTTTTTGTAAAAGCCTATTGACAGCGTAGGTATAAGAGACTATAATACGCTCATAGATACTGAACAGGGAGGAAGCATCATGAAAAAGTTTGACAGCAACATTATGATGATGGAAATGTGCATGTTCTCCATGCGCATGTGCATGTGCATGCCTTTTTCCGACGAGCTTCCGTCAAACGAATAAATCTGATATATGCAGAGATTCGGGGAGCTTCGTGAGGAGTTTCCCGTTTTTTATTTGCATTGAGGAGGAAGAAAAGTGCAGTATCTGAAATTATTCTCGCCCTTTGATATAAGGCATTGGCGAATGTGCCGCAAGGCGCATGAATTAAAGAGACCGTTTCAACCCAATACCTTATAAATTAAAATACAAAGGAGATAATCAACATGAAAAAGACAATATCGATCATTCTCGCAGCGGTTCTCGCGCTGGGCTGCATCTTCGGCTTCGCCGCCTGCTCTTCGGGCAGCAAGGGCATCACCATTGCCGTTCCCAACGACGCGACCAACGAAGCCCGTGCGCTCCTTCTTCTTCAGGAGCAGGGCATCATCAAGCTCAAAGACGGCGCCGGCATCACCGCAACCGTAAGAGACATTGAGGACAACCCCAAGAACATCACCTTCAAAGAGGTTGAAGCCGCTCAGCTTCCCAACGTTCTCAAGGATGTTGACTATGCTGTTATCAACTCGAACTACGCTATCTCTGCGGGTCTTAACCCCGTAAAGGACAATCTCGCCATTGAGGGCTCCTCGAGCGCATATTCGAACATTCTCGCCGCCAAGAAGGGCAACGAGAATTCCGACAAGATAAAGGCTCTTTCCGCCGCTCTCCAGAGCAAGAAGGTCGCCGATTTCATCGCTTCCAAGTATAACGGCGCAGTTATCAGCGTTGTTTCAAACCCCGGTGACGGCTACGATCCCTCCGTCAACTACGACGCACTCAAGGGTCAGACCATAACCGTCGCCGCATCCCCCACACCGCACGCCGAGATCCTCGCCGTTGCCAAGGAGATCCTTGCCGCTAAGGGCGTCACCCTTGACATCAAAGAGTTCGAAGATTATGTCCAGCCCAACAATGTTGTTGAGTCCGGCGAGATCGACGCAAACTACTTCCAGCACGAGCCTTACCTCGACGATTTCAACAAGCAGAACAACACGAACATCGTCACCGTTTGCTATGTCCACGTCGAGCCCATGGCTCTCTACGGCGGCAAGCAGACCACTCTTGACGCAGTGAAGTAAATGTTATAAAATATAATGCCGGGCTAAGTTGCTCTTAATCGGGCTGCTTGCCGGCATTATCTTTTTATCCAGAAGTTCGGAGGCATAAAATGATCGAGATTAAAAATCTGTCAAAAACTTTCAAGACCGCCGACAGCTCGCTCGACGCGCTCAAGAATGTTTCTCTGACGATAAACGACGGCGATATTTACGGCATCATCGGCATGAGCGGCGCGGGCAAGAGCACGCTCGTGCGGTGCATAAATATGCTCGAACGCCCGACTGAGGGCCAGATACTCATAGACGGGGTCGATATGGGTTCGCTTTCGAGCAAGCAGCTCAGGGACGCCCGCCGCAATATAACCATGATATTCCAGGGCTTCAACCTGCTCATGCAGCGCAACTGCCTGAAAAACATCTGCTTTCCGCTCGAGCTTGAGGGCATGAAGAAAGAGGACGCGAAGAAACGCGCGCTCGAACTGCTCGAGATAGTCGGTCTGCCCGACAAAGCGAAGGCTTACCCCGCTCAGCTCTCCGGCGGTCAGCAGCAAAGAATCGCGATAGCCCGCGCACTCGCTACAAATCCGAAAGTTCTGCTCTGCGACGAGGCGACAAGCGCGCTCGACCCGAACACCACACATTCGATCCTCAACCTCATAAGAGACATAAACAAAAAGCTCGGCATAACGGTTATTATAATAACCCACCAGATGAGCGTTGTCGAAGAGACCTGCAACCGAGTCGCCATTCTTGACAACGGCACGGTCGTTGAACAGGGCGAAGTCAGCACCGTCTTTGCCCATCCGCAGTCGGCGGCAGCAAAACGCCTCGTGTTCCCCGACGCTTCGGATGAGATTTTTGCTCCCGCTTCGGACGAGCACAGGATAAGAGTCGTCTTCAACGGCGCGTTCGCGACCAACACCCCGCTGATAACCAAGATGGCTATGGACGAGGGAATCGCGGCGAATATTTTAGCTGCCTCCACGCGCTGCATCGGCGACAAAGTCTACGGCAACATGCTCCTCGGCATCCCCGGAGGGGACAACGAGCTTGACCGCGCGTCGAAATATCTGCAGAGCATGCCGGATATTCTTGTTGAGGAGGTTTAAAAGATGTTTGACAATGCATTCACTTCCGAGGCGCTGACGGAAGCCCTCGATATATTAAAAAATGATTTCCCGCTGGCTATCTGGGAGACGATATATGTCACCCTGCTCTCCACGCTCTTCGCGATAATTATCGGCCTGCCGCTCGGCGTGCTGCTCGTCGCGGGCGAAAAGGGCGGCGTTCTCCCCCTGCCGAAGGCTCTGATGAAGGTTCTCAATGTTATTATAAATCTTCTGCGTTCGGTGCCGTTTTTGATACTGATGATACTCGTCTTCCCGCTGACCCGCCTTATAATCGGCACGGCGGTCGGCACAGTCGCCTCGATAGTCCCGCTCGTCATCGCGTCGTTCCCGTTTGTGGCGCGCCTTGTTGAGAGCAGTCTCAGAGAAGTTAATCCGAACATAATCGAAGCCGCGCAGAGCATGGGAGCTTCGCCCATGCAGATAATTATCAAAGTCATGATTCCCGAGAGCGTGCCCTCGCTGCTCTCGAACTTCACGATAGCGATAACCACCATCCTCGGCTACTCCGCAATGAGCGGAATAATCGGCGGCGGCGGACTCGGCAAGATAGCCATAAACTACGGCTACTACCGCTACAAATATCTCGTCATGATCTTTGCCGTTATCCTGCTCATAGCGCTCGTTCAGATTTTCCAGAGTGTCGGCACCCACCTTGCAACAAAGACAGACAAGAGACTCAAGAAATAATTAAGTACATAAAAAGCACCCGGTCGGGAGAAATCCCTGCCGGGTGCTTTGCTGTATTTATTTTACGCCTTCGCTTTCGGGGTGAAAACCTTTGCGTCAAGCTTTTTCATCAGCGCGTCGAACACTATCGCCATAAGCAGCGTAGCGGCGAAGCAGAGAATGAAATAGTTCAGATTGTTGTTGACCAGTCCGAGTCTCTTGAATATCGTCATCGGGATGCGCTGGAGAATATAGACGCTGAAAACATGCTTGCCGAGCATCGAAAGTGCGGGATTGCCGATTTTTATCTTCATCGATGCGAGCACAACGATAAGCATGAACACGCTCGCCCACGCCCAGTATACCGGGAGCCCCGCCGAGCGATATTTATGTCCGACAACAAAGGCGGCAACCGCGACCGTAATGCAGAGCATATAGATATAGTTGTTTTTCATCACGAATTTGTCTATATATTTCTTGAGATATGCATACCACATACCCAGCGGGAAGAGAATCAGCGTGTTGTAGTACCACGCGGGCTTTCCGACTTTTATAAGCGCAAAAGCGAGTCCGCAGGTGAGTACGGTCATCGCGATAAGCCCCGGGATATGGTGCTTGCGGAAGATAAGGAACGACACTATAAGTATCAGATAGAGGCAAAGAACCGCGGTAATATACCAGTTCGAGTTGCCTATGCTCTCCCATGTAGTGAACGCGAGCAAAGTCGTTCTCGTCTTCGTCTTTATTCCGAGTGCGAGGTTCATCAGCAGGAACAGGAGAACCGCGATATCAAAATGCGCAAAAAGGCTCAGGAACCTGCGCCTGAAAATACCCTTGACATACGGCGTGCCTTTTTTCATTATAGAGCACATCATGCCGTAGCCCGAATAGAACAGGAAGGTCACAACAACGAGCTGGCCGAGCCAGCTTTTCAGGTCGAGCCATATCGTATCGGACGAGCCGCCGAGCTTCATATACCCGCTGATGTGGCACATGAAAACGAGCAGCACGAAGATTCCGTTTATGGCGCCGGTCGTATCTTTTGACATATAATCGGAATTGAACTCACCCGATTTGACGAACTTTGCGCCGCACAAAAACACAAACAGCGCAGCTGCCAGAACATAGATCATATTTAATTATCCTCCGCAATATTTGAGACAATTATATCACAGCATTCCTATCCTTGCAACAAAAAAAGCGCGGGCGCAGTTTTCGCTGCACCCGCGTTTTTTGTTAGAAAGGTGATGTATCAATTAAAGGGGTTGTAGTAGAATGATCTGTTGTCCTGCTGGGTTGTCTGCTCCTGCTGCTGTTGGGAGGAAGAGGAAGTGGTGTTTCCGGTATCCTCGACGAGCTTTACCTTGACATTGAATTCCTTTGTCTGATAGTTGCTCGATATCCTGCACAGGGTCAGGGTCAGCGTATCGCCGACTTTGGCGTTTTCAATCGCTTCGAGCAGAACTTCCGAAGTGCTCAGCTCCTTGCCGTTGACCGCAGTTATGAGGTCGCCGACCTGGGCGCTGCTGTTTGCAAGGTCGCTGTCCTCGTTGATGTCCGCGATGATAAGCGAACCTGCCGGCAGACCCTTTATCTGCACTATCATGTTATACTGCTGATTCGATGTATTGGAGAAGTAGCTGATACCGAGCTTCGGGCGGTTCGGCACTCTGCCGTAGGCGATAAGATCGTCGATTATCTCTTTTGCGGACGAGATCGGAATAGCGAAGCCCATGAGCTCATAGCTGCTGTCGCTGATTTTAAGCGAGTTTATTCCGACCACCTGGCCGTATTCGTTTATCAGAGCGCCGCCGGAGTTGCCGGGGCTGATAGCAGCCGTGTGCTGGATGCACTCCATGGAGTAGCCTATCTGGCTGCTGACGGTTCTCGAAATCGCGGAGACCATGCCGTTGGTAAACGAGCCGAAGAACTCGGTGCCGCCGGGGTTGCCTATTGCATACACGGTCTCGCCGACCGAGAGCTTCGTTGAATCGCCGAACTCTGCGGCAGTGAAGCCCGTAGCCTTTATTTTCAGCACGCCGATATCGGTGCGCGAATCGTAACCGACTATCTCGGCGTCATACTGAGTGCCGTCATGCAGCTGAACGACGGCTTTGACGCCCTCGCCGCTGATAACATGGGCGCAGGTGATAATATAGGTATAAGTGTGATCCTTATTCTCGCCCATGACTATGCCGGAGCCTTCGCCGGAAGCCGAGCTTGACGACTGGCTGTATACGACTATGCCGACATTGCTCGGCGAAACTTTTTCATATATCTGAGCCGAGGTGAGCACGCCGTTGCCCTTTGAAGTCGTTGTCGCCTTCGGGGTCTCAGCAATGTTCAGCTGAGCGTCGCCCTCGGAAGTGCCGGTCACGGAAGTGCCGCTGCCGGAGCTGCTGTTATTATTTCTCTTTGCGAGCACGGTAACTGTCGCAGAGACCGCGATAACAACTGCGAGGATTGCGGCGAAAACCGCAACGCCTTTCTTCTTCGCGCTCATCTTTTTCTTCTTTTTCTCGGGCTGAGGCGGCGTGTAGCTGCCGGAATTATATGAATTCTGGCTGTTATAGCTGCCCTGCTCGGGCTGCTGCGGAGCGGAATAAATCTGATCCGGCTCAAGCGGTGCAGACTGCTGTGCGGTGTCTGCCGAGTTGTCTTCGGGCGGCGTCTCGCCGGAGTTGCCGAAGTTATTCACATAATCATCATTGTACATAAACTGAATTTACCTCCATCCATTGCCTTCGGGATATCCTTCATCTTTTGACACTATTATGGACTTTCAATATTACGATTTCTTGAACGTCGGGTAAATAACCTTTGGATTTTTATTCAACTTTTTTCCGCAAAAATTCATCTCAGCGGAAGCCAGAACACGAACTGCGTATATTCGCCCGGCTCGCTGTTGACGGTTATCTGACCGCCGTGCATATCGATTATGGTCTTGACTATATACAGTCCGAGACCCGCTCCCTTGACATCGTAGCTGCGCGATTTGTCCGTTTTATAGAAGCGCTCAAAGACTTTGCCCGCCTCTTCGCGCGAGATTCCCTTGCCGCTGTTTTTGACGGAGAATATCATCTTCTCGCTGTCCGACTTTATCGCGACTTCGATATAGCCGCCCTCGTTCGTGAACTTCACGGCGTTGTCGATAAGATTATATACGACCTGATTTATCATATCCTCGTCGGCGCAGATGTTGAGCGGCTCGACCTTGTCAAGGCCGCGTATCTCTATCTTCTTTTCATCTATCGCGCGCTCGAAGCCGAGCATCGTTTTGAAGGTCATTGCCGAAATGTCGAACTCCTTGGGCTGGATTTTTAACTGACCCGCCTCTATCTTCGACATATTGAGCATACCCGTGACAAGGCGAGAAAGGCGCTTGACCTCGTCGGAGACTATTCTGAGATAATATGTGCTCTTCGACGAATCTATCGTGCCGTCGAGTATTCCGTCTATGAATCCGCCGATAGTGGTCATCGGGGTCTTTAACTCATGCGAGACATTCGCGACGAAATTGCGTCTCGAAGTCTCGATAGCCGAAAGCGCATTCGCCATGGAGTTGAACGCCGTCACAAGCTCCGCGACCTCGTCCTCGTCGCCGCCCAGCACTTTATGATAGGGCACCGAGATTCGGTTGCTGAAATCGCCCTTTGCATACTGCTTTGCCGCCGCCGACATCTCGCGCAGGGGCTTTGTCATCTGATAGGTCATAACATATGTTGCAACGAATGCTATCGCGAGCGCGAGAATTGCCGAGAATAGGAACATCTTGAGCATCGCCCTGACAGGCTCGTGCAGCGAATCCGTATCCTGCGAAGCGATGACCGCGCCGCAAAGCTTGCCGGATGCCACTATCGGCTCAACGCTTATAAAATGCGAGCTCTTGTACATTCCGCCGAGCGTGCCCGTCTCGGTATATCCGCCGCTGCTGAGCTTATCCAAAGCCGCCCTTGGGACGGTATATTTGCTGTGGACTATGCACTCGCCCATGTACATCACGAGATTGGACTGCCATATATCCTTACAGCAGATTATCTTGCCGTCGGTGTCGCATATATAGATGTCCGCATCTATCGCCTGCGAGAGCTGGGCGGTCGAAACGCTCATGAGCAGAGTAGAATTCTTGTTGCTCTCTTCAAGCGAGTAGCCTTTTTGAATAAGCGCCGCGGCAGTCTGCGAGACGGTCTGCGCGTTCTGCTTTAAAAGCGCCGTCTTCTCTTCGGACTGGTAGCGCGCGATGAATATCAACAGCGACGAGCCGAGAATGGTGAAGCCGATAAACAGTATCAGCACCGTCACATAGAAGTAACGGTGAAACAGACCCGAGCGTTTTGTTCTCGAGCCTGCGTTCTTTACATCTTTTATTTCAAACTTTTTGCGTGCTTTTTTCATGCACATCAATCCTTGGTCTCAAACTTGTAGCCTACGCTCCAGACGGTCTTGAGCTCCCACTTGTCGGACACGCCCTCGAGCTTCTCTCTGAGCCTCTTGACATGGACATCGACCGTTCTCGAATCGCCGTAATAGTCGAAGCCCCAGACTTCGTCGAGCAGCTGGTCGCGGGTAAACACCCTGTTCGGGTTGCTGGCAAGGTGATAGATAAGCTCCAACTCTTTGGGCGGAGTGTCGATGCGCTTGCCGTCGACCCAGAGCTCGTAGTTTGTCAGGTTTATCTTGAGCTTGTCGTATTCGACCTGCTTTATATCCGCCGCCGGGGCGCCCGCGCTGCGTCTGAGGACTGCCTTGACGCGCGCCACAACTTCCTTTGCATCGAAGGGCTTGACGACATAGTCGTCCGCGCCGAGTTCAAGACCGAGAACTTTATCAAAAGTCTCGCCCTTTGCGGTGAGCATGATTATCGGCTTGTCCGAGAATTTTCTTATCTCGCGGCAGACCTGCCAGCCGTCGAGTCGAGGCAGCATGATATCAAGCAGCATCAAATCCGGCTGAATCTCGCCGAAGCTCTTCACGGCGCTCTCGCCGTCGTTTACTATGCTGACTGTGTAGCCCTCTTTTTCAAGATAGAGGCGCAGCAGTTCGCAGATATTAACGTCGTCGTCAACGACAAGTATTTTTTCGTTAGCCATAAGTACCTCTCCTTTGTTTTAAACGAACCCATTGTAATTATTATAGACCATTCAAAAAAGTTTGTGTGAATGGCGGAATAACATTTTGTTACAAAATTTCGTATTTTTACTACTCTGTAGCATCTAAGAGTTTACATCCGGTTGCAAGAACGCTTGTAAAGTTTCAGGTGTTATAGGGGACTACCTGTGCAGATTCTCGCCCATGCTCACGAGCTTATGCTCGATGGAGTCGACGAGCGCTATCCAGCTCGCATTGATAACGTCCTGCGACACGCCGACCGTTGTCCAGATATCCTCGCCGTCGGACGAAGTTATAAGAACGCGGACGCTCGCCGCCGTGGCGTCTTTGGGCTCCATGACGCGAACCTTGTAGTCGATGAGCCTCAATTTTCTAAGGCACGGGTAGAACACCTCGAGTGCTTCACGCAAAGCGCGGTCGAGCGCGTTGACGGGACCGTCGCCGTCCGACGCCGCTATCCTGACTCTGCCATCGACGCTGAGCTTTATCGTGGCGGTTGCGCTGTGGTCATTGTCATAGGGCAGCTCGTCGAGCACCTTGTAGCTGATGAGATCGAAGAACGGCTTGTATTTTCTGACGAGGCGGTGAACTATCAGCTCGAACGACGAATCAGCGCCCTCATATTGATAGCCCTCGTATTCTTTTTGCTTCAGGATATCGAGCAGCTCCGCGACCTGCGGCGAATCCTTGTCGAAATCGGGATAGAGCTTCTGTATCTTCTTGAGCACCGCCGCCTTGCCGGTCACTTCAGAAAGCAGGAAGCGCCTGCGGTTGCCTACGGATTCGGGGTCGATATGCTCGAACGATTCGCTGAATTTCAAAACGCCGTCGGCGTGCATTCCCGCTTTATGGGCGAATGCGCTGCGCCCGACAAACGGCACATCCCTGTGCAAAGTTACATTGGCTATCGACGCTATCTTTATCGCCGATGAGGTCAGATTTTTCAAATTCTCCTGCGGGATGCACTCATAGTCGGATTTTATCTGCAAATTGGGGATTATCGAAGTGAGCTTCGCGTTTCCGCACCGCTCGCCGAAGCCGATAAATGTGCCCTGCACCTGCTTCGCGCCCGCTCTGACCGCCATGAGCGCACCCGCGCACGCCATGTCCGAATCGTTGTGGGTGTGGATTCCTATATCTGTACCCGGAAAGGCTTTTACGATCTCGCCGGTGATTTTTTCAATATAATCAGGGAACGAGCCGCCGTTTGTGTCGCACAGAGCAAGGCAGTCCGCGCCGCCGCGCAGAGCCGCGCGCAGGCTTTCGAGCGCGTAGCCATCATTGTCCGACATACCGTCGAAGAAATGCTCGGCATCGAAAACGACATATTTGCCGTGACTTTTAAAAAAGCGGCAGGTTTCCTCTATCATAGATAGATTTTCTTCGAGGCTCGTCTGCAAAACGCCCTCGACCTGGATTTTTCTGCTCTTGCCGACTATCGACACGCACGGGGTTCCCGCCTTGAGCAGAGCGGCACACGCCGCATCCTCTTCGACTCTCTCGCCCTTTCTCCGCGTTGAACCGAATGCGCACAGGCGGGAATTTTTGAGCCACAGCCTGCTCGCCTTCTCAAAAAATTCAAGCTCGCGCGGATTTGACGTGGGGTTGCCCGCCTCGATTATCGGTATGCCGAGATCGTCCAGCACACGGACTATCTCCAGCCTGTCGTTGACAGAAAAGGATATGCCCTCACCCTGAGCGCCGTCGCGCAGGGTCGAATCGAGCAGTTCGATTTTTTTCAACTCTCTCCCTCCCGTGTCAGTCGTTTATGACCGTGTCGCCGCTCTCAAGAGCGGTTATGCCCGAGCGCGAAAGCTCGGCTATTCCGTGGACGCTCATGTCCGCGATAAACGCGTCTATTCGCTCCGGCTCGCCCGTCAGCTCCGCCGTTAGCATCGTGTGACCGATATCTTTGACCCTCGCGCCGTAGGCTATGACGGTCTTTAGGACCTGCGGTCTGTCTTTGTTGAGGCAGTGGACTTTTATCAGCAGAAGTTCGCTCGAAACGAGCTTTCCCTCTTCGAGATGCGCCACTTTTATGACATCCTCGAGCTTCAACAGCTGAGCCTCTACCTGCTTTACCTGCTCCGGCTCAACCTCGGAGACAACCGTCATTCGCGAGAACTCGGGATGCTCGGTCTCAGAGACCGTGAGGCTTCGTATATTATATCCGCGGCGCGCAAAAAGTCCCGCCACTCTGAGCAGAACGCCCGAGCGATTTCGGACAAGCGCCGAAACGGTCAGCTTCTGAGTCATAATAATTTCTCCTTATTTGTAGATAGCCGTCGTGATATCGCCGCCGGGCGGTATCATCGGGAGCACCGCGCAGTCGGGGTCGATGCGGCAGTCTATAACTACGGGCTTGTCCATCGAGAGCGCCTTTTTGAAAACGCGCTTCGCCTGCGACGGATTCTTTATTCTCATGCCCTTGACGCCGAACGCCTTTGCGACGGCGGCTATATCCGTACCGCGCTCCGGCTGAGTCGCGGAAAAGCGCTCGTCATAGAACACCTTCTGCCACTGGCGCACCATACCGAGCACGCCGTTGTTCATCACGACAACAACAACTGGGATATTATATCTGCTGAGCGTTGCAAGCTCGCTCAGGCTCATATGGAATCCGCCGTCCCCGGTTATCAGAACGGTCTTTCGCTCCGGCTTACCGAGTGCCGCGCCTATCGCCGCACCCATGCCAAAGCCCATCGCGCCCAGTCCGCCCGAGGTTATCAGCGAACGCGGGCGTTCAAAGTCATAGTACTGCGCCGTCCACATCTGATTCTGACCGACATCGGTCACTATATTCGCTTCGCCCTTCGTCAGCTCGCTCAGAGTGTGCAGAACCGTGTACGGAGCATAGGGCTTCGGGCGCGGAATCCGCCTTTTGAACTCGGCTATCTCGCCGAGCCACTCGGGATTCTCTCCCGGCGGCAGCATCGCGCTGAGCTTCTCGAGCGTCTTTCCGAGATCGCCGAGAATGTGGGCGTCGGAAATTATATTTTTGTCGAACTCCGCCGCGTCTATATCAATATGTATTATCTTCGCCTTCGGGGCGAAGCTCTCTTTGCTCGCGGCAACGCGGTTTGAAAATCTCGCGCCCGCGGCAATGAGTAAATCGCAGTTTAACGCCGCCATATTTGCCGCCGGGTTTCCGTGCATACCGACGAGCCCCAAGAACAGCTCCGCCGAGCACGGATAAGCGCCGAGCCCCATCATAGAACACGCGACGGGGATATGCAGTTTTTGAGCAAATGTTTTCAGCGCGTCCGACGCGCCCGAGCTTATCGCTCCGCCGCCGACATAGATAAGCGGTCTTTTGGCTTTTTCTATCATCTGCGCCGCGCGTTCGAGCTCTGTCTCCTCCGGCTCTTTTGCCGGGGCGGGCTCGCTCTTCGGTGCGCGTTCATATTCCTCGCTCTGAGCCGCGATATCCGCCGGGATATCGACCAAAACCGGTCCTTTTCTGCCGGACTGCGCTATCGAGAACGCCTCGCGGACATCCTGCGCCACTCCGCGCTCGCCCGACGCGATGAACGAATATTTCGTCACCGGCATCGTAACGCCCGCGATATCGACCTCCTGAAACGAGTCGCTGCCGAGGAGCGAGGTCTTGACGTTCCCCGTTATCGCAACAACGGGGCTCGAATCCATGTATGCCGCGGCGATGCCCGTCACGAGATTGGTGGCACCGGGTCCCGAGGTTGCAATAACGACTCCCGTTCTGCCCGTCGCACGGGCGTATCCGTCCGCCGCGTGAGCCGCCGCCTGCTCGTGACAGGTGAGTATATGGCGAATTTTATCGCATTTGTAAAGTTCATCGTAGATATCGAGCACCGCGCTGCCGGGATAGCCGAAAACCGTATCGACTCCCTGTTCGAGCAGCACATCTATCAGCGCCCGCGCACCCGTTGAATTCATAAACACGCCTCTGAAAAATTTATTTTACCGAGAATTTGAAGCTTGTGCGGCTTCTGAACTTTTCGCCCGCCTTGAAAATGCAGGACGGGAAGTTCGGCTGATTCGGAGAGTCGGGATAGAACTGGGTCTCAAGGCAGAAGCCGGCATATTTGTTTATCAGCGTGCCGCCCTTGCCGGGTATTTTGTCGAGGAAGTTGCCGGTGTAGAGCTGAACGCCGGGCATATCCGTAGTAACTTCCATAACGCGCCCGCTCTCCGGGTCATATGCAGTCGCGAACGCGCCCTGCGTGCCCTCATCGATGCAGAAATTATGGTCGTAGCCGTTGCATCCGATAATGAGCTGCTCGTCGTCCTGATTTATATCCCTGCCGATGGCTTTCATCTGTCTGAAATCGAATGCCGTGCCGGTGACATCTCTTATCTCGCCGGTCGGTATGCTGTCCTCATCAATGGGAGTGTAGCGCGACGCGGACAGGCGAAGCTCCTGAGAGAGCACGTTCGGACGCTTATACGAGCCGAGATTGAAATACGCGTGATTCGTCATGTTTATCGGCGTGTCCTCGGTGCAGACGGCTTCATATGCAATCGAAAGCTCGTTGCTGTCATCAAGAGTATAAGTCACCTTTGCGCTCATCGCGCCGGGGAATCCGTTCGAGCCCTCGTCGCTCTTATATTCGAGAACGAGGCTCTCGCCCTCGACTTTTGCCGCCCAGACAGCGTGCGAAAACTCGCCGCCGCCGTGCAGGCATGTCTTGCCGTTCTCGTTCTTTACAACATCAATTTCTTTGCCGTTAACGGTAAAATGTCCGCCGCAGATACGGTTCGCATATCTGCCGACGATCTGGCCCTGATAGTCCGAACGCTCGACATGACCCTTGAGATCGTCAAAGCCGATGAGAACATCCTCAAAATTGCCGTCTCTGTCGGGCGCAAAAAGCGACTGCCAGGTTGCGCCGTATGTAATGACGGACGCACTGACGCCGTTTGCGTTCTTGAGCTCGTATATATCGACCTCTCTGCCGTCGGAAAGAGTGCCGAAAAGTTTCTTTGAAATCATTGATTTCATCCTCCTGCTGTTATATTAACTCATGGTAAATTATACATTTAATAAAGACAAGTGTCAAGCCGAACGGCGCACCGGCGCGCAACAGAAAAGCTAATCTGTCGGCAAAAATTACAGCATCCATATTGACACGGGCAAATTCACAGTTTATAATAAAATCAATTTAGCACAGTAAAGCCTTGAATCTGCGTCAAAGAACGATTCGGGGCTTGCTGAAAGGGGAATAACAATGAGTTCATCAAAAGGAAAGTATATGAACTTCAAGGAAATTGCCGCCTATTCGCTCGGCCTTTTCGGCTTCCAGGCGATAGTCGGACTCCTGAATTCATATCAGGCGGAGTTTGACGCTTCGATTCTCGGCGCGGACATCGCAGTCGTCGGTATTCTCGTGCTCGTGGCGAAGATTCTCTCCGCAGTTTTCGACCCGTTCGTCGGCAATATGATCGACCGCTCGAAGAGCAAAAACGGCAAGTTCAAATCGATGATTGCAAAGTCGATCCTGCCCCTGCTCGTCATGTCCGCGGTCGTATTCATCGACGTGCCGTTCAAGACGAACAAAGCGGCAACTTACATATGGATCTTCGCGACCTATCTCCTCTGGAGCTTCGCGATGACCCTCGGCGACGTGCCCTCGCAGGGCATCGCATCCGTCCTCACTCCCGACCCGACGGAGCGCACGAATGTCGTCTCCATCTCAAACACGTTCAAGCAGATAGGCTTCTCCGCCTGCGTCGTGATAGTGCCCATCGCCTGCCTTATAATCCCGGGCGGCTCCAAAGTGCTCGTCAAGAGCGGCGAAACCGACCTGCCCATGATAGCGAATGAGTATCTGTTCACCGCCGTGCTCACCGCCGTTTTCGGCTGCGTGCTGTTCGGGCTTATCCCGCTTCTCAACAAAGAGCGCGTACCCTACACCGCGGGCAACAAGATATCTTTCAAGGACATGATGGGCGCGCTCAAATCGAATAAGCCGTTCATGCTCGTCATAATCTCGTATTTCCTCGGCTTCGGACGCCAGATGGCAATGGGCATTCAGGTTCAGGCGGCGAACATTCTTCTCGGCTCGCAGAACCTCGTCGCAGTCCTCGGCATCTCGACCGCCATCGGCACGATGATAAGCATGGCGGCCTGCCCGTTCCTTATAAAGAAGCTCGACGAGAAAAAGGTCTTTATCGGTCTTTCGGTCTACGGCTTCATCGCATCCGTACTCTCGTTCGTGATAGCCCACTTCTGGTTCACGAACCCCGACAACATGGTGCTCACCATCCTCTTCTACTTCTCACTGTTCCTCATGGGTCTCCAGTTTGCGTCCGTCAACCTCATGCCCATGATAATGACCGCCGACTGCGTTGACTACTATGAGTACGAGACCGGCAAGCGCATGGAGGGCACAGCGTATTCGGTGCTCACGCTGACTATCAAAATCTGCCTTGCGCTCGGCACGGCGCTCGGTCTTGTGTTCGTTCAGGTCTCCGGCTATTCGGACACCGTGCGCGAAATCGCCGCAGGCACCGCCGCCGGATTCGCGACAAAGACAAAGGACATCGTGTTCTTCGCCTACGCCGTTGTCCCCGGTATTCTCTCCCTGCTCTCCGCTATCCCGATATTCAAATACGATATCGTCGGCAAGAAGAAGCAGGAGATATCCGACGCGCTCCAGGCAAGAAGAACCGTCGCAGCCGCCGAGAAATAATCAAAGCAAAAAAATCCTCCGTATGGATTCATACGGAGGATTTTTTGTTTGGTTTAGATTTTTATTCAAACATCGCCTTGAATGCTTTTATCCACTCACGTGCTATCAGCGCGTGCCCGCTCTCCGTCGGGTGGATGCCGTCCCAAATCCAGTAGGCGCAGTCGCGTCCCTCTGCTGCTTCGTCGAACAGATGCTGAAGCTGGATAAAAAATATCCTGCCGTCCTTTTCGGCAATGCGGCGGCAGATTTGCGAATATCTGCCTATCTCTTCGCGGCAAGTATTCTCTTCCGCCTTGAATCTGTCCTTTGTCGGCAGAAAGAACGGCTCCATGAGAAACACTTTCAGCTCCCCGTTCGTTTCAAACGACTGCGAGAGTATGCTTTCGAGATTCTTTTCGTATTCCTCTGGCTCAACATGATTTTCGCCCTCAAGGAAGCAGTCGTTCGTGCCGATGAGCAGGCTCAAAACATCCGGCTCTATATCGAGCGCATCCTCGCGCCAGCGGCGGAGCAGTCCGCGCGTCGTGTCGCCGGAAATGCCTCGGTTTACAAATTTCAGTCCGGCATCCGGATATTCCGCGCCGAGCATACCGCTGACAATAAATGCGTAGCTGTGCCCTATCTGATGGTTGAGATCGTGGCGGCGTTCGGGCTCTTTGTATCTGTTGCCGTCCGTTATCGAATCGCCCTGAAAAAGTATCTTCATTTTTCTCCTCCTCAGTCTATATCCGCAAAAACCGTGTCCGTTATTTCTCCGCGGCAAGTGCCGTTGCTAAGGTCAACGAGCCGCGCCTCAAACGCAGGCTCAAGCTCCTGCGGTATTCTCATTTTCACCGTCACCACGTCCTCGAACGCCGTGTCCTCGACTATGCCGCCCTGCTCCGGGATAAGCGAGGCGAGCCGCCCGTAGAATGTGTAGTCACAGCGAATTTTCACTATACTGCACTCCGCGCGGGTCACTATGCCGCCCGCATCGACTGCGATTTTCGCCGCGTGCGAATAGGCTCTGACGAGTCCCCCGCCGCCTAAAAGTATTCCGCCGAAATATCGGGTGACAACCAAAACGCAGTCAGTCAGCTCTTCTTTTTGCAGGACATTGAGTGCCGGCATTCCCGCCGTGCCCTGCGGCTCGCCGTCATCCGAAAAGCGGCAGATGTTGCCCTCTCTGATTATATATGCCGGGACATTGTGCGTCGCGTCCCAGTGCTTCGACTTTATCGAATCGATGAACGCTATCGCGTCCTGCTGAGTCGTGACGGGCGATATATAGCCGATGAACCGCGAACGCTTTTCAACGAACTCGGCGCTCGCCGCCGCTCTTATGGTTCTGTACTGCATATTGCCGCCTCCCGCCAAATTTTATTCTTCTTCGCCGTCCCCGTAGTTCTTCTCATACGGGAACTCGTAGACGACCTCCAGCTTGTGCCCGCGCATCCACAGCGACGGGGTTATGCGCAGAGTGTAGCCGCAGCCGTTCGGGGTTATCCACTCGTGCATCGGCAGCTGGGGCAAACCGAAGTTTGTGAGCAGTGCCATCATCACACCGCCGTGAGTGACTATCGCCGCGCGGTCGGTTTCGGTCTTTATCAGACCGTCGATTATTTTTATGAATCCCTCGCACACGCGCTTTGCGAACGCCTCGTTGCTCTCGCCGAACGGCGGTTCAACGCCCTGCTCGCCGGCGAGCCAGCGCGGGAACATCGGATAGTCCTTGAGCTCCTCCGCATCCTTGCCCTCGAACTCGCCGAAGTTGCACTCTATGAGCGAATCTATAGTAATGCACTTATTGTCGGGATAGAGTATCGCCGCGGTGTCGGTGCAGCGCTTGAGCGGACTCGATATGACCGCGCCGACGGGCGGATAGACAAGCTCAGAGCGCATATTCTCGAGCTGTTTTCTGCCCTCTTCGCTGAGCTCAACGTCGGTGTGACCGATATATTTCCCCTCGGTCTCCTCCTTTGTCGCGCCGCTTCTTATGATATAGACTATATAGCTTTTCATGTTTCCTCCAAAAATACGTTGAGTATTTTGTTGAACTGTATGATTGAAAATTCTTGAATTTCTGATATAATGATTATACAGACTGTATAAAAGAGGTATCGTTATGGCAACAAATATAACCGCGCGCCTGTCTTCGCTCAGAAAAGAAAAGGGGCTGAGCCAAAAGGAAGCCGCCGCAGGACTCGGAGTCTCGCAGGCGCTGCTCTCCCACTACGAAAACGGCATACGCGAATGCGGGCTCGATTTTCTCTGCCGCGCGGCGGATTACTACAATGTCACCACGGACTACCTGCTGGGGCTGAGCGAATCGAAGCGCGGATTTGAAGGCGCATTCGGTATCAAAGGCGACCTGCCCTCCGACTCGGAGCTCAACACATTAACTATATTCCGCGTCGCCGGAAAGCTGCGCAAATTCCTGACTTTCCCGCAGGAGAGTAATGACTCAACCGTCGACTCCCTGCACAGGATATACAGCCTCATGATGTACCGAATCATAATCGCGGAGACCGCCAAGGGCAATCTCCCGGGCGATTGGGTACCCAACGCAGATATTCTCAACGACCCCGCCTATCTGCATATTCTCGACTGCATCGAAAGCGAGCTGATAACGCAGGGCAGCCACTCGTCGCGCCGCGCTCCCGCAAAAATGCCGATGAGCTTCAGAACAGTCATCGACCGGACGCAGAGCTTTGTTGAATCCCGCTGCGAAAGAAGCGGGATAAAGCTCGACGGCGGCTACACCACGAAATTTTAATTATATTCTCGCAACGCTGCTGTCCCTCGCCGCCTGCGCAACTGCATCGGCAACCGCCTTGCCGACGCGCTCATCGAACGCCGCAGGCAGGATATAATCGGGGTTCAGCTCATCGTCGCTGACGAGCGAAGCTATCGCCTTGGCGGCGGCAATCTTCATCTCTTCGTTTATGTCGCTCGCGCGGACATCGAGCGCGCCGCGGAAAATTCCGGGGAACGCGAGAACGTTGTTTATCTGGTTTGGGAAGTCGCTTCTGCCCGTGCCGACTACCGCCGCGCCTGCCGCCTTTGCGAGGTCGGGCATTATCTCGGGTACGGGGTTCGCCATAGCCATGATTATTGCATTTTCAGCCATCGACGCCGCCATCTTCTCTGTAACGATTCCGGGAGCGGAGACGCCGACAAATATATCAGCGCCTTTCATCGCGTCGGCAAGCGTGCCGGTGCGGTGATTTTTATTTGTGAATGCGGCAATTTCCGCCTTTGCGGGAGTCAGATCCCCACCCTCGCAGATTATGCCCTTGCGGTCGCACATGATAATCTCGCCTGCACCCATAGAGTCGAAGAGTCTCGCTATCGCAACGCCCGCAGCGCCCGAGCCGCTGAAAACAACGGTGCAGTCGGAGAGCTGCTTTTTGACTATCTTTAATGCATTGACAACCGCCGCAAGGCAGACGACCGCAGTGCCGTGCTGATCGTCGTGGAAAATCGGTATATCCGTGCGCTCCTTGAGCTTGCGCTCGATTTCAAAGCAGCGCGGAGCCGCGATATCCTCGAGATTCACTCCGCCGAACGAACCTGCGAGCAGGGCGACGGTGTTGACTATATCGTCAACGTCCTTTGAACGCACGCAAAGCGGTATCGCGTCGACTCCGCCGAACGCCTTGAAGAGCACGCATTTGCCCTCCATGACGGGCATGCCAGCCTCGGGACCTATATCCCCGAGACCAAGCACCGCAGTGCCGTCCGTGACGACGGCAACGGTGTTCCAGCGGCGGGTCAGGTCATAGCTCTTGCTGACATCGTCCTTTATTTCGAGGCAGGCCGCCGCGACTCCGGGGGTGTAGGCAAGAGACAGCTCGTCCTTGTTGCTGACCCCGGCTCTCGGCTGTATCTCCAGCTTGCCGCGCAGTTCATAGTGCAGTTTGAGTGATTCGCTCAGATAATCCATTTTCGTTTTCCTTTCGTGTTCGAGAATACCCGGTTATTTTTACGGCCGCCGATCAGAAAACCGGTCGGCGGCCAGATAATATCAGTCCTTCGCCCAGTCGCGCGAACGCTCGACTGCGCGCTTCCAGCCCTTGTAGAGCTCGTCGCGGTGCGACTTCTCCATCTTGGGAGTGAAAATCTTCTCGATCTCGCGGTTCTGCGCGATCTCGTCCCTGTCCTTCCAGTAGCCGACGGCAAGACCCGCAAGGTATGCCGCGCCAAGAGCGGTCGTCTCGACGGTCTTGGGTCTGTCGACTATCGTGCGTATCATATCCGACTGGATCTGGAGCAGGATATCGCTGACGCTCGCGCCACCGTCGACGCGAAGCTCGGTGAATGTTATTCCGGAGTCGTCCTCCATCGCCTCAAGAAGATCGGTCATCTGATAGGCGATAGCCTCGAGGACGCTTCTCGCGATATGGGCGCGGTTGACTCCGCGCGTGAGTCCGACTATGCAGCCGCGCGCGTACATATCCCAGTAGGGCGCGCCGAGTCCCGTGAACGCGGGAACAAAATATATACCGTTTGCGTCGGGCACGCTCTCGGCGAGCTCGTCGCAGCGCTTTGCGTTGTCTATCATATGCAGCTCGTCGCGAAGCCATTTTATGACCGAGCCAGCATTGAATGCAGAGCCCTCAATGGCGTATTCTACCTTGTCGCCGATACCCCATGCGACGCCCGTAAGCAGGTTGTTCTTTGATTTAACGCGCTTTTCGCCCGTGTTCATCAGCAGGAAGCAGCCGGTACCGTAGGTGTTCTTCGCCTGACCGGGCTCGAAGCATGCCTGACCGAACAGAGCCGCCGGCTGATCGCCTATAGCGCCCGCGATCGGGATACCCTCGAGATCCTCAAGACCGATTATGCCGCCTGCAACCTTGCCGTATACCATGCTCGAAGGCTTGACCTCTGGCAGAATGGACATCGGGATGTTGAGATATTCGCACATCTTCTCGTCCCAGCAGAGATTGTCGACATCAAAGAGCATCGTTCTCGATGCGTTGGAGTAGTCGGTTATATGCACTCTGCCGCCGGTGAGATTCCATATGAGCCATGTCTCGACCGTGCCGAAGAGCAGCTGATCCGCCTCGGCGAGCGCACGTGCGCCCGGAACGTTGTCAAGTATCCACTTTATCTTTGTGCCGGAGAAATACGCGTCTATAACAAGACCGGTCTTATCCTTTATGTATTCCTCCATGCCGTCCGCCTTTATCTGCTCGCAGAGCTCCGCTGTGCGGCGGCACTGCCAGACGATGGCGTTGTAGACGGGCTTGCCCGTCTCCCTGTCCCACATAATGGTGGTCTCGCGCTGATTCGTTATGCCGATAGCGGCTATATCCTCGGGCTTCACTCCGCTAGAAGAAAAGACGGAGGTCAGCGCCTGAAACTGGCTGAAAAGTATCTCCATGGGGTCATGTTCAACCCAGCCCGCAGCAGGATAAATCTGATCGAACTCCTTCTGCGCTTTGGCTATAATGTTGCCCTTCTTGTCAAAAACGATAGCTCGTGAGCTCGTCGTTCCCTGATCGAGTGCAAGGACGTATTTTGCCACTTGTATCCTTCCTTTCAAATATATATGTCCGTTCTCTGCGCGGGCGTCCGTTCAAGTTATACGCCGCCGTGCAGAGCAAAATACCACTATAAAATAATAGCTCCAAACATACAAAAAGTCAATGTTATTGGCGAAACACTTCGGCACTTTGACTAAAAAAATAAATAATTATCTTTTTACTGTCAAATAGTTCTTTACCGTAAATATTAAAAAGCTTTTCTGATATATAATAAGCTCCGTAAGCTTAAAAATTAAAGGAGTGTTAATTAATCATGGGAGACAAGCTTTCAGTCGTCACGGGCGCTACGGGTCACGTCGGCTATGCACTCGTTAAAGAACTCGAGGCACGCGGCGAAAACTTCAGAATACTCATCAGAAAAGACAGCAAGATTTTTGACGGCATCAATTGCGAGCGCGTATTCGGCGACGTCACCGATCCCGCTTCTCTTGAAAAGGCTTTTGAAGGTGCGGACGTCGTCTATCACCTTGCAGGCGTTATCGAGATAAACAAGGGCAACGAGGACATGACCTGGAAGGTCAATGTCGACGGCACAAAGAACGTCGTTGAGGCGTGCAAAAAGTGCGGCGTAAAACGCCTTGTCTACGCTTCCTCCGTTGACGCTTACCCCCCGCTCCCCGATAATCAGGTTATGCGTGAGATTTCTCACTTCAATCCCGAGATTCTTGACGGCACCTATGCAAAGACTAAGGCTACCGCCACAAACTATGTGTTTGAGAATAACGACGACAAGCTTGAGACAGTTGTCTGCTATCCCGGCGCTTGCTGCGGCCCCTATGACTTCAAGGTCTCTTCCGTCGGCGAGATGGTCAGAATGTTCCTCAAGGGCAAGTTCCCCGTATCGCTCTCCTTCGGCGCATATAACTTCGTTGACGTGCGCGATGTTGCAAAGGGCATGATCGGCGCTGCCGAAAAGGGCAGACCCGGCGAAGGCTATATCCTCACCGATGAGGTCGTCACCGTCGACCAACTGATACATATGCTCGCAGACATCTGCGGCTTCAAGGCTCCGAGCCTCAAGATTTCTCTTGGCCTTGCAAATGCGTTTGCTCCTCTCATGGAGGTATATTACAACGCCGCGAAGAAGACCCCGCTCTTCACCCGCTACTCCATCCGCAAGCTGACCTCGAACTGCAACTTCAGCTGCGAGAAGGCGAAGGAAGAGCTCGGCTACGCCCCCATGGGTGCAAAGCAGTCCTTCACCGACATGGTCGCATGGATAAAGGAGTACGAAGGCACCGGAAAGAAGAAATAATCTTAACCGATAATTGAAATGACCGTCCGTTTATTCGGGCGGTCGTTTTTTCATATTCTGTTGAGTATAAAATGATTCTTCTTGAACTTCAATATTCCGTCGTCCCTGAGTGCGCAGAGCTGGGCGGACATTGCACTGCGGTCAACGCACAGATAGTCGGCAAGCTGCTGGCGGTCGAAGGGAATGTCAAATTCATTTTTTCCGCTCTTCATCGCCTGCGCCGAAAGATATGACATCAGCTTTTCGCGCGTCGTGCGTTTGCCCATGTGACCGAGCTTCGAGTTGAAATTCAGATTTTTGCGCGCGAGCTCTGATATCAGATTGCCGACGAGCTTTGCGTGCCCGGCACACGACTTCGGGCACGAGCCGAGCACATGTCCGACTTTCAGCCGCAGTATCTCGCATTCGCTCTCCGCCTCCGCGCCGACGGTCAGTCTTTCGCCCGTGCAGGCGAACGACTCGGCGAAGATTCCGCCCTGAGTTATCCGCGCCATGATATTGCGGTTGCCCCAGAAATCGTCCTGCACTATCAGAACGCTGCCGCTCATCACGAGCCCGAGCGAATCCGTCTTTTCGCCCTCGGGCATTATTATTTCTCCCTTTTGATATCTGCGGCTGTGCGCATCGAGGGCTTCGAGCAGTTCGGGCAGCTCAGCTTCTTCTATGCCCCAAAAGAGCGGCGCCGCTTTTATTTTTTCAAAATTTTCCGACATATTTTTATCACTCCGTTGTTTTTGCAACAGTATTTTTGTCCTGATTCTACTATAATAAACGCGTCAGGTCAAGAAAAAAACAAATTTTACGCTCGGAGGAATTTTTATGAAGCGCAGAATAATCCATATTGACGAAGAAAAATGCAACGGCTGCGGAGCTTGCGCCGCCGCCTGCCATGAGGGCGCGATAGCCATGGTCAACGGCAAAGCCAAGCTCATGCGCGACGACTACTGCGACGGACTCGGCGACTGCCTACCCGCGTGCCCCACAGGCGCGATAACCTTTGTCGAGCGCGAGGCAGCCGCCTACAACGCCGAAGCGGTCAAAGAAAACATGATGAAGAAAAGAGGCGGTGGACATCACGGCGGATGTCCGGGTTCAAGGCTCATGACGATGAACCGCGAGGAAAACGCCCCGTCGGCTCAGCCCGCCGAAATGCAGAGCCGACTGCGCCAGTGGCCGGTTCAGATAAAGCTCGTGCCGGTGAACGCGCCGTATTTTGACGGCGCAAAGCTGCTCATCGCCGCCGACTGCACCGCCTACGCCTATGCGGCGTTCCACGAAAAATTCATCAAAAACCACATAACCCTTGTCGGCTGCCCGAAGCTCGACAGCGTCGACTATTCCGAGAAGCTGACGGAGATAATCGCGAACAACAATATACAGTCCGTGACGGTCGTCAGAATGGAAGTCCCCTGCTGCGGCGGACTCGAACACGCCGCAAAAACAGCATTGCAGAACAGCGGCAAATTCATCCCGTGGCAGGTAGTGACGATATCGACCGACGGGCGCATCCTCGACTGAGCGGTTGATTTATCTGCCCCTTTGCGGTATCATATACTGCGGAGGCGTTGAGATGAACAAAATCAACTATCAGCTCGAACTCGACCGCGAAATTGATGAAATAAAAAAGCAGGGGCGCGTGCCGTCCCTGCTGCTGCACAGCTGCTGCGGACCGTGCAGCAGTTATGTGCTCGAATATCTGACAAAATATTTTGATGTCACCGTGCTCTACTTCAACCCGAACATCTACCCCGCAGAGGAATATGAACATCGCCTCAGCGAACAGCGCAGGATAATATCTCTCCTGCCCGCGGAGCACAATGTAAAAATGCTCGAATGTGAATATAATCATACGCAGTTCACCGACGCGGCAAAGGGATATGAGCAGGAGCGCGAGGGCGGCTCACGGTGCGAAAAGTGCTTTTATCTGCGGCTTGAGCGCACGGCTCAGGAGGCGAAGAAGCACGGCTTCGACTATTTCACGACCACTCTTTCCGTAAGCCCGCACAAGAATTCGCAGATACTCAACCGCATCGGCGAGGAGATGGGCGAAAAATACGGAGTGCGCCATCTGCCCGCAGATTTCAAAAAGCGCGAGGGATACAAGCGCTCGATAGAACTCTCGAAGCAGTATGATTTATACAGGCAGAACTACTGCGGATGCGAGTTTTCAAAGCAGGGGTAAAATTATATAAATTCGTCCGTCGCATTTATATCTAATACGGCGGACATCTTTTATTTTATTTTATCTTCAAAACACCACAACGAGAAGCATCTTGAACTGCTCCTTGCCGTAGACTGCGTGCGGGTGTCCGGCGGGCATGACTATGCTCTCGCCCTCGTGCAGCTCGTAGTCAACGCCGTCTATCGTTATTTTTCCGACTCCCTCGAGGCAGGTGACAAATGCGTCGCCGCCGGAGGCGTGGGTGCTTATCTCCTCGTCCTTGTCGAAAGCGAAGAGCGTTATGCTCAGCGCGTCATTCTGGGCGAGGGTCTTGCTGACCACCTGCCCCGGCTGGCAGAGCACCTGATCTCTCAGAGTCAGGACCTCGGATTTTGAAATATTTTTCATGAGCTCTTTCATTTTTCTTCTCTCCTTTATTTCATATATATTATCTGCGCATAAGACTGAATTATGTCTGAACACAGTATACCACCGCCGCTTGGCAAACGCAAATATAGCTATAGAAAATCCTTGCGTCTTATGTTAAAATAGTATACGGATAATTTCAAGGGAGTGTGTCAGATGAAAGAGAACAAGAAACTTGTCAACGAAATAATCAGCGATGTCAAGCACGACATGAGCAACGAGGATATCATATCCCTGCTCGCCGACAGCAGGATATCTGCAAACCCCGACAAGGAGAAATATACATTCGGTCAGCGCGCCGCAGATAAAATCGCGAAGTTCGCCGGCAGCTGGGCATTCATATTCTCGTTCTCCGCCCTGCTGATACTCTGGATGGTCGGCAATGTCATACTCGCAAAACGCGCGTTCGACCCCTATCCGTTCATACTGCTCAACTTAGTGCTCTCGTGCGTTGCCGCGCTGCAGGCTCCGCTGATAATGATGAGTCAGAACCGCCAGGAGGAAAAGGATCGCCGCCGCGCCGAGAACGACTACAAAGTCAATCTCAAAACCGAGATAATGATCGAAGATATCCACGGCAAGATGAACCGTATTCTCGCCCGTCAGGCAATACTGATGAAGCTGATGAAGATAGACGAAAACACGATGAAGCAGATAACGCTCGAAAAGCAGGAGGAGATGTGCGCCGAGGCGTGCAGAGCCGAGAAGAGCAAAAACGAGCACAGCGAACATAAAGAACCCGAAGAAAAGCCCGAAAGCTGAATTTCGCCTTGCTTTTGAATTGCGTTTATTGTATACTGACCCTTGATAAAAGCCCTTCGGAGGAAAAGAAAATGAAGCAGCTCAATATTATTCCCAATCCCAACAAAATCGACTATCTCGGCGGAAGCGTCAAGATGGAAAACATCGATTCCGAAAGCTTTTCCGCGCGTCTGACAGACAAACTGCCCGAAGAGGGCTATGTGCTCGAAGTGACCGAAAACGGTGTCGAAGCCACCGCCGGCGGCGAGCGCGGAGCCTTCTATGCGAGCCAGACATTGAAGCAGCTAAAGCAGCTCGATATCTGCCCGTGCGTGAGAATCGAGGACGCGCCCGCGTTTGAATACCGCGCATTCATGCTCGACTGTGCGCGCCACATGACGACGGTCGAGAACATCAAAAAGCTCATCGACGCCGCCGCACTCGTCAAAATGAACACCATGCACTGGCATCTGACCGACGACCAGGGCTGGCGCGTTGAAATTGACAGCCACCCCGAGCTCATCACAGTCGGCTCCCGCCGCCGCAGCTCGGATTTCGGTCAGTACCACTTCGCCGAGGAATATTCCGGATATTTCACAAAGGGTGAGATCCGCGAAGTAGTCGCATATGCCGACGACAACTATATTGAAGTTATCCCCGAGTTCGATATGCCCGGCCACACGCTCTCCGTGCTCGCCGCTTATCCCGAGCTCTCCTGCAAGGGCAAGCCCCTCGAGGTCGGTACGAAGCAGGGCATCTTTGATGATATACTCTGCGCCGGAAACGACGATTCGCTGAAACTCGTCTTTGATGTGCTCGACGAGATGATTGAGCTCTTCCCCGGCAGATATTTCCACATCGGCGGCGACGAAGCGCCCAAGGTTCGCTGGAAGAACTGCCCGAAATGCCAGGCGCGCATGAAAGAACTGGGTCTCAAGGACGAAGAGGAGCTTCAGGGCTGGTTCGTGCTTCAGGCTGTTGACTTCCTCAAAAAGCACGACAAGACAGCTATAGTCTGGAACGAGAGCCTCAACAGCGGCATGATGCCCAACGACATTATCGTTCAGCGCTGGATGGACAAAAAGGATCGCTCCGTCGAGTTCGCGAACAAGGGCGGAAAGATGATAGTCTCCGAGTTCTATTATTACTACTGCGACTACCCCTACGGCATGACCTCGCTCAAAAAGACCTACAGCCTCGATCCGTATATAAAGGGACTGACCGAGGCGGGCAAAAAGAATGTCTACGGCGTCGAGTGCCCGATCTGGGTCGAATATATCCGCGACTTCGACAAGCTCTCATATATGTGCTTCCCGCGCTTCTGGGCTGTCGCCGAGGCGGGCTGGACGAAGAGAGCCAATATGGATTACAACAGCTTTGAGGAGCGTTTTGAGGCTCTGCGCCCGATGCTCGAAGAGATGGGAATAAAACCCGCTCCCCGCTCGGATTGGAACCCCAACTTCCTGCAGTCCCTCAAGGAGCTCAGGCAGTTCTTCAAGGGCACGACGAATCTCGGCAATATTCTCAACATGATCCGCAACAACCAGGCATAAATAATATAGAGAGAGCTCCGCACTCGTCTGCGGGGCTTTTTTTGTTTTGCAGCTCAAATCTTTTGGCAAAATAACTAAAAATCTATTGTAACCCCCGCGGCAATAATATATAATTGTCATGTACCGCAGGTTAAAATTATTTTGACGGATAAATCAAAGAATTTTCCGAAAGGAGCAATCAAATGAGTCATGTAGACATCCGCTTCACGGACAAGAACTCCGAGCGCTTCATGCTCGCCAGAAGGGTCTACAAGGTCATTGAGGACCTTGAGAATGAATATCTCTACCCCGACAGCGAGACGCTCGGCGGCTTCAAATTCCGCGACGGGCAGTACAAATTTTCACAGATCGACGAGGGCGAATGGACGGATTTCGACTCGGAGAACGACTACTGGGGCTATAAAGAGGACTACGCGTGGTTCCGCCACAGCTTCACAGTTCCCGAGCGTTTTGCCGGCAGACCCGTGGTCTATCAGCTGACCCCCTCCGCAAGCGGCCCGTGGAATCGCAGCAACCCGCAGTTCATCATGTACTTCAACGGCGAGCTCCGTCAGGGCGGCGACTCGAACCACAGCGAGATTCGCCTGCTCGACTGCGCCAAGGGCGGCGAGAAATTCGACTGCTGCCTCAACGCGTATTCGGACGCATGGGAGTTCAAAGGCAAACTGAGAATGGGCGCGCGCCTCAAGGTCGTCGATGACCTTGTCAACCGCCTCATCTTCGATCTCAAAACCCCGCTCAAAGTCGCGTCCCTCTATGACGCGGACGATCTTCCGCGCATCGATATAGTCAAGGCGCTCAACGACGCTGTCAATCTTATCGATTTCAACACCGCTGATTATGATACTTTTGCGGCTTCCGCCGAGGCGGCAATCGACCTGCTCGACAGGGAAATATATTCAAAAGACGCCATGGACGCCACCGCCTGCTGCATCGGTCACACACATATAGATGTCGCATGGCTCTGGAGACTCCGCCAGACAAGAGAGAAGGCCGGCCGCTCCTTTGCGACCGTCCTCAAGCTCATGGAGGAATATCCCGAATACAAGTTCATGTCCTCGCAGGCTCAGCTCTATGCCTTTGTCAAGGAGGACTATCCCGAGGTCTATGAGGGCATCAAGAAGATGATCGCCGCAGGACGCTGGGAAGTCGAGGGCAGCATGTGGGTCGAGTCGGACACCAACGTCACCTCCGGCGAATCCCTTGTCCGCCAGTTCTTAGTCGGCAAGCGTTTCTTCAAGGACGAGTTCGGCGTTGACAACAAGATAATGTGGCTCCCCGATGTTTTCGGCTACAGCGCGGCTCTCCCGCAGATCATGAAGAAAGCCGGCATCGATTATTTCATGACCACAAAGATATCCTGGAATGAGTTCAACAAAGTGCCCTATGACACATTCATGTGGAAAGGCATCGACGGCACGGAGATTCTCTCTCACTTCTCGCCGAGCACCGACTGCTTCGACGAGGGAGACTGCTGGCAGACAACATACAACGCCTATCTCAACCCCGAGCACATCCTCGGCGGCTGGCACAGGTACTCGCAGAAGGATCTCAACAAAGAGTATCTCTGCACCTTCGGCCACGGAGACGGCGGCGGCGGACCGACCCGCGATATGCTCGAAATGGGTCACCGCATGGCAAAGGGCATCCCCGGCTGTCCGAAGGTCAAGCAGGAGTTTGCAATAGACTTCTATCACGACCTCGAAAAGGAAGTCAAGGGTTCGCGCAGGCTTCCCAAATGGGCGGGCGAGCTCTATCTTGAGTTCCACCGCGGCACCCTGACCTCGCAGGGCAGAAACAAGCGCTACAACAGAAAGAGCGAGCTGCTCTATCACGATATGGAGACTATCTGCGCCATCGCCGATTCAAACGGCATCGCATCATATCCCCGCCAGTTCATCAATGACGGATGGAAGATAATACTCCTCAACCAGTTCCATGATATAATCCCCGGCTCTTCGATAAAAGAGGTCTACGAGGATTCCAAGGAGCAGTACGACAAGCTCATCTCCGAGGGTAAAGCTGAGATAGCCGACACTCTCGGCAAGATAGTCTGCACTCCGGACGGCAGCGCCCTGACCGTTTTCAACACTTTCGGCGCTGAGCGCGACGATGTCGTTATCACCGATATGCCCGCAGCCGAGCACTTCTCGATAGTCGACGCCGACGGCAATGTCATGCCGTGGCAGAAATCCGCCGACGGACGCCTTGTGTTCTTCGCAAAGGGCGTGCCCGCAAAGGGATACAAGACCTTCAGTATTGTTCACGGCGGCGAGTCCGGCGAGAACACCGTTAAAGTCGAGAACAAGACTATAGAGAACAAGTTCTTCACCGTCAAGTTCGACAAGGATATGAACATCGCATCTCTCATCCACAAGGCAACCGGCAGATCCGTCGCGCCCGAGGGCGAAGTTCTCAATAAGATCTATGCCTATGACGACAGACCGTTCAACCACGAGGCATGGGACATCAAGGTCTATTTCGATCAGAAGTACACCGAGATAAACGATGTCAGCGCAGTCGATGTGACAGAGAGCGGACCCGTCCGCACGGTCATAAAGGTCACGCGCAAGTTCCTCTCCTCGACCATTGATCAGAGCTTCATCTTCTACGCAGACCTGCCGCGCATCGATGTTGACTACACGGTCGACTGGAAAGAGAAGAAGATACTTCTCAAGGCGGACTTCCCCGTTGATGTCAACGCCACCGAGGCCACTTATGATATCCAGTTCGGCAACTACAAGCGCCCGACCCACCGCAACACGCTCTGGGATTTCGCGCAGTTCGAGGTCGTCGGTCACAAGTGGGTGGATCTCAGCGATAACAGCTTCGGTCTTTCCGTCCTCAATGACTGCAAGTACGGTCACGACATAAAGGACGGTCACATCAGAACGAGTCTCCTGCGCTGCGCGGTCAACCCGAACAGCGAGCAGGACAGAGAAGTTCACCGCTTCACCTACTCCATCTACCCGCACGCGGGCTCGGTCGACACCTCCGATGTCGTCAACCAGGGCTATTCGCTCAACCTGCCGCTCTACTGCGTCAGCGGCAAGGCGGCTCACGACAGCTACTCGCTCGTGAGCACCGACAAGGACAATGTCATCATCGAGACCGTCAAGAAGGCTGAGGACAGCGACGATGTCGTCATCCGCGCATATGAGACATGGAACAAGACGACCGACTGCGTCTACACCTTCGACCGCGCTCCGAAGAGCGTATATGTCTGCAACCTGCTCGAAGAAAACGAAGAGCAGCTCGAAGTCAGCGGCAACACAGTCTCGCTCAGATTCAAGCCCTTCGAGATAAAGACAGTAAAAGTCACATTCTAAAACCCACAGCACAAAGCCCCACCCGCCAAAACGGGTGGGGTCATTTCATCGCAGCGCAAGCATCATACCGCAAATGCGCAAATAAAATTCACGGCAAATTGCAAATCCGCTTGACAAAGCCCGGCACATTTGCTAAAATATCATAGCCGTTAAAAATACGGACAGGTATCGAAGTGGTCATAACGGCCCTGACTCGAAATCAGGTAGTCGCGCAAGCGGCTCGTGGGTTCGAATCCCACCCTGTCCGCCATAAGTCCACCGTAATTTTGATAGAATTACGGTGGATTTTTTCTATGCCCGAAAACCGCTTGAAATAGGGCTTTCGGCTGTTTCAGCACATAAGCGAACCCCGTTACAGGCCATTCTGCGGCGGGGTTTCGTGCTTTTTGCGCGGATTGTGGGGTTCTGTTCCGCTGTAATCGTTAAACTACCGAGTAATCGTTGAATTACTGGAGTATTCGTTAAACTACCGAGGTAATCGTTAAACAGCCGAGTTCTGATAATACTCCTTATGAGAAAATCGGCGATGAAGTGCGGTCGCTGGTGGATGAAGTACCGTTCGACATCCCCGATTCGTGGGAGTGGGTGCGAGTACGCAACTGTACAGAGTTATTCAACGGGCGTGCTTTTAAGCCTTCTGATTGGACTGTAATGGGGCTTCCTATTGTTCGCATTCAGAATCTGAACGATGAGAAAGCGCCATTTAACTACTATGACAAGTCGGTCGAAGAAGATGTGCATTTGTATGGTGGTGAATTTCTCTTTTCATGGTCTGGGACTCCAGGAACATCCTTCGGCGCTCATATATGGAGGAATCAGGAGGCGGTTTTAAATCAACATATTTTCAAACTTCTCTTTGATGAAACCGCACTGTTTAAGCCGTACTATATGTACGCCCTTAACCAGCGTGTAGGGAGTTTAATTAAAGCCGCTCACGGCAGTGCGGGGCTACAACACGTTACCCGTGGTGTGTTTGAGTCGACGCTCATACCACTGCCGCCATTTGCCGAGCAGATAAGGATTGTCGAAAAACTTAATGTTCTATTTCCAATAGTGGATCATTACTCAAGCGCTTATAACAATCTCAACAACCTTCAATCTGCATTCCCAGAAGCCCTCAAGAAGTCGATTTTGCAAGAGGCAGTCCAGGGCAAGCTGGTAAACTGATACGGGCTTTGTTATGCTCCGCGTCCTTAACGCTGAACGCACGATGCCTGCAAGGAGCAGAGAAGCACCTTGTCGCCTCTCTGCTCCCTCACTTGCTTGTTTATTTTTGGGTATTTTCTTCATCGTCCAGCAGGTCGGTCATATTCCGCAGGCTGATGCCCAGGGTGGACCCGTTGTGCAGCAATGCCGAGGTGGTGGGCGGCAGTACCCCCGCCACGCCCAGTGCGATCAGCGCCAGGTTGAAGCCCACGATGAAGCGGTAGCTGCCGTGGATACGCTCCATCAGTGCCTCACCGAGCCTGCGCAGTGTTACCAGCGCAAACAGATCCTCCGAGGCAACGGTGATGTCGGCGATCTCCCGGGCGATGGCCGCACCGGTGGAGATGGCGATGCCCGCGTCCGCTTCGGAGAGGGCGGGAGAATCGTTGACGCCGTCGCCCACCATGATAACGGTGTGTCCCTTTTCCTTTTCCTGCCGGATAAACGCGGCCTTGTCCTCCGGCAACACCTCGGCGTACACGGCGTCCACGCCCACCTCGGCGGCCACAGCCTCCGCCGTGCGGCGGTTGTCGCCGGTCATCATCACCACGTTGGCAAAGCCGCTCTCATGCAGCGCCCTTACCGCCTCCCGCGCCTCCCGGCGAATGGGATCGTGGATGCAGATCACCGCCGCCAGCTCTCCGTCTATGCAGAGGTACAGGTGGGAGTACGCGGCGGGCAGCGCGTCAAATTTCGGCTGTTCTCCCTCCGGGATGCGGCAGTCCTCGTCCTCAAAGACAAAGTGGGCGCTGCCGATGATGACCTTCTTGCCCTCCACCATACTGGAGATGCCGTGGGCCACCACATACTGCACCTGCGAATGGTACTCCTCGTGGGTGAGCCCCTGCCGCTTTGCCTCCGCCACCACGGCATTTGCCATGGAATGGGGGTAATGCTCCTCCAGACAGGCGGCAAGTCGCAGCATTTCCGCCTCGTCGTGTCCGCCGAAGGGGATGACCGCCGCCACGGTGGGTGTCGCATAGGTCAGCGTGCCGGTCTTGTCGAACACAATGGTGTCCGCCTTGGCCACCGCCTCCAAAAAGCGTCCGCCCTTGACGGAGATGTGATAGCCGCTGCTCTCCCGCATGGCGGACAGCACCGCGATGGGGATGGCCAGCTTCAGGGCGCAGGAGAAGTCCACCATCAGCACCGAGAGCATTTTCGTCACGTTCCGGGTCAGAAGATACGTCAGTGCCGTGCCGCCCAGCGTGTAGGGAACCAGCCTGTCCGCCATCCGGGACGCCTTGTCCTCGGCGGTGGATTTCAGCTTCTCCGACTCCTCGATCATTCGAACCACTCGGTCATACCGCCCGCTGCCGGACGATTTCTCCACGCAGATGACACACACGCCCTCCTCCGCCACCGTCCCGGCATAGACGGGACTGCCGGGGTGCTTCGCCACGGGCATGGACTCGCCGGTGAGGGAGGACTGGTTCACCATGGCCTCGCCCTCCACCACTCGGCCGTCCAGCGGGATCATGCCGCCGGTGCGGATCACAATACGGTCCCCCGGCTTCACATCGGTGATTTTCGTCAGCACCTCGGTGCCGTTTGCCTGCAGCCAGACGCTGTCCACCCGCAGGCTCATGGCGGAGGCGAGGTCGGCCACGGACTTTTTGTGGGTCCATTCCTCCAGAATTTCGCCCAGATGCAGCATGAACATAACGGAGCCGGCGGTGGCAAAATCGCCCCGTGCCATGGATACCGTGACGGCGGTAGCATCCAGCACGGCGACGGACAGTTTGCCGTGCCACAGTGCCGAAAGCCCCTCCCGGATGTACTTTACGGAACGGAACACCGCCAGCGCCGTGGTGATGGGCGCAGGCAGGAACAGCTTGGAGATGCATCTGCGCATAACGGCAACTGCCAGCTTGTCCTCAAACTCCCGGTTCAGTGCCCGGGAGGTATGCTCCGGCACCAGCTCCATAGCTTCCGCCTTGGCGAAGGAGAATCGTGCCAGCGCACGAATTATGTTTCCGCGCTCCGCGTCATAGAGCACCACCGCGTCCTGCGTCCGGTCGTAGACCCTGACCTCCTGTACGCCGTCCTGGGCGCGCAGATAGTATTCCAGCACATCCGCTTGGGATAACGTCATCCGTCCGCAGCACAGGTGTACCCGCAGCCGCCCCGGTAAATCATGTAGGATCGTGCATTTCATGGATCACTCTGCCTTACTTTCCTCCGAAGAAGCGTCCTCCACCACGACGGCGGCCTCCGCCTCTGCACGGCGTTCGTTGATGGCCTTGGCCTCCGCGTAGATGTCATCCGCACCCTCCCGCACGGCTGTGACCGTTTTCATCACATCCTCCTTGGCACGCAGCGCGGCGGCAGTGGTGTGGGCGTAGACCTTCCTTGCATCCCTGCTGCCCAGCAGCTTGATGCCCGCCGTGCCGAACAGCACACCCGCAGCAAATAAACCGATTTTTTTCATAATGATTGTCCTCCTATATAAAATATATATGTCAAACCGATGGCCGCGATGGCGGCATCGGAATGAGTTTCGTGTTTTTTCTTCCCGAAATCCTATCCCAGTGCCACATCCAGCGTCATCATGACGCTGAAGCCCACGGCAAAGAAAATCGTGCCGATGTTGGAGTGCTTTCCCTGTGACATCTCCGGGATAAGCTCCTCCACCACCACATAGAGCATGGCGCCAGCCGCGAAGCTCAGAAAATACGGCAGCGCCGGGATCACCAGCTGCGCCGCAAGAATCGTCAGCACCGCGCCGATAGGCTCGACAACGCCGGAGAGTACGCCGCCGAGAAATGCCTTGCCCTTGCTCTCGCCCTCCGCCCGCAGCGGCATGGAGATGATCGCTCCCTCCGGGAAATTCTGAATGGCAATACCCAGCGACAGGACAAGCGCACTCGCCGCCGTGATCTGCGCGTTCCCCGCGAGAAAGCCCGCGTACATCACGCCCACCGCCATGCCCTCCGGAATGTTATGCAGGGTCACCGCCAGCACCATCATGGTGGTGCGCCCGAGCTTGCTTTTCGGACCCTCGGCCTGTTCACTTCCCACATGAAGATGGGGAATCAAACGGTCAAGCAGGAGCAAAAACAGCACGCCGCTCCAAAAGCCGATAAAGGCGGGAAGGAAAGATAGCTTTCCCATGCCCTCCGACTGCTCTATGGCGGGAATCAGCAGACTCCATATCGACGCCGCCACCATCACCCCGGCTGCAAAGCCCGCAAGGGCGCGCTGCACCAGATCGCCAAGGGATCTTTTCATAAAGAACACGCAGGCCGCGCCCAGTGTTGTGCCCAAGAAGGGAATCATGATTCCAAGAAAGGTTTCCATTTGTTTCACCGCCTTTGCGTTGCAGTATTATTTGTTCTTTCTGAAGCCCGCCTCGTCCCGGTATTCGGGATGTTCCTTTAAGTATGGGTCTTTGTCGCCGCAGATGGTGTAGTCACATCGGCAGCCGTCCACGCAGGTGGTTGTCCGCACCAGTCTTGCGTGGAGCAGCTCCATGGACGCATAGTCCACATTGCACAGGGCGGGCATGATGTCTGTAAGACCGTGCCGGATGGCAAATTCCGCTGCCGGACACGATGTAAATTCATAATAAATAGGCTTGTCGGTTTCATAAGGCGCAACCGCCATCTCGTAATCGTGCCATGCGTCACAGCGCTTTTTGGCGGTGGTGAATGCCCGGTACATCAGCTTTTTCCAGAACGGCTTATTGATGTCAACAAAGCGCAGCTTCCGGAAGGCCGGCAGGATCAGATTCTCTTCGATCTCTTCCATTTCGCGGAATGTGACCACATCCCGGCACACATCGTAAAAGCACATGATAGCGATGCAGTCGTAGGTACCGCCTGCGCCGTTGTGGAAGTTCTTTTTTCCTCCGAGATCGGTGCGCCAGTCGGCGAGAAGCTCTGCATATCTCAGTTGCACACGCTCCCAGACCGCCTCGCGCTCCGCCTCCGGATAGTGCAGAGCGATTTTCGCCAGAATTTCCTTTTTGCAGGGCTTGGAATACAGCACATGGCAGCTGCGGTCGAATAGGAGATTCTTGTCCTTCACCTGTCTGCTTCTCCCTCATTTCCGCGCCGTGATGCACAGCCAGCTTTTCTTTTTGTGTATCTGCACATCGTGAAAGCCCGCCTGCTCCAGATACGCCTTTAACTCAACGTCCTTATAGATGGTCATGCCGCCGATGATAGCCGTCCACTTTTCGTCCTTGTCCGTGTCGCCGCTGCTCTCGTTGCAGATGAGAAATGTTCCGCTGGGCTTTAGCACCCGGTAAACCTCCCGGAAGCACCGGGGCAGATCAGGCCAGAAATAGACGGTCTCAAAGGCGGTCACCGCGTCGAACCAGTTGTCCGCAAACACCATATCCGCCACACTGCCCTGCAGAACGGCGCAGCGACCCTCCGCGATGGCGGCCTCGTTGACCTTTTTCGATTTCTCCACACTGACGGGGGAATAGTCAATGCCCTTGACAATACCCTCCGGGCATTTTTTCAGAAGTCTCTTGATGTTCGCCCCTCCGCCGCAGCCGCAATCCAGCAACTTGGCGTCCGGCGCAGCATTCAGAAACCGAAGCCCCCACTGTGCCACGGGACTGTGACCCAGATTCATCATGGCGACCATGAGCTTCCCGCCAAAGCCTACGGGCTTGCGGGTATTTTCAAAGAATGACATATCACACCTCCATTTTTACACACTCGGCATAGGTCAGCGGGAATGAGGCTTTCAGAACAACGCTTTTCCGCACCGTCCAGCTGTTCTCACATAAAAAGCACATGTATTCCCAGCTCGTCCATTCACTGTGGAGCGGTAAACCCATAAGCTTCATGATAAAAGCTCTGACTCTGCCGGAAAACGAGTTCCCCGCATGGGTGAAGGTAGGCGCGATCAACACGCCATCGTCTTTCAGCACCCGGCGAATCTCGGCAAGGGCTTTTTCCGGCTGCGGCACGATATGCAGCGCGTTGGACACGATCACCACATCAAAGGACTGATCCGCATAGGGCAGGCGGAACATATCCTGCACGGAAAAGTGCAACTTCGCCGAGTGATTGTCCCGTTTCGCTTCTGCGATCATTTCCGGGGAAGCGTCCGTCGCCTCAACAAGAGCCGCCGCGTTCACGATGTGCTTGGCGATCAGCCCCGTGCCGGTTGCCAGCTCCAGCACTGTTTTATGCCGCACGACCGGCTGGATCATCTCATACATCATTTCGTATGCCGCTCCGTCTTTTCGCATGAAGCAGTCGTAACGACCAGCATTTTTGTCCCAGAAGGCCTTTCGTTCTTTCATAGCCGTTGCCCTTATCTCTTCTTTATTTTTTGCCTTTGTTTCTTTGCCGCCTTGTGTCTCTCGGCAAGACTTCACATCGCCGCCAAATCTCCCCACGCGGCCTCGATCAGCTCCGGGCCGCCGGTTTTCTCGATGCGCCCATCCTTGAGCCATGCGGCCCTGTCGCACAGGGCGCCCGCACATCGGCGGTCGTGGGTGACGGTGACGATGGTGCTGCCCGTGCGCGTATGCAGATGGTTCAGCGCCTGGAGCAGCGTCCGAAGCCCCTCTCCGTCCTGCCCCACGGTAGGCTCGTCTAACAGCAGCAGCTCCGGCCGAGACGCTGCCACGGCTGCAATGGACACCCGGCGCTTCTGTCCCTCGGAAAGGGAGTGGGGATATCTCTCCGATAGATGCGCAATGCCAAACAGCTCCATGATCTCCCGCGCAAAGTCCTCGCTTTTGGCGGCGAAGGCCACCTCCTGGGCAACCGTCGGCATAAAGAGCTGGCAGTTTGGATTCTGATACACCACGCCCCCCCGCCGAAACCACGCCCGGCTGCCGCGCCGCTGCCCCAGGGCGGGGTCGATGAACTGCCGGATCTCTCCCGCCGTGGGACGCGCCAAGCGGGCCATCAGCCGCAGCAGGGAGGTCTTTCCGCAGCCGTTGTCGCCAAGGAGCAAAAGCCGCTCGCCACGGAATAGGGTCAGATCAACGCCCTCTAAAATGCTGCGTCCGCCCGCGCGCCAGCCCACGCCGCAAAGCGTCATGACCGGCTCCTCCCTCCTTGCATTTGTGGGTATGTCGTTTACCGTCTCCGGCTGTGCGGCGCGGAGCGATTCCCGGCCGGTCTGCCGCTCAAGGCTTCCGTTTTTAAGCCGCCATACCTCATGGGCAAACGGCAGGACCTGCTCCAGCCGGTGCTCCACGATCAGCACCGCGTAGCCGGACTCGGCCAGCGTCCGCAGCGACGACATGAGAAACGCCGCGCCCTTACGGTCAAGGTTTGCCAGCGGCTCGTCTAAAAGGAGGATCCTTTGCTCGGTGGCCAGGGCGGAGGCGGTGATCAGCCGCTGCTTCTGCCCGCCGGAGAGGGTGCGGGTGCCCCATTGGGGACACAGCGCCATACGGTCGCAGGCCTTTTCGATGCAGCCGCTGATCTTCTCCGGCGAAAAGGCGAAGTTTTCACAGCCGAACGCCAACTCGTCCTCCACCCGCTGGTGGATGATCTGCGCGTCGGCGTTTTGCAGCACCACGCCCGCCCTGCGGCAAATGTCGCTTATTCTCTGGCCGGAGACGTCCTCGCCGCCGACGCGCACCTCGCCGGAAAGAGTCCCCTTTGTTACGTTGGGGATAACGCCCGACAGGATGGACAGCACCGTGCTTTTCCCCTGTCCCGAGTCGCCGTACAGCAGGGCAAGTTGTTCGTATTCCAGCGAAAAAGAGGCGTTTTGCAGCACCGGCTCCGGCATATCCTCATAGCAAAAGGACACATTTTTGAACTCGATGGCTTTCACAGCAGCACCGCCCCCATGGCGCACAGCGCGCTCAGCACCGCGAACGCCCCGTCCTTGGCCTGCAAATACACAGGCCGGTACACGGTGTACGGCGCGGGATAGGTGGTAAAGCCCCGGGTCTCCACGCTCAGCGCCAGCGTATCCGACAGGTTGACCAGCCGCACCATCAGCGGGATCAGAAAGGCCCGGTAGAGGATGGCGGGATTCAAAAGCCCTCCCGCACCCCGCGTACGCATGGCCTCCCGGGTCTGCCGCACCTCCGCCCGCAGCAGCGGAAAAAACGTGAAGGTGATGAGCATGGCAAGCGTCAGCACCCGGGGCAGGTGCATACAGGAAAAGCCCCGGACAAGGCAGACGGGCGCAAGTCCCAGACCCGGTATGGCCGCAACGCACAGCGCCAGCATCCGTACGGCGGCGGCAGAGGTCTGGGAGGCGTCCCGGGAGATGGCGTAGGTCAGGGCGCAGAAAATGCCGCACAGAAGCGCCGCGGCAGGCAGCACCGCAAGGCAGGGGCGGAGATACCCGAACAGCGCCAGCAGCAGCCATATCCCGCCCAGAAAGAAAAACACGCTGGGGCTTTTTGCCATGGCAAGCCCAAAGGCAAAGGTGAATACGGACACGGCAATGCCTGCCATGGGGAAAAGAGGGTGCTTTACATACAGTTTTTCGCTCATTTCTTCAGCACTCCCGATTTTTTCAGCTCCCCTGCGATCTTGATGCCGATCAGCGCTCCCAGCGCGGACACGGCGACGACGGCCAGCGTCATCCCCACGGCGGCAAGCGGCGCTCTGTCCGCCACCGCCGCAAGCGGGCTGTCCGCGCCCTTCACGAGCCGGTTATAGAGGTAGTTGAAGGGCAGCGACAGGGGCGTGTGCAGCATGGCGGCCACAAATACGGCGGTGTCGCGTTCATAGCCCCTGAACAGCAGCAGTACGATAAGCTCGATCAAAACGCCGTTCAAGACGCTGGAGAGGAACATGGGCGGCGACATCATCAGCTGGATCAGCCCCATCATCAGCGCCATGATCAGCAGTGAGCCGGGCTTTCGCACCTTATACAGACCGATGGCGAAGAACACGCCGATCTGAAGCGCCGTGACCAGCTGGGAAATGCCGAAGATCAGCGGCTGCAGGCTGATCACCAGCGGCATCACCGCGCAGGTGGCCAGCGCCACCGCCGACATGATGGCAAGGAATACCACGTCCTTGATCTGAAATTTCTGCAGGTATCTGCGATTCATATTGCTTGCTCCTCCACTTGTCCGTTTTCCATTTTATATACCTGGTCCGCCACCGCCATGGTGGATGCGCGGTGGGATACAAGGATGATCGTCCTGCCCTGCTTGTGCTTCAAAAGCGCCCGCAGGATCACGCCCTCGTTGATGCTGTCCACGTTGCTGGTAGGCTCGTCCAGCAGGATAAGCGGGCAGCCGGAGAGAAAGGCCCGCGCCAGACCGATGCGCTGCCGCTCGCCCATGGACAGCCGCCCGCCCAGCAGTCCGGCCGGGGTACTCAGCCCCTCGGGCAGCGCCTGCACCAGTTCCTCCGCGGAGGCCATCCGCAGCGCCGCCATCAGCTCGTCGTCCGTAGCGTCTGGCTTTGCGATGCGCAGGTTCTCGGCAATGGTGGCATCAAACAGATAGGTGCTTTGGCTGACCATGGTGACATTTTGGTACAGGCTCTCGGTGTTGATTTCGTCAATATCCGTGCCGTTGTAGCGTATCTGGCCGCCGGAGCGCTCCCAGAACCGCAGCAATAGCTTCAGCAGCGTGGACTTTCCGCAGCCGCTTTCCCCCACGATGCCGACGATCTCGTTTTTGCGGGCGGTCATGGAAACACCCCTGAGCACCGTCTCCCCGCCGTAGGCGAAGGATAGATCGTGTACCTCCAAGCCCTCGTAGGCAAGTTCCGTGCCGTTCTCCACGGCCTCCACCTCCGGCTGCTCCTCCAGCAGTCGAAGGATGCGCTCTCCGCTTGCAAAGGTCTGGTTGAGGTTTGCGGGCAGGGCTGACACGGCGATGACCGGGCCGAAGCTGCCGAACACGGCGGTCACGCCCAGCACCATGCACCCCGCGCTGAGGCTGCCGCTGCGAACGAGGAATATCCCCATGGCCAGCACAGCCAGTACCGATAGCGACACGGCGGCCTCCGTAACGGCGGCGGAAAGGGCCGTCTCCCGCTTGAGGGTCTTCGTCCTGTCCAGCATGGCGTCGGAGCGGCGGTCTACCTCGGCGGCCCGGGTCTCTCCGGCGTTATAGAGGACCAGCTCCCGTATGCCCTTGATGCTGTCGAGAAAATACGCGCCGAAGTCTCCAAGCTCCCGTCTGTACCGCATACCGGTCTCGGCCATGCGGCGGGAGAAGAACCGAGGCAGCAGAACGCCGATGCACAGATAGGCCGCCGCCGCGATCAATGACAGATACCAGCTTGCAACGAGCCCGGTGACCACCATCACCGCCAATGATACAAGCACGGCGATGCAGACGGGGGAAACGGTGTGGGCGTAGAACACCTCCAGCGTTTCGATGTCCGCCGTGATCATGGTGAGTAGGCTGCCCTTTTGCCGGCTTTCCAGCTTGACGGGGCAAAGCGCCCGGAGCTTGGTAAAGATTTTGTCCCGAAGCACCGCCAGCAGCCGGAAGGCGATATAGTGGTTGCCGTACTGCTCCAGATACCGCAGTCCCCCGCGCAGGACGCCGCAGCCCACGCAGAGGCCCGCAATGGCGCCGTAGGACAGGGGGATGCTCTCGCCCAGCGCCTTTGCGATACCAACAGCACCGAAAAAGGGTACGCCCATGGCGCACAGGAAGCCGAGGCTTCCGTTCAATACCGCCAACAGCATAACGGCGGAAAGCCTGCCGCCCAGGAGCTTCATCAGCTCCGCCGCAATTCGTGCGCCGCTTCTGCGGGAAAGCTCTTTTTTCATGCCTGCGCCTCCTTTATCAGCTCCAGATAGCCCTGCTCAAGCTCCCGCTGCGCGCAGAACAGCGCAGCATAGCGTCCGCCCTGGGCCATCAGCGAGACGTGGTCGCCCCGCTCACAGATACGGCCGTCCTCCATGTACAAAATACTATTCGCCGCCGCCACATTGGCAAGGCGGTGGGTGATGACCGTCACACCTGCAAAGGTGCTGAGGGAGCGGATAACCTCCATGATGATGCCCTCGCTCTCGGCGTCGATGTTGCCGGTGGCCTCGTCGAAAATATAGATCCGCTTGGGGGCGGTGAGGTTGACGGCCAGCGCCAGCCGCTGCTTCTGTCCGCCGGAGATGTCCGCCGCGTCCTCGTTCAGCACCAAATCAAGGCCGTCACGTTCCCGCACAAGGCCGTCCAGCCGTACAAGGGCAAGCGCCCGCCACATCTCCTCCTCCGTCGCGTGTGGGTTTGCCAGAAGGAAGTTGGCGCGTATGGTGTCGTGAAAGAGAAAGGTCTCACAGCTCACATGGGCGAGGGAAGCATAGTACGCTTGCCTGTCGAGGCTTTCGACCGGCTTGCCGTCTAAAAGCACCCGGCCGGAGCCGGGGCGCAGCGCCCCGGTCAGAAGCTTTGCAGCGGTGGTCTTGCCGCAGCCGCTTTCCCCCACGATGGCGGTCATGCCCCGCTCAGGGAATACGGCGGATACGCCGTGCAGCGTCTCCCGCCCCGGCGCATAGGAA